>Ga0308175_100001994_pt1 | contig 13870 bp, 12 predicted proteins | sample PhyCR1_3_FD_203893 | JGI IMG/M metagenome (GOLD analysis project Ga0308175, IMG submission 203893) | Soil microbial communities from UC Gill Tract Community Farm, Albany, California, United States - DLSLS.C.R1 | ecosystem: Environmental > Terrestrial > Soil > Agricultural land | place: USA...
TTCAAGACTAATTGCTTGTAAACTCTTACATTCCTAGTAAATCAACATTCGTGTTTTTGATAAAGATTTAAGAGAATGTCAGGGAAAATGATTAAATATAACAGTTTTTAGCTGAAATCATGTTAGAATTCTTTATTAATTCAAGAATTTAGAGGCTTTATTTTTTCACTCCATCATTAGAGGGCACTGATGACTTTCTTCGAAAATCTACTTTTTATTATTATTTCAAAAAAATATCAGGTATTTCCTATAGCCATAAAGTCTCTTAGATTTTCTTATTCAGTACCAAAAATTCATACCAACAAAAAAAGCGAACCCATTCTTATTAGTAGAATGGATTCGCTTTTATTAAAATTTAACTCATACTCTGGTATTAGGTTCCGCAAAACGTTTTGTAAGGCATTCCTGTTGACAATGGCAGTGTACAGTATTCAGCCTGCTCAGGGGTGTGTGCAAATGGAGTTGCAAGAACTTGAAGCAGACGTTCCATTACACTAAAGTCTCCATGTTGTTCGGCAGCTTCAAGTGCTTCTTCCACCCGATGATTCCTTGGGATTACCGCAGGATTGCTGTTTCGCATCAATTGCTGCGAAGATTCTTTTGATTCTTCCTGCCTGTCTAGTCTCGCCTGCCAACGTTCGTACCACTCAGAGAATTCTGGCTTCTCAAAGAGAACGATACCCTCCAGTTTATCATGGGTTAATGCCCGGAACGTGTTGGTATAGTCCGCCCGGTACTGCTCCATCATGTGGAGGATATCTTCTATAAGGGATTCATCCTCTTTTTCTTCGTTAAATAACCCCAGTTTTGCTCTCATTCCCGAAAACCAATTTGATTCATGTAGCTTCATATAATCTGAAATCGCATCCTGAGCTATATTGACCGCTTCTTCTTCGTTGTCATGCAGTAGAGGTATGAGACTCTCTGCCAATCGCGCAAGATTCCACCCGCCGATATACGGCTGATTCTTATAGGCATAGCGTCCTTCCCTGTCGATTGAGCTGAATACGGTGGCTGGGTCATAGGTATCCATGAAGGCACAAGGACCATAATCGATGGTTTCACCACTAATGGTCATATTGTCCGTGTTCATCACACCGTGGATAAAGCCAACCAACTGCCACTTGGCAATTAGTGCTGCTTGACGCTTAATCACCCCTTTAAGCAGTGATAGATAGCGGTTGTCATCTAGTTCAATCTCTGGATAGTGGCGCTTTAAAGCGTAGTCCGCTAGGGCCCGAAGATCATCAACCTCGCCCTTTCCGGCTGCATATTGAAAGGTGCCAACACGGATATGACTAGCAGCCACCCGGGTGAGAATCGCACCGGGAAGTTCGGTTTCGCGGAGGATTAACTCGCCAGTAGTCACCGCTGCCAGGCTGCGGGTAGTAGGAATTCCGAGTGCGTGCATGGCTTCGCTGATAATGTATTCTCGGAGCATTGGTCCTAGTGCCGCTCGGCCATCCCCGCCGCGGGAGTAAGGCGTCCTCCCCGAACCTTTAAGCTGGATATCAAACCTTTCGCCTGAAGGGGTCATTTGTTCCCCAAGCAACACAGCACGGCCGTCCCCTAACATCGTAAAATAACCAAATTGATGGCCTGCATAGGCTTGTGCAAGTGGCAACGCACCTTCTGGGATCTGATTGCCGGAAAATAGCGCTGCCCCCTTTTCGTTTTGCAGTTCCTCAATGGTTAATCCCAATGATGTTGCTAATGGCTCATTAAGGATCACCAATTTTGGTGAGCTTACAGGGGTTGGATTCTGGCCGGTAAAAAAGGATTTCGGCAGACGGGCATAGCTGTTGTCAAAATTCCATCCTGTTTCCTTATTCATCGTATCCTCTTTTCTGTCTTTCTTTTTTGGACTTACTTATCCTTAAACAAATAAACAGATTGTTCTTAGTGTCTACTTTTACCAATTCATTATACCATTCCAAAACAACAAAAGGTGTTCTTACATTCGCTCTACTATCACACTTGCTGGCCCGTAAATCTCAATATTCTAGAAACCCTGAAGAAAAGTTTTACCCTTTCATACCAGCTGATACATTAGCACCCTTAATAAAATAACGCTGAAAAATAAAGAAAATTAAAATAGTCGGGATCAACACCATGACAGACATCGCCATCAAATAATTCCACTGTGTTTGGACACTGCCTTTAAAGGTTTGGAGTCCCAGCTGAAGTGTATATAGGTTTTCATCGCTTAAATATAATAATGGTCCTAATAAGTCATTCCATGCCCCAGTGAAGGAGAAAATAGCTACCGTTATTAAAGCTGGTTTAATTAGCGGCATGGTAATCGTCCACCATATGCGAAAATGGTTGGCTCCGTCCATAATAGCAGCCTCGGCAATCTCATTAGGGATGGTCATCATAAATTGTCTCAACAGGAATATATTAAAGGCACTACCCAAAAAGGCCGGCACAATAAGAGGCAAATAGGTATTAACCCAGCCCAGCTTAGAAAAAAGGATATATTGCGGAATCATCGTGACAAACCCCGGTAATAGCATAGTCGAGAGAACAAGAATGAATAGTACATTTCTTCCTTTAAAGCGTATCTTGGCGAAACCATAAGCTACGAACGAGTTGACCAAGACATTTCCAATTGTGTTCATCACCGCAATCAGCAGTGTATTAAGGCTCCATCTTGTAAAATTACCTGTCTTCCATGCTTCAAGGTAATTTGAAAAATGAAATTTCTGTGGAAGAAATGGTGGTGGATACTGCATGATCTCTTGAGGTGATTTCAATGATGTTAAAATCATCCAGCATAGAGGTGTCAACAATACCATACTACCGACGAGAAGAATGAGAAAGACAAGAAGATTTTTGAAACTGAATTTCTTCTTACGTTCAAGTGATCCAGCTAACCTCATTTGCCATCCCCTCCCTCATAATAAACCCACTTTCTTCCGGCCTTTAAATTGATAAAGGTAAGTACCATGATAATCCCAAATAAGAACCAAGCCATTGCTGAAGCATAGCCCATGTCGAAGGATTTAAAGGCATTGTTCCACATATGAAGATTATAGAAAAGTAGTGAATTGGATGGTCCACCTTCCCCATTTTGAGTCATTACGTAAGCCTCTTGGAAAATTTGGAAGGATCCGATGGTACTTGTAACCACATCAAAGAAAATGATCGGTGTAATCATTGGTAAGGTAATATGGAAAAACTTTTCCAACGAATTAGCTCCATCTAAATCAGCCGCTTCATACAATGATGGCGCTATACCCTGCATTCGGCCGAGGTATAGAAGCATTCCTCCCCCTACACCCCATAATTTCATTAGAATTAGTGCAGGTTTTGTCCAATTCGGATCAAACAGCCATGACGGGCCCTCGATTCCGAAGATATGTAAAAATTGATTGACCAGCCCTGTCGAAGGGCTTAATAACTGCATCCATAAAAAGTACACAGCAACACCAGAAAGAATTGCAGGCAAGTAAAAAATCGTGCGGAAAATTCTCATCCCCTTTACCTTTTGATTTAATAAGACCGCGACAAAAATAGCTCCTATGGTTGTCAAAGGAACGGAAAAGACCACATAGTAAATTGTATTCCAAAGGGATGTCCAGAACATATCGTCCATCGTAAACATTCTCTTATAGTTCTCCAGCCCAATAAAATTCATTTTTGACGTAATGTTATAATCGGTAAAACTAGCGTATAAAGAGAACAATAGAGGGCCTGCTGTCAAACATAGAAAACCAATAATCCAGGGTAAAACAAATACATAGCCGGTTACATTTTGTTTCCAGTTTAATTGAGAAACAAAACGAACAGGCACTTTTGTTCGCTCTCTATTTAGTGCCATTTGAGTCAATCCTGTATCTACTTGACTCACTGTCCCTTTTTCCATCGGATTCATTCCTTTCTTATGCGAGGAAGAGAAGCACAGAGGCTTCTCTCTTTATCTATTTATTGCTTCATTTTCTCTACATCTTTTTCCGCCTTTTCTAAAGCTTCATCAGGTGACATTTTGCCTTTCATGGCTCGATCGATGAAAGGATTAATTCGATTTTGATAGTCAGGATAGTGAATAGGAACTGGGGAGAGAGTCGTGTATTGTAACGATTTCACGGCTTCCTGATACACCACTTTTGCATCACCAGTTAAGCCCTGCATGACAGTTTCGGCTGCTTTTTTATTGGCTACATTATCGTAATTCTTTTCGGCCCAGTATTTTTGTGCTTTTTCACCTGTCAAATATTTAATGAATTGCATGGCCTCTTTTGGGTGTTTTGCGCCTTTTGGGACCTCTGCCACAAATCCGCCCCCATCACTCCATGGCTTACTCTTTTCATCAAAAGCAGGCATGGTTGTTACACCGAAATTCATCTTTGTTCCCGAATCACGAATTTGAGTATAAAATGTTCCAACATCGGTGTACAGGGCTACCTTACCAGCAATAAAGGGATTCGTTTGTCCATTACTAAACTCAGCTTCATAGGTTTGAATCGTTTTATCCCCATAGCGGTTTTGCCAGTCGACTAACCATTTCAAGGCTTTCACTTTCTTAGGTGTATCAATTTTTAACTTCCCATCTTCTACGAAACCCATACCGTCATCGGCATTTTTCAACCAGCTTGGAGCTCCGAATCCACCAAACAATGGATAGTACCCAATTCTTGTATACTTTTCGCCTTGCTTCTTATCAAGTTTTTGTGCAACTTTTTCAAGCTCCTTCCAGGTGGTTGGCGGCTTGTTAGGATCTAACCCAGCATCTTTAAAGGCATCCTTATTATAAAATAGCAATCTTGTATCAGTTGTGAACGGAACAGCATAGGGCTTTCCTTTATATAAAACTGTGTCCCACAGATTTGTGTAGAACTGTTCCTTAAAAGTATTAGCTTTTATGTATGCAGATAAATCTTCAACCTGATTGTTTTCAGCACGTTGCGATACACTATTGATATCATTAATCACTACGTCTGCAGGATTACCAGCTGCCACAGCGGCAAGGTTTTTGGTCCAAATATCCCCCCAAGGAATAAAGGTATGTTTAACAATAATTTTATCCTGGGAATTATTAAAGTCGTTCACAATTTTGTCAATTACCGGACGTCTCGTTTCAGAACCCCAGAATGTCCAGAAATCTACTACTACTTTCCCTTTTGAACTAGCTGACACATCTTTTCCTGAGCATCCTGTAAGTATTGTTGCTAGAATGATCATGACTGTTAAAAACAAACTCCCAACCATTTTTTTCATATGGCCAAGCCTCCTTTAATGAATATTTAATTTGATAGCGTTAGAAATAAATAGAAGTTGTTTGCTGGCTAAAATGAATATACCCGAGATTCTGTCTGATAAACCTGTTTTTTGTCGAAAAAGATAGAAAGAAGGAATATGAATAAAAATTAGGAGGAAGGCCTAGATTACAGGCAGAAAATTGATTTTAAATATTGACAATTGTGTGAAAACACGAGAGAATGAACGCGTGTACATTTTATTTTTGGGAGGTGATACCGTGGCGAACAGGAAAGATGTTGCAACATTAGCGGGCGTATCCGAAGCCACTGTTTCGCGGGTGTTTAATAATTCTGGTCCACTGCGCGAAGAGACCAAACAGAAGGTTCTGCAAGCAGCTGAACAGCTAAACTACCACCCGAATGCCATTGCCCAAAGCTTTGCAAGAGGGAAAAGCAACAATATAGGCGTCATTGTTCCTTATTTTCAAAAGGTGGACCCTATGAATACTCATTATTTCTCGGAGCTTGTCAGTGGTATTGGCACGAAGCTTGGTGAATCTGGATACGGCTTGCTTCTTTTATTTCAATCGCCTGATGAGCCAATAGATTATGTGAAGCTTTTTCAAACGCAAAAGGTAGATGGATGTATCATCCTCGGTTCAAAAGATGTTCCAGGTGAGTTGGAAGCTCTTGAAAAACTTCATCAGTTGAGTCTCCCCTACTGTCTTGTGGATCAAATATTTTTAGGTTATAGCTTTCATTCCATTGGCGCTGATCATGTAAATGGCGGCTTCCAAGCGGTATCTTCCCTATTAAGGAAAGGATATGAACATATTATCTTTTTAAATGGACCATTGGAATTTTCAAATAGTGCTGACAGGCTAAAAGGATATGAAGCAGCGCTAAACCACGAAAATATTCCCTTCATGCCAAAGTTGCTTTTTCAAGGGAACTACAGCCGTACAAGTGGATATCAAGCGGCAATCTCTATAGCTCCGTTACTAAGGGAAATCAAAGCGATTTTTGCTGCAAATGACCGTATGGCGATTGGCCTGATGCAGGGTCTGAGTGACCATGGCTACCTAGCAGGCCGCGATTATTCCTTAATTGGCTATGATGACTCGGAAATCTCAAGAATGACCAATCCACCTCTTAGTACAGTGAATGTACCTCTTTTTGCTATGGGGCAATTGGCTGCCGAAAAAGTTCTGCAAGCGCTCTCTCAAACACGAATGGAACCAATCAATGAACGCTTGCCTGTTACCTTTATTGAACGGGCGTCTTCACAAGTAAAACCTCATTTCACTTCTAAGTTTTAGGAGATTGAGGTCTTTTATAGAATTATTAATCTAGTATGCTCGTAAACTTTTTTCTTTATCAAATTCGTAAAGGAGATCAAGCGATGGAAAAAGTTAGAATCGGAATGGTCGGCTACAAATTTATGGGTAAGGCACACAGTCATGCTTACAGGGATCTTCCCCTCTTTTTCCCAAACACCGTTCATCCCGAAATGAAGGTGATTTGCGGCCGTGACCAAGAAGCTGTAGAACAAGCTGCCAAGCAATTTGGCTGGGAAGAGTCGGCAACAGATTGGAAAAGTCTCTTAGAAAGAGACGATATAGATGTCATCGATATAAACGCACCTAGTAATGTACATAAAGAAATCGCAATTGCGGCAGCGCGAGCTGGGAAACATGTTTTTTGCGAGAAACCGTTAGCGCTTACATTAAAAGATTGCCGCGAAATGCTAGAAGTCGTTGAAAATGCTGGCGTTAAGCATATGGTTGGTTTTAATTATCGCTTTGCTCCTGCTGTCATGCTTGCTAAAAAGCTAATGGACGAAGGTAAGTTAGGAAAAGTCCATCATTTCCGCGCCATGTTTTTACAGGATTGGCTGGTTGACCCAAACTTTCCGCTCGCCTGGAGACTTCAAAAAGAGATTGCTGGTTCAGGGTCTCATGGAGATCTCGGTGCCCATCTTATCGATCTAGCTCACTACCTGGTTGGTGATATGACAGAGGTAATTGGCATGAGTGATACATTTGTGAAGGAAAGACCGATTCCATCACAAATGACTGGACTATCAGCAAAAGGCAGCGACAGCGGTGAGAAAGGTGAAGTAACCGTTGACGATGCTACCCTATTTTTAGCGAGATTTGAAAATGGCGCATTAGGAAGCTTTGAAGCAACTCGTTTTGCCGCTGGGCACCGATGCACAAATTTCTTTGAAATCAACGGCAGCAAAGGCAGCGTAAAATTTGACTTCGAGCGGATGAATGAGTTGCAGGTTTATTTCACTGATGATCATGAGGATGTCCAAGGCTTCCGACGTGTATTAGCAACGGATCCTTCTCATGCTTTCGCTGAAGCTTGGTGGCCGCCGGGACATACCATCGGTTATGAGCACACATTTATTCATGAAGTGGTTGAGCTGATGGAGGCCTTCCGTGAAGACCGTCAGCCTGTTCCTAATTTCCGTGATGGAGTGAAGTGTCAGGAAGTGTTGGAAGCGGTTGATTTATCAATAGAAAAGCGCCAATGGATCCGAATTTCCGAAGTGTAAAAATAGAATCTAAAAGGAGTGTTTGATGATGAAAAAGAGTGCATTAATCGTTTGGGGCGGTTGGGATGGCCATCAGCCAGAACAGGTAGCTGAAATTTTTAAAGGAATACTGGAGGAAGAAAACTTTCAGGTAGAGGTATCTAATTCACTTGATGCTTATGCGGACAAGGAAAAACTGAAATCCTTAGATTTGATCGTCCCACATTGGACTATGGGTGAAATTGAAAGAAAATATGTCCTAAATATTTCAGAAGCAGTTATCGAAGGTGTCGGTTTAGCTGGCTGCCACGGCGGCATGTGTGACTCTTTCCGTAACAATGTAGACTGGCAATTTATGACGGGCGGAAATTGGGTTGCCCACCCAGGTAATGATGGTGTTGAATACACAGTCAACATCAAGAATTCATCAAGTCCCCTGCTTGATGGCATCACTGATTTTAAAGTCGCAAGTGAGCAATATTACCTTCACTACGACCCTGCGGTTGAAGTGTTAGCTACTACTCGCTTCCCAGTTGTCCAAGGTCCGCATGCTGCCAATAAAGCCGTTGATATGCCGGTTGTCTGGACCAAGCGCTGGGGCAAAGGGCATGTGTTTTATAATTCTTTAGGGCATCAAGCGAATATCGTTGCTTTGCCGGAAGTATCTTTGATTATGCGCCGCGGATTTTTATGGGCTGCTGAAGGAAAGAAACGAGCTGAAGGTGCAGATGTAGCAGCCATTTATGGAAATGGCCGTAAATATACTGGAATGGGCGATAGCCAATAATTTGAAAATGGAGGGCAAAAACGTGAAAAAAGTTAAAGTCGGTATCATAGGCTGTGGAGTCATTAGTTCTATCTATATGGAAAATTGTAAGAAACTACCGGGAATTGAGTTAGTTGCCTGTGCGGACTTAGATGAACAACGTGCCCAGGCGCAAGCCGAAAAATTCGGTGTTAAAGCTTATTCCGTTTCAGAACTGCTTGAAAATCCTGAAATTCAATTAGTGATCAATTTAACAATCCCTAAAGCACATGCCTCTGTTTGCATTCAGGCACTTGAAGCAGGTAAGCATGTATACACGGAAAAACCACTTGCGGTTACCCGTGAAGAAGGTAAGCAGATTCTTGAAACTGCTAAAAAACAAAATCTTCTTGTTGGAAGTGCACCAGATACCTTCTTAGGAGCTGGGATTCAAACTGCGATTCATTTAATTGAGCAAGGTGAAATTGGCGAACCAATTGGAGCATCAGCCTTTATGATAGGCCGCGGCCACGAACATTGGCATCCAGACCCAGCCTTCTATTATCAAGTCGGCGGAGGACCGATGTTTGATATGGGACCCTATTATCTAACGGCATTGGTAGCGTTGTTAGGACCGATTAAACGTATTTCTGGTTCGGCTCGTATTAGTTATCCTGAAAGAACTATCTCAAGTCAACCAAAAGCTGGCACGAAAATTCAAGTTGAAACACCTACTCATATTTCGGGTGTCATGGATTTTGCATCTGGGGCTGTTGCAACCTTAACTACGAGCTTTGATGCCTTTGGTGGAACCACACTGCCACCGATTGAAATCTATGGCAGCGAAGGTACATTACTCGTACCGGATCCAAATACATTTGGCGGCCCTGTTCGTATCAGAAAACGTAACGAAAATGAATTCACTGAAGTTCCATTGTCATATGGTTATGCCCAAAACAGCCGCGGACTCGGTGTTGCCGATATGGCACGAGCCATCCTCGAAGGAGGAAAATACCGTGCAAACGGAGAATTAGCTTACCATGTTTTAGAAGCGATGCACGGCTTCCATGATTCATCGGACAATGGTACCCACTATATTATGGAAAGTACCTGTGAGCGTCCTGAATCTTTGTCAGTAGAATTAGAGTCTTCCCAAAGTTAATTAACATTCAAATAGTATTAAAAAGCGGGCTCCTCATGGCTGTTGACAAAACTATACGTCGGCTGCCATGCCCGCTTTTCTATTGTTCTTGTAAATTTTTCACCCATATATATTCTCCTTCTTCTATTCGTTACAAATTTTTAACTTTCCCTTCATCATCTCTTAATATATTCCTTCTATAATATGAATTGTAGTAACCAAGTTAACTTCTAGGAGGCTAGTATATGTTCTTGAAAAAGCTATCGCAAAATGGGCTCATCACGATTGATTATGCTTCAAATGGTGATTTACACAGCTTGACAGGACGTGTTTATCGTCTGAACGTCAAAGACCAGATTCTTTCATTTATTGATGATAGAAAGAAGTTCTTTTCAATTCCTTTATCTAGTATTAGACAAATTTATTAATTTATTGTACTTCTTTCCTAAAGACTATGCTTTTTCCATACTAGGGGTTTCCCCCTGATATTTCTTTTAAAAAATACAATCTTAGTTTACATAATAATATTATTTAATTTACCCTCTTCACTCATAATTCTGATTCCAATATGTAACTGACAGCCATCAAATCTGTCTTTTATCCTGACTCTGTCGAGATTTTTACCACTTAGGTCGTCTTCACCGCCTGTTTATGTAACATGCAGGCAAAAACAAAAAACCATCATTACCGAAGAATGATGGTTTTTTTCTAGTGATACATCAGTTACACTTTAATTGCTTCTCTCCAAACTAGGCATTTTATGCGGATAAGCGAGTGTCATGCACTGCTTGCAATTTTTTAATATCAACACGAATCAACAATGAGATGACTAATGCCACAATAAACATCCCCGAAAAGACAAGTAATGTTCCTTGATAACTTCCAGTTGTTTCACGAACCCACGAAACAAAGATAGGCCCAACTAGACCTGCTGCTGCCCAAGCTGTCAAAATATAACCGTGAATCGCTCCTAGCTGTTTGGTTCCGAATAAGTCCCCAATATAGGCAGGAATCGAAGAAAATCCTCCCCCATAACAAGTCATAATCATATACACGATGATAGAAAACAGAATTCCCACAGTAATGTTTGGTAGGACAAAGAAAGCAACGATTTGGAAGGCGAAAAATAGTGTATAAACATTTGGTCTACCGATGTAATCAGAAATTGTCGCCCAAACAATCCTGCCCGAGCCATTAAATAAACCCATGATACCAACCATCGTTGCTGCTGATGCTGCTGACATGCCAACTAATTCTTGAGCCATTGGTGATGCCACAGAAAGTATAGCAATTCCACAGGTAATGTTGATAAAAAGCATCAGCCACAAAGCCCAGAACTGTCTTGTTTTTATTGCCTCATTTGCTGTCAATTGCCGTAGGTCTTGCTTCATTCTTTTATTTCCTGAAGCAATAGCTGCATCAAAGCCTTTTGGAGCCCACCCCTCTTTTGGTTTTGCAAGGTATTGAGCAGAACAGAACATGATAAGAAAATAGGTCCCACCAAGAATATAAAAGGTATTTGAAATGCCATAAGAATTGATTAAATAATTCATTATCGGACTGCTAATCATCGATGCAAAACCAAAGCCCATAATCGCAAGTCCAGTTGCTAGTCCTCGTCGATCTGGGAACCACTTCACTAAAGTTGAAACAGGTGTAATATAACCAACCCCTAAACCAATACCGGCAATGACTCCATAAAATAAATAGAGTAATAGTAATGATTCAAAATGTACCGCCACACCGGCACCAGCAACGCCGATTCCAAAAAATAACGAACTAAGTGTGCCAGAAACTCTAGGACCGAACTTTTCAACAATGTGGCCTAGAAAAGCTGCGGATAAACCTAAGAATAAAATCGCTAGACTAAAAGTAAAAGAAATTTGTTTTAACCCCCAGCCCATTTCCTGCTGTAATGGGTTCGTAAAAACGCTCCATGCATAAACGGAGCCAATCGAAATATGTATACCTACTGCTGAAAGTACTATGAGCCAACGATTCTTCATTTGTTCATTCATCCCCAATTCTGATGTAATTTTTTAATAAAAATTGAATATGCTAATCTATCTTGAGGTTATAAACCTTATCACTCCTTTTCTATTGTTTGTTATTCGCTTATATTAACCTAGTATTCCACCTAATTCAAGTGATTTATTTACTATATACACGAACTTTATAAGTAAATTTTATATAATTGTTCGTGTTTTATAATAGAGTATCTTTTCCGGGGAAACCGAAACTATACTCTTAGTAATGTTTTAAACTCTACGAAAATTGGTATAGAAATAATCTGTACCACTTTCTCAGATATTAACCTCTACTCTATACTCAAGGAATTCATTCATGACAAATCCTACTTTTTGAATACATTTATTTAACATTATTGGAGAAAAAATTCCTAGATTCTTTAAACCATGTTACAATAATTTGGTAGTTTAAATAGGATACTAATTAATCAATTGAAGGTATTACGCTTGATTAATAGACTTATTACACACCTAGGGACGTTCTGAGGAGATCTTGCAAATATCTAGGAGTTGGCCTTAAATGAATTCATCATTAATTAATTTTCATAAAAACAGATTTAAATGGGCCAATAAGGCGAAAAATGATTTTATCAATCGCTTTGTCCAACAGGATGCCACTAATACGGTGCCCTTTAATGCTAGAATTCAAAATCTGAATATAAATGAAACATCTTTCAAATACCTGTCGCGATGGTATAAGAATGCGAGAGAACAATACAAAAAAGAGCTAGAGAAACTAGAGAAACAAATCAAACTTTACGAGATATTAATCAAAAGACAAACGTCAATTATAGACCTTGAAAGAGAAGAAGCAAAGTTACAAGACGGGCAGATATCAAGTGAAATTAAGATTTATGACGATTTTTTAAAAAAGATTGAGTATAAAAATCCGGACCCTGACGATATTTGGAATTTGATAGATGATATAATTCAATTCACTCCCAATAATAGAAAAGCAAGTGTGATAAATTACGATATCTCTAGATTGCAGCAATCTGTAGAGAAAGACATTTGCACATCGCTTGCAAACATTAAGCAGGAAGCTAATAATTTAAAAACTGGGCTGGGAGAACTTTTAGAACTGCCTCAAGCATCTTCGATTCCAGTAATTGAGCAAAAGCTGGATGTATTCTGGTTTAAACATACCTATGAGAAAGCTTTAGACCATTCTCGCTGCCAAGCATTTGATTGGATTATTGAAATGTATCAAAACTATAATAATCAACTAACATCCATCCTAAATGATGTAATTGAGCAAAAAGAGAAATTAATAAAAGATGCCGCCGATTTGAAATATGAGTACATAAACAAAATACACAACCTGGAAAAAGAATTAGCTATGTACCAAAAGGAAAAGGCAGGTCTTGATGCTGACTATCAAAAGCTCTACCAATCATGGAATAAACACTGTGAAGAGATAACGGACTTACAAGGCTTCTTTATCAAATATTGGCTAGAATATAAGGAAGAATTACAGCAGCATTTTTTATACGGTCATGGACAAGAACGCTATCTTGCGGCACAATATTTACAACTATTGATTCAAGACGCTGAAAAACTAATCGAACCCTTAAACAATTAAGGCGGTGAAATAGATGCCAACAACTCAACTACATGAAAAAAATGAATATGAAAAAGCAATGGATGAATTAAAGAAACTAAACGAAGACCTCTTTTACGATGACCTTAAAGAAAAAATGAAAATGCTAGAAAGCAACAACAAGGAACTATTGGAAAAAGCTGTAACAGTCATTAATTCCGTCTCTAACCAAATAGCTACCTTTACCCAAGAGCTATCTGTTTCAGACGAACGAAATCGAAATTATTTGGAGCAAAACGAGGCGTTTGTTACCCTTACAAAAAAAGAGTTAGCAAAAACAGAGGATAAATTAGCTGCTCAGGTAAAAGCACTTCAGCAAATGGATGACGGCATGCAGTTACTGCAACAATCGTACAAAGAAATGTTTAAAAAACATTCCGATTCCATTAATACCATTCTCGTAGTACGTGAAGAAGCTCTTATCAATAAAATAACCTATCAGCTAGAGTACTCAACGATTAAACAATTGGAGCAGCACGAAAAACAAAAATTAGAAATTCAACAATTACAGGAAAAACTAGATTCTGTAAGCAAAAATAATTATCAGAATTACCACTCCCTGTCGACCCAACTGTCCAGCAAAGAAGACCTGGTTAAAATCGAGAAAAAAAGTA
>Ga0308175_100001995_pt1 | contig 13870 bp, 9 predicted proteins | sample PhyCR1_3_FD_203893 | JGI IMG/M metagenome (GOLD analysis project Ga0308175, IMG submission 203893) | Soil microbial communities from UC Gill Tract Community Farm, Albany, California, United States - DLSLS.C.R1 | ecosystem: Environmental > Terrestrial > Soil > Agricultural land | place: USA...
GTCGCGATGATGAACCCGCCGAGGGAGGCCGGTCCCACCTTCCGCGGGAACATCCATCCGGAGCCGGTGCTCATCGCGTTCATCCTCTTCGTGATGGGGCCGATCTCGCTCTCCATCTCGCGGCTCGTCTGGAAGCGCTCATCGCGCAGGGAGCAGCCGGCCATCACCTCGGACTCGTCGCACCGGCTCGAGCGGATCGAGCAGGCGATGGATGCGATCGCGATCGAGGTGGAGCGCGTGTCGGAAGGGCAGCGTTTCGTCACACGCCTGCTGTCGGAGCGCGGCACGGGTGCACTCGGCGCCGGACAGCAGAGCGCGGAGCCGGTGCGCGTTCCGCTCAGCGATGCGGAGCGCGTGCGCTGACTCCACGAACATGCCGCGAGCCGCGAAGCAGCACCTCGTAGCGCCCGACCTCGACGCGACGCACGACGCCGGCTTCGTCGCCGCGTCGGAGCGCGCCGCGCAGGCGCTGGATCGCATTCCGTCCGACGTGCTCGGGCGACCGATCCCTTCGGACAAAAGCGGCGGCGAGCTACGCATCGGCACCGCGTCGTGGACCGACCCGACCATCACGAAGGGGGGCGTGTTCTATCCGCGTGGGGTGAGCTCGAGCGAGGACCGGCTGCGCTACTACGCCAGTCAGTTTCCGACCGTCGAGGTGGACTCGACCTACTACTCGCTGCCGGAGCGCGCCATCGCGTCGCTGTGGGCCGAGCGCACGCCGGACGATTTCGTCTTCCACGTGAAGGCGCACGCGTTGATGACCGGGCAACCGACCGAGGTGGCGCGTCTTCCCGAGCCGCTCATCGAGGCACTGCCGGCGGCGCTGGCCGAGAAGACACGCATCTATGCGAAGGATCTTCCGCTGGAGCTGTACGATGCGGTATGGACGCACTTTCTCGACGCGCTGGAGCCGCTGCGTCTCGCCGGGAAGCTCGGTGGGATCCTGCTGCAGTATCCGCGTTGGTTCCTTCCCACGCCGGAGAACAAGGATCATCTCGCCGAATCGGCGGCGCGCCTGGCGGGAACGCCGGGCGCGGTCGAGCTGCGCAACCGGTACTGGTACGGGGGCGCCGAAGGCGAGGGGAAGGCGACGCAGTGGACGATGGACATGCTGCGCGATCTCGGGCTCACCTACGTGATGGTGGACGGCCCCCAGGGGTTGGAGAGCAGCGTTCCGCCCGTCGCCGCAGTGACGACGCCGGAGCTGGCGATGGTGCGGCTGCACGGACGTCGCGCGGCGACGTGGGAGGCGGCGAAGGTCCCGACAGTAGAGCGCTACCGCTACCTCTACACGCCGCAGGAGCTGGACGCGTGGGTGCCGAAGATCGAGACCGCGGCAGCGCAGGCGCGGCGAACCACCGTGCTGCTCAACAACTGCTATGGCAACTACGGCACGACGAACGCGCGCGAGCTGATGGCGCGACTCGCCTAGCGCGCGCCGGCCATCGTCACACGCGCCAGCTCAGCTTCGCGAGCGCACGCTCGTCGAGGTCGAACCAGTCGGCGGGATAGTCGCGTACGCGACGCACGGCGAGGTCGCTCGAGAAGATCAACGAGAAGCCGTTGCGCCGATCGTATTCGGAGAAGGGCAGCTCGCACACGCGCCAGATGTCGCCGTTCTCGTCCACGTACGACCGCGTTCGCACCTCGGCGGCGCGAGGCGCGGCGTCTACATCGTGGAGATCGTTCATCAAAGCGGTCGGCCCGCAACGGTGAGGGGCGTGCGTCGGCGTCTCGATGGCCGGATGCCGCGCGAGGATCAAAGCTGGTTCGGCACAGACCGCGGGTCAACTTTCACGTCAAACAAACTTGGCCGGTCTGCTATACGCGGGCTGCGGGAGCATCGCGATGTCGGGTTTTGCCGACCACTTCTCCGCCACGGCAGCAGCGTACGCGACATTTCGGCCCCGCTATCCCGACGCCCTGTTCGAGTGGTTGGCCGCCATTGCGCCGAGTCGTGAGTGTGCGTGGGACTGTGCAACGGGGAGCGGGCAGGCGGCGTCAGGGCTCGCGCGTCACTTCGAGCAAGTGGTGGCGACGGATCCCAGCGCGGCGCAGCTCGCGCACGCCGCAGCCGGTGACCATGTGCACTAAGCGGCGATGCCCGCGGAGCGGGCCGCCCTACAAAGCGAGTCCATGGCCCTGGTGACCGTCGCTCAGGCGCTGCACTGGATCGATCGGAGCGCCTTCTACGGCGAGGTCCGTCGAGTGCTGGTGGCCGGGGGGGTGATCGCCGTGTGGAGCTACGGCCTGGGCCAGTTCGGAGATCCGGCAATCGACGGCGCGATCGCGGAGTTCTACGCCACCACCGTCGGTCCGTACTGGCCTCCCGAGCGGGCCGCGGTGGATGAGGGCTACGCCCGGATCGAGTTTCCGTTCCGGGAGGTGCCCGCGCCCCCCGTGGCGATGGAGGCCCGGTGGACGTTCGAGCAGCTGGCTGGATACCTCTCCACCTGGTCGGCGGTGCGTCGCGCCCGGACGGCCACCGGTGTGGACCCACTGCCGGAGTTTCTCGCTCGGCTGGCGCCCATGTGGGGCCGGTCGTCTTCGCCGCGGACGATTGCCTGGCCCCTCGCCATCTGCGTCGGCCGAGTCGAATAGCGACCTTCGCGGTGCAATACTGGGCAGCCTGTCAACAAAAATGACATGTACGCATCGCAGATGCGAATCAGGAGTACGATCGTCTTGATTACGCCGACATGAGCGCCAATTGGGTGAATGACATCATGCGAAATGCCCGATATCTGGCAACTTGCGAGACTATGTCGAGAAAGTTGACGGGAAGACACGTCCGAACTGGGCGGTAGATGTGACGGAAAGGGGGGTCTCAGTCAGTCGGATCGCGGGCATGATGACCGCTTATCAGCCGACTGAACAGTTTGGCCCTGGCGTTGCCTAGGGAGGGCCTGCCCGACGCACGGACGTGCACGGGAACGCTGGCCGGAGGACATCGGACGCGCTCGCCGCGACGTCCACCCTCACCTGGCCGAAGTCACGCCCTCAACCCGGGTTTCGGCCCGAACAGGACTCTCCATGAAGATCTCGAAGCGAGTACGGATTTTCGCGGCGATCGTGGGGTCGGGCATCGTAGTCGCTTCGAGCGCCTGCGGCACCGACACCACCGCGCCGACGCCGGCGGCACCGGCAAACAAGGTCACCACGCCGGAAGCACGCTCCGGCTTCGTCCCCACTGCCGCGAGCAAGGCGCTCATCGGAGTGACGGACGGCACCTACACGGTCACCTTCAACCCCGCGGCCAACCAGGTCTTCAACCTCGGCCCGAACCGCCTGGAGATTCCAGCCAACGCGGTGTGCGCGCTCGGCGTCTCTGGCTATGGCGCGGCGTACTGGGACAAGCCCTGCACTCCGGAGACGAAGGCCGTCACGCTCGTCGTCACGGTCAAGGGTGCGAGCAGCTCGAACCCACAGGTGGACTTCAAGCCGGCGATGCGGTTCAACCCGGCGACCAGGGTCAACCTGTACTTCTACGTCCCGCGGGTCACCAAGCAGGACGCGAAGAACTGGCTCATCCTGTACTGCCCGACGAACGTCAGCAGCGGAAGTGGCCCGACGGGTAGCTGCGTCAACGAGTCGCTTACGGACCCCGCGCTGCAGACGTACGTGGACTACGGCGCCAGCGTCCTCTTCCGCCGCCTGAAGCACTTCAGTGTCTACGTCGTAGACGACGGCGGGTACTTCGGACACGAGTAACAATACGTCGGATCGGCGGGCGGCCCAGGCCAAACCCGACGGTAACGGGGGTCGGTGGTGAGGCGTCCTTGACGCAGCGCCACCGGCCCCCGTCGACGCAGCGCCGCTGAGCTCCGTTCCTCTGCCCTCCTGATGTACTGCCTCCCCAGCACGCCGGCTTCCAACCCGGCCATCCGTGGCATTGCCGACTGACGGTTCCTCCTCGGCCCGATCGCCACACCTTCGGCTCGTCGACCCGACGGTGAACCAGCCGTCGGTCCGCGCGCTGATGGACGAGGCGCGCGCGCTCGACAAGCTCGGGCGGCGCTCCGAAGCGCGGCAGCGCTACGAAGAGGCGCTGCGCGCGCTGGAGCAGCCGTCGCCGAGCCTGGCGTCGATGCTGCTGCGCTGGATCGCGCGCACCTACGAGGTGGACGCCGACTACGCCGCCGCGGCGGACTGCGCACAGGCCGCGGTGGCGACCGCCGAGCTGGGCGACGACCGCAACGCGTTGGGCCACGCGCTGAACGTGCTGGCTGCGGTCCGTTGGCGGCAGGGCGACCTCGACGACGCGGAGCGCCTCTTTCACGAAGCGCTGCAGCGCGGCACGAGCGCCACCGATCCGCGCCTGCAGGTCGACGTGATGACCAACCTGGGATCGCTCGCGAAGATCCGCGGCGATTTCCGGGAAGCGCTCCGCTGCTACGAGGAAGCGCTGGCCCACGGCCGGCTGCACTCGCTGCTCGACAACATCCTCGGCACGCTCAACAACCTGGGCATCGCGAACATCGCGCTGCGCCGGTTCGACGCGGCCGAAGACGCCTTCACCGAAGCGCTGACGATCGCGAACGCGCTCGGCGGTCTCTCCATCCGCATCCAGCTCGAGGTCAACTGCGCGGCGCTGCAGGTCGAGAAGGGCGACTACGCCGAGGCGAAGCGGCGATGCGATCGCGCGATGAAGCTCGCCGCCCATCTCGGCGACTCGCGCGCGAATGGCGAGGCGGAGAAGGTCTACGGGATCATCGCGCGCGAGACGGGCGAGCTGGCCGACGCGGAAACGCATCTCCTGCGCGCGCGAGAGATGGCGCGCGCCGCGAACGAGCTCGAGTTCGAGGGCGACGTCAATCGCGAGCTGGCCGAGCTGTTCGACCGCCTTGGCCGGAGCCGCGAGACGCTGCAGGCGCTCAACCGAGCGCATTCGTGCTTCACGCAGCTCCGCGCGCGGCACGAGCTGGCCGACGTCGGGCGCCGGATGGCGCGTCTCGAGGGAGACTTCCTCGACGTGGTGCGGCAGTGGGGCGAATCGATCGAGTCGAAGGACATCCATACCCACGGTCACTGCGAGCGAGTGGCCGACCTGGCCGAAGCGCTGGCCGCCAAGGCGGACTTCGACGAGTCCTCGCTGTTCTGGTTCCGCATCGGTGCACTCCTGCACGACGTCGGCAAGCTGATCGTCCCGGCGGAAGTGCTGAACAAGCCGGGCCAGCTCACCGAGGAGGAATGGGCGCTCGTGCGCCAGCATCCGACGGCGGGTGTGGAGATGCTCGCCGAGGTGGAGTTTCCGTGGGACGTCACGCCGATGGTGCGCAGCCACCATGAACGGTGGGACGGAAATGGTTATCCGGACCGTCTGCGCGGCACCGACATCCCGCTCGCGGCGCGCATCCTGTGCATCGCCGACGTCTACGACGCGCTGACGACGGAGCGCAGCTACAAGCGGCCGTTTTCGCATCTCGAGGCGATGGAGATCATGCGCCGCGAGTCGGGCAAGCAGTTCGACCCGCAGCTCTTCGCGAAGTTCGAGGAGATGGTGCGTCGCGGGACGCTCAACCTGAAGCCGAACGCCGCCGAGCGCGTGGCGCCCGCGCGCAAGTCGGGCACCTTCAACACGGTACCGACGGCGGAGGAGGACGATCTCACCGGCGCGCTGGTGCGACGCGCGTTCGTGGACGTCACGTCGGCGGTGGTGGCGGAGCGGCGGCGCACGGGGGCGACGGTGTCGCTGCTCGTCATCGACGTCGACCAGTTCAAGTCGGTGAACGACAATTACGGCCACCTCACGGGCGACGATGCGCTGCGGCTCGTCGCGGGGGTGATCCGCGAGAAGCTGCGGCCGGGCCAGTACGTCGGGCGGTACGCGGGCGACGAGTTCGTGGTGCTGCTGCCGGGTCTCGACGGCGAGGCCGCGTGGGCCGTCGCGGATCTCGTTCGCGCGACGACGTCGAGCACAGCGATCCCGTTGCGGGAGTCGGTCGGCCAGTCGATGCACGTGACGCTCTCGATCGGTGTGGCGACCGCCCCGGAGCACGGTGAGTCGTTCGAGGCGCTGTTCACGGCGGCCGACCGCGCGCTGTTCGAGGCGAAGCGCGAGGGGCGCGACAAGGTGGTGCTCGCCGGCACGGAGGTGGAAGGCCCGCCGCAGCTCGTCTTCACGCGGTTCGTCGGGCGCACGGCCGAGGTGCGATCGCTGGTGAACGCGCTCGATCAGAGCGTGCAGGGCTCGCCGCAGGTCCGGATGGTGATCGGCGAGGCGGGCGTGGGCAAGTCGACGCTGGTGCGGCAGCTGCTGCCGGAAGCGCGGCTCCGCGGGACGGCGATGGTCACAGGCCGCGCGCTGGAGACGGACAGCCGTGTGCCCTTCGGACCGTGGGCGGAGATCGTGCTCGCGCTGCACGAGCTGGGGATGACGCCGTCGCGTCCGTGGCCGATGCTCGAACGTCTCGTTCCGGCGATGCAGGCCAACGCGGACGTGCACGCGTCGCCTCCGTCGCTCGACACGACACAGGGGCATCACCTGATGCAGGAGATCGTCGCGTACCTGCGCGGCGCGAGCGACGTGCGCCCGATCGGGCTGATGATCGAGGACATGCACTGGGCGGACTCGGCGAGCTGGGACGTGCTGGAGTACGTGCTCGCGCAGCTCACGAGCGAGCGCATCTTCATGTCGCTCACCGTTCGGAGCGAGGAAGCCACCTACGGCACCGTGCGTGAGCGTCGGCAGCGACTCTCGCGCGACGAGCGCGTGCGCGAGCGCCGCCTCGAGCGTCTCACCGAAAGCGAGGTGCGCGACTGGCTGAAGGATTCGCTGCATCGCGCCGAGCTCGGCGACGACCTGCTCGACTTCGTGCTGCGGCATACCGAGGGCAATCCCTTCCTCGTGATGCAGCTCATGCGCACGCTGGCCGAGGAGAACGTCTTCTCGCACAACGGCGCGGCGTGGGTGTGGACGCTACCTCCCTCGCTCGCGTTGCCGGCGGGCATGTCGGACCTGGTGGGACGCCGTCTCAACCGGCTGCCGCCGGAGGCGCTCCGCATCTTCGTCACGGCGGCGGCGATCGGGCGCGTGTTCCCGGTGTCGCTCCTCGCCGAAGCGGCCGGCGTGCCGATCGACGCGGTGCTGGACGCGATCGACGCGGGCCTCGCGGCGTCGGTGCTCGAGCCGGCGCACGAAGCGGACGACGACACCTATCAGTTCGCGCACGCGCTCCTCGTGGACGCGGTGCTCCGCTCGGTGAGCCCGGCGCGCCAGCGCATGACTCACGAGCGAGTGGGCGATCTGCTCGCCGAGCGGACGCCTGACGCGATCGATCAGATCGCGGCGCTGTACGCGCGAGGTGGCGACTCGGCCAAGGCGTATTCGTGGTGCATGCGCGCGGCGACCCGCGCGCTGTCGCTGCATGCGCTCGACGTGGCGCGCGACTTCCTGGCCCACGCCGGCAACCATGCGCGCACGGACGACCAGCGCTTCGTGGTGCACGACGAGCTGGCGCGCGCCGCGGAGCTGTCGGGCCGCTGGGTGGATGTCGAGCGCTCGTGCGACGCGATGCTCGCCATGCCGGGCGTCCTCGAGGATCATGCGCGGGCGCTTCCCGTGCGGCAGCGACGCCTGCAGGCGCGCGTTCGTCTCGCCCCGCCGACGCGTGAGATGGAAGGCGAGTGCCGCGACCTGCTCGCGATCGCTGAGAAGCTCGACGCCCCGGCCGACGTGGTGCGGGCGCGGTCGCTGCTGGTGCAGACGCTGCAGCGGCTCGGCCGGATCGACGAGTCGATCCTGGTCGCCCACGAAACGCTGAGCATCGCCGAGCGGAACGGCGAGCCGGCGATGATCGCGGATGCGCTGCATCGTCTGGCGCAGACCGTTCTCGCGGTGCGTCCGCCGGACGCGATGGAGCCGCTCTTCCGCATGATCGCCGCGGCACGCGAAGCGCGCGATCCCAAGCTGGAGGCGCGTGCATTCCTGCTCCTCGGCATCGCGCGCATCCGGACACGCGACGACCTCGCGGGTGCGGAGGCGTTCCGCCGGGCGCTCAAGCTGGCGCTCGACGCACAGGCACTCGACGTCGCCGCTACGTCGTCGATGAACCTCGGCGTGGTCGATCTGCGCAGCGGCGACTTCGCGAAGGCGCACGTCGCGTTCAACGAAGCGCTCAGGTTGTACACGACGCTCCGCAACAACACGAGCCGCCTCGCCGTGCTGTACAACCTGGCGAACCTCGAGTGGGAGCGCGGCGACACGGATGCCGCCGATGCGCTCTATCGCGAGACGAGCGCGCTGGCCGAGCAGCTCGGCGCGGACGACATCGCGATCGGCGCCCACGCGGGAGTCGGCCTCGTCGCCCTCCGTCTCCACGACGGCTCCAGCGCGCGAAGTGCGCTCGCGGCGGCGCAGCGCATGCTCGCGGGACGCAACGACTGGTGGTTCCAGGGACGCGAGCGGCTGGAGTCGCTCACCATCCGGCTCGCGACGCGGAGCGGCAATCGCGAGCTCGCGCGCGCGCGCTTCACGGCGGCGGTGAGTCGTCTCGAGACGATGGACGTCTACACGTGCGCCTGGCTGGTGGCCGATTGCGCGGCGGAGCTGGCCGAGCACGATGACGCCATCTGGAAGTACGTGGACCGTCTGAGCCAGCACAGCACGGTGCACCAGTTCGTGCCGCTGCTCGCCCGCTACACCGCGCTGCGGGACATGGCCGACCGACGCGTCACCGAGCGGCGCCGAGCGGGACCGGACAAGCCGGCCCCCGTCGCGGAGCCGGCGGCCGACTAGCGCTTTCCGCGTGGCGCGCCGCGTCGATTCGGGCGAGCCCGCCCGTTCACCGGCGCGCTTCCCAATCGATCAGCGGCGCATCCTGAATCGAGGATTGCACGGCGTCGGCAATGTCGCGCCGGAGTTGGGTGTGCCGCGTGGATTCGCCGTGCGAGTTCACCCGGTTCGAGAGGATCACGACGAACAGCGAGCGTTCGGGATCCATCCAGATGGAGGTGCCGGTGAAGCCGGTGTGTCCGAAGCTGCGGGGTGAGAAATAGCGGCCGGCGCTCGACACCGCCGACGGGGTGTCCCAACCGAGCGCGCGGCTCGAGCTCGGGTCCTGGACCGCGGTCCAGCGCGCGAGGGTGGTCGGCGCGAGCAGCTTGATGCCGGCGTATCGTCCACCGTTCAGCAGCATCTGCGCGAACACCGCGAGGTCGCGTGCCGAGGCGAAGAGTCCGGCGTGACCGGCCACGCCGCCCATCGCCCACGCGTTCGGGTCGTGCACCACGCCGTGAATGAGACCGCGCAGGGTGTCGTTCGCCGTCACCGCGATGTGGCGGAGCAGCGCGGCGTCGCTGGTGTCCGGCGTGAAGCGCGCCGACGTCATGCCGAGCGGCGTGAAGACGCGCGAGGCGACGAAGGCATCGAGCGTGGTGCCGGTGATGCGCTCGACCACGGCCTGCATGAGGATGAAGTCCCAGTCGCTGTAGACCATCTGGGTGCCGGGCACCGAGGTGAGCGGGCGCGCGTTGATCTGCGCGAGATATTCGGCCCGTCCGCGATACTGGCGATGAAGCGGCGCGAACGCCTCGAAGCCGCCGCGATGCGTGAGGATCTGCCGCACGGTGATCCCCGCCTTGTCGGGCGCGTCGAGCTCGGGCACGTAGCTGTGCACCGTGCGGTTGACGTCGAGCTTGCCCTCTTCCTCGAGAATCATCGCCGCCGTGGTGGTGGCGACGACCTTGGTGAGGGAGGCGAGATCGTACATCGTCGTCGCATCGACGCTCGGACTTCCCGGTGCGTAGTCGATCGCGCCGTAGCCTTTCAGATGAACGAGGCGACCGAAGCGTCCGACCGCGACGGCGACGCCCGGCGCAGCTCCTTCGCGGATCGCGACCGCGACGATGCTGTCGATGCGGGCTGGAAGCTCTGCGTCCATCGCGACCACCGTCGGCGACGCGGGCACGAGCGCCTCGACCGCCGCGAGCCTTGGCGCCGCTCTCGACGCGGGACGTACGGTTCCACCGGGCGCGGGTGCCGTGACGACGCTGCGACCGCAGCCGAGGGCCGCCAGCACGAGGAGAGCGGAGGAGCGACGCACGATTTGCATTCGCATCGGAGCGAGTGAGGCCGCAACGGCGACCGAGTGATGGAGATCGACGTGGGAGGCGTCTCCCAAGCCGCGAGTGCATCGAGAATGGATGATAGCGGGGAACCGGACCAGCGGTTGGCGCGCATCATGCGGGGCAGGCCCGCACGCCACCGTCCGAAGGGATGAACTACGGACATCGGCGCAGAGCCCGCCGGAAGACAATTCCGGCGGGCTCGCCCGTTCGGGGCCGAGGTGTTGGGGGCCAGGGTGCAGAGCCCGACTCGCTTCGCTCGCTCGGGATGGATGAGAAGCCGGCCCAACGGCTCTATCAGAACACAGGTATACCGATACAACTTTCCGGCTCGGCCCGGCACGTCCGGAACACTCATCCACACGAATCATCCGCTTCCACGACGTGTACCTGGGTCGGCTGGACGCTGCTCGCCGGCGATCGCTGCGCGTGACGGGCAGGACTCGGGGCTACGCGGTGCTTCCACTCCTCGCGCTGGCTCTGATGCCGGCTCCCTTGGCTGCGCAGCGTGCGGTCTCGCGCGCCGAGGCGATCGGCGCGGCACTCGCCGGCGGGACGCGCCTGGCGCTCGCGCGATCGGACTCGGCGGCGGCGCGCGCGCGACTGTCCACCGCGCGCGCGCTGCCGAACCCGTCGCTCGCGGCGGGCTACTCCAAGTCGGCGCCGCAGAAGCACGTATCGCTCGAGCTTCCATTCGACACGCCGTGGACGCGAGGGCCGCGCGTGCAGGCGGCGAGCGCGTTGGTGAGAGCGGCGGGGCTGCGGCTGCTCTCCGAGCGCGCGGCGGCCGAGATGGAAACGGACACGACGTACACGCAGGCGCTGGCGGCGGAGGCGCGCTTCCGCCTCTCGCGGCAGACGGCACGCGACGCGGACAGCCTTCGCGTGATGGCCGTGGCTCGTCGCAACGCCGGCGACGCGAGCGATCTCGACGTGGATCTCGCGACGGTGGCGGCGGGACAACAGCTGAACGTCGCATCGACCGATTCGCTGTCGTACATGGGCACGGTGCTCACGCTGCAGACGTTGATGGGGCTGCGGCCGGAAAGCGTGACGATCGTGCTCACCGACAGCTTGCGGCTCGATGCGTCCACCCTGTCGCCGCCGTCCGCTCCGAGCACCGAGCTCGCGCTCGTGCCGACGGGCCCATCGGGGCCGAGCGCCGGATCGTCGCCGAGCGTTGCGGCGGCGGAGGCATCGCTTCAGGCGGCCGAGCTCGCGCTCACGCGCGAACGGAGGAGCGTGTTGAGCCTGCCCGCGCTCAGCGTCGGCGTGGAGTTCGGCGATCCCAAGGGAGACGAGCCCGGTCTTCTGCCGACGGTCGGCATCGTTCTGCCACTGCCGCTGTTCAGCCGGAACCAGGGCCCGATCGCCGAAGCAGCCGCCGAGCGTGACCGAGCGCGCATCGAGCTCACGGCAGCGCGACTTGAAGCACGGCAGCGATTGGTGGAAGGCACGCACGAGCGGGACGCGCTGCGCGTGCGGGTCGTTCGCGACAGCGCGCTCGTGGTGATGGCGCAGCGCGTGGCGGCGCGGTCGCTCACGGCGTACCGCGAGGGAGCGGCGGCGCTGCCGGCGGTGCTCGAGGCGCGACGCAGCGCGCGCGAGGTGTTGGGACAGTACATCGACGATCTGGCGGCGCTGCTCATCGTGAACACCGAGCTGCGCGCCCTCACTCAGACCGTGCCGGCGGCACCATGACCCGATTCGTCTTCACCGTTCACCGACTCGCCGCGATCGGGTGTTGCGCGTCCGCGCTGCTCGCCGCCTGCGGCAAGGCCGAGAAGGACGAGGGGGAGAAGGCGGAGAAGCCCGTGGTCGCCGCGTCGACGGCGGTCGCGCGCGTCGAGCCGTTCACGCGGACCATCTCGGCGATCGGCACGGTGGTCGCGCGACCGGGCCGATTCGCGGCGCTCGGTGCCCCGTCGCCGACGCGCGTGTCGAAGGTGTATGTCGCACCGGGACAGCGTGTGACGGCCGGTGCGCCGCTGGTCGAGCTGGAGCAGGTGGGATTCACCGCGGCGTCGAGCGGTGCGCAGGCCGCGCTCGCGGCGGCGCAACACGCGTACGATCGCGCGGTGCGTCTGGCGAACGAAGGGATCGTCCCGCGAAAGGATGCCGAGCAGGCGGCGGCCGAACTGGCGGCGGCGCGCAACGCCGCGGTGACGGCGCGCCGCGCGCAGCAGCTCTCCGTGCTGCGGTCGCCGGTGTCCGGCGTGGTGACGAAGATGTCGGCGGTGCTCGGTGCGTCCGTCGACGCCAATCAGACGTTGGTGGAAGTGGCCGACCCGTCCGCGTTCGACGTGGAGCTCTCGCTCGGTCCCACCGAAGCGGGCGCGATCCGGCCCGGGGCACACGTGACGTTGTCGGCCGGAGAGGCCACCGGCGGCGAGTCACTCGGCGTGGGCACGGTGACGTCCGTCGGCGCGGCGGTGGACAGCGCGTCGCGCTCGGTCGGAATCCGTGTCGCGGTGACGACGCCGCGTCGCGCACTGCGGCTCGGCGAGAGCGTGTACGGCGAGATCGTGGCGGAGACCAAGCCGGACGCCGTCGTCGTGCCGGTGGAGGCGCTCGTGCCCGAGGCGGCCGGGTTCCAGGTGTTCGTCGTCGACAAGAAGGGAGTCGCGACGGCGCACGAGGTGAAAGTCGGCGGTCGCACGAGCACGAAGGCGGAGATCGTCGACGGATTGTCGGGCGGAGAGACGATCGTCACGAAGGGCGCGTTCGGCGTCGAAGACAGTGCGACCGTGACGAAGCCTCTGCCCGTGAAGCCGTGAGCGAGGCGGCGAGCGGCGCGGTGGCCGAGCGCGGGCCCTGGTCGCTCGCCGGAGCGATCGCGAGCCAGCGGCGCTTCGTCTACCTCGTGGTCGCGCTGCTGTGCGCGGGTGGAATCTGGGCGGCGCTCCGGCTGCCGTCGGCGATCTATCCCGAGCTGCAGTTCCCTCGCATCACGGTCGTCGCGCAGGGCTCATCGCTCGGTGCGCGGCAGGTCGTGTTCGCGATCACGCAACCGATCGAAGAGGCGGTGGGTGTCGTGCCCGGCGTGACGCGCGTGACGTCGAAGTCGATCCGCGGTGCGAGCGAGATCTCGGTGACGTTCGCGCCGAACACCGACATGGCGTACGCGCTGCAGCAGGTGCAGGCGCGCGTGAACCAGCTCGCCGGCGAGCTGCCGGCGGGGCTCGACATCGAGGTCGAGCGACTGTCGCCGGCGCTGTTCCCGATCGTCTCATACAACCTGGAGGGCGGCGAGCCGACGACGATGTACGACATCGCCCGCTACCAGATCCGGCCCGTGCTGTCGCGGGTGCCGGGGGTGGGGCGCGTGGACGTGCAGGCGTCGGACGTGCGCGAGATCGAAGTGGTGGCCGATCCGGTGCGGCTCGCCGAGCAGGGGCTGTCGTACGAGGATCTCGCCGGCGCGATCCGGAGCTCGACGTCGGCGAGCGCGGTGGGCCGCGTCGCGCAGGACTACAAACAGCTCCTCGTGGTGACGGCGACCGAGGCGACCCGCGCCGAGGACGTGGCGAACGTGGTCGTGGGTCGTGGCCTGCGGGTGCGCGACGTTGCGACCGTGGAGCTGGGGACCGAGGACCACGTGCGGATCATCGCCGGCGACGGCCGGCCGGCGGCGCTGCTCAACATCACGCGACAGATCGGCGGCAACACCGTGGCGATCGCGGACAGCGTGGAGCTCGCGGCCGCCGCGCTGCGGCGTACGCTGCCGGCCGGCGTGACGCTCAAGCTCGTCTACGACCAGGCGCTGCTGGTGCGCGAGGCCACCAAGTCGGTGCGCGACGCG
>Ga0308175_100001997_pt1 | contig 13868 bp, 11 predicted proteins | sample PhyCR1_3_FD_203893 | JGI IMG/M metagenome (GOLD analysis project Ga0308175, IMG submission 203893) | Soil microbial communities from UC Gill Tract Community Farm, Albany, California, United States - DLSLS.C.R1 | ecosystem: Environmental > Terrestrial > Soil > Agricultural land | place: USA...
ACGATCGAGGCGATCAGCCAGCCGTCGGAGAACGAGAACCGGTCCCGCACGAGCCCGAACCCGACGATGCCGACGAGCAGCGAGGCCCAGCCGTAGATCGTCACGGTGCGGCTCAGCAGCCGGACCGTCCCGGCCGATCCGCTGCGCAGCTCCCGCGCGACCTGGTTCGCGGCCGCCACCAGCGGCCCGATCAGGAAGATCGCCAACACGACATGGATCACCAGAACGGCCCGCACGTCGCGCCAGCCTAGACCGGAGGTCCCGGGCGGGGACGGCCGGGCGGCGGGGACGAGCAACTGCCCGAACGGTCAGCACCGCTGCCCGAACGCTCCCGATGACAACCGGGTCGCGAGGTTGCGCGTCTCTGGATCTACAGGGGTCGGGTAGCCATACCCGAGGAGGGGGCCACCATGTTCCGTCGTCTCGCCATCGTCGCTGCGGCCAGCCTGGCCGCGGTGGCACTACCGACGTCGGCCTTCGCGGCCGACGGCTTCAGCCCACCGGTGACCGTCGTGGCGCCACCGTGCGCGACCGCCCCGGGCAGCGCCGACGCCGCCTTCGGCGCCGGCACGATCCGCGGGTTCGCCGGGTTCGGCGCCTGCTCGCATTCGATCTACTACGTCCAGGGCGGCACCCAGGGCTACTCCCGGCAGCTGTCGCCCTACCGGGGGGTCGTGCTCGGCGTGGACGCGGACGAGACCGCAACCTATCTCGTCTACCTGATGACCGATGCGGCCGGCCACGCGAGCGGGATCGGGGTCACCAAGCGGACGCACGGTGGCAGCTTCAACCCGACCAGGGTGCTGTCCACGGCCGCGGGCCACCAGGTCGTGACGCCGACCGCCGACATCGGGGCCGAGAACGGCCGCTGGTGGGCGGTGTGGAGCGAGCAGGTCGGCCCGGGCGGCGAGTTCGCGCCGCAGCAGCTGTTCCAGGCGAAGACGTACGGAACCGCCGCGGATCACCAGCAGATCACCTTCACCGGGTCGGACATCGACAACACCGAGCCGTCGATCAGCCTGGACGGCATCGGCGCCGTGCTGGCCTGGACCCGGCAGACGGCGCCGCAGCAACCCGGACCGGCCGACCTCTGGGTGGCCACCAACGCGAACACCGCGTGGTCCAGCCGGGTCTTCAGCTCCGACGGTACGGACAACCGCACCGCGGACGTGAAGCGGATCGGCGGGTTCACGTTCCTGGCCTTCGTCCGGGACGGCCGGATCGTCGAGGCGGAGAACACCACCGGCGCCTGGACCAGTCACGTCTTCCTGGCCCCGGGCGACCGGCCGCGGGTCGGCACGACCTCAGGCTCCCAGTTCGTGGCCTGGACGACCGGCAACGGCGTCTTCTACGCCCGCGGCAACAAGGGCAGCCAGTCCTTCGTCGGGCAGACCGTGTCGGCGCCGGGCACCGCCCTCGACACGATGGTGACCGCGAACGGCAAGGGCACGCTGCTCATCCGGTCCGGACTGCGGCTCTACTCGATCACCTCACAGACCGCCATCTGACCGCACGCCGGCACCCCGCCCGAGCCCTCATCGGGGCTCGGGCGGGGTTCAGCCGACCAGCGCGCTCAGCGTGTCCTCGAGGTCCGGACTGAGCAAGGCCTTCCGGGTCCCGTTGGTCACCACCGGGCAGTGCAGGTTGACGTTGATCCGCGCTCCCGCTTCCGGTCCGAGGCCGACGATCACCGCCTGACGGAGGGATTCCGTCGACGGGCAGCTCGGCTCGCCCTGCGTCGCCGGCAGCGCGTTGGCCTGCTCGACCAGCGCGGCGGCCGGCCGGCCGGCGAGCGCGGCCGCTGCGACCAGCGGCGTGCTGCTGTCCAGAGAACTGCCGGAGTACCCGCAGACCAGCAGGCCGTCCGTGCCCGCCGGCAGCATCTCGTCGGCCGACCCACCGGACGGGGCCGGCTGCCTGGCCGGGCAACCTGTCGCCCCAGGCGCCTGCCGCATCTTCTGCAGCGCCGGATCCGGGACCAGCCCGCACCCGCTCCGCTGCGTGGTCACCGTCGCGGTCCGCCCGTCCGCCGCCCCGAACTCGAGCACCACCGGACTCTCCAGCTGCAGCGTGCACGGCCGGCCGGTCATCTCACGCGCGGTGTCCTGCAGCTGCCGCGCGACCGCGGCGACGACCGCGCCGGTCTGCTGGACGGTCGCGCCGGCCAGCGTCGATCCGGGCGGCCCGGCCCCGTACTCGCAGATCAGCAGCTGCCGAGCCGGGAACGGCACTATCGGCCGGCTGTCACGATGGTCGAACGGGGCCCGCGGGCAACGCAGCGTCACGTCGGCCGCCGCTGCCGCGGGCACCTGCTGGTGTCGCCCACGGCCGGCCAGGGCGGTGGGCACGGCGACGGCGGCTACCACGGCGAGCGCGGCCGCCGCGGTGGCGAGCAGGGTCCGCCGGCGAGTACGCCGGGCCCGGGCCCGTACGGCGGGGAGGTCGATCCCGGTCGGTGTCGTGTCGTCCGACAGCGCCGCTCGCAACTCGGTCAGGTCGGTCATCGTGCCTCCTCCACCGGGTCCGTGAGCTGCGGGGAGACGCGCAGCTTGGCCAGGGCCCGCGCGCACGTGCTCTTCACCGTGCCGACGGCGATCCCGAGCGTCTCGGCGGTCTCCCGCTCGCTGAGGTCCTCGTAGAACCGGAGGACCACGACGGCGCGCTCCCGCCGGGTCAGCCGGCCCAGCGCGGCCCGCAGCCGCAGCCGTTCGGCGATGTCCGCGGCCTGGTCGCCGGACGACTCCCGGTCCGGCAGCTCGGCCGCCACGTACTCGTGCCGCCACCGGCGCCGCCACCAGTCCGTGTGCACCGTGTAGAGCACCCGCCGGACGTACGCGGTCGGGTCGTCGGCGTGGATCCGGTCCCAGCGCAGGTAGGTCCGGACCAGCGCGGTCTGCAGCAGGTCCTCGGCCCGGGTGTCGTCACCGGTCAGCAGCCGGGCCGCGTGCCGCAGCCGGCGCGCGTTGGCGCTCGCGAACGCTGCGAACCCGTCGTCGTCCCGCACACAGGATGGACGTGCTGGCCCGGCCGGATGGTTCTGCTCAGCCGGCTCTTCGGGTACGGCGGCCGCGGCGGGCGCGGAGGTAGTCGCTGACGACGTACTCGCCGAGCCGCTCCGGCCGCGGCGAGAACACCCGACCGCCGTTGCGCCGGGCCAGCTCGTCGACGAACCGGACCAGCGCCGGCTCCTCGTCGAGCATGAACACGTTGATCGTCGCCCCGCGCCGGGTGCACCGCTCGACCTCGGCCAGCGTGACCGCGAGCGTCTCCGGCAGCGGCGGCCAGGCGAACTCCGGATGCCCGTCCCGGGACAGGTGCGCGGTCGGCTCGCCGTCGGTGACGACCATGATCACCGGCTCGCCGTCCCGGTAGCGGTCAAGGTGCCGGCGGGCGAGCATCAGCGCGTGCTGCAGGTTGGTGCCCTGCACCATGTCCCAGGACAGCCCGGCCAGCTCGGTCGGCGAGATCACCCTGGCGTAGTTGGAGAACCCGATGATCTCGATCTTGTCCTGCGGGTAGGTCGTGGTGACCAGCGAGTGCAGCGCCAGCGCGGTCGCCTTGGCCGCGCCCCAGGTCCCGCGCAGTGCCATCGAGTACGACAGGTCGACCAGCAGCGCGACCGTCGCCGAGGTGCGTCGCTCGGTCTCGATCACCTCGAAGTCCTCGACCGCGAGCTTCACCGGGCCGGGACCGGCGCGCAGCACCGCGTTGCGGACCGTCCGGACAACCTCCAGCGGCTGCTCGTCGCCGTACTCCCACCCGCGCGAGGAGCCGGTCGGCTCGCCCGCGGCGCCGGCGTCCCGGACGTCGTGCGTCCCGCGGCCGCCGGAGTCGAGCACTGAGAACACCCGGCGCAGCGCCGTCGCGCCGAGCCGCCGCACCGCCCGCGCCGTGAGCTCCAGCTGGCCGCCGCTGCGGTTGAGGTAGCCCTGCCGCTGCAGCTCCCGCTCGATCCGGCGCAGCGCCTCCACGTCGTCGACCGCCTGCCGGCCGAGCGCCCGCTCCACCAGCTCGGGGTCGATGTCGTCCAGCGAGGCGCCCGGGTAGTCCTGGTCGAGCATCGCGTCGAGCTCTTCCAGGTCGGCGATCTCCTGCAGCGCGCCGGTCGCGTCGCCGAGCCCGAGCGGGCGGTCGCCGTCCATCCGCTCCCGACCACCCCAGCGCAGGTCCGGCCGGGCCGCCCGCAGCCCCTGCTGCAGCCGCTCCAGCTCGCCGGCCAGCCCGGCGTCGCCCATCGCACCGGCCATCAGGTCGGCCAGCTCCTGCCGCTGCTCGTCGGACAGGCTGTCCAGCAGCCGCTGCTGGGCCGCCGCCCGGCGGGCCAGCGTGTCGACCAGCTCGGCCAGGTCGGCCGGGTTCTCCGGGAAGAACTCCCCGTACTCGGCCATGAACCGGTCGAACTGCTCCTGGGTGTGCTGACCGCGGGCGTCGGCCTCGAGCATGTCGTTCAGCGCGGAGATCATCTCCCGGATCCGGGCCATGTCCTCGGCGCTGGCGCCGCGCAGCGCGTCCCGCATCCCGCGGAACTGGCTGTCCAGCACCTCCCGCCGCAGCAGGTCCTTGATCTCCTCGTACGCCTGCCTGGCCTCGTCCGAGCGCCACTGGTAGTCCGACAGCTCGCGGACCGCGCGGGCCGGGTCGTCCGGCAGCGCGTCCAGCTGCGCCTCCGCGAACCGGGCCGAGTCGTCCGGGTCGGGGAACAGCTCCCGCCGCTCGGCCGCCAGCGCCCGGTCCAGCAGCTCGCGCACCTGCTCCAGCGTGCCGTCCAGTCGCCCGCGCCGGCGCGCCTGCCGGGCCTGGCGGCGCACCTTGCGGCGCAGCTCGTCAAGCCCGCGCAGCCCGTCCGGGTCGCCAGTGCCTTGCTGGAGCAGCCGGCGCAGCGCCTCCCTGGGCGACGCGCCGGCCAGCACGTCGTCGCCGATCTCGTCCAGCGCACGGCGCACGTCGAACGGCGGCTCCAGCGGGTCCCGCCCACCGTGCCAGGCGCCGTACCGGTAGCCGGATCGGGCCATGTCAGCCTCCGTAGACCGTGCGGCCGCCGCCGATGTCGTCCTTGGCCAGCCGGCGCAGCAGGTGCAGCCCCTCCAGCGCGAACTCGACCGCGGCGGCGGCGAGCCCGACGGCCGAGGAGCCCTCCGGCCCGGAGGCCGGCTCCAGCCGGGACAGCAGCGCGGCCAGGGTGGGGAACGTGCCGACCTGGCGCAGCAGCTCGTCCGCCCGTACCAGGTCGCCGGTCTCCACCGACAGCCCCTCGTCGAACTTCGACTGCAGGGCGGACAGGTCCTGGCCGGCCAGCCGGGCCCGGAAGGTGTCCGCGGTGGCCCGGCGCAGCAGGTGCTCGAGCACCTCGGTCTCCCGGCCCTCGTCGGCGTCCTCGAACTCGACCTTGCCCCGCGACGCCGGCACCACCGCCGGCAGGTCGCAGACCCGGGCGACGGCCAGCTGCTCGCCGGTCACCGCGGCCCGCCGTACCGCCGAGGCGGCCACCGTCTCCACCGACGCGATCGCGAACCGGGCCGAGACGCCGGAGCGCTGGTCGACCTGCGGCGCGTCCCGGACCGCCCGGGTGAACCGGGCGACGACTTCGAGCACGTGGTCGGGCACGACCGGCGCCGGGTGGGTGCCGTCGAGGTCCCAGACCAGCGCCGCCTCCTGCCGGACCAGCTCGAGCTCGTCAGCGAGGTCGAGCGGGTAGTGGGTGCGCACCTCGGCGCCGAACCGGTCCTTGAGCGGGGTGATGATCCGACCGCGGGAGGTGTAGTCCTCCGGGTTGGCGCTGGCGATCAGCAGGATGTCCAGCGGCAGCCGCAGCTGGTAGCCGCGCACCTGGACGTCCCGCTCCTCCAGCACGTTGAGCAGCGCGACCTGGATCCGCTCGGCCAGGTCGGGCAGCTCGTTGACGGAGAAGATGCCGCGGTTGGTGCGCAGGACGAGCCCGTAGTGCACCGTCTCCGGGTCGCCGAGCGTGCGGCCCTCGGCCACCTTGATCGGGTCCACGTCTCCGATCAGGTCACCGACGCTGGTGTCCGGCGTGGCCAGCTTCTCCCCGTACCGCTGCGAGCGGTGCTTCCAGGCCACCGGCGTCTCGTCGCCGCGCTCGGCCACGATCCGGTGTCCCCAGACCGAGATCGGCGCGTACGGGTGCTCGTTGAGCTCGCTGCCGGCGATCACCGGCGTCCACTCGTCCAGCAGGCCGGCGAGGGTACGGATCAGCCGGGTCTTGCCCTGGCCGCGCTCGCCGAGCAGGACCATGTCGTGGCCGGCCAGCAGCGCGCGCTCGACCTCCGGGGTCACGGTGTCCTCGAAGCCGACGATGCCGGGCAGGGACGGTTCGCCGGCGGCGAGGCGGGCCAGCAGGTTCTCCCGGATCTCGGCCTTGACGCCGCGGTGGATGTGGCCCGAGGCGCGCAGCGCGCCGAGGGTGGTGATCGGGGGCGGGGTGCTCACCTGACGACCGTACGTCGGCCTCCGAACGACCGCACGGAGAGCCCTCCGGTTCAGCCCCCGGCGAAATCCCCGTGCTCAGCGGCGGTGCAGGACCATGCGCAGGCCGTGCATGGGCCGCAGGGTGACCGCCGGGCGCAGCGCGATCGGGTGGCCGGGGACCAGCGTCGGCGTCCAGTCGCGGGCAAGCGCGGCGAGGGCGAGCACTGCCTCGGTCCAGGCGAACGACTCGCCGATGCAGACCCGCCGGCCCATTCCGAACGGGAAGTAGGCGCCGCGCGGCTGGCCCGGCGCCGCCTCGTCGTACCGGCCGTCCGCGGTCAGCCAGCGCTCCGGGGTGAACGCGTGCGCGTCCGGCCACCACCGCGCGTCCCGCTGGACGACCCACTGTGACGCGAGCACCAGCGAGCCGGCCGGGATCGACCAGCCCGCCAGCGTCACGTCCGCGGTCATCCGCCGGCCGATCACCCACGCCGGCGGGTAGAGCCGCATCGACTCGGCGATCACCGCGTGCGTGTACGGCAGCTCGGACAGCCGGGGGTTCGCCGGCGCGGCGTCCAGCTCGGCGTGCAGCCGGTCGGCCGCGGCCCGGTTGCGGTCCAGCAGCAGCCAGGTCCAGTCCAGCGCGTTGGCCGTGGTCTCGTGCCCGGCCAGCATCAGCGTGAGCACCTCGTCCCGGACCAGCCGGTCCGGCATCGGCCGGCCGTCCTCGTCCCGGGCGTGCAGCAGCATGGCCAGCACCGTGCCGTCGTCGCCGAGCCCGGCCCGCTGCTCGGCGATGAGCCGCCCGACCACCGTGTCGAGCTCGGCGATCGCGCTCATCAGCACCCGGGTCGAGGGCAGCGGCAGCCGGTTGAGCAGCGCCCCGCCCGGGAGCATCACCCGCTGGAACCGGCCGAGCAGCTCGGCCAGCGCGGCCGAGACCGCGGTCGAGTCGTCGGTGAGGTCCGCGGCGAACAGCGTCTGCCCGACGATCCGCAGGGTCAGCGCGGCCATGTCCGCGGCCATGTCGCGCACGGCGCCGTCCGTCCAGCCGGCCCGCTCGGGCAGCTCGGCCGCGGCCGTGCGCATGATCCGCGCGTACGCGTCGATCCGGGTGGCGTGGAACGCGGGCTGGATCAGCCGCCGCTGCCGCCGGTGCAGGTCGCCCTCGCTGGTGAGCAGGCCGTCGCCGAGCAGCACCCTGGTCTGCTCGAGCCCGCGGCCCTTGCGCCCGACCCGGCCGAGCGGGCCGAACAGCTCGCGCACCAGGTCCGGCGTGCCGACCAGGTAGGCGTGCTCGCGACCGATCCGGAAGTGCGCCAGCTCGGGGGCGACCTCGACCGCCCGGTCCAGGTATGACGTGAGCTGCCGGGACCGCAGCAGCCGCAGCAGCTCCAGCCGGCCCAGCTCCGGGCCCGGCGGCCGCTCGACCGGCGGGTGCACTGCGAGAGCCATGCCCCGACCGTACTGGCGGGTAACCGGAATCGGGAGACCCCGGACGGGGCGTGGCTCAGTCGACCGGCCGGCCTTCCGCCGCGGCGGCGAACCGGCGCAGGTAGTAGGGGTGGCCGGAGTCCGGGTGGGACACGCCCTCGTGGATCGACGCGGCCGCGTCGCCGAGCCGGCCAAGGTAGCGGTGCTCCAGGTCCACCCTGGTCCCGCCGGCCACCGCCGAGAACAGCACCTCGACCTCGGACCAGTGCGCCGGGTCGGGGTCCGGCTTCCAGTCCGCGCCGACCGTCCAGGACAGCACCAGCCGGTGCGGCGGCTGCCAGGTCAGCACCCGGCCCCACTGCGGCTCCGAGCCGTCCGGCTGCTTCTCGTACCACCGGCCGCCTGCGTGCGGCTCGATGACCACGGTCTCGGCCGGGCCGGCACCCAGGAAGTGGGCCTTCGGGTACCAGCTGGCGTACTGCTCGGTGTAGACCCGCCAGGCCTTCTCCACCGGCGCGGCGACGACGACCGAGGCACGGACCGGCGGGAGGTCGAGCGCGGCGGCGTACTGGTGCAGGATCGTCCGCCAGCCGCCATCGGCGGCCACCGCGCGGGCCAGCGCGGGCCAGGTCTCGCCGTGCCGGTCGAGGTGCCGGTGCACCAGCTCGACCCTGGTGCCGGCGCCGTCCGGGGTGAACGTGACCTCGACCTCCGAGGCGTGTGTGGGATCGGGGTCGAGCTCGAACCGGCCGTCGATCGCCCAGGACAGCACCAGCCGGTGCGGCGGCTCCCAGACCAGCACCGAGCCCCAGACGCACTCGGTGCCGTCCGGGGCCCGGTCGAGCCACCGGCCGCCGACGCCGGTCTCGATCACCCTGGCCGCCGGCATCTCCGCGCCGATGTGGTGGGACATCGGCCACCAGTCGTCGAACCGCTCGGTGAAGAAGGCGAACGCCTTGTCCGCCGGCACTGCCACCGTCACCTGCTGGCGGACCTCGGTCTGGTTTCCTGTCATGGTCATGTCTCCTCCTCGTCGCGCTCGACCGCCGCCTTGAACGCGTCGAGCGCCGTGGTCCAGAACCGGTCGAGGTAGGCGCGCACGGCGTCCGCCCCGGTCGGGTCGAGCTGGTAGAGCCGCCGGGTGCCGACCGCGCGGTCGATGACCAGGCCGGCCTCCTTGAGCACGCGCAGGTGCTGGGAGACGGCGGGCCGGGAGACCGGCAGCTGCTCGGCGAGCTGGCCGACGGCCTGCGGACCGGCCGCGAGGAGCTCGACGATCGCCTGCCGGGTGGGGTCACCCAGCGCGGCGAGTGCCGCCGATCCGTAAGTCTCCACGAACCGTAAGTTACAGCTTACCGATAAGCCTCGTCAAGGTACGGTGATCCCTCGTGCGGAGCGTGGACCTCGACGACGTGCGGGCGGCGCGGAAACTGCTGGACGGCGTGATCCGGATGACGCCGCTCGAACACAGCCGCGTGCTGGCCGCGGCCGCCGGCGGGCCGGTCCACCTCAAGTGCGAAAACCTGCAGCGGACCGGGTCGTTCAAGATCCGCGGGGCCTACACCCGGATCTCCCGGCTGACCCCCGAGCAGCGCGCGGTCGGCGTCGTCGCGGCCAGCGCCGGCAACCACGCCCAGGGAGTGGCGCTCGCGGCCCAGCTGCTGGACACCAGGGCGACGGTGTTCATGCCGGTGAGCGCCGCACTGCCGAAGGTCGACGCGACCCGCAACTACGGCGCCGAGGTCCGGCTGGCCGGCGGGTCGGTGGACGAGGCCCTCGAGCTGGCCACCGAATACGAGGCGGAGACCGGTGCGGTGCTGGTGCACCCGTTCGACCACCCGGACATCGTGGCCGGGCAGGGCACGGTCGGGCTGGAGATCCTCGAGCAGTGCCCGGAGGTCCGTACGGTCCTGGTCGGGACCGGCGGCGGAGGTGTGGTCGCCGGCATCGGCGTCGCGATTAAGGCGATGCGGCCGGACGTCGCAGTGATCGCGGTCCAGGCCGAGTCGGCCGCGGCCTACCCGCCCTCGCTGGAGGCCGGGCATCCGATCCCGCTGGACCGGATGGCAACGATGGCCGACGGGATCGCCGTCGGATGTCCCGGCGAGCTGCCGTTCGCGCTGATCCGGAACGTGGTGGACGAGGTCGTCACGGTCTCCGAGGCGGCGATCTCCAAGGCGCTGCTGCTCTGCCTCGAGCGGGCCAAGCAGGTCGTCGAGCCGGCCGGCGCGGCGGCGGTCGCCGCCGTGCTGGCCGAGCCGCGGCGGTGGGAGCCGCCGATGGTCGCGGTGCTCACCGGCGGCAACATCGACCCGGTGCTGCTGATGCGGGTGGTCCAGCACGGGATGGTCGCCGCCGGCCGCTACCTGTCCGTCCGGGTCCGGATCGCCGACCGGCCGGGCGAGCTGGCCCGGCTGCTCGCGCTGGTGGCCGAGCTCGGCGCGAACGTCGTCGACGTCGAGCACTCCCGGACCACCTCGCACCTCGACCTCGGCGAGGTGGAGGTCGCCCTGTCGGTGGAGACCCGCGGCGCCGAGCACCGGGTGGAGCTGCTGGCGGCGCTCAGCGCGTCCGGGCACGCGGTGAGCCTGTCCTGACCCGCCCGGATCGCCCCCGACCTTGGTCGCACCAAGAATCAGCAAAAAGTCCGGCGCGTTCTGTCGGACCCGCTCGTTAGCCTCGGCATGCGGCAGGACAGTCCGGCCTGCCCGCGACTCGGAAGGAGGTCACCGTTGCCCGCCATCACCGCCGAGGGCCTCACGAAGGTCTACGGCTCGCGCAAGCACACGGTGCATGCGCTCGACGGGCTCGACCTGACGGTCGAGGAGGGCACCGTGCTCGGCCTGCTCGGCCCCAACGGGGCCGGCAAGACCACGACGGTGCGCGTGCTGGCCACCCTGCTGCGGCCCGACGCCGGGCGGGCGACCGTCCTCGGCCATGACGTCGTCCGCGACGCCCAACAGCTCCGCCGCGAGATCGGCCTGTCAGGGCAATACGCGGCGGTCGACGAAAACCTGACCGGCGCCGAGAACCTGTGGATGTTCGGCCGGCTCTACCAGCTCTCCAGCGCGGAGGCGCACAGCCGGGCCGGCGCCCTGCTCGACCAGTTCGCGCTGAGCGCCGCCGGCAACCGGGTGGTGAAGACCTACTCCGGCGGCATGCGGCGGCGGCTCGACCTGGCCTCGGCGCTGATCGGCCGGCCGCGGCTGCTGTTCCTGGACGAGCCGACCACCGGGCTCGACCCGCGCAGCCGGATCGGAATGTGGGAGGTCATCCGCGACCTGGTGCGGACCGGATCCACCTTGCTGCTGACCACGCAATACCTGGAGGAGGCCGACGCGCTGGCCGACGACATCGCGGTGGTCGACGCGGGCAAGATCATCGCCCGTGGCACGGCCGACGAGCTGAAGTCCCAGGTCGGCGGTGAGCGGGTGGAGGTGGTCCTGCACAAGGCCGGTGACCTGGAGAACGGGCGGGCCGTGCTCGGCCGCTGCTGCGGGGCCGAGGTGTCCATCGACGCGCACGCCCGCCGGCTGATCACGCCGACCTCCGGCGGCACCGAGTCGTTGGTCGGCGTGCTGCGGGCACTCGACGAGGCCGGCATCCCGCTCGACGACGTCGCGCTGCGGCGGCCGACCCTCGACGACGTGTTCCTGTCCCTGACCGGGCACAGCGCCGAGGAGGGCGCGGCTCCGGAGCCGGACGGGCCCGACGGGCCGGCGGCCGAGCCGGCCGCCGCGACCGTGGGGAGGGCGTCGTGACAGCGATCTCCACCGCCGTCGCCGCCCGGACCCACGGCTCGGCGTTCTCCGACACGGTCGTCCTGACGTGGCGCAACCTGAAGCGGATCCCGCGGATCCCGGAGCTGGCCGCGTTCGCGATCCTGCAGTCGGTCATGTTCGTGCTGCTGTTCGCGTTCGTGTTCGGCGGCGCGATCCCGCTGCCCGGCGGCGGGTCCTACAAGGAATACCTGATGCCCGGGATCTTCGCCCAGACGCTGGCATTCGCCTCGGCAACGACCTGCGTCGGCATCACCGACGACATGCAGAAGGGGTTGGTCGACCGGTTCCGGTCGCTGCCGATGGTGCGCTCGGCGTTCCTGACCGGGCGGACGATCGCGGACGTGGTCTACAACGCCGGCATCCTGGTCGTGCTCATGGTGACCGGTCTCGCGATCGGCTGGCGGGTGCGCGACGGGGTGCTCTCGTTCCTGGCTGCGGTCGGCATCGCGCTGCTGTTCGCGTACGCGATGAGCTGGCTGGGCGTCTACCTCGGGCAGCTCACGCCGACGGTGGAGACCGCGCAGCAGGTCGCGTTCACGGCGATCTTCCCGATCACGTTCGTGTCCAACGCGTTCGTGCCGCTGCAGGCGCTGCCGGGGTGGCTGCAACCGGTCGCCGAGTGGAACCCGGTGAGCACGCTGACCGCGTCCATGCGCGAGCTGTTCGGCAACCCCAACCCGGTCAACGGGACGGGCTTCCCGTCGGAGCACCCGATCCTGATGACCATCGCCTGGTGCACCGCGTTCGTGGTGATCTTCGCCCCGCTCGCGGTCCGGCGCTACCGCGACATCTCCAAGTAGGTGCGCAGGCCCTGAGCGCGAGCAGCACTTAGGGTGCCGGGGTGAAGAACCTCAGCCGGGACGAGGCCGCCGAGCGGGCGGCGCTGCTGCGCGTCGAGTCGTACGAGGTGTGGCTCGACCTGACGGCGGCGCCGTCCGCGACCCGGTTCGGCGCCGGGACGCGCGTGGTGTTCGAGTGCCGGCGCGACGGCGCCGACACGTTCGTCGAGCACGCGGTGCCGGTGTGGGAGTCGGCGGTGCTCGACGGGGTGCCGCTCGACATCGGCACGGTTGCCGGCAACCGGCTGCCGCTGCGCGGGCTGTCCGCCGGGCGGCACGAGCTGGAGGTGCGCGCGGTCGCCGACTACAGCGTGACCGGCGAGGGGCTGCACCGGGCCATCGACCCGGCCGACGGCGCGGTCTACCTCTACCAGCAGAGCTTCCTCGACGACGCCCAGCGCACGTTCGCCTGCTTCGACCAGCCCGATCTCAAGGCGCCGATCACGCTGACCGTGCAGGCGCCGCCCGACTGGGTGGTCGGCGCCAACACCCGCCCGACCCGGGACGGCGCCGGCTGGGTCTTCGCGCCGACCGAGCCGATCTCGACGTACCTGTTCACGCTCGCGGCCGGGCCGTACCACGTCGAGCGGGCCGGGCACGGCGGGATCGAGCTCGGGTTGTGGTGCCGGCAGTCGATGCGCGACCACCTCGACGCCGACGACCTGTTCACCGTGACCAGGCAGAGCTTCGACCTGCAGCAGGAGCTGTTCGGCCGGCCGTACCCGTTCGGCGACTCGTACGACCAGGTCTTCGTCCCCGGCTTCAACGCCGGCGCGATGGAGAACGCGGGGATGGTCACGTTCGCCGACGACTTCCTGTTCCGGTCGAAGGTGACGCTCGACCGCCGGCGGGTGCGGGCGACCGTGGTGGCGCACGAGATGGCGCACATGTGGTTCGGCGACCTGGTCACCATGCGCTGGTGGGACGACCTGTGGCTGAACGAGTCGTTCGCCGAGCTGCTCGGCACGCTGACCGTGGACGAGGCGACCGGGCTGCCCGGCAGCTGGGCCGCGTTCTCGGTCGGCCGCAAGGCCTGGGGCTACGCGGCCGACCAGCTGCCGACCACCCACCCGGTCACCACCGAGGTGCCGGACACCCAGAGTGCACTGCTCAACTTCGACGGGATCAGCTACGCGAAGGGCGCCTCGGTGCTGCGGCAGCTGATGGCATACGTCGGGCGGGACGCGTTCTTCGCCGGCGTCCGGGACTACCTCGACCGGCACGCGTGGGGCAACACGACGCTGGCCGACCTGCTCGAGGCGCTGGAGCGCAGCAGCGGCCGCGAGCTGCGGGCCTGGGCCGACGGCTGGCTGCGCACCACCGGGGTGAGCACGCTGCGGCCGGTCTGGGACGGCGACGCCCTGGCGGTCGAGCAGGAGTCGCCGAC
>Ga0308175_100001998_pt1 | contig 13854 bp, 13 predicted proteins | sample PhyCR1_3_FD_203893 | JGI IMG/M metagenome (GOLD analysis project Ga0308175, IMG submission 203893) | Soil microbial communities from UC Gill Tract Community Farm, Albany, California, United States - DLSLS.C.R1 | ecosystem: Environmental > Terrestrial > Soil > Agricultural land | place: USA...
AGCTCTCGCGCGGCTGGATCTCGATCTCGGGCGTCGTCAACACGCACTTCATCGGCTCCTACCTGCTGATGAAGTTCGGCACCGAGGAGCAGAAGGAGCACTTCCTGCCGAAGATGGCGACGGGCGAGATCCGCGCCGCCTTCTCGCTCTCCGAGCCCGAGGTGGGCTCCGACGTCCAGGGGATCAAGGCCACCGCCAAGAAGGGCGACGACGGCAGCTGGGAGCTGAACGGCCAGAAGATGTGGGTCACCAACGGACTCGGCTCCAGCGTCGTCTTCGTGCTGATGAAGAACGACCCCAAGGCCGAACCGGCCTACAAGGGGATGACCTGCTTCATCACCGAGAAGGAGCCCTGGAAGGAAACGCAGGAGGGCGACTTCGCCGGCCTCACGGTGCCGCCGAAGATCAAGAAGATGGGCTACAAGGGCGTCGAGTCCACCGAGCTCGTCTACGACGGCTACCGGTGCCCGCCGGAGCGCATCCTCGGCGGCGAGGAGGCGGGGCTGGGCAAGGGCTTCGTGCAGATGATGGACGCGCTGGAGGTCGGCCGCGTCAACGTCGCTGCCCGCGGGGTCGGCATCGGCCAGCGCGCCCTCGAGCTCGCCCTCCGCTACAGCCAGGAGCGCAAGACCTTCGGCAAGCCGATCGCCGCCCACCAGGCGATCCAGTTCAAGCTCGCCGACATGGCGACGAAGCTGGAGGCGGCGCGCCTCGTCACCCGCAAAGCCGCGCGCATGAAGGACGCCGGCGAGCGCTCGGACCTGGAGGCGGGCATGGCCAAGCTCCTGGCCTCGGAGACCGGCAAGTACTGCGTCGAAGAAAGCTTCCGCATCCACGGTGGCTACGGCTACTCGAAGGAGTACGAGATCGAGCGCCTCTACCGCGACGCGCCGCTGCTGCTGATCGGCGAGGGGACCTCCGAGATCCAGCGCATGGTGATCGGCAAGAAGCTCCTCCAAAGGCACAAGATCTGATGGAGCGCCGCTAGCGCATGGCCTCGACCTCGGACCTGATCCGCACTGCCGTCGAGCGGTTCCAGGCCGAAGTCCCCGCGCTGCAGAAACTGAAATTGGTGTTCGGCCTGGAGCTGCGGGCCAAACACGACATCCAGCTCTACCGGGTCGAGCTGCCGGGGCCGAAGATCACCAAGGACCTCGCCCAGGACGAGCGGGTGCTGGTCGAGGTCGACCGCCCGCAGTTCAACGAGCTGGCCGAGAAAGGGACGCTGAAGAGCTATCGGCGCGCCGTCGAGACCGGCCACATCAAGGCCAACGGCGACTCCAACGTGATCAAGCTGATCGCGCAGGTCGTCGAAAAACAAGAGGAACGGGCGCGCCTCAGGAAAGTGCACTAGCGGGTAGGCGGGGCGGGAGGGGGAAGCCCCGCCCTCACAAAAGCGGGGAGGTTCGGTTGGGGCTTCCCCCTCCCGCCGCTCGTGGCGCTAGCGGAGTTCCTCCACGCAGGAGATTCGAGGTTCCGCGTTTAGAGGCGGATGAGGTTCTCTGAGCTGATGCCGCGGGTGACGCCGCGGAAATCGACTACCAGCCGCGCGGAGGCGACGATTTGCTCGAAGTCGGTTGCTGGGTGGGCGGTGACGATCGCGGCCACGTCGGCGTCGGCGACGGCTCCGTCGAGCTCGACCGACGCCAGCCCGTGTCCTGGCAGCTCCGGGACGTAGGGGTCGTGGTAGGCGACCTCTCCGCCCAGGTCCTGCAGGCGGCTGATGATCTTCAGCGCCGGCGATTCGCGGGTGTCGCCGACGCCGCCCTTGTAGCTGACGCCGAGGACCAGGATGCGCGAGCCGTTGACCGGCTTGCCGGCGGCGTTCAGCGCCCGCTCGATGCGTTCGACGCAGAACCAGGGCTGCGCCTGGTTCACCTTCCCCGCCAGCTCGATGAACTCCGGGTAGAAGTCGTGCTGGCGGGCCTTGAAGGCGAGGTAGAAAGGGTCCACGGGCAAACAGTGGCCGCCCATCCCGGGGCCGGGGTCGAAGCGCATGAACCCGAAGGGCTTGGTCGCTGCGGCCTCGACCACCTCCCAAACGTCGATCTCGAGCCGGTCGCAGAGCTGGGCCAGCTCGTTGACGAGGGCGATGTTGACCGAGCGGAAGATGTTCTCCAGCAGCTTGGAGAGCTCGGCGGCCTCGGGGGTGCTGAGGACGACGACCTGGTCGCAGATCCGCGCGTAGAGCTCGCGCGCACGGTCCGTGCTGGCGGACGTGAGCCCCCCGACCAGCTTCGGCGTGGTGCGGACGGTGTAGTCGGTGCGTCCGGGGTCGATCCGCTCCGGCGAGAAGGCGATGTGGAAGTCCTCGCCGGCCCGCAGGCCGGAGGCTTCCAGCGCCGGCGCCAGCCGCTCCCGGGTGGTGCCGGGATAGGTCGTCGACTCCAGCACGACCAGCTGCCCCGGACGCAGCACCTCGCAGAGCGAGCGGGCGCAATCGTTGAGGTAGGTCAGGTCGGGCTCACGCGAGTCGCTGAGCGGGGTGGGGACGCAGATGATCACCGCCTCGCAGCCGGCGAGGTCGGCGTAGTCCGCCGTCGCCCTCAGGCGTCCGCCGAGGCCGGCAAGGGACGAGTCGGGAATGTCCTCCACGTAGCTGCGCCCGGCGTTGAGCGCCTCCACCCGCTCGACAGCGACGTCGAGCCCGACGACCTCGTCCCCGACCTCGGCGAAGGCGACGGCGAGCGGCAGGCCCACGTAGCCGAGGCCGATGATCCCGATCTGCATCGCGCGCAGTCTAGGCGCCCAGTCAGAGGTAGCGCGGCGGGGCCGCCTCGATGCGGGCGCGAAGCGGCCGATAGCATGCCGCCGCTAACCAAAAGGAGACGAAACCAAGCATGAGCGAGACGTACGAGCTGACCACCGACCAGGCCGCGCGGGAGGCATCCGGCGCGCACAGCTACGGGCGCTATCTCGAGGAGTTCGAGGTCGGCGCGGTCTACAAGCACTGGCCGGCGAAGACCGTGACCGAGTCCGACGACCACCTCTTCTGCCTGATCACGATGAACCACCACCCGCTGCACCTGAACGACGTCTACGCCAAGGGATCCCAGCAGGGCCGCAACGTCGTCGTCGGGCCGCTGGTCTACTCGCTCGCCCTGGGAATGTCCGTCTCCGACGTCTCCGGCAAGGCGATCGCCAACCTGGCGACCGAAGAGCTCAGCCACCCCAACCCGGTCTTCCACGGCGACACCCTCTTCTGCGAGACCGAGGTCCTCGACGTCAAGCCCTCGAAGTCCAAGCCGGACCGGGGCGTGGTCAAGGTCCACACCCGCGTGCTCAACCAGGACGGCGTCCTCGTCGCCGAGTTCAAGCGCCTCGTCCTGGTCCCGAAGAAGAACCCCGGCGAGTCCCCCGAAGCCGCCACGGACAACGTCGACTGAGTCCGCCTCTGGCGCGTTGACCCGCCCCAAGCCGGGTCAACGCGCCAGTCGCGTGCCTAGTGGGCCTCGCCCGAGGCGTGGGCAGGGGGGCGCGACTCCTCGGCCAGGGAGGTGATCTCCAGCTGGCCCTGGGCGGCCTCTTCGAGGACTTCGGTCGCCTCCTCGGCCGAGCGCGCGTAGAGCTCGACCAGCAGGTGGACGACGATCTGCTCGTCGTCGTGCTTGTGGAAGCGGACGTGGGTGAAGAACTCGCGCACCCCGGCGTCGCCGAAGGCGCCGTAGGTGAGGAACTCGATCGCTTCGGGGCCCGAGCAGCTCTCCACCCGGTCCTGGTCGACGGTCACCGTGCAGGAGGCGACCCAGGGGGTGCCCGCCACCATCCGCGGCCAGCGGTCCTCGATCGGCACCACGCGGTCGTCTTCGAAGGTGAGGTGGGGCTGGTCGTGCATGCAGTCGAGGCACTGGACGACCGATTCCTGCACCTCGTCGACGCCGTCGGCGAGGGCGCCGGTCTCCGGGTCGACGCGGCGGATCGCGTCGTAGTGGATCTGGATCTCGAGGTTCTGGGACCAGCAGCGGTAGCAGCGCAGCCACGCCGTCCGGTCGCCGTTGAGCTGGCTCATGACTCCATTGTGGCGAGGGCGGCGGTCCGGTGTGCCGCGGCCGCCGGGGGGCGCCGCTCGGCGCCCGGGCCTAGGCCGCCGCGCCGGCGCCGGCGCGCTCGCCGACCAGCACCACGATCTCGCCCATGATCCTGTTCACGTCGAAGTCCTTCGGCGTGTAGACGCCGGCCACGCCGGCCTCGCGCAGCCGCTCGGCGTCGGCGACGGGGATGATCCCGCCGACCACCACCGGCACCTCCACCCCCTCGTCCCGCAGCAGCCGCACTACCTCGGGGATCAGCTCCAGGTGGGAGCCGGAGAGGATCGAGAGCCCGACCACGTCGACGTCCTCCTGTAGCGCCGACTCGGCGATCTCGGCCGGAGTCAGCCGGATGCCCTGGTAGATGACCTCCATGCCGACGTCGCGAGCCCGCAGCGCTACCTGCTCGGCGCCGTTGGAGTGGCCGTCGAGCCCCGGCTTGCCGACCAGGATCTTGATCCGGTGGCCGATCTTCTCCGAGGTCTCGTCGACCTGCCGCCGGATCTCCTCCAGCTGCTCGCGCTCGGTCGGCGCCGAGGCGCCGTCGACCCCGGTGGGGGCGCGGTAGGCGCCGAAGACCTCGCGCATCACCTCGGCCCACTCGCCCGTGGTCGCGCCCGCCTTCGCGGCCGCGATCGTCGCCGGCATCACGTTCACACTCTCGTCCGCCGCGGCCTGCGCCAGCGCCTCCAGAGCCTCCCGCACGGCATCCTCGTCGCGCTCTGCCTTCCACTCCTCCAGGGCCTCGACCCGCTCGCGCTCGACCTCCGGATCGGGGGTGAGGATGCCACCGTCGGCGCCTGCCGTGAGCGGCGAGTCCTCGGTCTCCGTGAAGCTGTTCTGGCCGATCACCTTCTGCTCGCCGGCCTCGATCCGCGCCACCCGCTCGCGGTGGGACTCCACCAGCCGCGCCTTCATGTAGGGGACCGCCTTGACCGCGCCGCCGTGCTCCTCGACGACCGCCATCTCGGCCCGCGCCCCCTCGGTCAGCTCGGCCACCAGGCCGTCCATCACCACCGAGCCCTCGAATACGTCGGGGTACTCGAGCAGGTCGGTCTCGTTCGCCAGCACCTGCTGGATCCGCAGGCTCCACTGCTGGTCCCAGGGACGGGGGAGGCCCATCGCCTCGTTCCAGGCCGGCAGCTGGATCGCCCGCGCCCGCGCATCGCGGCTGAGCGTCACCGCCAGCGCCTCGAGCACGATGCGCTGGATGTTGTTCTCGGGCTGGGCCTCGGTCAGCCCGAGGCTGTTGACCTGCACCCCGTAGCGGAAGCGCAGCATCTTCTCGTCGCTCACCCCGTAGCGCTCGCGGCCGATCTGCTGCCAGAGCGCGCTCATCGTCCGCAGCTTGGCGATCTCCTCGACCAGCCGGATGCCGGCGTTGACGAAGAAGGAGATGCGCCCGAACACCTTCGGGAAGTCCTCCTCGGCCACCTGGCCCCGCGCCTTCACCTCGTCCAGGACCGCGATCCCGGTAGAGAGCGCGTAGGCGATCTCCTGCACCGGCGTCGCCCCGGCCTCCTGCAGGTGGTAGCTGCAGATGTTGGTCGGGTTCCAGCTCGGCACCTCGTTGACGCTGAAGGCGACCATGTCGGCTATCAGCCGCATCGAGGGCTCCGGCGGGAAGGCGTAGGTCCCGCGCGAGAGGTACTCCTTGATGATGTCGTTCTGGGTCGTCCCCTTCAGCTGGGAGCGGGCGACGCCGTTCTCCTCGGCGACCGTGACGTAGAGCCCCAGCAGCCAGGCGGCAGTCGCGTTGATCGTCATCGAGGTGTTCATCTCGTCCAGCGGGATGCCGTCCAGCAGCTGGTGCATGTCGCCCTTGTGGGCGATCGAGACGCCGACCTTGCCGACCTCGCCGCGCGCGAGGACATGGTCGGGGTCATAGCCGGTCTGGGTCGGCAGGTCGAAGGCGACCGAGAGGCCGGTCTGCCCCTTGGCGAGGTTGCGGCGGTAGAGCTCGTTGGAGCGCTTGGCGTCGGAGTGGCCGGCGTAGGTGCGCATCACCCATGGCCGGTCGGGCTGGGGCAAACGGTGGTCGCTCATGTCCGGGATTGTATTTGCCGGGCCTCGAAATCCGCCGTTCAGGGCCCCGGCGGCCGCATCTTTCCGACGGCCCTGTGTTTAGGTTGCCAGTCGTGAAGACGCGAATCGCCGCCACCGCGCTCGCCGCGCTCGCCGCCCTGCTCGTCGTCGCCTCGCTCGCCGCGGGGACGATGATCGGCATCTACCGCAACGATCTCGGATCGCTCTCCCAGCGCAAGGAGCTCGTCAAGCTGGCGGGCCGCAACTGCTCACGCGCCGGCGCCTCAGGGCTGGTGAAGGTGACGCTCGGCAAGCGCACCGACGCCTGCTCCTTCCGCACGCCGGTGCTCGGGCGTGACCTCGAGATCGCCGCGACCGAGCGGCTCCTCAGCGGCACCCCGAAGCCGCTGCAGCACGCCGGCTACCTCGGCCTGGAGCTGCGCGCCGGGGGCGGTGCCAAGTACCAGCTCCTCGTCTTCCCGCGCCAGCGCAAGGCCCAGCTGATCAAGGTGACCCGGGACGGGACCAAGTACCTCGCGGTCGACCGGCACGAGGACGCGGTGAGCGGCATCAACAAAGCCAACGAGCTGCGGCTGCGGGCGGTCAACGTCACCCAGGGGCCCGAACGCGGCCAGGCCCGGCTCTTCGCCTACGTGGGAAAGACCCTGGTCGCCGAAGCGACCGACAACGGCGCCGGCGAGCTCGACGGCCGCGCCTCGGCGGTCGTCGTCGGGGCGACGAAGAACGCCAACGGCCTCGTCGCCAGTCTCGACGACGTCGTCGTCCGCGTCCCCGGCCCCTTCTAGGCGCGCGGCCCACAGCGGGGCGACTTTTGGCTGCATGACAACCAAAAGTCGCCCCGATTCATCCGGTGGCCGGGAACCGGACCTTCGAACGCACCGTTCTTGCGACCAGACGGGCATAGAGCGAGGCTCCCGCGGGCGTGAGGTGGAGGCCGTCCCAAAGGAGGCCCTTGCGCGAGTCGGCCACCGCGGCCCAGTCGATCAGCGTGGTGTGCGGCCAATCCTCGTCGGCTTCGGCCAGGGCGTGGTTCGACTCGCCCACCCAGCTGACCGGCGCGTGGTCGTTGATCAGGAACAGCTCGCCGACGCCGGCGGTCGCCTGCTGGATCGCTTCCATGTCTTCGCCGTAGAGGGGGCCGTTGTTGCCCATCTGGATGATCAGCGCGTCGGGGCGGTGGCCTTCGCGCTTCAGCCGCTGGACGATCTCGACGAATTCGTTCGCCTGCCGCCCGACCGCAGCGCTCATCGAGAACCCGGGGCCGAGGCGGGCGGCGAGCTGGTCGCTGGCGCCGACCATCACCGAGTCGCCGAGGGCGATGATCCGCGGCGGGCGGCGCGAGGGAGGCGGGCGGCGATCGGCCGGGGCGCGATCCGCCCTCACCACGGCCGCGGCCGTGGTCGAAGCTGCCGCCGGGTCCGGGGTGCTGCGGGTCGCGAAGAGGCCGCTCCAGCCGACGAAGGCGACGATCGCCAGCACCGCGACCGCCAGTGCCGGCCGGGCAGCCGGTAGCCAGCTCTTCGGCATCCGCGGCAGCCGACCTTTGCCGCGGAAGGGCAGCTCGACGTAGCGGTAGGAGAGATCGGCGAGAGCGAGAACCGCCAGCAGCTGCAGTGGGATCAGGATCCCGCGGGGCAGGTCAACGTCGGCACCCGGGCGCGTCAGCGCCAGCACCGGCCAGTGCCAGAGGTAGAAGCTGTAGCTGCGCAGCCCGAGCCAGAGGACCGGCGGCGCGCCCAGCAGCCGCCCGAGGCGGGCCGCCGGGTGGGCCAAAGCCGCGAGCAGCGCCGCCGTCACCAAGGCCAGGACCAGGTAGCCGCCGTGCCAGAGCCCGAGGTCGTAGTCGTGCACCTGCAGGAAGCTGAGCAGGACGTAGCCAATCGCCGCCAAGCCGACCGCATCGAGGACCGGGCCGCAGAGACGCCCGCTGGGGCGGCGCCGCAGCTCGACCGGGCTCCAGACGAGCGCCAGCGCGACGCCCGCGAGCAGGCCAACCGCGTGCGTGTCGGTCCCGTAGTAGACGCGTGAGGCGTCGGCGCCGGGGTCGAACAGGATCCAGGCCAGGGCGACCGAGCCGAGCGCCCCCGCGAGGACCCCGAGCAGCAGCCGCCGCCTCCCGAGCAGCTTCATCCCGGCGGCGAAGACGAGCGGCCAGAAGAGGTAGAACTGCTCCTCGACCGAGAGCGACCAGAGGTGGGTGAAGAGCGAGGGTCGCTGGAACTGGTCGAAGTAGCTGTTGTCGCCGAAGGCGAAGTGCCAGTTGGCGAAGTAGGCCAGGGAGGCCAGGGCGTCGCCGCGCAGCTGGTCGATCCGCCCCGGCTCGACCACCGCCGCGACCACCATCGTCACCGCGATCAGCACGCCCACGGCCGGGAGCAGCCGCCGCGCCCGCCGCAGCCAGAAGGAGCCCAGCCGCAGGTGCCCCGCGCGGCGCCATTCGCGCAGCAGCAGCGAGGTGATCAGGTAGCCGCTGATGACGAAGAAGACGTCGACGCCGAGGAATCCTCCCGGCATCCAGGCGACGCCGGCGTGGTAGAGGAAGACCGCGACCACGGCGAGCGCGCGAAGCGCGTCGACCCCCGGCAGGTATGGGAAGCGACTGTCCTGCGGCCTGCTGATGGCCTTCATAATGGCGACCATGTCGACGAGCACGGTCGAGCGTCCGCGCACTGCAGGCCCAGGTTCAGACTTGGGCGGCAACTGGCGCGTGATCGTCCGCAACGACAACCACAACACCTTCGACCACGTCGCCCAGACGCTGGCCCGCGTGCTGCCCGGAGTCTCCCTCGACCAGGGCCACCGGATGGCGGAGCAGATCCACAACGGAGGCCAGGCGATCGTCTGGACCGGCCCGCGCGAGCCGGCCGAGCACTACTGGGCGCAGCTCGAGGACGCGGGCTTGACCATGGCGCCGCTGGAGCGGGCGTGATGCGGCCGATCCTCGCCGTCGACGTCGACGGAGTCGTCTCCCTCTTCGATTTCAGCGACCCGCCCGACCCGGCGTGGTCGAGCTTTCACGTGATCGACGGGATGGTCCGCTGCATCTCGCAGGCCTCGGGCGAGATGCTGCGCCGGCTCTCGCAGCGCTACGAGCTGGTCTGGGCGACGGGATGGGAGGAGCGGGCCAACCTCCTGGCGCCGCTGCTCGGGATCCCCGAGTGCCCCTACCTGACCTTTGGCGGCAAGGCGCGCTTCGGCACCGCCGACTGGAAGCTGGAGTCGCTGGGCGAGTACGCGCGCGGCCGCCCGCTCGCCTGGATCGATGACAGCTTTGACGAGAGCTGCCACCGCTGGGCGCGGGAGCGGGAGGAGCCCACCCTGCTGGTGCGGACCGAGCCCCACCTCGGGCTCCAGGAGGAGCAGGTCGAGACCCTCACCGCCTGGGCTCTCGATCCGCTGCCGGCGGGGCCGCCCCCGGCAGCCGGTTAGGCGCCGGCCTACTCGGCGGCGACGAGGATGTGCCAGGTGGGCAGCAGCGGGATGTCGTAGAGGTCGATGATCGCCGCCCTCGTCTGCGAGATCTCCTCGGCGTACCAGTAGCGTTCGAAGTCGCCGCGCTTCTCCCAGATCGAGGTCTGGCGGAAGAGGAGCGGGTCGTCGGTGGAGCGGATCAGCGACCAGCTCCGGGCCCCGTAGGCCGGCATCTTGGCGGCGGCCGGTTCCCAGAGGTCGAGCCAGCGGTCGGCCCGCAGCGGGGTGATGTGCCAGTCGAGGGTGCAGACCTCCATCAGAGTTCCCTTTCGGCTCGTGGGTCGCGGGCGCTCACGCGCCCACCTCCGCCCGGATCGCCCCCGGCCCGTCCTCGTGCTTGCCCTCGTCCTCGGACTCTGCCCCGACCAGGATCGAGATCTTGCCCAGGTGCTTGTTTTCGTGCATCAGCTGGTGGGCGGTGGGGACGCCGTCGAAGCCCATCGTTTCGGAGAGGACCGGCCGCACCTTGCCCTCGGCCATCAGTTGGTTGGCGCGCATGCACTCGTAGGCGTTGGCGAAGTGGGAGCCGATGATCTGCTTCTGGCGCATCCACAGGTAACGGACGTCGAAGTCGAGCTGGAAGCCGGAGGTGGCGCCGCAGATCACCACCTTGCCGAACGGCTTGACGACGTAGACGGAGGTGGGGAAGGTCGCTTGGCCGACGTGCTCGAAGACGATGTCGGGGGCGTCGCCGAGGATCTCCTTGACCCGCTTGGCAAAGCCGCGCGAGGCCTTGAAGCGCTCCTTGTCCGCGGCCGGGTCGGCGAGGTTCTCCTTGGTCCTCATCATCTCCCCGAACTCGCGGCGGTTGATGTAGCCGACCGCGCCGAGCTGCTTCACCAGCTCGCCCTTCTCGTCGGAGGAGACGACGCCGACCGCGTTGGCGCCGGCCGCCTTGCAGAGCTGTACGGCGAAGACGCCGAGGCCGCCGGCCGCGCCCCAGATCAGCACGTTGTGGCCGGCCTGCAGCTTGCACTGGTCGATCAGCATCCGGTAGGCGGTGAAGTAGGTGAGCCCGTAGGCCGAGGAGTCGACCCAGGAGAGGTTGCGAGGCTTGGGCAGCAACTGCTGGGCCTGGACCTTGGTGAACTGGGCGAAGGAGCCCCAGGTGGTCTCGTAGCCCCAGATCCGCTGGCTGGGCGCCGCCAGGGGGTCGAGGCCGTGGACCTCCACGTCCTCGTAGGAGGCCTGGTTGCAGTGGATGACGACCTCGTCGCCGGGCTGCCAGCGGGTCACGCCCTCGCCCACCTTCCAGACGACGCCGGAGGCGTCGGAGCCGCCGATGTGGTGGCCGTACTCGGGATGGTCGCCGTAGCCGAAGACCGAAACCGGCTTGCCGAGCGAGGCCCAGACGTTGTTGAAGTTGACGCCCGCCGCCATCACCCGCACGATTACCTCGAAGGCGCCGGGCTCGGGGACCTCGATCTGCTCGAGCTGGAACGCGTCCTTGGGTTCGCCCTCGCGCTCCTGGCGGATCACCCACGCGGCCATCGTCTCCGGCAGCGTTCCGGGCTCCACGTCCAACTTCGAGACTGCACTGGTGTCAACGGCCAAGGCCGGGCTCCTCCGCGGGTCGTCGGGTACGGGCGGCGAATCCTAGATGAGAGTTGCGCGGGGGGGAGCGGCGGGCACTGCCTCCGCACTCGCATCTCGGGTGGGGCGCGTGGCCGCCGTCCGAGATGCGCTCGACCGAGATGCGCAAAACGTTCGGAGACAGTGCCCGCCGCTCCTGCGATCGTCTCTCGACCGTGGACGCGACGGAGGGGGCCGGCGAACCGCTGTGCCGAGATTTCAGGCGGCTTCGGCTTCGGGTGGCTCGGGAGCGGTGTCGTCCCGTTCGGGGGCGCTGATCTCGTCCGGTGCCGGATCGGCCTCGCGAAGCTCCGGGGCGCTGATCTCGCGAACGGCGATCTCGACCGGCTCGGGCGGCTCGATCTCCTTGCCGGGCGCAACCCCGAGCCCCTCGACCCTGCGCAGCTGCGGCAGCAGCCGCCGCTCCATTGAACCGACCGCGGAGTCGTATGCGCCGGCTGCCGTCTTCAGGCCGCGACCGACCTTGTCGAAGTCGCTGAGGAACTTGGAGAAGCGCGCGTGCAGGGTACCCGCCGCCTCGGCGATCTCGGCCGCCTCGGCGACCATCCGCTCCTGGCGCCAGCCCAGCTCCATGGTGCGCAGCAGCCCGATCAGCGAGGTCGGGCTGACCAGCAGAACGTTGCGCTCCAGGGCGTAGTCGAAGAGCCCGGGGTCGGCGCCGAAGGCGGCGTGCAGCGCCGGCTCGTTGGGGATGAAGCAGATCACCAGGTCGGGCATCTCGCCAGGGCTGAACTGGCCCTGGTAGTCCTTGGAGCTGAGGGCGCGGACGTGCTCGCGGGCCTGGCGGGCATGGCGGTCCAGGTGCACCCTGCGCTCCGATTCGACCTCGCACTCCTGAGCATCGAGGAAGGCGTCGAGCGGAACCTTGGAGTCGGCGACGAAGCTGCGGCCCTCCGGCAGCAGGAATCGGGCGTCCGGCCGCAGTCGCCCGTCTTCGGTGCGCAGCGTCTCCTGCAGCTCGAAGTCGACGTGCTCGGTCATGCCGGCGATCTCGACGCAGCGGCGCAGCTGCAGCTCGCCCCACTGGCCGCGCGTCTGCGGCTGGCGCAGCGCCTTCTTCAGCCCTGCGGTCTCGTTGTTGAGGTTGCCGATCGTCTGGCCCATCTGCTCGAGCAGAGCTTGCGTCCGCAGGTCCGTCTCGCCGCGCCGCTGCACCTGCTCTTCGATCTTGCGCTGGCCCTCGGCGATACGCTCGGCGAGGCTCTTGATCTCCGCCTGGCGCTTGTCCAGCGTGGCCTCCGCCGCCTTGGCGTCCGCCGCGCGCAGCTCCTTGTTCGTCTCGATGAAGCCCGGCAGCGCCTCGGCGAGAGCCTGGGCGGTCGCCTGCGAGGCGGCCCCCTGGATCGCCGCTTCCAGGTCCGGCTGCTCGACCGGCTCCTCACGCCTGTCGAGCAGGACGTAGAGCAGCCCGGCGGCGAGCAGGACGACGGCGATGGCGAGGGCGACGATCATCTCGATCCAGGCTGACGCACCCGCCAGACGGAACGGCCGCGCTGAAACGCCGCTTGCAGCGGCCTTCCCCCGGCTCGGCTAGGGGAGGAGGACGTCGTTTTCAGAAGAGGCGCGGAAGCTGCCGACCGCGAAGCGGGCGGGAGCCCCCGTCGGGGAGACGCCGCTGGCGGAGACCGTGTAGTTGCCGGCCGGCAGCGTCGTGCCGAAGGTTTCCGGGCTCTGCGGCGGTATCTGCGTCGATTCGTAGTGCTTGCCGCTGCCGCGAATGGTCACTGCGGTCGAGTGGTCGGTCTCGTTGGCGACCACGAAGGTGACCGTCAGGGGTTCGTCGTTCGCCTTGATCCGAGTCTGCGGAGCGTTCTGGTTCTGCGGGATCTGCTGACTCTTTTCGGGCCCCATCGCCACCTTGGTCGGCTGCACGATCACGCTGCTGCCGGTGACCGTGACGCTGAGACGGGTCGAGACCTGCGGGCGCTGGTGGTTGGGGTGGCGCGTTTCGCCACAGCCGACGCCGAGCAGCGCGATCGCGCCGATCGCTCCGGCGGCCAGCGCCGCTCTAGCTCTCCCTCCACCCATCGGGGCGGAATCTAACCGAAGGGAAGGGCGACGACCTCGGCCGTAACGCCATCTTCACCTACGGCGACCTCGACCCCGGGCTCGGCCTCGCGCCTCAGGATCGCCAGGCCGATGGAGCCGAGAGCGGGGGAGACGACGGCGCTTCCGAGGCGGCCGACCTCACGCTCGCCCAGCCGCAGGCTCGAGCCCGGCGGCGCCGGCGCGCTCAGGCGCAGGCCCCGAAGATGGCGGTTGGGCTTGCCCTTGTAATGGAGACGGGCGACCGTCTCCTGGCCGATGTAGCAGCCCTTGCTGAAGCTGATCGCCTGCTCGACGATGCCGGCCTCGGCCGGCATCGTCTCGGCCCCCATCTCGGCGCCGAAGCGGGGGCGCCCGGACTCCACGCGGATGATCTCGGCGGCCTCGGCGGAGACCTCGACCGCGCCGGCCTCCAGCAGCGCCTCGCGCACCCGCTGCCGCTCGGCCAAATCGCAGATCAGGTCGATTCCCCCGGCGGTGCCGACCCCCAGGCAGTCGGCGCCGGCGACCTTCACCGGCTGGCAGGCGTCCTCCGGCAGCGCCGCCGTGCCCGCGACCTCGACCGCCCTCGGGCCGATCAGGGAGAGGATCGCCCGGTCGCCGGTGACGTCGGTCAGCTCGACGTCGCGGCCGATCTTGTAGGTCTGCAGGTGGCGCCGCACCGCCTCCA
>Ga0308175_100001999_pt1 | contig 13852 bp, 14 predicted proteins | sample PhyCR1_3_FD_203893 | JGI IMG/M metagenome (GOLD analysis project Ga0308175, IMG submission 203893) | Soil microbial communities from UC Gill Tract Community Farm, Albany, California, United States - DLSLS.C.R1 | ecosystem: Environmental > Terrestrial > Soil > Agricultural land | place: USA...
GGGCATTGCCTGGATTTTCCTCCAGCCATTCGGTCATCTTGTCGCTCATCAGCGCCTCGAGCGGCTGACGGACTTCGGAGCTGACCAATTTGTCCTTGGTCTGCGAACTGAACTTGGGGTCGGGCAGCTTGACCGAGACGATGGCGGTCAGGCCTTCGCGCATGTCTTCGCCGGCGAGCGTCACCTTTTCCTTTTTCAGCATGCCGGACTTTTCGGCGTAGTTGTTGATCGTCCGCGTCAGCGCGGCGCGGAACGCCGCCATGTGCGTGCCGCCGTCGCGCTGCGGGATGTTGTTCGTGAACGGCAGGACGTTCTCGTAGTAGGAATCATTCCATTCGAGAGCGACGTCGATGCCAATTCCATCGCGAACCGCCGAGATGGCGATCGGCTCGGGGAACAGAGGCGTCTTGGCGCGGTCGAGATATTTCACGAAGGCCGCGATGCCGCCTTCGTAATAAAGCTCATGCTCGACCCGCTCCTCATGCCGGGCATCGGCGAGGATCATCCGGACCCCCGAGTTGAGGAAGGCGAGCTCGCGGTAGCGGTGCTCGAGCCGTTCGAAGTCGAACTCGGTGATCTTGAACGTCTCGGGGCTGGGCAGGAAGGTCACGCGCGTGCCCTTCTTGCCGGCGGGGGCCGGACCGACGACCTTCAGCGGCGCTTCCGCGTCGCCGTGGCGGAAGCGCATGAAATGCTCCTCCTCGTCGCGCCAGATCGTGAGGTCGAGCCATTCGCTCAGCGCATTCACGACCGAGACGCCGACCCCGTGCAGGCCGCCGGAGACCTTGTAGGCATTGTCGTCCGACGTGTTCTCGAACTTACCGCCGGCGTGAAGCTGGGTCATGATGACCTCGGCCGCCGACACGCCTTCCTCGGCATGGATGCCGGTGGGAATCCCGCGGCCGTTATCCTCAACCGTGACCGACCCGTCCGGGTTCAGCTGGATGAGGATGCGGTCGCAGTGGCCGGCGAGCGCCTCGTCGATCGCATTGTCGCTGACCTCGAACACCATGTGGTGGAGGCCCGATCCGTCGTCGGTATCGCCGATGTACATGCCGGGCCGCTTGCGCACGGCGTCGAGGCCCTTGAGCACCTTGATGCTGTCGGCGCCGTAACTGTTCGAATTTGGGGAGTTCTGATTGGGGTCGGTTGCCATAGTCCAGATATAGGGATTGCGGCGCAGAAGTCACGCGCGTGCGCGTGTGCGCACGCGTGAGTCGGCGCGGACGATTTGGCGGAGAAATCTTCCGCGATCTGTTGCCCTCACTGCTTGGATTCGGGGGTCCTTCCACTTCGTCCACTTTGTCACCCTCGATTGCGCGAACAGCGCAGTCCCAAGGTGCCGGCCGAGGGTGACGATTGGCCGCTGCCGTGGCGTACAGCGAGGGTAACGAGAAGCGGCTTTCCGGGGAGGCGTAGCGTTACGAACCATCATTGCGAGGTGGCATGATGTGATGGCTGTAGGACAGGATTTTTATCGCAGCGGTTATGTCAGCTTTGGGTGGATGGCAGAGAGCGGGAGCGGCCCAGCCTCCGCGAGGGTAACCGCTCCGCACTCTGCTCCTAGTCGCTATTACGCCTACGCGACGGCTTCACGAACGACGTGTCCGAACTCGCGGGCCTCGCCGACGAACACGACGGTCCACAGGCCGCGGAAGATGAAGCTGATGCCGACATAGTAACCGAGGAAGGCGAACGCCTGTTTCGGATCCATGAATAGCACGATCGCGCCGAGTGCGAGATCGACCAGGCCCACCACCACTAGCCAGCCTTTGCCGAACGTTGTTGTGAAGGCGGTCGCGAACTCGAACAGCCCACCAACGAGGAGCCATGCTCCAATCATCCACACGAGCGTCACGGCGCCCGCTGCCGGATTGTACAGGAACGCCAGGCCGACGAGCAGGCTCAGCAGACCGAGCAACGCCGCCAGCCAGGCGCCTCCCCGCTTAATATGGGACAAGCCGCCGATCAGCGCGAACGCGCCGGCGACAGAGAGCATCGCTCCAACGTAGATTCCCGTTGCGAGGCTCGCCAGCGGCGCCATCATCAACGCGAGAACGCCGGTCACAATGAAGGCGATGCCCGGAAGATAGTCCCATCCGGACCAGTGGCCGACGCTCTGCCTTTCCATTTCATGTGCCATGATTTTTCTCCTTGGAAGAAGCCGCGGCGGGGACCGGAGAACCAGCCCCGTCGGGCCGCCTAGCGAGGCGGAATCAGGCCATCGTTGGCGTGGGCTGAATCTGCTCGATCCTGCCTTCTGCCTCCCCACGTGCAGCGATCGCGTCCAGTGTCTGAAGCTCAGCGATCTTCGTCGCGGCAACCGCATAGTCGATGGCGGCCAACGCATCGGCCTCCTTGTCGCTGGCATAGTTCTCAGCCTGCCAGGCTTCGAACTTGCGCTTCTTCTCGTCGGCGTCCTTCTTGATCTGCTGGAAGTCGTAGTTGACCTTCGCGTGCAGTGCCTCGAGGCGGGTGCGGGTTTCGCCTTTGGCTTCCTCGAACCGCTGCCTGACCTTGCCGAGGGCCTGTTCCGCATCCCGACGCGCCTGGTCCCGCTGCTGTTCGACTCGTTCACGTGCTTGCAACTGCGCCTCCGCGACCCGGTCTTCGGTGCTCTTCGCTTGGACCGACAGCTCTGAGAGCTTCTGAGAAAGTGGTTTCATAGGGTGTCTCCTCATCGGGACACTGGCCGCGCTGCGAGTTGGACGGACACGCTGGACTGGCAGAGTCGCGGCTCGGGTGCCGCCGTACTCCCCTGTGACAGCGTCAGGGGCAACTGTTGATACGCAATGCTACGTAGGACGGTGATGCGCGAAGTGTCCGCTCCGAGTCGAAAACGACGTTAGTTTAGGCGGCGGCTGGCATCACCTCTCCGGCGAAAGATCCACGCCGCTCAGCTTCCATGAAAGGCCATGGCGTTTGAACACGAGCCCGCCGTTCGGATGCTGCTTGCTGGCGACGAGGAACTCGGAGAAGCCGTGGCGCACGATCACCGGATCGTCAGGGATGTGGAGCGCCGAGGTGGCCTGCGGCGCCGCTTTGATCTGTGCCTGATCGCGCTTGGCCATGAGAGCCGCGCGCATCCCGGCTGGAGTGACCAAGCGGTCGACGAGAGGGCCGGCGAGCGCGTTACCGATCGCGAGAGCGAGACTGCCGAGGTCAGATTTGTCCTTTCTCGCTTCCGCCATCATCTGGCCGGCTATCTCAGCCTTGAGGTCCTCGCGGAGCGCCGGATAGTCGATGTAAGTATCGAGCGCGTCGGGGTCATTCGCATCGGCCGCCGCCTTCATCTGGTGGAGCGTCCAACCCGGAGACGCCAGATACCAGGTCACACCAGCCGCGATGATCAGAACCGGGGGGGCAAGCGCAGCAATCCTCGCCTTTGACTTTGCCAAGCGACTATTCCCGTCCGGACCGTTCGCGCAGAATCAAGCAGAGCAGCGACTGCGGCGCTCAGCTTGCGTCGCTATACGGGTCCACGACGGCACCGCCCGAAAGGCCTTTTGGGCTGTCCGGCTCGACGGGCACGAACCCTCCGGAAAGCCCGGTGTTGCCTCGCCCGCGTCGGGCGTTGAGCCATGCCAGCAGGTCGCGACCGGGCAGGCGCCTCTTTCGCGAACGATTCTGGTTCCAGTCGGGAATGCGCATGCCGTCGCCCTTAGCACTTTGCGGCGCCTGGAGCATCCGCTCTTGCGTTCGTTGGGAAAGTGCGTAAACAGTGAACTATATGGTTCAGTGTTTGGGTCCCTCTCTCGATCTATCGTTCGCGGCGCTGTCCGACGGGACGCGCCGGGGCATCATCGATCAGCTCGGGCGGGCCGATGCGTCCATCACGAACCTCGCGGAAAAATTTCACATGACCCTGACCGGCATGAAGAAGCACGTCGCCGTGCTGGAACGCGCCGGGCTCGTCATAACGGAGAAGGTGGGACGGGTGCGCACTTGCAAGCTCGGACACGGCGGCCTCGAAGCGGAGGCCAAATGGATCGAAGCTCACCGCAAGCTCTTCGAGGCGCGGTTCGACGCGCTCGATGAAGTCATTCTGCAATTGAAACAGGAGGAAGAAGATGGATCAGCAAACCACTAGTCACGCCGTCGCGCAGAACCGCACGAACGTCGATCGCAAGTCCGACCGGGAGCTGGTCGTCACGCGGGCGTTCGATGCTCCGCCGAGCATGGTCTTCAAGGCCTGGAGCCAGGCCGACCTGTTCCGGAAATGGTGGATGCCAAGGTCGCTGCAAGGCGTGTCGCTCGTTGGCTGCGACATGGACGTGCGCACCGGCGGAAAGTATCGCCTGGAGTTCGGCTCGGCGGACGGCGGCACCATGGCCTTCTACGGCAAATATCTCGACGTCGTTCCGGACGAGCGTATCGTCTGGACCAACGACGAAGGCGAAGAAGGCGCCGTCACCACGGTGACCTTCGAGGAGCAGGGCGGGAAGACGCTGCTGACCTTCCACGAACTCTATCCGTCCAAGGAAGCGCTCGACGAGGCGATGACCGGCTCGGCGGCCGGACTGCCGGAGCAGCTCGATCAGCTCGACGAGCTGCTCTCCGGCAGGGCGTAACGTCGGCTTCGGTTGAAGCCGGACGCTGGCCCGGATGGCGCCCCGTCAACTGACGGGCGGGGCGCTTAGCCGCGAGCGCGGTGCTGGCCGGAGGGGCGCCCGCGGGCACCGAACTTGCGCTTCGGCTGGCCGCCGTTCGGACGGTAGCCGTCGCGGCTTTGGGTCGGCTGCGACTGGCGCTGGCCGCCTTCGGGGCGACGCTCTGAACCAGACTCGCGATAGGCTTCCGGCCGGTATGAGGACTGGCCGTCGCGGCGCTGCGGCGCGTGCTCTTCGCGCCGCTGGGCATTGCGGTCCCGCGCTTCCGAACGATGCGCCGAATGGCCCTCGCCCCGATGCGGGTGACGCTGCTGACCGTTGTTGCGGTTGCGACGCTGCTGACCGTCCTGGCGGCGATCGGCCCTGGTCGCGGTGCGCTCCGGCTGAGCCTTCGGCGCGGGCTTCAGCCGCTTGAACGCATCGGCCGCAGCCATGAAATCCGCGGGAAGCGGGGCGACTGCAATGCGCTGACGCGTGGTCCGCTCGATATCGCGCAAATTGCCGCGCTCTTCGGGTGCGCAGAAAGCGATCGCAATCCCCTCCGCTCCGGCGCGCGCGGTGCGGCCGATGCGGTGGACATATTGCTCCGGCACATCGGGAAGATCGAAGTTCACGATGTGGCTCACACCCGGGATATCGATCCCGCGGGCTGCGATATCGGTAGCGATGAGCACTCGAACTTCGCCCGAACGGAACGCCGCAATGGCGCGCTCTCGCTGGGCCTGGCTCTTGTTGCCGTGAATGGCCGCGGCGGCGATTCCCGCCGCTTCGAGCTGGCGCACGATCTTGTCGGCGCCATGCTTGGTGCGACTGAACACGAGCGCGCGCTCAACCGCCTCAGGCCGCAGGTACATCGCGAGCAAGGCGGCCTTCTCGGCCTGGTTGACCATGGTGACGCTCTGGTCGATGCGCTCGACCGTCGTCGCCGCGGGCGTGACCGAGACCTCGGCCGGGTTGGTCAGATACTTGTCCGCAAGCTCCTTGATCGCCTTCGGCATGGTCGCCGAGAAGAACAGGGTCTGCCGCTTCGCTGGGACAAGGCTGACAATGCGCTTCAGCGCATGGATGAAGCCGAGGTCGAGCATCTGGTCGGCCTCGTCGAGCACGAGGATCTCGAGCTCGCGCAGTGACAGGGCGTGCTGGTCGATGAGATCGAGCAGACGGCCCGGCGTCGCGACCAGCACGTCGAGGCCGCGCGCGACCGTGCGCACGCTCTTCTGATTGGGCACGCCGCCGAAGATCACGCCGACCGACAGGCGCATGAACTTGCCATAGGCATCGGCGCTCGCAGCGATCTGCGAGGCCAGCTCACGCGTTGGTGCAAGGACCAGCATGCGGATCTGGCCCGGCTTCGGGATTTGGCGGTTGGCCGAGAGGCGATCCAGCGAGGGCAGCATGAACGCCGCGGTCTTGCCGGTGCCCGTCTGCGCGATGCCAAGCAGATCGCGGCCGGTCAGGACCGTCGGGATCGCCTGGAGCTGAATTGGGGTCGCCTGCGAATAGTCCTTGGCGGCAAGTGCGTCGAGCAGGGGCTTCGAGAGCCCGAGAGAATGAAACGACATTGATAATATTCCACAAAATTGGCCGTCGGACGCACCAAAGGAGCGCCCGCCGGGCGGGAAACAAGAACCCCGCGTGATGTGGAGAACTTCGAAATCGAGACGCGGGCCGGTTACCGCCGAAGCGTTGAGCCGATCACGCCGCTTGCAAAAGCGCCTCGTGTTGCAGTGCAATATAGAGGTAAACCGGGAAAAGTCCAGCTTTCACGCTGAGTGCACCTCGCCGGGCTGGACGTGGAACCGGGAGGCACTGCCGATTCCGTCGAAGAGGGCCGCTTCAGTGCCGGTCATCCACACCTGGCCGAGGTCTTCCATGCGCCCGAACAGAGTGGCTCTGCGCTTCGGATCAAGGTGGGCGGCGATTTCGTCCAAAAGGAGAATGGGCGCCGCACCGCGCTTGGTGCTGACGAGCATGGCATGGGCAAGAACGATCCCGAGGAGCAGCGCCTTTTGTTCGCCCGTTGAGGATTGAGCGGCCGGCATCTGCTTCTCCGACAGAATGACGGAAAGATCCTCGTTGTTCGGGCCATGTGTCGACCGCTTCGCTGCCGCATGGACCTTCCGGCTCGCGCGGAGCCGTATTTGAAGGTTTGACGTCGTCGTGTTGGCGAGCATGAGCTTCGCGGTTGGAAAATCCCGTCCCGCGAGCGCCGCGATCGCGGGCATGAGCTCCTTCAGGGTTTGCAAACGCGCGCTGGTAATCTCGTGCCCATGTTCCGCCATCTGCGCCTCGAGTGAATCGAGCCAGGTTTCGTCCCACTTGTCCTCGGCGAGCAACTTGTTGCGGCTGCGCATCGCGGCTTCGTAGCGCGAGGAATGGTGCGCGTGCGACGGCTCCAGCGCGAGCACGAGGCGGTCGAGGAAGCGGCGGCGATCGCCTGCGCTGCCGGCGAACAAACGATCCATCGCGGGGGTCAGCCACAGGATGGAAAGCCATTCGGAGAGGCTATTCACCGATGCCGGCGCCCCATTGATCCGCACCTGCCGCCGTTCGAGAGCGGACGGCTGCGTGCCCGTGCCGATATCCGTTTCGCCGAGGCGAGCCGCGACCGCGAAGCCGCCGTCGCCGCCCTGCCGCGCCATCTCACCCAACGCCGCACCGCGCAGGCCGCGCCCGGGCGTGAGCAGCGACACCGCTTCGAGCAGGTTCGTCTTGCCCGCGCCGTTCTCGCCATACAGCAGCACGAAGCCCGGACCCGGCTCGATCAGCGCCGATGGGTAGGAGCGGAAGTCCGTGAGGGCGAGGCGGCTTACGGGCACCGAACGTCATTGCGAGGAGCGAAGCGACGAAGCAATCCAGCAAGCGTCGGCTGGATTGCTTCGCTGTGCTCGCAATGACGGCTTTACTGGTCCCTGCGGTCGATCACTTCGTAATGAATCGCGCGTTCGTCGAAGCGCTTGAGGACCTCACGCGCGGCGGTCGGGACGTGACTGATGGTGTAGTCCTGACCCATGAACGCTTCGATCGCGTCGAAGCTGTCAAACCACATCAGGGTCTGGAATTCGACCTCTTGGCCCAGATCGCGCTTCATCAGGTCAATGTGCCGGAAGCCCGAAATCCTTCGCGCCTCGATGCCCGGGATCACCTCGCCGCGGACGATGCGTTCATAGGCGTCCGCATTGTCCGGCGTGGTCCAGCCGCGCCACAGCCGGCAGATCATTGGCGGTAGGGCACCGCGGCCGCCGCGCATTGCTTGACGGGCACGGGCCTGCGGTTCTCGTCCGTGCGGATCCAGCAGTCGTCGAACACGGAGCAATAGCAGACGGACATGTTGACGAGGTTGGAGGCGAATCCCTTCTTCACCAGATCGACCATCTCCTGATTTTCGGGCGTCACGTGCCACTCGACCGCATCGACGGTCTCGCCCGGCCGGACCATCCGGTCGCGCACGGTCGACATGATCACGTCGCCATTCTGGATTCCGTGGAAGCGCTTGTTCCCCCGCGCGGTCGCGTCCAGCAGCCCAGGCGCGCAGCAGCGATCGACGAGTGTCTTGAAGTCGGGCACCGGCTGGTCCTTCACGGTCATCACCACTTCGGCAATCCGCGCGGGCCCGACGCCCTGATTCTGGACCGACAGCCGGAATTCGGGGGAACGGCGGTCCTCCCCGAGATCGCTTGTGTAGATGTCGAGGTAGGGCAGGGAATTGGCTTCGACGAGCTTCTCGTTCTCGTGCACCAGCTCCTTCATCACCTGGCCGTGATGCCAGGCAATCAGGATTGAGACGAAGGAGACGAACAGCGCGGCGACCGGAAGGATGAAGTCGAAGCGGCGGTGTCCGGTCGAGGCGTGATGGACGTGAGGCTTTTCGATCTCGACGTCCATCGGAGCGTCCTTGTCAGACTCGCATCGGCATCAAGACGTAAAGCGCGTTCGACTTGTCGTTCTCGCGCAGCAGCGTCGGCGCGGCGGCGTCGGCGAGATGCACCTCCACCGTGTCTCCGTCGATCTCGCTGAGGATGTCCATCAGGTAGCGGGCGTTGAAGCCGATCTCGAGCCCGTCGGCGCCATAATCGGCGGGCAGCTCCTCGGTGGCGAGGCCATTCTCCGGGCTGGTCACCGACAGCGTAACCTTGTCGCGGTCGACGGCCATTTTCACCGCGCGGGTCTTTTCGCTGGCGATGGTCGCGACGCGGTCCACGCCGGCCGAGAAGCTCTTCGGATCGAGCTTCAGCAGCTTGTCGTTCGCGGTCGGGATCACGCGGTTGTAGTCGGGAAAGGTGCCGTCGATCAGCTTGCTGGTCAGCACTGCGCTGCCGAGGCCGAAGCGGACCTTGGTCGGCGACAGCGAGATTTCGACGGTGCCCTCCAGCTCCTCAAGCAGCCGGTAGAGTTCGTTCACCGCTTTGCGCGGGACGATCACGTCGGGCATGCCTTCGGCGCCGTCCGGCCGGCCAACCGTGACGCGGGCGAGGCGGTGGCCGTCGGTCGCCGCGGCGCGCAGCTGGTCGTCCACGACGTGAAGGAAGATGCCCATCAAATAATAGCGGGTCTCCTCGGTCGAGATCGCAAAGCGGGTCTTCTCGATGATCTGGCGCAGTGTCGCGGCCGGCAGCTCGAACCGGGTCGGGAGCTCGCCCTCCGCAATCACCGGGAAATCGTCGCGCGGGAGCGTCGAGAGGTTGAAGCGCGAGCGGCCGGCGACGACCTGCATCTTACCCTCGGCGGCGGTGAGTTCGACTTGGCTGCCCTCGGGAAGCTTGCGAACGATGTCGAACAATGTGTGTGCGGACACGGTCGTGGCGCCCGGCTGAGCGACGTTTGCCTGGATGCTTTCGTCGACCTGCAGGTCGAGGTCGGTGGCCATCAGGCGAATCGACCCGTCCTCCCGCGCTTCGATCAGCACGTTGGACAGAATCGGAATGGTGTTCCGGCGCTCCACGACCGACTGGACGTGGCCGAGGCTCTTCAGGAGGACCGCCCGCTCAATCGTCGCTTTCATCGCCGCTCAACCCCATCATGCGCTTGGCAAGGCGACGACTATAGCGAGCCGTTTGCGGCGCGGAAGTGGAATGATGCGCAAAGCTTCATCTTGGGGATGAGACTTCGCGCGAGCGCAAGATGTAGCGCCCTACTTGCCGGCTTTCTGTCCGACCGACACCGGCGCGCTCTTCTTTGAAGGCATGAGCACCGCGTCGATGTGGTGCACCACGCCATTGGTGTACATCTCATCGGCCTTGGTGATCGTCGCCTTGTGACCTTGCGAGTCGGTCAGAACGGTCTTCCCGCCCTCCTTCGTCGCGGTCACCGTGCTGCCGCCAGTTGTCGCGAGGATGCCCTTGCCGTTGCTGTTGTCGATCAGCTTGTCGATGTCGGCGACCATGACCGTGCCCTGAAGCACGAGGTTGGTGAGGACGCCGGTCAGCTGCGGACGGTTCTTGGGGCTGATGTCGAACGTCCCTCCGGGCGCATTGCCGAAGGCCGCGTCGTCGGGAACGAAGACGGTATAGGGGCCCGGGCCGGCGAGTGTCTGGTCGAGGCCCGCAGCCTTGGCCACCGTCATGAAGCGGCCCGTCGCAGGAAGGCCGGCGGCGATGGTCTTGGAACCGGCCGCCTTCTGAGCTTTCGGCGTTTGTGCCGCGGGCGTGCCGTTAGGGCCGTTGTTGTCCTTCTTGCCGCAGGCCGTGGTCGCGAGCAGCGCGGCGCTCGCCAGCCCGAGCGCCAGTGCACGAGTGTTCATGCTGGATCTCCCATTCGTTCTTGATGCGAAATGGCCGGGCAACGCATGCCCGGCCATTCACGTTCCAATCGGCCTTACGTCAGCAGCGAAGCGACGATTGCCGTCACCAGCTGCGTGGTCGGGTCGACCTGGTAGATGTAGCCGTTGCTATAACGGTACCAGGCGTTGGGCGTGTCGTAATAGGTCGCCCGATAGGCATAAGGGACGTTATAGACGTCATAGCCGACGGGAAGCGGCTGGCCGACCGTGAAGCCCGGCGACAGCAGCGCCGCGACCGACGTGATCATGCTCGACCGGCGATCGTACTGGTAGATCGCGCCCGGGGCGTACCAGTAATTATAGTCCGGTGTATCGTAGTACATTGACCGGTACTGGTATGGCACGTTGTAGTAAGCGTAGGACGCCGGCAGGATCTGGCCGACGCCATAGCCGTTCGCATAGAGCGGGATCACGTCCTCGACGAACCCGGTTTCGCAATCCACTTCGTAGACGACGCCGTCGCCGTAGCGATTACACGTGTCGCCATAGTCCGGATAGAAGCTGTTGAAGCCGTAATCATCCGGAACATAGCTGCTCATGTACGCGGGCGGCAGGTACTGGCCGGGCAAGTATCCGCCGGCAAGCAAGGGTATCAGCGCCGCGACCAGGTTCGAACCGCGATCGATCTGGTACACATAGCCGTCGCCGTACTGATAATAATAATCGGGCGAGGCCGGATAGAGGTACTGGACCGAGGCCGGCAGCGGGCTGAGCGCCGCGAAGCCTGACAGAGCGGACACCGGAACGCCGACGAAGTTCTGGACCACGTTCGGTGCCAGTATCCGGTCCTGATAGGCATAGTTCCGGGCCGCGAAGTTGGTCCCGTTGAGCTGCTGCCAATAGGCCTGCTGCTGATTGCGGAGGATCTGCGCCTGATCGCCGCGGAACGCGCGGCCAGCCTGGCGGCCGTTCAGTTGCTGGTTGGCAAGCGCTTGCTGCTGGAACTGCTGCATCCGATTGGCCCGCATCTGCTGCCGCTCGAAGCCGCGATTCTGCGCCTGCTGGACGCGATTGGCGCGCATCTGCTGACGCTCGAAAGCGCGGTTCTGGCCCTGGTTCTGGGCCTGCATGCGCATTTGCTGACGCTCGAACCCACGGTTCTGCGCCTGGCGCATCTGGTTGCCACGCATCTGCTGGCGCTGCGCCTGCATCTGACGGCGCTCGAAGCCGCGCTGATGTTCGACGCGCTGCGCCTGCATCTGACGACGTTCGAAGCCACGCTGCTGCTGAACTCGCTGCGCCTGCATCTGACGCCGCTCGAAGCCGCGGGATTGCTGGAAGCGCTCGACGCGCATCTGCTGATGCTGCTCCCGCGGCATTGCGAAGCGCTGCATCTGCATGCGCTGACCTCCGCCGCCGCCGCGCTGCTGGAATGCCTCAAAGCGACGACCGCCGCCGCCGCCGCCTCCGCCGCCAGGAGCCTGGAAGCGCGGACCTCCGCCGCCACCGCCGCCATGGCCGCCACCGCCCCCATGAGGAGCCGCCTGGGCTTGCCCGCCGCCACCGCCATGGGGGTTGCCACCGCCGTGGTCGCCGCCCGGCTTTGCGATCGCCGGGGCAGAAATCGCCAAAGCGGCGACGCCCGCAGCGAGGAATAGCCTGGTCATGGAGAATCTCCTTTCGAACGACAGAAACGGCTAGTTCGCCGCACCGTTCCAACACCTAAACGGATGGAACCTGCGCTTTAGCGCACTAGGCTGAACCTAGAATTTCTTTGTCGTTCAGGGAGTTAGGCGTTTGCGTCCTCTACCCAGCCTGCGCGCAGGGGCTTCGCGGCGAGAAGGGCGAGCAACGCCGCGACGAGATAAAAGGCGCAGCAGAGCACGGCGGCGTTGCGCAGCGCGTCCGCGCCGTAAGAAGCTTTGAAACCGTCCGAGATGCGGCCGATCAGCCATGGTCCGACGCCAAGCCCGATGAGGTTGTTGATCAGCAGAAAGCTGGCGGAGGCGGTCGCCCTCATCCGCGCGGGCACGAGGTGCTGAACCGCCGTGACGATCGGCCCGAGCCAGAGGATGTTCAGGGCATTGGGGATGAGGAGCAGGAACCAGGCGACCCACAGGTTGGGCGCGAAGAATCCGGCGACGAACGTCGGCGCGGTCACGAGCCAGGCGATCGCCGGAAGGCGCCCGTACCATCGCCGGTCCGCGCGACCGAGGCGGTCGGCAAACCACCCGCCGGCAAAGACGCCCGCGCAGCCGCCGATCACCACCAGGCTGGCGAGGAAGCTTCCGGCCTGCACGAGATCGAGGTTAAAGCTGCGCATCAGGATCGAAGGCGTCCATAATGCCAGGCCGTATCCGCAGAGCGAGCTTGCCGAGGCGCCGAAGGCGAGCAGCCAGAAGGCGGGCTTCCTGGCAATCATCGGGAACACGTCGGTCAGCGGGGCCTGCTGAGCTGCTGGAGCACGGGGAAGGTCCCGAACGACGAAGGCCAGGACGGGCGCGAGGATCACGCCAAGCACGCCCATGATGATGAATGCCGCGCGCCACCCGAACGAGGCCGCGAGATTCGCTCCGATAAAGGAGCCAGCGCCAAGCCCGATCGGAACGCCGAGCGAGAAAATGGCGAGCGCGCGGGCGCGGCGATCGGGCGGGAAGTAGTCGGAGATCAGCGCGTAGGACGGGGCGACTCCCCCGGCTTCCCCGACGCCGACGCCGACGCGGAAAATGAACAACTGCCAGTAGCCCGCAGCAATCCCGCATAGCGCGGTGAAAGCGCTCCACACGGCGAGCGAACCGGCGATGACTGCGCGCCGGCTGGTCCGGTCGGCGAGCAGCGCCAGCGGGATGCCGAGAAAGGCATATAGCAGTGCGAAGGCCGTCCCGCCGAGCGCACCGAACTGCGCATCGCTGAGGTGCAGGTCCGCCTTGATCGGCGCGGCGAGGATGCCGAGGATCTGGCGATCGAGGAAATTGAAGATGTAAGCGACGAGCAGGACCGCAAGCACGAGCGGCGCACGCCGCGGCTGAACTTCGCTCACCCCAATCCCCCCAACAGAGTCACGAGCCGCTCGACGTCGCTATCGTCCTGATAAATCCCGAAGCCGATCCGCAGCACGTCCCCGCGGACGTCGGTGATGCAGTTCTGCGCCTTCAGCTCCGCGTACCAGCGCTGCGCATCCGGGCTGCGGAAGGCGAGGAAGCGGGCGTGAGGACGATTGTCGAGCGGGTTGAGCAGCTCGGCTCGAGCCAGCGCCCTTTCGGATATTCCATCGAGCAGCTGCCGTTGCATCCGCTCGACATGCCGTGACACGTTCGCGGTCGTGAGATCGAGCTGCGCCAGCATCCGCTGGACAGCGTTGAAGCGGTACAGCCCGGAGGAGTCGAACGTCGCGCCAAGGAAACGGGTCGCATCCCTGGCGTAGCCGACACTGCCCGGAGGCAAGCTGAGGTCTTCGAACTCCGCGAACCAGCCCGTGATCGGCGGCCTCGGCCCGAAGCCCGGCGGGGCGTGCATGAACGCG
>Ga0308175_100002001_pt1 | contig 13847 bp, 16 predicted proteins | sample PhyCR1_3_FD_203893 | JGI IMG/M metagenome (GOLD analysis project Ga0308175, IMG submission 203893) | Soil microbial communities from UC Gill Tract Community Farm, Albany, California, United States - DLSLS.C.R1 | ecosystem: Environmental > Terrestrial > Soil > Agricultural land | place: USA...
CACGACGCTCTTCCGATCTGCCGGCTTCCACAACTTCTCGACTTTGCTCCCGCAGTGCCAGTGCCGACAGAGCGACTATGCCTGCGTCCGCCTCGCCCGCTCGCTCCCGGACGCTTCGCCCGAGAGCTCCCGATGCCGGAAGCAGTCAGTCGTATGGTCATTCACCATGCCTGCCGCTTGCATGAACGCGTAACAGATCGTGGATCCGACAAAGCGAAAGCCTCGCTTCTTCAAGTCCTTGCTCATGGCGTCGGATTCCGGCGTCGTTGCAGGGATATCGCCGTGGCGGCGTCGTTGACTCTGGAGAGGGGTGCCGCCGACGAACCGCCACACGTATCGATCGAACGAGCCCTCCTCATCGGCAACGCGGAGGAACGCCGAGGCATTGGTGATCGTGCTCTCGATCTTGAGTCGGTTGCGAACGATGCCGGCGTTCGCCATGAGCTTCTCCACCTGTGCCGAAGTGAAGCGCGCCACCCTCGCGGCGTCGAAGTCGGCGAATGCCTCTCGATACGCATCGCGCTTCTTCAGGATGGTGGACCAGCTCAATCCGGCCTGTGCGCCCTCGAGCGTCAACAGCTCGAAGAGCGCTCGATCGTCGTGCTCGGGGACGCCCCACTCCCGATCGTGGTACGCGATGTCCAGCTCCGTGCGCGGCCAGCTGCAGCGCCGTATCGTCATGCGTTCCTTGTTAGGCGACGCGCCATGACGCGATCGCGCTGTCGATCGGAGCCGAGGCTGAACTCCTGTTCGCCGACGTCGACGAAGCCGTGCTTCGCGTAGAAGGCAATGGCGCGCGCGTTCTGCTCCCACACTCCGAGCCAGAGCACTTCCGCACGCCATCCAGCCACCGTCTCCAGGGCCGCGTCCATGAGGGCGGCGCCGAGTCCGCGGCCGTGCCATCGCCGATCGGCGTAAAGCCGCGCGATCTCCGCCGAACGACATGGAGGCATGGACGCCGCAGCGGGCAGTGCCGCGCCAAGCCTGACGTGGACGTATCCGACGATCTGGCCGTCGCTTTCCGTAGCGACGAGAACGCGCGCGCCCGGCTCCGTGAGCTCCGCTCGCTGGCGGCTCTCGCTGAAAGCCCGCGCAAGATACGCCTCCATGTCCTCCGGCCGATTGGCAGGGCCAAACGTGTCGCGGAAAAAGGCGCTCCCCGCGGCAGCGAGTGCCGGCGCGTCATCGATCGTCGCGAGACGAATGAAGAAGCCGGCACCGGCGGCGCGCGATTCGTCTCTCGATGAGTCAGTGCCAGGCATCGCGAAGTGACCGTGAGCTTGCGAAGGCTACGCCGTGACGAGAAAGAAGGCGAGCGCGAAGAGCAGGTACACGGCGAGCAGCATCACGCCCTCGAACCACGTCGTCTCGCCGTCCTGCGCGATGGAGTTGACGATGAAGGCAGCGCCCGCAATGGCGATGAGCTCGATGGGATTCTCGAAGACGAGATTCATCGGATGGCCGATGAGATACGAAATGATCACGAGCAGCGGCGCGACGAGGAGGCCGATCTGGATCGTCGACCCCACCGTGATGCCGATGACGAGACCCATCTGGCCACGACGCGCGAAATACACCGCCGAGATGTACTCGGCGGCGTTGCCGACGACGGCGAGCACGATCGCGCCAAGAAAGAACGGTGTGAGGCCAAGCCGAGTTGCTGTTGCTTCGACGGTGTTCGAGACGAGCTCCGCCTCGACCGCCGTCAGTATGGTGGCGCCGGCGAGGATCAGGATCGCCCTCCGGAGCGGCCATGGAGCGTGGACCTCGGGCTCGGGTTCCTCGGTGTATGCGGACGCGCGTGCGAACAGGTCGCGGTGAGTGACGAGGGTGTAAATGAGATTCCCGATGTAGACCACGATGAGCACCACGGCGACGCCGAGGCTGAGGTGCTCGTCCAGGGCCGCGGTGTTGGGGTCGCGCATGACCGCACGCTCGCTGTAGTCGAAGAGCGCGGGGAGCATGACGGCAATCGTGACGAGGATGAGCAAACTCGAAAGAAGGCCGGCGCGCTCACGATTGAAGTGCTGGCGCTCCCGGCCGAAGCTGCCGGCGACGATGGCGAGACCGAGACCGAGGAGGCTGTTGCCGATGAGCGATCCGGTGATCTGCGCCTTGACGATGGCTGTATGCCCACCGCTCAGGACGAAGAGGGCGAGTATGAGCTCCGGTGCATTGCCGAAGGTGACGTTCAGGAGGCCCCCGATCGCGCTGCCGGCACGCGCCGCGACATGCTCGGTGGCTCTTCGCACCCATTCCGCGAGCGGCACGATGGCCAGGATTGCCGTCGCGAAGACGACGACGCGCGGCACCGCATCGATCAGCGCGAGCGCGATCGAGATCGGTACGAGCAACAGCAACGCCCGCCAGAGCATCGCTTACCGGTGAAAGGAGAGAGCAGCGTGCGTCGCTCGTTCAGGGAACGAGCAGCACCGTGTACGGGCGACCGCCGACCGTGAACGTCGACGTGACGCGTCGCGCGGCAACGTCGACGACAGAGATCGATCCGGAGCGGCCATTCGCCGTGTAGAGCGTGCGGCCGTCCTGGCTCAGCGCGACGCCCCACGGACGCTCACCGATCGGAATCGTGGCCGTCGTGACGCGCGTAGCGAGATCGATGATGGCGACCTCGTTGGAGCGCCCGTTGGCGAGGTAGAGCGTCTTCTCATCTGGCGAGAGCGCCATTCCCGTCGGCTTCGTGGTCCGGTCGCCGACGACGATTGTTGCGATCAGCGAATCGCGACGCGCATCGATCTCCGAGACGGTGCCGCCATTCTCGGCGCTCACGTACGCCAGGGTGCCGTTTCGGGTGAAGACGACGAAGCGCGGACGCGCGCCGACGGTGAGCGTCGTCAGGCGGCGACCGGTCGCGGCGTCGAGGACGGTGACGCTGGAGTCCGATTCGCCGGTGACGTAGACCTTTCTGCCGTCGGGAGCGACGGCGACCCCCTCCGGCTCCTTGCCGACGGGCGAGGTGAAGCGCCTGCGGCGGCTGGCGACGTCGACCGCGGTGGCCATCGCGATCTCCTCATTCGACACGTACACGGTCTTCCCACCGGGATCGACGGCCACCTGCTCCGGGTCCTTGCCGACGGTGAGCCGTTTCACGACATGCCGCGACGCGAGGTCGACGACGCCGACAGCGTCGTCCTTCCCGAGGGCGACATAGATTCGCTTGCCATCGGGGCTGAGCGCCATGCCGCGGGGTCGGCCACCGACGGGGATCGTTCCGGCCAACTGGCCTGTGGACGCGGAGAGCAGAACGAGGCGGTCGCCCGGCTCGTCGCTCACGACGACGAGGGGGCCAGCGGCGGAACGCTGGGCCCTTGCCACCGACGCCGGAAGGCACGCCGCGGACGTGAGGGACACGACGAGCAATGACGCAATGCGCGCCATGGCGAACCCCGTATTGGCCAGAGGGAGACTACCGAGCGCGGAACTAACGCGCCCGGATGGTATCCATGGTGCCGCCGCGAAGGAAGCGGGGCGGCGTCGTGCGCGCCTCCTCAACCTTGTCGGCGACGGCCTGCGGCAGGTGTACGGCACCCCGCCGATGGGCCTCCCACACGGCGTCGAGCGCCCGTGCCTGGCGCTCGTACGCAGCAAGAAACTGGGTTCCGCCTTGCTCGGTGGAGAGTGCGCGACGGAGGAGCGACTCCAGGTGGGGAGCCGCCATCACCTCCCGATCGGCAACACCGTTCATGCACGCCTCCAGATTCCAGCGGGCACGATGGACCTCACACAGCCCTTCGCGGCACCCGGAGGTCGCCTGAGAGGAGCGGCAATGAGGGCAACGCGCGATTGCGCGAGCCAGGTCCACGCTCGGTACCTGCGACATCGTTTCTTCCTCTAGAGCACCGACCAGTTCATCGGCCAGGAGAGGGTCGTGGCCAACCGCGGCGGCCGCGACCAACCGAAGCCGTCGTCGAGCATTCGGTTCAAATCCCATAGCCATATACCTTTGACATGGTCCAGCACGCCATTGAGGGTGATGTGACCATGCAGTGACTCGTGCGTCGTATCGTTTGTTTCAGCAGGTCCGTGGGGCTTGCGGGCCCAGCCGCATCTCGTGCGGCGACGGCCCACGACGTACTGTGGAAGTGCCACTTCGACCGGAAGCTCTGCCCTCTTCGCACAGTATGATCACCATGGCGTCCGTGAACGACCCGCTGGTCGCGCTCGACGAGCACTGGGCCGTCTCGACCTTCAGCGCCGAGCAGCGATCGGCACTCGTCACGTTTGCGGACGAGTGGCTCCGCGGCTTGCGGGGCGGCGGCGGCACGACGCGGACGCGTCCGGCGACGGAAGATCTGCTCGCCCTCGCGAGCGCGTACGACATCGCCAGCCGCGAACGATTGGAGCTCGAGGGCCTCGGCAGCCCGTTCGCGCTGGCCAGGCCTAACGAGCTGGCCGACCGCCGCGCTCAGTTGCGGGCAGGCGCGGCGCGCGCGTTCGCGCTGCTTGCCGCGGCGCCGATGGATTTCGACGACGAGGTGGGCGCGCTCTACCGCGCACTGCTGGTCGCGGCGCTCGGTCATGTCGCCGCGCAGGGTGAAACGTTGCGGGCGTGGCTCGCCGTGTATCGCAAGCCGCTCTTTCCGGGCGACGATCGGGAGCTGCGCTGGGATCTGCTGCTGCTCCGCCGCAATGTCGAGCTCTGGACGGAGGTGCTCTCCGGCTCGGGTCCGTCGGGTCTCGAGCGGGCGATGGAGATCGTGGCGACGGTCCGCGAGGAGCGGAACGCCCGCGAGCGCGAGCTCCTGGCGAGCTTCGACGAATCGGAAGAGATGCGGATGCGCTTCTATCTCTTCGCGCTCTTCCATCTCACCGAGGCAGCAACGGAGCTGTTGGTCTACCGGCTCCACGGCGTGCCTAACGATGTGACGCAGCGAGTCTATGTCGCGCTGTCGCTCGCCCGGTCCGCGACGTCGGGCGACATGCAGATCCTGCCGGCGTTGGAATGGTTGTACGAGGCAGCCGCGAGCGTCATCCAGCAACGCACGCCGCAACTCGAGCTCTTGCCCGAGGGCGAGCGACACGACCGCGGGCATTAGCGCGACTTGGGCCGCGCGCTTCCAACAAGGATGCCTCGCGCGCTCGTCGAGCGCGCCAGTAAGAGCATGACGCGGCGCTGAGCGCGCGCGCGTGTCGTGTCGTCCATGCCGACGCCGCGCGCTGCGGCAGCGCGTGACGGCGCCGCGGGAATCGCCGCGACCGACGCCATTGGTGTCGCGCGGATCCCGATCCCTTCCTCATACATCCGGAACCACTGCTCGCTGCCGTCCGGTTGCTGGCAGCGTGCGTAATAGCCTTCGTCCGTCGTCGACCAGTAGCCGGTCCAGGCACCCTTCGCAGCGTCGATGAGCAGCGACGAGCAGGGTGCGTCCTCGAGAGGCTCGTTCGGTCGAGCGCAGGAGACGAGGTGCATGGCGGGAGTGGTGAGAGGGGCCGGGAATGCCGTGCAAGCGCGCGGTGGGGACGTCGTGCTGACGTTGAGGGACGAGAACCTAGACGAACCGAAATCGGCGCGCAATAGGAAAAAGTTGGCTAAGTCGTTGTGTTCTATGTGGATAGCTTTTGTGGACAACTGTCGACAACGCTGTAAGTCGTGGTGGCGTCACGCCGAAGCACATGCGTCATCGTGTTGATATCGCATGTGGAAGAGTCTTGAGAACCTTTTTTCCCCATAGCGATCGCTCGCATGGCCGATGCAAATCATCTTGACAACGGCTTCTGCCGGTCGCGCAGCGATTCAAAAACGCGAAACTTCTGTGGAAAGGCTGTCGATAACCTGAGGAAAAGTCGCACGGTCGCGTGGAGAACCAGGTCGCTTTCCACAGCGTTTGTGCACACAGTGTTGATAGCACTGGAGTTGCCATCGTGAGTTGTCCCTCATACATCCACGGCGGCAACACACGATCATGCGACCGATCTGGAAGGGCGCGCTGAGTTTCGGACTTGTGAACATCCCGGTCCAACTCTATTCCGCAATTCAAGCCGGCGAACGTGTGAGCTTTCGCTTATTGCATCGCAGCGATCATTCGCCCATACGTTACGAGCGCGTCTGCCAGAAGGATGGCAAGTCCGTCCCGTGGGACGACATCGTGAAAGGTTACGAATATGCGAAAGGTCGCTTTGTCGAGATGACCGACGAGGACTTCAAAGCCGCCGCGCTCGAGTCGTCGAAGCTCATCGAGATCCTCGACTTCGTCGAGGCTGACGAGATCGACCCGCGATATTTCGAGACGCCGTACTATCTGCTCCCGGCGAAGGGCGGTGAGAAGCCGTACGCGCTTCTGCGTGAGGCCATTCGTAACACGGGCACGGTCGGCATCGGCAAGATCACGATGCGCTCGAACTCGCACCATCTCGCGGGCGTGAAGGTCATCGGTGACGCGCTGGTTCTCGAGATCATGCGATTTGGCGACGAGTTAGTGAATACTGACACGTTCTCCTTCCCCGCCGCCGACGCGGTGCGCCCTCAAGAGCTGCAGATGGCCGAGCAGTTGATCGGCAACCTGACGGAATCGTTCGACGCGTCGAAGTATCAGGACGACTATCGCGCCAACCTGATGCGGATCATCAAAGCGAAGCTCAAGGGGAAGAAGGTCGAGGCGGCCGAGCCCACCGAGCCCGAGGCGACCCAAGTCGTCGACTTGATGGCGCGGTTGCAGGAGAGTCTGTCGCAGGGGAAGGCGCGTCCGCGACGAGCCGAGAAGGGTGAGGGCGGCGAGCGGCCGGCGCGCACGACCCGGAAGCGCAAGACCGCCTAACGGCGCGCGATGACGCCGGCGACGATCGGACGGCAGCTCACCGAGTATCGGCGCAAGCGCAACTTCCGCGTCACGGCCGAGCCGCGCGGCGGCATCGAGGTGCCCCGCCTCGGACGCCCGCTGGCGTTCGTCATTCAGAAGCACGCCGCCAGCCACCTGCACTACGATCTGCGGCTCGAGCTTGGCGGGGTGATGAAGAGCTGGGCCGTCCCCAAGGGCCCGAGTCTCGATCCCGCGGACAAGCGCCTGGCCGTGCAGGTGGAAGATCATCCGATCGAGTACAACACCTTCGAGGGGATCATCCCGCGCGGGGAGTACGGCGGCGGTACGGTGATGCTCTGGGACCGCGGGAGCTACGAGCCCGCGGATCTCGGCCAGGGCGAGGATCCCGAGCGCGTGTTGCGGCGTGAGCTGCATCGTGGCCGCCTGACGATCCGGTTCTTCGGCGAACGTCTTCGGGGCGTTTTTTCGCTGGTGCGCACGAGCGCCGGCGGCGACGATGACAACACGAAGCCGCAGTGGCTCCTCATGAAGCGCGATGACGACGACGCTCGGAGCGGGTCGGATATCACCGCCGAAGCGATCACCTCCGTCGCGACTGGCCGATCGATGGACTCGATTGCCGCCGAGGCGTCGAACGTGTGGCACAGCAATCGGGGGACGCGGGGCGCGGGGCGCGGGACAGGCGTCGCAACGCGAAGCGGTGCATCCCGCATCCCGCGTCCCGTAGCCCGCATCCCGCTCGCGCCGATGCTCGCGACAGTCGCCGACGAGCTGCCTAACGGTGAGGGGTGGACATTCGAGCCGAAGTACGACGGCATCCGCATCCTTGCCTTCGTGGCGGATGGCTCGGTGTCCCTCCTCAGCCGCAACGGCAACGCGAAGACGGCGCAGTTCCCGGAGATCGCCGCCGCCCTCGCCGGCGTGTCACGCGCGCGAGGCAAGCCGTTCGTGGTCGACGGCGAGCTGGTCGCGATGGACGGCGACACCCCGGCGCGCTTTCAACAACTTCAGAACCGAATGCACGTGACCGACCGCGCGGCGATCGCCGCGCGCCGTGGCGACACGCCGGTCGCGTATGTGATTTTCGACGTCCTGCTCGATGGTGACGACGCGCTGATTCATGAGGCGCAGCACGTGCGGCGAGCGCATCTGCTCCAGTTGTTGATCCCCCCGGTGCCGCACGTGTTGCGCGTCAGCGATTCGCTCTCCGGCGACGCGACGACATTGCTCGAAGACGCTCGCGCCCATGGTTGGGAGGGCGTGATCGCCAAACGCAAAGACGCCTCGTACGAGCCTGGCCGCCGATCACGCGCCTGGCTCAAGCTCAAGGTGGAGCAACGACAGGAATTCGTGGTCGGCGGCTACACCGAGCCGCGCAACTCGCGGCAGCATCTCGGCGCGATCCTGCTCGGCTACTACGACGACGCGGGGCAACTCGTCTACGCCGGCCACACGGGCGGCGGTTTCTCCCGCGCCACGTTGACGGACATGTACCGCCGTCTCAAGGCACTCGAGCGGAAGAGCTCCCCGTTCGTGAAGCAACCGCGGACGAATGAGCGCGCGCACTGGGTGCGGCCGCGGGTCGTCGTCGAGGTGAAGTTCAACGAATGGACCGCGGAGGGAAAGCTCCGGCAGCCGATCTTCGTCGGCATCCGCGATGACAAGAATCCGGCCGAGGTGACGCGCGAGCCCGTCTCGCGGGTGACCAGGACGGCGAGTCAGGGGAAGGCTCGGAAGCGCTCAGCCGCGACGCCGACCCGGCGCAAACGGACGGCAACGCGATGAGCGTTCTTTCATCACAGTCGCGACGCGGTGCACAGCGTCCGCACCGAACGATGGCGCGGACGCTTTCCGGCTCGCGCATCCGCGATCTGATCGGAGCGATCGCGGCGATCGAGGAGGACGGCGGTGCGGGGACACTCGCGCTTACGGGCGAGACACGCCTCGAGGTGTCCAACCTCGACAAGCGGTTCTTCCCGAAGCGTGGCTACACGAAGGGCGATCTGATGGCGTACTACGCCAGCGTCTCGCCGTTCCTCCTTCCCGAGATTACCGACCGCCCGCTGGTGATGAAGCGATTCCCCAACGGCATTGCCGGGTCGTCATTCTACCAGCAGCGCGCGCCGGACGATCCGCCGGCCGGAGTGCGCGTCGAGCCCGTGGCTGACGAGGGGCTCAAGACACAGCAGCGGCTCGTGGGCGGCGATCTCACGACCCTGCTCTACCTCGTTCAACTCGGTGCGGTGTCGGTGGATCCGTGGCACTCACGCGTGCAGTCGGTCGGCTTCGCCGATTACGCGATCGTCGATCTCGATCCCGGACCGCGAGCGTCGTTCCGGCGCGTCGTCGACGTGGCGCTGTGGGTAGGCGAGGAGCTCGATCGACTCGGCCTGCACGGCATGCCCAAGACCTCCGGCGCATCGGGCATTCACATCGTACTTCCGCTCGTCGCGGAGACGCCTAACGAAACAGCACGATTGATGGCGGAGATCGTGGCGACGCGCGTGGCCGAGCGTCATCCGGCAGCGACGACCGTGACGCGATGGGTCCAGTCGCGGCCGGCGAGTGCCGTGTACGTGGACTTCCTTCAGAACATCCGCGGCAAGACCGTGGCGAGCGTCTACTCGGCGCGGGCGACGCCGGACGCCACCGTCTCAGCGCCGCTCGGGTGGAGCGAGTTGACACCCGACCTCGATCCGCGCGCCTTCACCATCGAGACGATGGGGGTGCGACTGCGGGAAACGGGTGACCTCTGGCACGAGGGCATGCGGCGGCTCAACGATCCACGTCGATTGCTCGGCAGAGGGGGGGCCTAACGTCATGCCCAACGATTCGCGGTGGCGATGCGAGGTTCATGCGTACGTGGAGTGCCGCGTCCGCGGCGGCGCGTGGTGGCTCTACGCCCATCCCATGCTTCCGGCCGACGCCGCGATCGCGCCGTTGCTCGTCGGCGCGGGCGTCGACGAGCGTGAAGAAGCGCTGCTCGCCCTCGGTGTGCCGGCGGACGTGTCGCTGGGAGTGCGGGACGAATATACGTGGCGCGTCGCTGGCCCAGAGGGTGGAGATGCTCCGAACATCGTGAGCGTTGCCGAGGCGGAGCGATGGATCGCGCGCGGACGTGCGCGCTCGTGGCCGACGTCGGAGCCGTTCGCGCGCGTCACGGACCCGCGCTGGTCACACGCGACGTCGCTGGAGGCGAACGACCTGGCGACGATCCTCACCCGGTACGAGCAGGCGAGCGCAGAGCCGGCGCCGGCGGCGTACTGTGCGCTGCTGGCGATGATGCGAGCCCTGGAGCGGGATTACATCGTGCGCGTCGTGCTCTGGCTCGAGCGACGCCACACGACGGCCGACACGGCGACGGAGATCCCGGTGCTGCGCGAGTACCCGCGCGAGATGGAGCGCGCGCGGGGCGAGGCGCGTCCGCGGCGGCCGCGAAAGACCCGTCGCGTCGCGAGCGACTCGTAAGGCATGCCGTCGCTACTGCTGGAGTACCTCGACCAACTCTATCGCGCGGCGATGCGGCGCGACGAACCGCGCATGCGCGAGCTGCTCGAGCATGGACTCGCGATGCAGCTCCCGGGCGAGGTCCGCGCTGAAGCGCTCGCGATCGTCACCGCGCCGCGGGGGAGCCTACGCGCGCCGATCCGGATGCTGCAGCATCGGCAGCGCATCGTGCAACTCGAGCTCGACGAGCCTAACGAGGATGATCTGCAGCTGGAGCTGGATCTTCGGCGGAGAACGGTTAACGGTTAACGGTTGTCAACCGTCAGCCGTCATCACTCGTCGATGCGTCGAGTGAAACGTTGAGATCCTGGTGAAGCGAGGCGTCGCCACTGATGATCGCGCGCCAGGACAGCTCCTGGCCCTTGCGATGTCCCTTCTCCGTGACCTTCACACCGTCGGGACCCATCTGCACGGTGTAGAGGCGTCCGTCGAGCTCCAGCTCGCGCTTGATGGTCTTTTCGAGGCGCGTCGTCATTGCGAGGTCGTCTCCTGAAGGGTGCCGAGCCGGCGCGCACATGCCGCGCGCGATCCAAGCGGCAAGCTAGGCAGGCCGGGCCACGGACGCTACCGCGGAAGCTCCCAGAACTCGCCGCTCAGGCCAACCGAAGCGAGCACCGCCTGGTTCTCGTCGCGCGTGCGCGGCCGCCAGTCGGCTACACGGGGATCGTCTTTGGCGAGGCGCCAAACACGCGGGAGATCGAGTGTCGCGCCAACCTCGTAGCCGCGATCCGTGGTCCAGCGCCGCGCCGACAGCAGAAAGTGCACGATGCCTTCACCGTTAGGCGGAGCAGCGGGGGCGCAATCGAGGGTGATCGGTTCGCCGCAATCACCGCAGCGCGTGTCGACGCGCACTATGGCACCGGCAATCATGGCGACGCCGAACATGTCCCAGGCGGAGCTGGTCGTAAACGAAGACGCGGAGCGCGACCGGATCGACCGGGGCCATGCTTACGGCAGCCGCCAGATGTTGAAGACGCCAGCTTGCGAGTGCGAGTTGGCGCTTCCCTCCGGGAGAGCGATGCGTCCGTCGGCGACGATCGGACTGTTCCAATGCCCTCCCCCGCTTGTCAGCTCGGCGATCTTGTTTCCAGTCGCAACCTGGTAGACGCGGAGCGTGCCACCCGGATCGAAGACGAAGACGAAGCCGCCCGCGACGACGGGGCTCGTCCCCGAATTGCCGTTGCTCCACGCGGGCGTCAGAGTGCCGCCGCTGTACGTCCAGGCGGCGGTGCCGCCGCTGCCCGCGGCGAAGAGCCAGGTCGTGCCGCCCTGTTTCAGGACGGCGGGCGCGGTGAACATCGCATTGCTGCCCGGCGTGCTCACGCTCTGGATCTCACCGCCCTTGTGCGCGGTCGTTCCGCCGAGCGTCTGGAGATCGAGGACGCGAAGCTTTGCATCCTTGCCGCCCTGGACTACGTGCGTCGCGTCGAGCAGCACGGGAGAGGTTGAGCCGAGATCGGCGTCGGACGCCTCGAGTGTGGCGGTATTGGTCGGCGTGTAGTTGGCGAGCATCCGCGTCGCGAGCGGATCCAGCTCGATGACGGCGTCGCTCCAGTTGGTGATGCCGTCCCACCGGCCGTTGCCCGTGGCGACGTAGATGTTGCCGTTGGCATCGACGACGGCGCCGGCACGTCCCCAGATCGCGGAACCGCTTTGCGCGCACGAGGAGGGATCGATGAGGCCGGCGCGGTCGCTGCATAACGAATTCCAGCTGTGGAGGAGCTGTCCCGTGGCGGCATCGAGGACGCTCACGTGCCCCTGGTACGGCGGCGCGTCGCCGATGTAGCCGCCCGTCGTCGCGATAACGTGGCCGCGTGAGAAGTTGAGCGGTGACGCGATCTTCTCGCGAGTGGCGAGATTGGTGATCGAGGTCGTCCAGATTGCGTGGCCGTCGGCGACGGCCAGCTTCTCGATGTTACCGTCGGGCGAGGCGGTGTAGATCGCCGTCCGATCCGGGTCGGCAACAGGTGTGACGTTGGTGATGCGCGCCGAGCCAGCCCAGCTGTTGTAGTTAGGCGGTGTGAAGCGCCAGAGGATCGATCCGTCGTTGGCGTCGATCGCGATGGTCTTGCCGTACGTCGTGGTGACGAAGAAGACGTCGTGGGCGCCGCCATTGACCTGCAGGTTGTGCAGATAGATCGCCGACGCATCGACGGTGCCGTCGATCGTCACCTGTTGGCGGCGGAGGGTCGGGATCGTCGTCGCGTCCAGACCGATGTCCGCGTCGGAGGCATTCGATCGCGCTTCGTCGTAACCGAAGCGCGTCCAATCGTGGCCATTCTGCACGACGGGTGGTGGCGTGGTGTTGCCCGTGTCGACGGGCTGCGCACGATGGGGATCAGCGCAGGCGAGGAATGCGAGGCTGAGGAGGTGGGCGGAGCGCGGCATGGAGATCCGGGTTGAGGTGCCGCACGGATGTTATACGACCGGTTGCTACTCGATCAACCGCCGCGGCTGGCCGATCGAGACGGCAGCAGCGCACCAGGTCCGGAGCTGGTCGTCGGAGGCGTTAGCCCACGCCTCCGGGAGGGGCGCATAACGGCGACGCTCGAACTTGCTGGAGAAGACGAGCCATCCCTTCGCGAGGTCGCCCGTGATGACAGCGCTGAGGACGCGCATCTTGCGGCGATCGAAGGTTTCACGCGCATGTTTACGGCGTTCCACGCCGCTCCGTCGGTCCCGCCGTTCGGGGACGACGTCCCAGACTTCCCACGGCAGGCCACGCTCGTCGTTGAATTCGCGGTGCGCCATGTGACAGTCGGAGAGCACGGTGTGTACCGTCGCCCTCGATCAGGAGGCCGTTGGAGCGGCGCGCGGAATGCTCGCCGATTGCTGCTCGAGAGCATCGAGTGCGTAGCGGGCCATGCTCGCCGCCAGCTCCCGCTCACCGTGAACAGCGCGACCGACGCCGACGCGCTCGAGGTAGAGCTGTTCGGCAGCACCGTGCGTCCTCACCACCGTGTCGATGGTTGGGTTCAGCTGCCGAGCGAGTATAAGAACCTGGCGAGTCTGGAAGGGATCGGGGGTCGTGATGATCAGGAGCCGGCCGCGCTCGAGATGTGCCTGTCCGAGGATACCTGGGCGGGCGGCGTCGCCGAAGAGCGCGGTGACGCCATGCTTGCGGAGGTCCGATACGATTCGCCAATCCCGCTCCAGGACGGCGTACGGGATCCCCCGCTCGGCAAGCGTCTCCGCAATCACACTGCCGACGCGACCGTGACCGACGAGCACGACGTGATCGGCGGGTAGATTATCCGTGGTCGACGTGCCGTCGTCAGGCTCCGTGCGTGGCCGCTCGAGCATCGTGAGGAGTCGCGGATGCGCGTGCACCCAGCGGTCGAGCGGCTCGACGAGCGCGAAGAGCAGTTGGTTGAGCGGGATGGAGAGCAGAGCCCCAGCGATCATGTAGCTCTGGCCTTCGGGACGCATGATGCCGAGGGAGAGGGCGAGCGCGGCGAGGATGAATGAAAACTCCCCAATCTGGCCGAGACTCGCGGCCATTGTCAGCGCCGTGCGGATTGGGAGCCGGAACCAGAGCACGATCGGCAGCGTCAGGAGCGGTTT
>Ga0308175_100002002_pt1 | contig 13843 bp, 9 predicted proteins | sample PhyCR1_3_FD_203893 | JGI IMG/M metagenome (GOLD analysis project Ga0308175, IMG submission 203893) | Soil microbial communities from UC Gill Tract Community Farm, Albany, California, United States - DLSLS.C.R1 | ecosystem: Environmental > Terrestrial > Soil > Agricultural land | place: USA...
AGGCCGGCGATCCGCTGCTCGACGAGGCCGACCAGCTCGGCCATGGTCGCGGCGTCGAAGACGAGCTTGACGCCGGCGGTGCGGTACATCTCGGGGAGCGAGACCGTGCCGCCTAACGCGAGGGCCTGCTTGTAGCGCTCGACGGCGGCCGGGTGGTCGCGCAGCGAATCGCGCCAGACCTGCAGTGCGCCGAGCTGGGCGAGGCCGTACTCGATGTAGTAGAAGGGGCTGGTGAAGATGTGCGACTGGCGGAGCCAGCGCGCGACGCGCTCCGGTGCGAGTCCCGTCCAGTCCACGCTCGGCTCGAAACGCTGGCGGATCTCGAGCCAGGCGGCATCGCGCGCGTCGCGGTCGCCACCCTGTCCGCTCGTGTAGATCCAGTGCTGGAAGGCGTCGACGCAGGCGATGTGGGGGAGCGCGTAGAGGACGTCCTCGAGATGCTCGATCTGCGCGTTCGCCGCATCGGTCGCCGAGTAGTAGCCCTCGGGCCGCGCCAGGTAGCGGCCGGCGAGGAGCTCCATCGACATCGACGCCAGCTCGGCGGCCTCGTGTCCGCTGCTCCGCTGCCAGACGTACGGATGCGGGTGCGCGGCGAAGGCGTGGAATGCGTGCCCCGCTTCGTGCACGAGAGTGCTGACGTCGTCATGGACGCCGACCGCGTTCATGTAGATGAACGGGCGCCCGCGCCACTGGAGCGTCGTGCAGTAGCCGCCCGGCGCCTTGCCGGGGCGACTCTCGAGATCGAGCAGTCGCTCGGCTTCGAGCATGCGGAACTGGTCCCCGAGCTCGGCGTCGACGCGGTTGAAGATGCGCTCGGCCGGCGCGAGGAAGCCGGGCGTGTCGTCGAAGGGACGCAGGCGGGCATCGGTGTCCGGATTCACCGCGAGATCCCAGGGACGCAGGGCGCTCACGCCTAACCGTTGGCGCCTGTACTCGTGCTGCCGCGCGGCGACGGGAACGACCGCCTGCTCGACCGCGTCGTGGAAGCGGCGGCAATCCTCGGGCGAGTAATCGAAGCGATACTTCGCGGCGAAGGCGAAGCGCATGTAGTCGGGGAACCCCGCCGCGCGCGCGACTTCCTGGCGCAGCGCGTACTGCTTGTCGAAGATGTCCTCGAGCTCGTCGCGCTTGTCGAGGTACGCCTCGGCGCCGAGGCGGAAGGCGCGTTCGCGCTCGGCGCGGTCGCGCGACTGCATGAACGGCTGCAGCTGCGGGATCGTCTTCCGTTCACCGTCCCACTCGACCGAGAGTCCGCCGACGACCTTGTCGTAGCCGGCCTCGAGCTCCTCGAGCTTCGCGAACCGCGGGACGTTCTCCTCGCGGAAGATCGCGTCGTCGGTGCGGAACTTCTTCAGTGTCGTCTCGAGACCGGGCTCCGTGTAGCCTAACGCGAGGAGCTTGCGGGCGAGGCGGACCTGCTGCTCGTCGACCTTCGGATAGATCTCCATCGCGAAGCGCAGGTGCGCAGCCTCGGCCGCCTCGTCGGCGGTGTTCGCGGTGTAGGCGATCATCGCCAGCGATCCGGCCTCGCCGAGCATTGCGTCGAGCTCCGACCAGACGGTCAGCCATTCCCGCTCGCGTCCGCGGGTGATCTCGGCGGTGGCAAGGGCATCGTAGTAGGGCGCGACGTCGTCCCAGGTCGCGTCCATGAAGGCGGTGGGAGAATCGGGGAGCCGGGGGAGGCCGTTCGCCGAGACCTGTCCCGCGCCGTCAGTCACTGGAGAGCTCATAGTCGAAACGAAAGTGAGACGTGGTGCGTGACGCGCTGAGGGGATAGCGGCCGCCTAACGTACAAGATCCTCGACCTCGGCTGCCTTGCACCGCGCCTCGTGCTTCGGGTAGGCGCTCCCGCAGTGGATGCAGTGGTCCCCGAAGCCACCGCGGCGCCAGACCAGGTAGTAGACCGCACGTTGGAGCTTCGCGATCCTGTCCTCGAGCTGCTTGAGACGCGCGTCGGTGTCCTGACCTGGGGCTGGAGCCATCAGGCCAAGTTAGACTCGTGCTTCGCCGCCGCAACGGCCTGCTTCGAGATGAGCAGGAGGCGAACGGCACTGGTGACGCGCACTACCGACGTCGTTCGCTTACTGCTTGACGCCTTACGGCTGCCGTTCTCGCTGGTCCGAGCTGGTCACCGGGGCGCCCGCGCTCCCGCCGTAGCCGCTGCGGTGCTCGTTGGTGCGATCGGCGTCGTCGAGGGGCTCGGAGCCCTTCTTCCGATCGCCGGCCGAGCGGTCCTCAGCGACGCTGCTCTTCGCGTTCTCGTCGCGGCCGCCCTTGGCCCCGTGAATCCCCTCGGAAGCCTCGCTTCCGGCGCCCGTTGGGCGTCCCTTCCCCTGCTCCTGATCAGCCATGGCTGGCTCTCCGTGTCGAGTCGCGCGGGATGCGCGTCCATCTATTGGAGGGCAACGCACATGCCAGCCACGGCCGGCACGGCACGTGGCCCCTTCGCGTCCCCGTTCCCGAACCCGTCGAGCCTTCGTCGTGTCCGCCGAGAGCGTCCCGCCCACAGAACGTGGAACCCTGCCGCGCGAGCTGATCGATTTTCTGATCGAGCTCTCGATCGCGCTGCAGAAGTTCGCGATCTATCCGACGGGACACCCGATGCTGGCGACCACGGTCGAACGCCTCGAGCGCCGCCTGCGTCCCCTGCTCGAGCGGCGGGAAACGCTCTCGCTCGGCGTCGCGCGGAACCAGCTCGTGATCGAGGGGGTCGCGACCGAAGAAACGCATGCGGTGCTGCGCGAGCTCGCCGAGCGCCTGCATCACCACCACCTCGGGGCGGTGAAGATCTCCCGTCAGGTCGCCTCGGCCGAGCTGCGGGATTTCCTCGTGACGGTCGGCATCGAGCAGGGACGAGACGCGGTCCCCCTCGGCCTGCAGCCGATGGAGAGCGTACCGCAATGGCCGAACATCCGGCTCTATCCGCTCGCCTACGAGCATCTGGAGCTGATCGGGGAGGATGAGGCGAGTCCTGACATCCCGATCGCTGGCGCGAAAGCACGGGCTGATGGCGCGAGGGCGGCGCGATTGTGGGTCGGTCTCGCGCGTGCAGCGCTCGCGGGTCGTGAGGGGGTCGGAGCCCGGACGGACACCTCGAATCCCGCGCCGAAAGCGGATGCGGAAATCGTGGAGAGTCCTGCCGCTGCAGAAGGCGCGGATGCGGCCGCGGCCGATCCGGCGGCGGTGGCGCAGGCGATCGATCAGCACCACCACGAAGCGGCCTACGACCAGGTGATCGTCGGGTACCTGCTGCAGATTGCCGACGAGCTGCGCAGCGCGGATGGTCGCGACGCGGTCGCCTTGCGCAGCCGCGTCTCGCGGCTGCTCGGGACCGTGAAGCCGGAGACGCTGCGCAGCCTCCTGCAGATGGGGAACGACGTCGGGCAGCGACAGAAGTTCGTGCTCGACGCGACGCAGGGGATGGCGGTGGATGCGGTGATCGAGCTGCTCCGTGCCGCGGCCGACGTCTCACGGCAGACGATCTCGCATTCGATGCTGCGGCTGCTCTCGAAGCTCGCCGTGCATGCGGAGCACGGCGCATCCGATCGTCGCGTCGATGCAGACGCCGCGCTGCGCGACAACGTTCGAATGCTCGTCGCCCAATGGACGCTCGACGACCCGAATCCCGATGCCTATCGGTCGGTGCTCGAGGGGATGGCAAAGGCGAGACCTCGGCTCGACAGCACTGCGGTCGTGGCGTTTCCAGTCGAGGATGAGCGGCTGCTGCAGATGGCGCTCGAGATCGGCCTCGCCGGAGAATCGACGTGGCGCGCCGTCGAGACGATGGTGACGAAGCGGCGGCTGCCGGCGCTGGTGTCGATGCTCGAGCGGGGACCGCGGCCGCGAGTGGTCGAGCAGATCTGGGAGCGGCTGGCGACCACCGAGCGCATCCGCGCGCTGATCAGCGAGCCGCAGCCCGACTGGAATGCGCTCGAGCGGTTGGTGGTGCGCGTCGGGCTCGGTGCGGCCAACGTGCTGGCCGACGCGCTCGAGGATTCGGAAGAGCCGCGGCGCCAGGGGCAGATCATCAACCTGCTCGCGAAGCTCGGGAACGACGTCGGTGCGATGATCGCGCGGCGGCTATTGCAATCGACGCCGCCTGTGCAGGCGCAGCTGCTGACGCTTCTCGGCAAGCTCGAGACGCAGCCGGCGGAGTTCGATGCCGCGGAGTGGGCGCGGAGCCGGACGCCGGCGGTGCGCCGTGAGGCAATCAAGATGCTCTGCCGTCGGCCGGCGACCCGGGAGCAGGGGATCAGCCTCGGCCTCCTCGATGCCGACGAGCGCACCGTGCTCACCGTCCTCAACGAAGTGGCCAGCGATTGCCCACGGTCGGCGGTGCCGATCCTGATGAACCGCGTCGATCGCGACGACATCCCGGCATCGCTGCGCGCGCTGGCGATCCGCGCGGTGGCGAGCGTCGACTCCTCCGACGTCATCGACTGGGTGCTGCGGTTCGTGATGGTCGGGCGCAAGCGGTTCTTCGGCGGCGAGCGGCTGGCGCCGAAGTCACCCGAGCTCCTCGCCGCGCTCACCGCGTTAGGCACCTTCTGGCCGAGGGACGCGCGCGTCGCCGCGACGCTGGCGCGGGCGGCGAAGTCGCCCGATGCCGAGATCCGGAACGCGGCGGTCAGCGTGCTGCGGCCGCTGCCTAACGCCCGGCGTCAGGCGCCGCGCCCGGTCGAGGAGGACGGATGAGCGACCCGGTGCGCGTCCTGACGACGATGGCGAAGGCGCTGTCGGCGCTCGGCCTCTACCAGGCGGGGCACCCGGCGCGCGAGCGCGCCGTGGACGTCGCATTCGAGGAGATGGTGCGGCTGCAGCGCACCGACCCGCACGCCCAGTTCTCCTTCCTCGGCGACGAAGTGGTGTTCGGACAGGCCGCGCTGCGCGAGATGGGCGCCTGGGACTGGGGGCGCAAGCTCGCCGGTGCCGGCATCCAGCGTCTCGAGCTCGTGAACATGGTCTCGCGCGAGGAGTACGCGGACTTCCTCGACGACGTCGTCTCGCGATTGGCGATGGCGGCGGCACCGAGCACCGTCGAGTCGCGCCAGGGCAGGCGACACAGCATCCGCTTTGGCGCGATCGGGATCCGCGGTGACGCGCAGCCGATCAAGGAAGAGTCGCGCGAGGTCGTGCCCGGGAGCCACATCGCCTACGACCTCGGTGCCGAGGCCGACGCGGTGCGCTGGATGCACGACGAGGTGGCGACGCGCGGGGAGCTTCCACTCATGGAAGCGGAGGCGGTCGTGCGCTCGCTCGCGGTCGCGATGCACGGCGACAGCCAGATGGTGCTCCCGCTCGTGCAGATGAAGGAGTTCGACCAGTACACGACGACGCACTCGCTGAACGTCAGCGTGCTGACGATGGCCCTGGCCGAGCACCTGCGACTGTCGGCCGCCGACGTGCGAACGTTCGGCGTCGCGGGACTGCTCCACGATCTCGGCAAGGTGCGCATCCCGAAGGACATCCTCGTGAAGCCGGGGAAGCTGACGGAGGCGGAGCGAGAAGTGATGCAGCGGCACCCGGTGGACGGGGCGCGTCTCATCGTCGCCAGCGACAAGAACCTCGACCTCGCCGCGGTGGTCGCCTACGAGCATCACATCATGCTCGACGGCGGGGGCTATCCGAAGCCGCATTACGGGCGCGGCTGTCATCACGCGAGCGAGCTCGTTCACGTCTGCGACGTGTACGACGCGCTGCGGACGAACCGGCCGTATCGCGAGGCTTGGGAGTCGGAGCGCGTGCTGAGATATCTCGACGAGCGCGCGGGGAAGGAGTTCGACCCGAAGATCGCCCGCGCCTTCATCGAGATGGTTCGCGGGTGGGACCAGCGGGTCGCGACCGCTGACGGCAAGCCTGCCGGGAAGGGCGTAACCGCCTGATTCCGGGGGTGGTGTGCAAGTCACCGCCGGATCGGCGTCTCTCTGCAGCCTTTTCGGAGAGACCCGATGCGCCGAACACTGTCCGCCCTTGCGATCGCCACCCTGTTTCCACTCGCGCTGAACGCGCAGGGGACGATCATCCCGCGACCCTGCCTGCCGAACCAGCTCTGCCCGCGCCCGATCCAGTGGGCGGTGGTGCGTACGGCGAGCCATGTGCAGGTGCGCATGGACGATCGTGTGCTCCATTACGAGGTGGAGGAGCAGTTCACCAACCGCGGCGGAGGGATCGCCGAAGCGGACTACATCTTCCCGCTGCCGAACGGAGCGGCGTTCCAGGATCTCAAGCTCTCGATCGACGGCGAGCTGGTGGCCGGCGAGACGATGAGCGCGGACCGGGCGCGCGGGATCTATGAGGAGATCGTCAGGCGCCAGCGCGATCCCGCGCTCGTCGAGTGGATGGGTCAGGGGATGCTGCGAGCGCGGATCTTCCCGATCCGGCCCGGTGAGGTGAAGCGCGTCGTCGTCCGCTTCGACGCGGTAGCCAGCCGCGAGGGTGATGCGCTCAGGGTGGATTATCGCCGCGCGGGCAATAGCACGGCGATGAGAGATGAGAGAGGCCCCGATGGAGAGAGGAGAGACGAGAGAGACGAGCGAGAGACCTTCATTCTGAGCTTCGACGACGGGCAGGCGTTAGGCACGCCGTACTCGCCGACGCACCGGTTGACGCGGCGGGTGGCGAATGGGAGGGTGACGGTCGAGGCGGATGGCAACACGCGCGACGTGACGATCCTCGTGCCGATCCGGCGGTCGAGCGAAGCAGCGGTGTCGCTGCTGGCGCACGCGACGAGCGAGAGCGAGAAGTTCGCGCTGATCACCCTGACGCCGCCGTCGCGGAGCGTCAGGCATACTCCGCGCGACGTGACGCTGGTACTCGACGTGTCGGGCTCGATGAGCGGTCGCAAGCTCGCGCAGGCGAAGGCGGCCGGGCGACAGACGCTGGCGACGCTCGACGAGGACGACCGCTTCCGCATCATCGACTTCTCGACCGACGTCCGGACGTTCCGTGATTCCTTCGTCAGCGCCAGTGCGGCGAACATTCGCGACGCGCAGCGCTATCTCGATGCGCTCGAGGCCCAGGGATCGACCAACATTTCAGGCGCGCTCGACGAAGCGCTGCGCGCACACAGTCCTTCGGACCGGCTCCCGCTGGTGCTCTTCCTGACCGACGGCGCACCGACGGTCGGCGAGACGCAGCCGGAAGCGATCGCCGCTGCGGCGGCTCGACAGCGCGGACGGGCGCGGGTGTTCACCTTCGGGGTCGGTGCCGACGTCAACGCCGCGCTCGTCGAGCAGCTCGCGCTCGAGGCCCACGGCACGGCGAGCTTCGTCCGCCCCGACGAGGACGTCGAGCGTGCGGTGAGCGTGGTCGCGTCGCGGCTGACCGACCCGATCGTCACCGACCTCCGGGTCCGCGCCGATGGAGTAAAGCTCGACCGGATGCTGCCTGCCGGCGCGACCGACCTGTTCGCCGGCCAGGATCTCGTCGTCCTCGCCCGCTACGAAGGCGACGGGTCGGCGACCCTTCATTTCACCGGGCAGTCGTCGAACGGGCCGATCGATTGGACGGAGCGGGTGAGCTTTCCCGACCGGGAGCGGGGCAACGCCTTCGTGCCCCGGCTCTGGGCGACGCAGCGCATCGGCTGGCTGACCGCCGAGAAGCGGCGCGGCGGCGCATCGACCGAGATGAACGACGAGATCCGAACGTTAGGCGAGCGCTACGCGATCCCGACCGAGTTCACCTCGTACCTGGTCCAGGAGCCGAACAACGTCGCCGTCGCGCCCGGGATGCTGCAGGGTCAGGTCGGAGGGGGCGCACGGCGGGTGGCCCCGCAGGCGGCACCGGCGGCCGCGGACTTCGCGAGGGCGAAGGTGTCGTCGATGCAGCGTGAGGCTCGTTCGCTGGCCGAGGTGGATTCGGCGGTAGAAGCATCGGGAAGCGCGAGCGCGGCGCGGCGCATCGGCGCGCGGCTGTTCGTCCTTCGCGACAGCGTCTGGACCGACGCGCGCGGCGACGCGTCGTCGGTGGCCAGCATCCGGAAAGTCCGGGTGAAGGCGTACTCCGCTGCGTACTTCGCGCTGCTGCGCGCGGTGCCCGAGCTGGGCGAGCCGTTCGGCCTCGGCGACCGCGTGGTGGTGTTCGGGAGGAAGGTGGCGGTGGAAGTCGCCGCCGAGGGCGACGAGCGGCTCAGCGACGCGCAGGTCGCCGCGGTCGCCGCCGACTGGTAGACTGATCGCATGGACGCCGAGCAGCTGTTCAGGACCTATCACGACACCCTGGTGCGTTACCTGACGCGCCGGCTCGGCGACCGCGATTGGGCGGAAGAGGTCGCGCAGGAAACTTTCGTCCGCGCGCTGCGACAGCGGACGCTCACCAACGAACGGGCCTGGCTGTTCACCGTGGCGAACAACCTCGTGCGCGACGAAGCGCGGCGTGACGCGCGGCGGAGGAAGCACCTGGTGCTGCTGCGCGAGGAAGCACGGGCGCAGGAAGAAGCGGAGCCGGAGCCGACCTCGCTCGAGCGGGCGCAGGAGGCGGCGTTCGCGCGCCGCGCCGTCGACGCGCTCGCCGAGCGCGACCGGCTCGCGCTGCTGATGCGGGAGGAAGGGCTGGACTATCCGGAGATCGCCGCAGCGTTAGGCCTGTCGGTCGGCTCGATCGGCACGACGCTGTCGCGGGCGCGGCGGCGGCTGGTGGAGGCATACGAAGCGCTGCAGAAGCGCGATGCAGGAGAAGGGGGACATGCAGCATCCTGACGAAGGAACGATCCACGCCTGGCTCGACGGGGCGCTCAGTGCCGGCGAGGCGAGCGCGCTCGAGGCGCACGTGGCCGGGTGCGACCAGTGTGCCGCGGCGGTGACCGAAGCGCGCGGGCTGCTCGCCGCCTCGTCGCGGATCCTCTCCGCGCTCGACTCCGTTCCCGGTGGCGTGCTGCCGGCGACCGCACCACGCGCGGAGATCGACGACCGCGTGATCCCGATCGCGCGCCCTTCGCGCTGGCGGTCGCCGGGTTGGCGCGCCGCCGCGGCGATCGTGCTGGTCGGAAGTGTCAGCTGGCTCGCGACACGATCCACGCCGCGTGAGGTCGACGGCAACGTCGCCGCGCCGACGGAGGCGTCGAAGGTGGCGACCAGTGCGGGCGCGTCACAACAGTCGATGCCGTTCGCGGCGGATTCCACGGCGCAGATCGAGCAGCAGTCGGCACGGCCCAGCGCGCCGCAAGCGGTACGGCGCACCGTGATGCGCGACGAACGTGCAGCGGCGGAGCGGGAACCAACCGCTCCGGCGAACAAGCTCGCGGTCCCGCCGGCGCCATCGCCGCAGGCCAACGTCGCGACCACGAGCGCGATGCCGTACGCCGCACCGCGACTGGTCGAACCGCCTAACGTCGGCACCGGCGGTGGCATTGGCGCCACAGCCGGCCGCGTCGCGGCGGAAGCAAGAATGGCCGCGCCCGCGCCCGCGCCGGTCGCTGTGGCAAGCGCGGACGCGGCACTGCGGGCCGACACCAGCATCTCTGCGCCCGACCGGGCTGAACGACGCATGGCCCCGGCGAGCTCGAGGATGAAAGTGAGCGCGGAGCGCGCGGCGCCGCGGAGAATGGCCTTGATGGAGACCACGCCGGACGCGGACACCACGGCGCAGCGGCTGGCGGGGTGCTACTACCTCGAGACCGCGTCGTCGCGATCGAGCCGACCCGCGATTCGTTCGGCCGCTGCCCTGGTGCCGGCGCAAATCGAGCTCGCGCTCGACTTCGATTCCTCGTCGCATGCTGGCTGGCGGATCCTTCGCCCGGCGCCCGGGTCACCGCAGTTCGCGACGGGCGCGCACGCGACCTGGTCTGCGTTCGCGGCTGATTCGGTGCAGCTCGAGCTCGGCCGCGGGAGCGAGCGGGTGACCGCTCGCCTCGAAATCAGGGGCGACAGCATCCACGGCAATGCGACCGTCATCATGCCGCAGCTGGACGCCGGGTCGATGGGGACCGGGGTGCGCGGAACGCGAATGCTCTGCTCGTCGCCGTAGCGCTGCCAACCATCGAGGGTGAGGCGCTGTCAGATGAAGGCATCCACCTCCCGCTGACAGCCACCGCTCACCCCGTGACTCCCATGCGTCTCGCCATTCCGCTCGCCGCACTGACGCTCCTCGCCGCGTCGCCGCTGCACGCACAGCGTCATCACGGCATGACCGACACCACCGAGTGGCTCGACGACTGTCGTGACGGAGAGCATCGCTGGAACGACGACGACCGCGCCCGTGCCTGCGAAGTCCGCCGGACGGCGATCGCCGCGCCAAAAGGCCACGTCAGCATCGACGCGGGGGAAAATGGAGGAATTCGCGTCATCGGCGGTGATGCCGACAGCATGATCGTCATCGCGATGATCGCGACGAATGCCGCGAGCGACGCGGGCGCCATCGCGATCGCGAAGCAGGTACAGATCGAAGCGACCGGAAGCTCGGTCCGCGCGACCGGCCCAGCCATGTCTGGCCGGCGCCACTGGTACGTGAGCTTCGACGTCATCCTCCCACGGGGCGCCGACCTCTCGGCGACGACGCACAACGGCGGCGTCTACCTGCAGGGACTGAACGGCAAGGTCGAAGCGAGCGCGGTGAACGGGCCGTTGTCAGTGTACGAGATGGCGGGCGACGTGAGTGGACGGACGCAGAATGGCCCGATCAACGCCGAGCTCCGCGGCGCGACCTGGGAGGGCACCGGCCTCGACTTGCAGACGACCAACGGGCCAGTCGTCCTCGGCATCGCCAACGGCTACAACGCGCACCTCGAGACAGGAACCGTGAACGGACCGATGCGCATCGACTTTCCGGTGACGGTGCAGGGGCGGATCACGAAGCGATTCAGCGTGGAGCTGGGGAAGGGAGGGCCGACGATCCGCGCAGTGACGACGAACGGGCCAGTAGTGGTACGGACGCTCTGAGGCGTGGCTAACGTGGAGGCGCGCAAGCGCCTCAAGCGCGGACTGCGAATGTGCTCTGAGTAGCGAGGTGGGAGAGTGCTGCGAGTAGTGAGGTGGGAAAGTGCCTCGAGTAGCGAGGTGGGAAAGTGCCTCGAGTAGCGAGGTGGGAAAGTGCCTCGAGTAGAGAGGTGGGAGAGTGCCTCGAGTAGCGAGGTGCGAAAGTTCAGCGAGTAGGAAGGCGGGAAGTGTCCCACCGATGGTGATGCGCCCCCGCGCGATTCGCGCGGGGGCGCCTTCATTTGTGAATGGGGTGTATGAAGTCCCTATTCGGGAAGGCTCCCGCGTCGCTCACTCGAGGCACTTTCGCACCTCGCTCGTCGCGGCACTTTCGCACCTCGCTACTCGAAGCACTCTCTCACCTTACTCGTCGAGGCACGCTCTCACCTCACTACTCGCAGCACTCTCCCACCTCACTACTCGCAGCACTCTCCCACCTCACTACTCGCAGCACTCTCCCACCTCGCTACTCGAGGCACTCTCTCACCTCACTAGTCAGAGTACTTTCGCAGTCCGCGCTTGAGGCGCTTGCGCGCCTCCAGTTTGCGCCTGGATTTCGTCGGTGGGCGTTGGTGTGTCGATCTCCTCGTCGTTTTCCGCGTTGCTGCGGATGGCGCGGCGAACCGCGCGGCCGGCGATGACGGCGCCGATGATCATGGGGAGATAGAAGGTGTAGAAGCGCCACCAGACGAGGGAGGCACCGAGGTAGGCGGCGGGGATGATGCCGCCGAGTGCGCCGCGGTAGGCGACTTCGACGACTCCCCCACCGCCGGGGGCGGGGGCGATGCCGGCGCCGTAGTAGAGAGTCAGCGGCCAGAGGACGAGGGGGGCGAGCGGGACGGACGGGGCGACGGTGAGGACGAGCGCGGCGAGCACGGAGATGCGCGCGGCGACGTGGATCAGCGACGCGGCGAACGCGGCCAGTGCCCAGCCGCGCTTTGCGCGCTTCAGGGCACCGAGGCGCTCGCGCAATTGACGCAGCGTCTGCTGGAGGCGGCGCCATCGAATCGCGTGCAGGCCGAGATATCCCGCCCAGCGCGGCGGAGGCCCGCGCCGGCGATCGGGATGCGAGAGGATCGACGCGATGGTAAGCCCGCCGATGAGAAGGGCGAGGAAGCCGCCGACAACTCCGGCAAAGCCGGCGAGCGCGCCGCCGAGATGCGGGAGCGCGATCGTCAGCGCGATCACGAACACGACGAGGGAGAGGACTTCGAAGGCGAGCTCGGTGAAGAGCAGCACCATCGCGTTGCCGGCGCCGATCTTCGCCTCGGTCAGGATGAGGAAACGGGTCGGCTCCGTGCCTGAGCGCGAAGGTGTGATTGCGCCCCCGAAGTCCCCGCCGAGCGTCGCTCGCAGCGCGGGACGAATCGGAAGCTCGAAGCCGATCGCCCGCGCGCCCCACCGCAGCTTCGTCGCGCGCGCCGCGATGTCGAGCGCGGTGAGTCCGAGGGCGAACAGGTGCGCGTGCAGCGGCAACGCCATCGAGCCGCCGCCCTGTGGCCAGCTGGAGACGACCACCCAGGCTGACACAGCGAGCGCAGCGGCAAATGAAAGGGCGACGAGAAACCAGCGGGCGCGGGACATTCGCGAATTCTAACGTCCCGCTGCGCACTCCGCGCCGCGTGATTTGCTGTCGCGCGTTCGCCTCCTGCACATTCGCTGCGCGAGCAGCGCGGCATGCGAGTGGCGGCGATGCGGTAATACGGATCACTACCGGAACGGCTCTTGCCCCCTCTCCATCTCCCACTCCTCGCTTCGAGGTGACGTGCGGCGCAGGGCGCCGGTGAATCTCAGCCAGTGAACGTGAAAGCGACAAAGATGAAATCGAGCATGCCGAAGCAGGCGCGGCGACCCGTGGTCCCGATCGTGGTCGAGTGCGTTTCGCCCGACGTGCAGGCAGGGCGCTATTCCGCGAAGCGCCTCGTCGGTGACCGGCTCGAGGTCGGTGCCGACATCTTCAAGGACGGACACGACATTCTCGCGGCGCGCGTGCGCTACGAGTCTCCGGATGGGGAATGCCGGACCGTGCCGATGACCTACGACCAGGATCGCGACCGCTGGTTCGGCAGCTTCGCCCTCGACGGGATCGGGCGCTGGAGCTTCACCGTCGAAGCGTGGACTGACCGGTTTGCGACGTGGCGATCGGGGCTCGAGAAGAAGATCGCGGCGAACGTCGACGTCTCGCTCGAGTTTCTCGAGGGTGCAGCGCTGATCGAGTCGACCGCGCGGCGGGCGCGCGATGCAGCGGAGAAGGTCGCGCTGCGCGCCGCCGCCCTCACGCTCCGCGACGCGGGGGCGAGCCTCGAGTCGCGCAGCACCGTCGCGACCTCGGCCGCGCTGCAACGGTCGCTCGACGCGAACTACTCGCCCGACGACCTGACGGTGTTCGCCTATCCGCTCGAGGTCGTCGTCGATCGGGCGCGCGCGGGGTTCGCGTCCTGGTACGAGCTCTTTCCGCGGTCGCAGAGCCCGGTCCCCGGGAAGCATGGGACCTTCGCCGACACCGAGGTCCAGCTGCCTCGTCTCGCCAAGCTCGGCTTCGACGTCGTCTACTTCCCGCCGATCCACCCGATCGGGCGCACGGCGCGAAAGGGAAAGAACAACACCCTGACGCCAGCGCCGCAGGATGTCGGCAGTCCGTGGGCGATCGGCAACGAGCTGGGGGGACACGACGCGATCGACCCCGCGTTAGGCACGATCGCCGACTTCGACCGGCTGGTCGCAGCGGCCGAGAAGCTCGGACTCGAGATCGCGCTCGACTATGCGCTGCAGTGCTCGCCCGATCATCCGTGGGTGAAGGAGCATCCCGACTGGTTCCACATCCGCCCCGACGGATCGATCCAGTACGCGGAGAACCCGCCGAAGAAGTACCAGGACATCTTCCCGATCGACTTCTGGTGCAAGGATCGCGAGAACCTGTGGAACGCCTGTCG
>Ga0308175_100002003_pt1 | contig 13837 bp, 10 predicted proteins | sample PhyCR1_3_FD_203893 | JGI IMG/M metagenome (GOLD analysis project Ga0308175, IMG submission 203893) | Soil microbial communities from UC Gill Tract Community Farm, Albany, California, United States - DLSLS.C.R1 | ecosystem: Environmental > Terrestrial > Soil > Agricultural land | place: USA...
CGGCTCCCGCTCCCCAACGTTCCAGCACGTTCCCTTTTCTTCCACGGCGCTCCCCGGAAAAATCCCACGCCTCCCCACCTATGGAGCACCTTCGATCATACGCGACAAAATACGACACCGACGCCATGCGCCAAAAGCACGATTTGTTCCCTACCCATCTTACCACCCCACCGCCGCCTGCGAAACGAACCCAATCCAACCCACCGCCGCAGCGCCGCCAAGACCCAAAAAGCCCCAAGGCGCCCCAGAAACACGGCTTCTGCCTCGCCCATCCTGCCATCCCCCAACCGCGCCGATTGCGAAACGAACCCAATCCCCGCCCGCCCGCCTTCCCGCCTCATGCCTCAATTTTCCCAAAAAACCAAACTTGCGACCCGGGTCTTGCCCGATAACCTTATTCGGACCCCTCACTTCTTTATGAGGTACTCACGGATGATCCGCAAGTGCATGATGCCGCTCGCAGTTACGTTCGTCCTGCTGGTCACGCTCCCCGCGCGGATCGCCCGAGGCGACCTGGCCAGGGACATCACCGCCGTCCTTCAGGACAAATCCCTCTCCAAGGCCGACGTCGGAATCGAAGTCATCCGCCTCGGCTCCTCCCCCTCCGACGCCAAGGTCGTCTTCCGCCACGACAGCGACATCCCCTTCACCCCCGCCAGCAACCTCAAGGTCATCACGACCTCCGCCTTCCTCGACCGCCTCGGCTCCGATTTCAAGTTCCGCACTACCCTCGTGTTCCACAACGGCGACCTGCACCTCTGGGGCGACGGCGACCCCACGCTCGGCGACGCCGAGATGCTCCGCAAGGTCGGCTGGGACGTCAACACCGTCTTCAAGGCCTGGGCCGAGCAGCTCAAGAAGCGCAACATCACCGCCGTCCGTAACGTCTACGTGGACGACAGCGTCTTCGACACCCAATTCTTCCACCCGCACTGGCCGACCAACCAGGAGCACAAGCGCTACGAAGCGCAGGTCGGCGGCGTCAACCTCAACGCCAACTGCATCGACTTCCTCGTCCAGCCCTCCTCCGGCCGCGTCGTCTCCTACTCCACCGACCCCGTCACCGACTACATCACCGTCCGCAACACCTGCATCACCGGCGACCGCAACGCCATTGGCCTCGCCCGCCAGCCCGGCACCAACGACGTCGTCCTCCGCGGCGAAGCGCCGTCGAATTACTCCACCCCCGTTTCGGTCACCATTCACGACCCGCCCCTCTTCGCCGCAACGGTGCTTTCGGAAACGCTCGCCTCCAGCGGCATCAAAATCACCGGCCGCGTCGGCCGCGATCGCGCCTCACGATCAACCTTCGACAAGGCGACCGGCAAGGAAAGGGAATCCTGGTTCCCCATCGCGATCCACGAGACGCCCATCTCCGCCGTCATTGCCCGCGCCAACAAGGACAGCATGAACCTCTACGCCGAGGCCCTTTGCAAGCGCCTCGGCCGCGCCGTGACAAACTCCCCCGGCACCTGGGAAAACGGCACCGCCGCCGTCTCCGCCTTCCTCAAGTCCGCCGGCGTCCCCGACCCCCAGTTCCACCTCGACGACGGCTGCGGCCTCTCCCACGACAACACCATCAGCCCCGCCGCCATCGTGAAGGTTTTACAATATGATTTTCATAGCAAAAACAATGACACCTTCCGCGCCAGCCTCTCCGTCGCCGGCGCCGACGGCACCCTCGAAGACCGCTTCCGCAACTCCGACCTCCGCCACCGCGTCTTCGGCAAGAGCGGCTTCGTCAGCGGCGTCAGCTGCCTCAGCGGCTACCTCCACGCCAAGGACGACCGCTGGTACGCCTTCTCCATCATGATGAACGGCATCCCCGAAGGCACCAATTCCGGCATGAAAGTCTTCCAGGAAAAAATAGTAAAAGCAATCGACGCCCACGCCGCCGCCGGCCTCGCCAGCGGCAGGTAGGGCTACATCCCCTGGCTCCGCGGGTTGAGGAACCAGTTGTCGTGACCCGGTACGATCAGGTCCGCGATCTCATACACCTCCCGCAGCGACTCCTTCGCCGCCTCCAGGTCGTACGTTTCCGGCAACAACTGCCCCGCGAGGAAATGGTCCTGCGTCGGCACGGCGTCCCCGGCCACCAGGATCGTCACCGTCGGCTGCTCGACCAGCAGCCCGCACGTGCCCGGCGTGTAGCCGAACAGCGGAAACAGATCGACGTGCTCCCCCAACTCGTCCTCGGCCGGCGAAAACGTCTCGAGCAGTTCCAGCTCTTGCTGAAGAACTTTCCGATCGATGTCCTCCTCGGGCGCCTGCTGGAGCAGCCGCTCCAGGTGCTGCCGGGCCGACTGCTGCTCGACCTCGTGGATCAGCCGCTTGGCGTGGGTAAAAGCCGCCAGCCCCGCGCGGTGCGCGGGGCGGAAGTTCGTCAGGAAGACGGTATCGACCTGCTCCGGCCGGACGCCCGTCCGCTCGAACAGCCGCGCCCCCAGCGCCGCCGCCGGAAGGCCCGGGTCCACGAGGATGTGGCGCTTGCCGGCGCGGACGAGGCTCGTTGTGGCGTGGGCGGTGCGGACCGGTTGATTTTCGTTCCAAAGCCGGTTGCGGCTCAAGGTGCCGATGCTGATGATGTCCAGACGGGCCGTTGGCATGCCGCAACCCTAAACCCTGAACCGCCGCCGACGCAATGAGCCGTCACCGGACATTCCGATTTCCGCCAGTGGCGCCGGTCGCCCTGGCCGCCGCCCTCCTCTGCGGCTGCGCGACCCCCACGCACCTGGGCACCTGGTCCGGACCCGACGCACAGCCCGACGCCGCCCGCCAGCGGTGGACCTACCGCGGCCAATCCGCCCAGCAGATCGTCTCCGCCCACTACACGATCCACACCACCATCGGCGACCCCGCCCTCGTCCACTCGCTGGCCAACGTGATGGAGGGGGCGTTCACGCAATACCAGCGGCTCGCCCCCGGTATCCCCGCGACGGCGTCGCCGATGGACTGCTACTTCTTCGCCAGCCGCCCGGAGTGGGAGCAATTCACCCGCGTCAACACCGGCAACGACGCCTCGGTGTACCTCCGCATCGTGCGCGGCGGGTACACGGTCGGCGACCGCTTCGTGGCCTACTACATCGGCAACCCGGCGACGTTCTCGGTCGCCGCGCACGAAGGATTCCACCAGTTCGCCGCGCGGCACTTCAAGGGCCGGCTGCCACCGTTCCTGGAAGAAGGCTTCGCCTGCACGTTCGAGGCGGTGCGGTGGTCCAACGACCTGCCGCGGTGGAACCTGTCGATCAACCCGAACCGCGCCTACGCGCTGCGGAAGGCCACGGACGAGAAGCGGCTTTGGTCGCTGGAACAGCTCATCACGATGCACGCCGGCAACATCGTCAGCCAGCCGAGCGACCGCGTCGAGGCCTTTTACGCGCAGAATTGGGCCTTCGCCAAATTCCTCCGCGAAGCCGAAGGCGGCAAGTACCGCCCGGCCATGGAGCGGCTGCTCCGCGACACCGCCGACGGCACCGTGTACGACCCCACCGGCACCCACCGCCGCACCAACGTCCTCTGGAACCCCGCGGGCGTCCGCCCGCTGCTGGAGCATTACCTCGACATGGACCTGCCCGCCATTGAACGCGCGTACCGGACGTACGTCCGCCGGATCGTGTACGAGGACTACCGCGCCCAGTTCCCCTCGTCGTAGCGACGCGGGATTTACTTTCCCAGCTCGTTCCGAAGCGCTTCGACCTCCGCCGCGAGCTTGCGCACCTGTTCGCGCAACTCGGGCAGGTGGCGCAACGCGGCCTGTTCGCGGAGGGTCTGGCGGTGGGGGAGGGCGGGCAGGCCGCTGACGACCTGCTTGGGCTCGACGTCCTCCATCACGCCGGAACAGGCGGCGAGCATGGAACCGTCGCCCATGGTGATGTGGTCGCGCACGGCGCTCTGCCCGCCGAGGATGACGCCGCTGCCGAGGGTCACCGAGCCCGCCATCCCCGCCTGGCCGACGATGATGCAGTGGGGGCCGATTCGCACGTTGTGCGCGACCTGCACGAGGTTGTCGATCTTGGTGCCGCGACCGACGCGGGTGTCGGCAAACTTGGCGCGGTCGATGCAGACGCAGGAGCCGATCTCGACGTCGTCCTCGATGATCACGGTGCCGATCTGGGGGATTTTTTCGTGCTGCTGTCCGTTCCAGCGGTAGCCGAAGCCGTCGGTGCCGAGGACGCTTCCGGCGTGGATGATGACCCGATTGCCGACGGTCACGCGCTCGCGGACGACGACGTTGGCGTGGAGGACGCAGCCGTCGCCGAGGACGACGTCGTCGGAGATCACGACGCCGGGGTGGAGGACGCAACTGTGGCCGACGCGGCTTCGCTCGCCGATGACGACGTACGCGCCGATCGCCGCCATCGGCGCGATCTGTGCGGTCGGCGCGATCTGGGCGGTGGGGTGTACGCCCATCGGGGGCGCGGGTACCGGCGGGGCGAACAGGCGCAGGACCTTGGCCATTGCCAAGTCGGCGTCGTCAACGACCAGCACCGGCGGGGCGGCGGCCCCGGCGGGGTCGGGCAACTTGACCCTCTTCTGCACGATGACCGCGCCGGCCCTGGTCCCGGCGAATTGTTTCAGGTACGCGTCGGAGCCGAGGAAGGAAAGGTCGCCCGGCCCCGCGTCGCCGAGCGTCGCCACGCCCGACACGGCGCGGCCCGCCTCCGCCCCGGCGGGTGCGGGGACGCCGAGCAGGGAGGCGATCTCTCGCAACGTGACCGACTTCATCGCCACACGAAGACCCGCTGCCCCGCCGCCCCCGGGTGAGAACGTACCGCGTTCCGGCAGTTACTTCTTGCCGGCCTTGTACTTCGCGTCCAACCGCGCGATCACTTCGTTGCTGATGTCGACCTTGGGCGACGCGAAGAGCACGTTACGGGTGTTGATGAGACCCTGCAACTGCTCGACGTTGATGCGGTCGAGGTTGTCGGGGATGTCCAACTGCGTCTGGGTGAGCACGAGATCGATGTTCCGCTCGGTCGCGAGCTCGACGACCGCGTTCTGAATCTTCTCGAAAAGCAGTTTGGTCTGGACCTTCTGCGTGTGCTGAAATTGCGCCTGAGCGCCCTCCATCCAGGCCTTGGTCTCGGCCGACGCCGTTATGAGCTGGCGGTTCTGGTCTTCGTACTGGGGCGAGCCGACCTTCAGCACGTCGCGGGCGTCCTGGAGCTGCTTCAGCTTCGCCTGGCGCTGGTCGCCCTCGGCGCGCAGGGCCTTCTGCTGGTTGTCCATCTGCTGGGTGACGTCCTTGGTCTCCTGCATGTCGTTGAAGATGCGGCGGATGTTGGCGACGGCCACGTTCGTCCCGGTGCCTTGCGCCGACGCCGGCGGGACCGCGCCAAGGCAAACCGCCGCGAGAGCGACCGCCAATAAGTATCGAACCCTCATGTCCTTCATTCCTTTCTCGTTTGCACGCGTCCGCCGCTGCGCCGACGCGCCGGCCGAGCGAGCGGGATCGTCAATACCCGACGCCGAACGAGAAGCTGATGTACTGCACGTCGTCGTCGCGGTTCTTGTTCAGAGGCACTGCAAAGTCGAGGGCGAACGGCGCGCCGCCGAGGAAAGGCAGCACCAGCCGCACGCCCGTGCCGACGCTGGCGCGGATTGTACCAAGGTGGAAGTCGCGCTCAACGTCGCCGGCGTCGGCAAAAACGACGCCGCGGAGCGTATCTCCGGCGAGGGGGAAGCTGAGTTCGGCGGTGCCGCTGAGTGCGAAATCGCCGCCGATCGGGTCGTCGTCCACGCCGGAGCGGGGGCTGACGCCGCGGAAGCGGAAGCCGCGGACGCTGCCGATTCCGCCGCCGTAGTAGCGTTCGAAGAACGGCGCGTCGCCGATGATGTAGCCGCCTTCGGCCCGCAGCGCCAGCACGGTACGTCGGTCGAGCAGGTCGGTGGCGAGCGTTTGGTACCCGTTCCAGGCGAGGGAGAGTCGGTGGAAGGCGAAGTCGCCGCCGAAGGCGCCCGCGTACTCGTAGCCGGCGATGGTGTTGGTCCCCTCGTAGGGGAAGAAACCGGCGTTGGTGGTGTTTCGGCGGAGCTGGAGCCCGGCGAGCGTGAGTGTGCTGTGGCCTTCGAAGTTGACGATTTCGGGGGCGCGGAACTGGGGGTCGTCGATGGCGTGGATGTTGACGTCCTCGCCGCGCAGGGTGACCAGGCCGGACCAGACGTAGTCGAAGCGCTTGCCGAAGGAGATTCGCCCGCCCAGCCGCCGCTCGTCGTAGTGCTCGCGGATTCGGTCGCGGAGGTAGGCCTCGGTCGTGAGGCTGTAGGGCTGGTCGAAGAGCCAGGGCTCGGTGAAGCGCACGGTGGCATTGGTGGCGATGGTGCCGGGCTCGAGTGAGATGAGGAATTGCTGGCCGGCGCCGGTGAACGCCTTGCCGGTGAAAATGTCCTGCCAGCTGGTGGGCATGTTGGCGATGTCGAAGTTTTCCTGCTGGTAACTGATGTTGCCGCCGATGCCGCCGTTGCTGTTGACGCCGGCGCCGATGTTGAACGAGGCGGTTCGGCCTTCGACGACTTCGACGAGCAGGTCGCGCACGTCGGGCGCCTCGCCGACGGGGGTGACGTTGACGCCGCTGAACAGGGGACCCTGCGCGCGCAGCCGTTGGGCGGCGTCCTGCACCTCGCCGGAGTTGTAGAGCTGTCCCGGCGACATGCGCATCTGCCGCAGGATCACCTTGTCCTGCGTCTTGTAGTTGCCCTTGGTGATGATCCGGCCGAGGCGGAAGCTCTTGCCCTCGTGGATGTCATAGACCAGGTCCACCTTGCCGGGCGTGCGGCCGAAGACGTACTTGACCGGCTCGGCCGGTGTTCCGATCCGCAGGTAATCCGGGTTGACCGACTGCGGCTGGTAGATGAAGCCGAAGGGGCTGTAGGCGCGAACGACCTCGCGCACGTCGCGCTGGAGGGTCTCGGTGTCGAAGGGGCGGCCTTCGACGAGCTTGAGCCGGCCGCGCAGCTCGGATTCGGGGATCTTCGTGACGCCCTTGATGATGACGTGGTCCACGACGTAACGGACGCCTTCCTCGATCAGGAACGTGACCTGCATTTCCTCCTGGTCGGGGGAGAAGTCGAGCTTGCGGCCGACCCGGGCGTCGAAGAATCCCTTGCCCTCGTAGAACCGGTGCAGTGCGGCCACGTCGTCCTCCATCGCGTCGGGGTTGAACGTGCCGGGGCGGAAGATCCAGACCCAGGACTTTGTGCCGACCTGGTCGCGGAGCTTGTCATCGGAAAAGGAATAGTTGCCCTTGAAGGCGACGCGGCGGACGCGGACGTGGGGGCCTTCGGTGATCAGGAAGAGCAGGTCGCCGCGCTCGGAGACGGCGTCGTCGTCCAGCTCGACGTGGGCGAAGGGGTAGTTGCGGTCGCGGTAGAGGCGCTCGATGCCCTGGCGGGCCAGTGAGATGCGGAAGGTGTCGATCGCCTGGCCGACCTTCAGGTCCACGACGTTCTTGATGTCCAACTCGTCCACGTGGCGGTTGCCAAGGTAGCGGATGGCGGCGATCTGCTTCTGCTCGGTGACGAGGAAGACGACCGCCACGCCGGTCGGCGTCGCCTCGACGCGGGGGACGACGTTGGAGAACTTCTTCAGGGCGTACACGCGGTCGATGTCTTCCTGCGTCGTGGCGGGGTCGAACCGCTCGCCTTCGCGCGTGCGGATGACGTTGAGGATGACGGCGGTGGGGACGCGGGTGTTGCCGACAACGCGGACGGATTCGATCCTGCGCCCGCGCAGCTCGGGGGAAACGGGTTCGATGTAGGGACGGACGACCGGCGTGGGGACCTGGCCGGGCAGGGGGGCGGCGACGGCGAGGCACAGGCATGCCGCGGCGAGGGTACAACGCAACGTCGTCAGTGTTCCGAGTCTGTCGCGTTCCACGCGGCGTCCCGCTCGCAGAAAAGGTGACGGAGATTTGGGCCTGAAAAGTCTGAAAGAGCCGAGAGTTTCTCCCCTGGCGCGGCGTCCTCATCCACGCGAGTCGTGGGGGCAGTGTAGCGGCGGTTGGGAAGATGTCAAAAGCCCGCCCTTCGCGGGCGCGGCGTATTCATGAACTGGCAGACGTGCGCCGGCAGTTGTTGTCGGCCGTGCTTCAAGGCAGGATGTCGCTCAGCGGGATCGCCTGGAGGTCCGTTTCGCCGACGCGGAGCGGCAGGTGGCCGGAACTGGAAACGATCTGTGGCGGCGGGTATGTGCCGGCGATGGGGTCGGGAGAGGTGTAGGCCTCGGCCGTGCGATTGCGCAGGTTGATGATGACGTATTGTACGACGGCGGCGCGGGCGTAGGCGGTGAGTTTTTCGCCGGCGTCCCGCTCGTAGCTTGCGTCGGCGACTTCCACGACGCACCATGCGTCGGCGGCGACGGGAAGATCGGTGTAGTCGTCCAGGCGCCCGCGCAGGACCATGAAGTCCGGCTCGGGGACGTGCGTTTCGGAACAGACCAGCGGCTGCTGGGATTCGACGTGGCGCGTGTCGTTGTCGATCAGCTTCCGCAGGGCCGAAAGACGCTCGACGCACTTGCGGTGGTCCTGGCCGATCCTCGTAGGGTCTTCTCCGCGGGCGGCCCGGTCCTTGAGGACGATCAGGCCGTCGAGCAACTCGGTGGACGCGTCTTCGGGGATGATGCCGGCACGGACGAGCAACTCCGCGTCATGTCGGGTGAAACGCCGCACGCGCCAGCGCCCCTCCAGGAACGGCTGCGGCGGGGGGACGAAGCGTTCGGTGATCGAATTGCGCCCGGCGACCATGGCGCAAGTATATCAAACGGAGGGTCAGAATGCCCGCTCGGATAGGTTTCGATCTGTCCGCTGCGAGAAACCTATTCCCGGCCGTACACAAGTTTGCCGTCCATGTACGTGCGCAGCACCTTTGTGTCGCGGATTCTGTCCGCGGGGCAGGTGAGCAGGTCGGTGTCCAGGACGATCAGATCGGCGTACTTGCCCGGCTCCAGCGATCCGACCTCCTTGTCCTTGAAGAGCAGGTAGGCGTTGTTCGTCGTGTACATGCGGATGGCCTGCTCGCGCGTGAGGGCCTCTTCGGGGTGGAGGGGGCGGTCGTACCAGCGGGCGGTGCGGGTGATTGCCGTCTGCATCCCGAGGAAGGGGTTGTACGGGTTGATGGAGCGGAAGGAGCCGATCTTCTGCATGTGGTCGGAGCCGCCGCCGACGATCACGCCGGCGTCGAAGAGGCTCTTGAGCGGCTGGAACCAGCGGAGGCGGTCGTAGCCGAACTGGGCGGCGAGCGTGCGCGTGTCCATGTAGAGCCAGATCGGTTGGACGTCGGCCAGAATGCCGATGCGCTTCATGCGGGCGATGTCGGCCGGGTCCATGAAGTTGCAGTGCGTGATGGACGAGCGCGTCGGCGCGACGGGGGTGGTCTTGTTGACCTCGTCGTAGGCGTCCACCAGCGCGTGGACGGCGCCGTCGCCGACGGAGTGGGCGGTGAACTGGAGGCCGCTCTCGACGGCCGTGCGGACCATCGGGAGCAGGCGCTCGGGCGGGATGAACAGCACGCCGCGGTAAGTAGGGTCGGTAATGGCGTAAATGTCGGACTTGCCCCAGGGATGGAGCATGTACGCCGAGCCGGTGAGCATGCCGCCGTCGAGGAAGGTCTTGATGCCGATGATGCGGAGCATGGGATTCGGCTGGTGGAGCGGATGCTTGGCCACGGCCCGGATGCGCTGCTTGATCAGGTCCATCGGGCCGATCGATTTGATGTCGTGGGAGATCGCCAGTCGCACGGTAAGTTGGCCGCCGTCGAGCATCTTCTTGTACCGGTCGATCGCGTCCGGCGACGCGTCGCGGTCGCAAACGGTAGTGAGGCCGACCTCGTTGTATGCGTGGAAGAGTTGCTTCGTGCGATCGAGCCAGTCGTTTTCGGTCGGCTGTTTCTCGGCCGGCTTGGCCTTCACGAAACGGGTGAGGTTGCGGAGGATGCCGGTCGGCTCGCCGGTGGAGGGGTCTTTTTCCACGAAGCCGGAGCCGCCGTCGGTGGGCTTGAAGTCCTTGTCGATGCCGGAGAGGCGCAGGGCCATCGTGTTGAGCGACGCGTCAGGCCCGGTGGAGAACATCACCGGGTGCTCCGGTGCGACGGCGTCGAGCTCCTTGCGCGTGGGGTAGCGCTGCTCGCGCAGGCGGGTGATGAACACCTGGCTGAGGGTGATCCACTGCCCCTTGGGCACTACTGCGGCGCGCGACTTGATGTAGTCGAGCACGTCCTTGATCGACTCCATGTCGGAGATCGGGTGGTCGAACTCGGTCATGGCGGCGCGGGGATGGGTGTGGGAGTCGATCAGGCCGGGGACGACCGTGTGACCCTGAAGATCGACGACCTTCGTATTCGCGCCTTTGGTCTTCAGAATCTCGTCGTCAGTTCCGACGGCGGCGATTTTGTTGTCCAAGACCGAAACCGCCCGGCGGATGGAGAAGTCTTTGTCGGCGGTGACGACTTTCCCATTGTGCAGGATGAGGTCCGGCGGGGCGTCGGCGGCGAGCAGGAGCGGCAGGAGTAAGGCAAGGCAATGCGTAAGTTTCGGTCGGCACATGCGCGCATGATATCGCGGAGGCGAATGCCGGGTCACGGCGCTGAGACGGCGAGCAGGTGGGAGCGGGTGCGGAAGTACAGGACGCCGTCCACCGCGGCGGGCGTGGCCATGGCGGGCTCGCCGAGGGAGTTGGTGGCGAGGAGCTTGAACTGCGGCCCGGCGGCGACGACGTGGACGGTGCCGTCCTCGGCGCTGAAGTAGAGCTTGTGATCCGCGCAGATTCCGGAAGCGGAGAAGCCGCCGCCCGTGCCCGCGGCGAGTTTCTGGCGGTAGCGCACGTCGCCGGTCTTGGCGTCGTAACAGGTCAGCAGGCCATTGTCGGCGCAGCAATAGAGGAGGTTGTCCACGAGCAGGGGGGTCTGCATGTAGTTGCCGCCGCGGCGGGTGGACCAGGCGACGTGTTCGTTCGAGGACTGTTTGTCCTTGAGTGAGACATCGCCGTCGGCGGTCGGGCGGATGGCATAGATGGGCGCTATCGGGCCGTGGGCGTTGGTGATGAAGATCAGGTTCAGGTCGTCCGAGAAGACCGGCGTGGGCACGGGAATGTCCCCGCCGCCGGCCATGGTCCAGAGCTGCTTGCCGGTCGTCGGATCGTAGCCGGCGATCTCTTTATAACCGTTGCAGAAGATCTGCGGGCGCTGGGCGTCGGGCAGGACGGCCGGGGTGGACCAGGTGGGGACATCGTGCCGCGCGGTGCGCCACAGCTCCTTGCCGGTGCTCACGTCGAAGGCGGCCAGGAACGACTGGCTGATCGTGTCGCACTGGACGATGACTTTGCCGTCGTGGATGACCGGCGAGGCGGCGAAGCCCCATTGCGCGGTGGGCATGCGGTAGAAGCCGGCGTCGAGCACGCCGAGGTCCTTGGACCAGGCGAGCTCGCCGGAATAGTCGTAGCAGTAAAGCCCCTCGGATCCGAAGAAGGCGACGACGTGCTGGCCGTCGGTGGCCGGGGTAGAGGAGGCGTGGGAGGACTTGGGGTGACGCTTGGTCTTGGGAATGCCTTCGTGAGCGGTCTGCGTCCAAAGTAGCTGGCCGGTGACCCTGTCGAGGCACAGGACCTGGAAGGCGTAAGGCGCCCGCTCCTCGACGGGGGCGACGTCGCCGTACAGGCCGATCTTCAGCTGCTGATTGTACTCGCTCGGGTCCTTCGGGACGGCGGTGGTGACGAAAATCCGGTCGCCCCAGACGATCGGAGAGGAGTGGGCGAGGCCGGGAATCGTCTTACTGAACTTGACGTTCACCGGCGGGTCGAGAGACCAGGTCGTCGGCGCGGTCCGTGCGCCGGCGGCACGGCCGGAGGCGGCGGCGCCGCGGAACTGCGGCCAATTTGAAGGAGCGTCGGCGGCGAGGAGCAGGGGGAGGAGAAGGAAAAATGCCCGCGGCAGGGGGGTGCGATCGCCCATGCCGGTCATGATACCGGCTCAGGCGATGTACGTCTTTTTCTTCCGCCCGCTCAGGTAGCTTTCCATGATGCAACTGGCCAGCTCACCGCTGGAGGTGTAGAACGCCACGCCTTTGGTGAGCCGCGTGAGCTGGTCCACGAATCCGACCCAGTCCATGCCCCAGTAATCTTCGATCAGCGCGAACGTACTGATCCTGGAGCCGTCACGGACCGCCAGCACCGCTTCCTTCAGCGTCGCGACCGTGCTCTTCGGGTCGGGCGGGTAGAGCAGATACACGAAATCGCCTTCGACGTGCGCGGTCGGTTGGCCGTCGGTGATGATGAAGATCTGCTTGTTCTCGCTCTGCCGCTTCTGGAGGATCCTCCGGGCGAGCTGGAGGCCCATGTGCAGGTTGGTGAAGTGCTGCGGGGCCTTGTCGAGCTTGTCGATCGGGACGCGCAAACGCACCTGGTAGTCGAAGATCGTGACCGGCTTCGGCATCGTCAGCGGCAGGGCGTGCTCGGGGATGCGGTTGGCGCCGGAGTAGAAGCCGACGAAATCGATGCTGTCCTGCGGGAACTTCGATCGCACCAGCGCCTGCATTGCCATCGCCACCTTCTTGGCCGACAGGAACCTCCCGTAGCGCATCATCGACCCGGACATGTCGATGAGCACGACGGTCGAGCAACTGGTCATCCCCTCGTGCAGGTGCAGCTCGAAATCATGCTCGTCGAATTTGATCTTGGCATGGTTGCCGGGCTGACCGGCGGCGGAGCCGCGCGACTCCCGCTCGGCGGGCAATCCGTGTCTCGTGAGGGCGTTGTGGAGTGTCTGGTGCAGGTCCAGCTCGGAAACCGGGTCGCCGTACTGGTACGGCTTGGTGCCTTCGATGCGATCGCCGCCCTGCCCCGGCGTGATCTTCTCGTGCCCCTCCCGGTTGCCCTGGCGGAGGTTCGAGAAGACCTCCATCAGCGCCCGCCGCTGCATCTTGTTGACGGCCCGCGGCGTGAGGCGAAGCCGGCCCTTGCCGTCCTTGTCCAGCATGCCGTCCTTCAGCAGTTGTTCGAGCAGCTCGGATTGGGCCTCATTTTTCGGGTCGTTCATCATCTGCTCGATGGCCTTCATCGCCTGCTCGCCGTACTGCATGATGAACTGCATGAGCTGGTCGAAGCCGAAGAGCTTGTCCTGGGTGGGGAATTCGCTGCCGTCGTATTCGCCGTAGAAGTACCGCATCGCCGGAGATTCTAGGCCGAGGCGACGGGGCGGGCGAGGAGGTGGATCAAGTAAAGCGCAGGGGCGCGGGACCCAGATGCGGGGCCGGGGCAACGCGCCCCCGCCCCTTCACCGCGCCCCTGCGTAGTCCGACAGGAGCGGCTCAATAGGAGACGGTGTAGCGCGGGACCGCCGACGTCGTGAGGTGCACGGAGTCCGTGCCGACCGTCACCGTCATGTCAATCGTGACGCGCGCCGGCCGCATCGATCCGTTGGCCGGATTGGGGGACATGTCGGCGGTGAAGGTGACCGAGGAGACGTTGCTGGCCAGGGAGAAGCCGGGCGTGGTCGAGGTGACCGCGTCGGTGTTGTACAGCTTCAGCTTGAGCAGCGTCGGGTCGTAGGTGTATGTCTTCAACTGGCCGCTGGGGAGGCTGATGTGGAGCGTGCCGGAGGAGACGACGGTGCTGGTGCCGTCGTACGCGGCGGGGTCGCCGACCATCGAGCTCGAGCAGGTCCGGATGGCCTTCTGGAGCTGGAGCATGCTGATGCGCGCCGCCTGCGACGCGCGGTAGAAGTTGTCGTTCTCGGCGATCGCCTGCGCCGAGGCGCTGTACGCGGCGGCGATGGCGACCAGCAGCATGGCGCAAATCGCCAGGCTGATCATCACTTCGACGAGGCTGAGGCCACCCCGCCTTGGCGCAAC
>Ga0308175_100002004_pt1 | contig 13837 bp, 14 predicted proteins | sample PhyCR1_3_FD_203893 | JGI IMG/M metagenome (GOLD analysis project Ga0308175, IMG submission 203893) | Soil microbial communities from UC Gill Tract Community Farm, Albany, California, United States - DLSLS.C.R1 | ecosystem: Environmental > Terrestrial > Soil > Agricultural land | place: USA...
CTCGTAGGCCGCGGCGCGTGGCGCGTAGTACCCGCCGAGCGAGACGCCGGCGGCGCCGATGCGCTCGAGGTCGAGGTCGCCGCGCGAGGACAGCGCGTCGATCGCCGCGGTCGCGGCAACCTCGTAGTTCGGATGGATGAACGTGTCGAGTCCAGTCTCGCCCTGACCGGGCCCGTCGAGCGAGAACGTCGCGAGCCCACGGGAAAGGAAGACGGTCTCCCAACCGAAGAACTCCTCCTTCGTCGAGTCGAGCCCCGGGAAGAGCATGACGAGCGGTGCCGGGTCTCCGGCAGGGCGGCGAAGGTTGCCGACAAGCGTCTTGCCCCCCTCGAACGGGATCTCGATCCGCTCGGCCGTCGGATCGAGGAACGAATGCGCGCGGCGTAGCGCGTCGACCGACCAGCGCGTCGCCTCGGTGTAGCGCTCCATGTCGAGCATCCAGACGAACTTGGCGAAGTGGTACGAGAGCGCGGACTGGTTCCAGAGCTGCCCGGCCGTGACGCTGCGGCCGCCGGCCTCCGCTTCACGCGCGAGCTCCGCGAACCCGTGCCCGTTCTCCACCCACGCGGGTAGCCACTCGTCCCAGGTCGTCACCGACGAGGTGACGCGCACGAAGTCGTTGTAGTCGACGCCGTTCGTGATGAACCGCGGCGCCCAGTGGGCGATCGCGTCCCGGACACGTTCGTCACGCTCGAGCTGCTGTACCACTCGCGACCACCTCCTGAATGTCATGGCCGAGGTCTCTCAACAAGACGACGGCGCAGTTACGGCCGGGCGCACCCGTGATCGAGCCGCCGGGATGGGTGGTGGCACCGGTCTGGTAGAGGCCGGCGATCGGCATCCGGTGCTGGGCCCAGCCGGGGACCGGCCGCCGCGGGCCGTCATTCGGCCAGCTGCGGTCGCCACCGTGGATCGTCCCGTGCCACATGTGCTCGTTGTGGCGCTCGACGTCGACGGGCGACTTGACGTACTCCGAGAGGATCACGTCGTCGGTCATGTTCGGCGCCGCCCGGCGGAGCGCAGCGAGGTTCTCGCCGGCCACCTCGCGCTTCAGCGAGTCGGGCCAGTCGCCGCCGTTCCACGGTGCCATGCCGAGCAACTTCACCGTGTGCTGCCCCGCGGGCGCGCGTGACGGGTCGACGAGCGTGGGCGTCGCAACGAGCAGCCACCGCGCGTGGAGGAAGCCGCCGGCGCGCAGGTCGCGACCCGCCTGGAGCACGTCCTCCGGCCAGCCGACGACTCCGGCGGACACCGCCGTCTCGTTGCCGACGAACTGAGGCGCCTCGGAGGTCGCGTAGTACTGCGCGAACGTCGACAACCCGGCGTCGAACGTCGCCACCCCGTCGAGGAAGTCGTCGCCCCACGCCTCACTCGACGCCAGCCCGACGAGCTTCTTGACGTGGATCGTCGACACGACGGCGCGGCGTGCGGGGATCCGCAGCGCGTCGTCGGTGACGACGCCGGTGCAGCGGCCGTGCTCGACGACGAGCTCCGTGACGCGGGTGTTCAGCCGTAGCTCGCCGCCGTGCGCGTGCAGGCAATCGACGAGCGCGCGCGCAAGCTCGCCGGAGCCGCCGCGCGGAAGCGTCCACGAGGACTGCTGTCGCCCGGCGACGATCGAGTGCGCGAGCAGCCCGCTACCCGGCGAGTCGACCGGCTGCGCGGTCTGGAACGCTTGCCAGAGCACGTACGCCTGAACGTGCGGGTCCTCGTACGTCTGCTTGACGACGTCGTACGACGTCATCGCGATCCGCCGCAGCCACCGCGGTCGATCGCGCAAGAGCTCGTCGAGCGGCGGGACGTGGCCGATCGGATTGAAGCGGTACTTCCCGAGCGATGCGCGGATCTCCGCAAACTCGTCGAGCGCGCGCCTGTACGCATCGGCGTCCCGTGCGGAGAAGCGCGCGATCTCGTCGAGCGTCCGGTCGAGGTCGAGCCAGTGCGTGAAGTGCTCGCCGTCCGGGAAGACGACGTGGGCGACAGGATCGGGCTGCACGTACTCGAGCCCGAAGTCGCGCTTGAGACCAAGCTCGTCGTCGCGGAGCACGGGGTTCGGCTGGATGAGCGTATGGCCCGTCGAGCAGCTGTCGAACCTGAAACCGGGCGTCGAGAGCTCCTCCGTCACCGCTCCCCCGCCCGCGACGTCACGCGACTCGAGCACGAGCACCTCGTATCCCGCGCGCGCCAGATAGCACGCGGTGATCAGCGAGTTGTGGCCCGCCCCGCAGACGACGATGTCGTAGGTCATGCCGCTACCCTGGTTCCATCGTGGCACGAATCAGCTACATCGACCCCGCCGCGATCGCCGATCCCGAGCTCGCCGCCGACATGGAGGACTCGCGGCGCTACGGGACGCCGAGGCCGGAGACACAGGCGATCCGCTTCCACGTCCCGGACGTGGCGAAGGCGTTCATGCTCCCCTGGAAGACGCTCTTCCGCGAGGGAGCGGTGGAGCATTCCCTCAAGGAGCTCTGCCGCGTCTACGTCTCGAAGACGATCGACTGCGAGTACTGAGGCTCGCAGCGGTCTCTCCGTGGGAGAGACGAGGGATTGAGCGAGGCGGACTACGACGAGCTGCTCGAGTTCGAGCGCAGCGACCGTTTCACCGACCGCCAGAAGGCGGCGCTCGCCTACACGAGCATGCTGATCTGGAACCCCGAGGGCGTCGACGACGCGCTCTGGGCGCGACTGCGGGCGCATTTCGGCGAGGACGAGATCGTCGAGCTCGGGAGCTTCGTTTGCGTCACGTTCGGGCAGCAGCGGGTGATCAAGACGTGGAACGTCGGCCACGGGGAGTACGTCTAAGTGCGGCTCGGGACGACACCGGACGACGTGCGCGCGCGCGTCCCGGCGGCGCAAGCCTCGTGGGAGTTCATGCGCGACCGTGTCGTGGAAGGCGGCATCGTCGACCCGGAGCTGAAGCGGCTCTGCTTCCGCTTCCTCGCGCAGGACGACGAGGTCATGGACTTCGACCGTTTCTCGCAGCGCGAGCGCCTCGCCCTGCGCTGGGCGCAGGCGATCGCGTGGGACGCCGATCTCGCCGACGACGAGCTGTGGGCGGGCCTGCACCGCGAGTTCACGGAGCCGGAGCTCGTCGAGCTCGGGTGTGCGATCGGCTTCGCGATGGGTCAGCAGCACTGGGAGCGCACGCTCGGCTTCGCACCTCACGCCGGAATCTCCTGAAGCAGCCTGCGCGCGTTCCCGCCGAGGATCGCCGCCTCGTCCTCGGGCGGCAGCTGCAACGTTCGCACGATCTCCGCCGGCCGCTCGACGCCCATGTCGAACGGGTAGTCCGAGCCGAGCAGCACGTGATCGGCTCCGAAGAAGTCGACGAGGCCGCGCAGCACACCGGCGTCGTGGACGACGGTGTCGACGTAGAACCGCTGGAGCGCGGCCTGCACGTCGATCCCGGTCGAGTGCACCTCCGCCTCGTGCGCGAGCCGTCCGCGCAGCGCCGGCAGGACCCCGCCGCCGTGCGCGAGCAGGATGCGCGCCCGCGAATGCCGGTCGGCGGTTCCGCCGAGCACGAACTGCGCAGCGTTCACGGTCGTCTCGAACGGGTTGCCGAGGGTATTCCAGAGGTAATGCGTCTCCATCATGGGCAGCGAAAAGCCGCGCGTGCTCGGGTGGACGAAGACGAGCGCGCCGGTCTCCTCGGCCGCGCTCCAGAAATCCTCGCGACTCTCGTCGCCGAGCACCGCGGCCGGGATCTCGACGCCGCGCAACCGCCCGTCGCGCATGAGCTCCACGAGCTGGTCGCCGTTCTCCGCCGTCCCGAGCGCCCAGACGCGGTCCGAGACGAGCGCCGCCAGCGCCTCGTTCTGCCGCTCGACCTCGACTCCGCAGAGATTGACCCACGGCGCCAAAACGACGGTGTCGACGCCCGCCCGATCCTGCTCCTCGACGATCCGCGCGACGTCGGAGAACTCGCGCAATGCGGAGCGGATCTCGCGACCGTTGTGCGAGACGACTTGCGACCCGTCGCGCCACTCGACCTCGGCGCCGAGGCCCGGGACGATCACATGCGCGTGCGCGTCTACGACCATTGAGAACCGAAGGCGGGCGCCCGAAGGCGCCCGCCGGACGATCTCCTACTTCTTCGGCGTGACCGCCTTGTAGGCGGCCTTCCAGAGTGACGTGTCGGTGATGTCGCTCCACTTCGGCGGGTTGCCGGCGGAGATGTTGCCGAGCTTGACATTCTCGAAGACCGTTCGCGTGATCGGCGCCACGCCGAGCCCCGAGCGGTTGAGCGGCCACCAGCTGAGCTTCAGGTACTGCTTGAGCGCGGTCGTCGTGACCTGCAGGTTGTGGCCGACGATCATCCCGATGTGCGCGACGCGGTTCAACGCCTTCGGGTTGTTCATGTACCGGATCGTCTGAATGTCGGCCTTCAGGAAGTTGATGAAGGCCGCCCGCTTGGCCGCGATGTTGTCGCGGAGCCCGACGAGCATGTCGTAGTGCTGGAACGGATCCGTCTGCGCGATCGAGACGACCGTCTTCACCGGCGTGCCCTGCGACGAGGCCTCGGCGAGGTCGTCGAGGTGCAGCACCGAGGCGTGGATCTGGCCGGCGAGCATCGCCTGGATCGCTGTCGCGCCCGGGAAGACGACCGGGTGGACGTCCTGGATCGTCAGCTTGCACTTCGTCAGCATCGCCTGCAGCGCCTGGTACCGCGCGCCGCCAATCGAGTCGACGCCGATGTTCTGACCCTTCAGATCCGCACAGCTCGAGATGCCCGCGACGTTCGAGCCGATCACCCAGTCGACCTTGTCCATGCCCTCGATCCCGACAAGCGGCACGCCCTTGGAGATCAGGGTCATCGCGAACGGCGTCGGCGACCAGGCGAGATCGATCTGCCCGGCCTGGACTGCCTTGACGGCATCCGTCCCCGACGTGAAGCCCTTGATCTGCACGTCGAGCCCGTACTTCTTGTAGTACCCCTGCTCGAGCGCCGTGTACGGCATCACGCCGAGGAACACCGGCGGAATGCCGGGCACGCCGAGCGTGATCGTCGTCAGCTGCCTTGCCTTCGGCGCGGCGGCCGCCGCAGTCGCGCTCACCCCGAGCGCCGCGACGGCTGCCAGCAGCGCGGCGAACCTCACCACCTTCATCGTTGACCCTCCTCGATTTGAACCACTACCGCACCTCCTGGAGCTCACGCTCGGCCTGCTCGGCCTCGTGCATGAGCAGGCCCCACACCTGTTCGCGCACTTCGCTGAACCGAGGGCTGCTGAAGACGTCGCGCGTGCGCGGGCGCGGCAGCCCTGTCTCGATCACCTCGTGGATGGACGACGGACGGCCGCGCAGGACGACGACGCGGTCGCCCATCAGCACGGCCTCTTCGATGGAATGGGTGACGAAAACCATCGCCATCGGCCGGCTCTCCCAGATGCGGAGCAGCTCGAACTGCAGGATCTCGCGCGTCTGCGCATCGATTGCGGCGAAGGGCTCGTCCATCAGAAGAACGTGCGGATCGATTGCCAGCGCGCGCGCCAGTCCGGTGCGCTGCTGCATCCCGCCGGAGAGCTGGTACGGGTACGCCTTCTCGAACCCATCGAGCCCGACCATCTCGATGTACCGCGGCACAGCATCCGCGATCCGCTGCTTCGGCGCCTTCGCGAGTCGAAGGCCGTACGCGACGTTCTCGTAGACCGTCTTCCACGGGAACAGGCCGAAGTGCTGAAAGACGACGGCGACGCCCTGTGGCGGTCCCACAACCTTCTTGCCGTCGACGCGGATCTCGCCTTCCGTCAGCGGCACGAGCCCGTCGATGCACCGCAGCAGCGTCGTCTTCCCGCAGCCGCTCGGACCGACGACCGAGACGATCTCGCGCTCTCCGATCTCGAGCTCGATGTCCTGGAAGACGCGCAGCGCACCGAACTCCTTCGCGGCATGGTCGATCTGGATGCTCATCCGGACCTCCGGTACCACGGCAGGAGCCGCCGCGTCGCCAGGTCGGCGGCAGCGTTGATCGCGACGCCGAGGAGTGCGAGGAACAAGACCGCGACCATCATGTCGGGCTGATGGAACGTGCGACCGTCGTAGACGATGTAGTAGCCGAGTCCCTTGAGCGAGACGATGTACTCGGCAACCGTCGCGCCGACGAGCACGCGGCCGACGGCGAGGCGGAAGCCCGCGAGCACGTACGGCAGCGACGCGGGCAGCGCTATCCCGAACCAGACGTTCCACCAGCGCGCGCGATACGACTGCGCGACCTCGACGAAGTTCGTGGGCAGCGAGCGCGTGCCGTCGTAGACGTTGAGGCAGATCGGCAGGAAGGCGCCGAGCGAGACGATCGCGAGCCGGACACTGCTCGAGAAGCCGAACCACAGCGTCATCACCGGGACCATCGCGATGATCGGCATCGCGAAGAACGCATTGACGTAGAAGCGGAGCAAGCGGTCGGCGATCCGGAGGCGTCCCATCGTCAGCCCGACGAGCACGCCGGCGATGACGCCGATTGCGAGCCCCTCGAATGCCGCGATCACCGTCGCCTCCGCGCTGCCCCAGAACGTCGGCGTCCCGGGTGGCACGTGGTTCGCGAGCACGTGCGGCAGCGCGCGGGCGACGGTCACCGGCCGCGCGACGAAGGCCGGTGCGAGCCAGCGCACGAGCAGTTCCCAGAGGACGAGCAGCACGACGCCGGTGGCGACGCGGATGAGCATGCGCTCCAGACGCGGACTCAGCGCGAACGTCCGCGGAAGCGCGATCTCCTGTGGGACGGCGCTCACGGTCAGACGCCCGCCTTCCAGCGCGCGAAGTAGTTCTCGATCCCCCGGCCGATGCCCATCAGGATCGTCGCGAGGAGCGTGATCACGAGCACCGCCGCGAGCACATGCGCGGTGTCGAAGCGGTTCGTGTAGGTGAGGATGAGATTGCCGAGCCCCGTGGCCGCGAGCAGATATTCGCTCGCGAGCATCCCGACCAGTGACCGTGCGATCCCTTGCCGAACGCCGGTCATCGCGTACGGCAGCGTGTACGGGATGATCACGTGCCGCCAGAGCTGGCGCTCGTTCGAGCGATACGACTCGGCGACCTCCAGGAGGTCGGCATTGACGCTGCGTGCGCCCTCGGTCGTGTTGATGAGGATCGGCCAGACGCCGAACAGGGCGACGACGATCACCTTCGCGCGGAGCTCGAATCCGAACAGCGACAGGAGGAGGGGGATCAGCGCGAACATCGGCGTCGCGTAGAGCATCAGGATGTACGGCTCGAGCCCGATCCGCAGCACGCGAATCCGCGCAAGCAAGAGCCCGCCGAAGAAGCCGATCACGATCGCGAAGGCGAGACCGATCGCGAAGAGCTCGAGTGAGGACTCGAGCGCTCGCGGCAGCTCACCGCTCTTCGTCATCGCCCACAGCGCGGAGCACGTCGCAGTGAACGTCGCGAACGACGACGCCTGCGTGTGCGCTCCGATCAGCTGCCAGACGAGCGCGCCGGCCACGAGCCCGGCAATCGAGATCGCCGGGCCTCTTGCTACCCCCCCGAGTGCAGTCACTGTCTCGTGTTGATGGTGAGGAGCTTCAGCTCCGTCATCTCCTCCATTGCATAGCGGATTCCCTCACGGCCCGCGCCCGACGACTTCACGCCGCCGTACGGCATGTGGTCGATCCGGAACGTGGAGACGTCGTTGACCATCAGGCCGCCGACGTCGATGCGGTCGAACGCCGCCTCGATCACGCGCGTGTCGTACGTGAACACCCCGCCCTGCAGGCCGAACTCGCTGCGCGCGGCAGAGTCGATGGCGGACTCGACGTCCGTGTACTTGTTGACCCCGAGCAACGGTGCGAAGACCTCTTCGCATGAGACGCGCAGGTCGTCCCGAAGGTTGGCGAGGACGGTCGGGCGCCAGACCGAGTTCTCGCGCTCACCGCCGGTCAGCACCTCCGCCCCGGCCTCCTTCGCCTCGTCCAGCCACTCCTCGATCCGGTCGGCGTTCGACATGTCGATCACCGGGCCGACGTCGGTGTCCGGGTCGAGCGGGTCGCCGACCTTGAGCTGCTCGACCTTCTGGACGAGCGCCTGCGTGAACCGGTCGTAGATCGAGGCGTGGACGTAGACGCGCTGGACGGAGATGCAGGTCTGGCCGGCGTTCGTGAAGCCGCCCCACGCGATCCGCTCGGCCGCGTACTCGACATCGGCGTCCTCGTGGACGATGACCGCCGCGTTGCCGCCGAGCTCGAGCGTCACGCGCTTGCGACCGGCCTTCGTCTTGAGCCCCCAGCCGACGGCCGGCGAGCCCGTGAACGTGAGCAGCTTGATCCGGTCGTCCTCGACGAGCGGACGCGCCGTGTCCGTCGAGCTCGGCAGGACGGCGAACGCGTCCCGTGGCCAGTCGGTCTGGTAGATGATCTCGGCGAGCTTGAGCGCGGCGAGCGGCGTCTGCGACGCCGGGCGCAGGAGGATCGGGTTTCCCGCGGCGAGCGCGGGCGCGACCTTGTGCGCGACGAGGTTCAGCGGGAAGTTGAAGGGGCTGATCCCGGAGATCACTCCGAGCGGGACGCGGCGCACCTCGGCGCGGCGGCCCTCGTTGCCGGGCAGCCAGTCGAGCGGAACGATCTCGCCGTAAATGCGCTTCGACTCCTCGGCCGCGATCTTGAACGTGAACACCGCGCGGTCGACCTCGACGAGCGCCGTCTTGAGCGGCTTGCCGGCCTCGAGTGCGATCGTCTCCCCGAGCTCCTCGCGCCGGGCGGCGATCCCCTGCGAGATCTGCGTGAGGATCTGCTCGCGTTTCCACGACGGCAGGTGCCGGGTCGTCTCGAACGCCGTGACCGCGTTCGCGATCGCCTCTTCGACGTCCTCCGCCTTCGCGCGGTGCACGACGGCGACCGGGCTGCCGTCGAAGGGACTCTTGATCTCGTATGTCTCGCCGGTCTCGCGCCGCGAGCCGCCGATCTGAATACCGAACTCCCCGAGTCGTGTCTCAGTAACCGCCATCACTCCACCAATCCCGCCGGCTCCTCGATGAGCGAGGCCAGCGTGTCGAGGAACTCCGCGCCTCTCGCGCCGTCCACGACGCGATGGTCGAAGGACACGGACACCGTCATCGCCGGACGCACGGCCAGGCCGCCGTCGACCACCCACGGCCGCTCGGTCGTGCGTCCAACCGCAAGGATTGCAGCCTGCGGCGCATTGACGATGGCCTGGAACGCATCGACGCCGTACATCCCGAGGTTCGAGATGGTGAACGACCCGCCCTGGACGTCCTCGGGGCGCAGCCGCCCGGTGCGTGCCGCCTCGGCGGCGGTGCGGCGGCGCTCGGAGATCTGCGGGAGCGTCAGCCGGTCGGCGCCGTGCACGACCGGGACGATCAGGCCGTCGTCGGTCGCGACGGCGACGCCGACGTTCACGGCGTTGCCGGCATTCACGCGTGGATGGCGCTTCAGCGCGACGGCGCACACCTTGATCAGCAGATCGGTCACGCTCGTGCCCTCGGGCGCGACACGCTTCCAGCTGAGCAGCCGCGAGGCGTCGAGGTCGCGGTGGAGATAGAAGTGCGGAACCTCCTGCCACGCCCGCTGCGTCCGCTCGGCCATGACCTCCCAGACTCGCGACTGCTTCGACGCAGGCGCGCGCAGTTCGGTGACATCGGCGGCCACGATCGCGCCGTTCGGCCCGGAGCCGGCCAGCGAGTCGAGATCGACGCCGCGCTCCTGTGCGAGCCGGCGCGCCTTCGGCGAGGCGAGCGGGCCACGGCGGCGCGCGGGCATCCGGACCTGCTCGACGGCGGGCGCCGCCGCAACCGCCTCGACCTCCCGGACGACGCGCGGCTCGGTGTCGGCGACGGGCGCGGCCTCGCCCTCGGCGAGGACGAGCGCGATCACCTCGCCGACCGGAACCTCCGTTCCCTCGGGGACGCGCACACCGGCGAGCGTCCCGTCGGCCGGCGCCTCGATCTCGACCGTCACCTTGTCCGTCTCGACCTCGAGCAGCGGCTCGCCCTTGCGCACGGTGTCGCCGTCCTGCTTGAGCCAGCGCAGGACCTTGCCCGTCTCCTGGGCCATCCCGAGCATCGGCATGATCACGTCAGCGGGCACTCGGTACGGCCCCGTTGACTCGAGGGTTGTTGAGGTTCGACTCGACCTCGCGCTCGCCCGGCACCTGACCCGCAACCGTGTACTGGCCGCCGGCGGTGACGAGGAGCTCCTCGGCGGGGAAGCGCGTGATGATCTCGCAGCCGTCCTTCGTGACGATCAGCTGCTCCTCGATCCGCGCCGCCGACCAGCCGTCGCTGGACGGCCAGAACGTCTCGAGGGCGAAGACCATCCCCTCCTCGATCGTTTCGGGGTGGTCGAAGGAGACCAGGCGGCTGAAGATCGGCTTCTCCCAGATCGAGAGACCGACGCCGTGGCCGTACTGCAGCGCGAAGGCGGCCTCCTCGTTCGCGAAGCCGAACTCCTCGGCCCGCGGGAACGCCTCGCCGACGACGTCGGCGGTCGTCACACCCGGGCGGATCATCGAGATCGCCTGGTCGAGAATGTCGCGGCACCGCTTGTACGCCTCGACGAGCGCGTGCGATGCAGAGCCGACCGCAAACGTGCGGTAGTAGCACGTGCGATAGCCGTTGTACGAGTGGAGGATGTCGAAATAGGCGGGGTCGCCCGGGCGAAGCATCCGGTCGGTGAAGACGTGCGGATGCGGCGCGCAGCGTTCGCCGGAGATCGCGTTCACGCCCTCGACATGCTCGGAGCCGAGCTCGAACAGCACCTTGTTCACCAGCGCGACGCAGTCGTTCTCGCGAAAGCCGGGACGCATCGCGCGATACAGCTGATCGTACGCAGAGTCGACCATCGCGCATGCTGTCGAGAGGAGCGTCTTCTCGTCCTCGGTCTTGATCTTGCGGACGTCCTGCATGAGCGCCTGGCCGTCCACGACCTTCACGCCGGCCTGCTGGAGGGCGAACAGCACCGGCAATTCGACCATGTCGACCCCGACCGGCTCGTCGAGCAAACCGCGCTGCTCGAGCTCGACGCGGATCTTCTCCGCCACCGACTCCGCGCGTCCCTCGACCGCGCCCCGCAGCGTCGAGATGCCGGCGCGCGAGCGCTCGTCGCCGTCCAGCCACGGGCAGTAGATCGCGTGGTGCCGGGCTGCGCTTCCGAAGTCCCAGAGGATCGGCTCGTCGTGTTGCGGCAGCAGGCAGAAACGGATCAGCTTGTCGTAGGCCCACGTGCCGATATGGGTCGCGGTGATGTAGCGGATGTTGTTCATGTCGAAGCAGAGGAGCGCCCCGAGCTCCGACTGCCTCAAAAATGCCTGCGCGCGCGCGAGCCGCTCGGTGCGCAGGCGTTCCATGTTGACCCGCTGCTCCCAATCGACGTTCATCGTGCCGTAGGTGCGTGTGGCCATCTCTGCCTTACTTTCCGACCAGCTCGCGCGCAGTCCGCGCGAGGGTCTCCGGGGTGGGAACGGTGACGTCCTCGAGCGTCGGAGAGAACGGCACCGGCACGTCCATCGCGCCGAGCCGCTTGACCGGCGCGTCGAGCGCCCAGAACGCACGGTCGGCGATCCGCGCGGCGATCTCGGCCGTGACCCCGTAGCTCTCGTGGCCCTCGTCGACGACGATCGCGCGGCCGGTCTTCTCGACACTGCGCACGATCGTGTCGGTGTCGAGCGGGACGATCGTGCGCGGATCGACGACCTCGAGCGAGATACCGTCGTCCTCGAGCAGCTCCGCGGCCGCAAGTGCGACGCGCACCATCGAGCTCGTCGCGACGACGGTGATGTCCTCGCCTTCGCGTTTCACGTCGGCGACACCGAGCGGCAGCGTGAAGTCCTCGTCGTCGGGAACCTCGCCTTTCACCGTGTAATCCATCTTGTCCTCGAAGAAGACGACCGGATTGTCGTCGCGAATCGCCGTCTTCAGCAGGCCCTTCGCGTCCGCCGGCGTCGACGGGAGGGCAACCTTCAGCCCCGGCATGTGGGCGACCCAGGCCTGGAGCGACTGCGAATGCTGGGCCGCACTGCGACGCGTGGCGCCGAGCGTCGTCCGCAGCGTCAGCGGCACCTGCAGCGTCCCGCCCGACATGTATCGCGCCTTCGCCGCCTGGTTGCAGAGCTGATCCATCACGAGCCCGAGAAAGTCTCCGAACATCAGGTCGACGACCGGGCGAAGCCCCGTCATCGCCGCGCCCACGCCGAGACCCATGAAGCCGGGCTCGGAGATCGGCGTGTCGACCACGCGCTTCGTCCCGAACTCCTCCACGAGCCCGCTGACGACCTTGAACGGCGTGCCGGCCTCCGCGACGTCCTCGCCGATCAGGAAGACCGTCTCGTCGCGGCGCATCTCCTCGGTGAGCGCCTCGTTGATCGCCTTGCCGAAGGTCAGTTCAGGCATAGAGATCCTCCGTCACCTCGGAGGGCTCCGGAAACGGTGCCTCGAGCGCGAACTCCCGGCCCGCGTCGACCTCGGCCCGTGCCCCGTCGGTGATCCGGACGAGGTCCTCGCCGCTCGCGAATCCCTTCGACTCGAGCCAGGTACCGAGGACCGCGAGCGGGTCGCGCTCACCGCGCCACAGCTCTTCCTCCTCCTGCGCGCGGTAATACGCGCGGTCGACGTCGCCGACATGGTGACCGTGGAAGCGGTACGTGTTGGCGAGCAGGAACGCCGGCCCGCCGCCGCCCCGCGCGCGCTCGACGAGCTCGCCCACCTGCGCGTACACGGCGCGAACGTCCTGCCCGTCGACCTCGCGCGCCTCGATCCCGAACGCGCGCGGCCGGGCGAGGATGTCGCCCGCCGTCACCTCGAGGTAGTGCGTGTACTCGTTGTACAGGTTGTTCTCGCAGACGTAGATCACCGGCAGCTGCCAGAGCGCCGCCATGTTCATCACCTCGTAGACGAGCCCCTGACCGAGCGCGCCCTCGCCGAAGAAGCACACGGCGACCTGGTCGGTGCCGCGGTACCTGGCGCTGAACGCGGCGCCCGTCGCGATGCCGGCGGAGCCGCCGACGATCGCATTCGCGCCGAGGTTCCCGTTCTCGTGGTCCGCGATATGCATGGAGCCGCCCTTCCCGCGGCAGTAGCCGGGCTCGCGGCCGAGCAGCTCCGCGAACATCCGCCCGACCTCGGCGCCCTTCGCGAGGCAGTGACCGTGCCCGCGATGGGTGGACGTGATCCAGTCGTCGCGGCGGAGGGCGCTGCACACGCCGACGGCGATCGCCTCCTCGCCGATGTACAGATGCGTCAGCCCGGGCATCTTCGCGCCTCGGTAGAGGTCGTTCGCGCTCTCCTCGAACAGGCGGATGAGCGTCATCCGCCGGTACATCTCGACCGCGAGCTCCCGCGTCACCTCGGTGCGCTCTGCCGTGGCGCTCATACGGTCGCTCCGGTCTCCACGCCGGCCATCGACGCGAGGACGTCGAAGATGACCGCGAAGTCCTTTTCGCCGATCCCCATGCCGTTCGCGGCGGTGAGGAACTCGTTCGTGACTGCAGTCGTCGGCAAGGGCACCTCCAGGTCGCGGCCCATCTCGAGCGCGAGGTTCATGTCCTTCTGCATCATCCGACAGTTGAACCAGACCTCGTCGGGATGACCGAGGACGAGCGGGCCGCGATAGACGACCATCGGCGAGGCGATCACCGACGCGAGCATCGCCTCGACGATCCGATCCCGCTCGATTCCGCTTTTCTCGGCGAGCAGGACACCTTCGCTGAACGCCAGCATCTGGACGGCCAGCGACAGGTTGATCGCGATCTTCAGCGCGACCGCAGTGCCGTTCCCGCCCATATGGAAGACCTTCGGGCCGATCGCCTCGAGCACCGGCTTCGCGCGCTCGAAGGCGTCGGCATCACCGCCGACCATGAGCGACGCCTTGCCCTGATCGACGGTGATCGA
>Ga0308175_100002005_pt1 | contig 13835 bp, 15 predicted proteins | sample PhyCR1_3_FD_203893 | JGI IMG/M metagenome (GOLD analysis project Ga0308175, IMG submission 203893) | Soil microbial communities from UC Gill Tract Community Farm, Albany, California, United States - DLSLS.C.R1 | ecosystem: Environmental > Terrestrial > Soil > Agricultural land | place: USA...
CCGTCCCACGGCCGGTACGGCGCGCGCCTCGAAGGCACGGACGTAACAGAACGTGCACCGGTGCGCGCAGCCCATGTACGGGTTGAGCGACCAGGCAAACGGCATGCCGCGGACGCGGTTGAGGGCGTTGCGACACGGCTCCTCCCGATATTCGGCTCGCATCGTTGGAGGATAGCGAACAGACGTTCGTACCGGGGGGCCGCCGCCGATCCCATCCCTATACTCCGGCCGGAGAGTTGGACGAGAACCCTCCTAGTACCTACGCCCTCGAGGTTGTGAGGGCGTGACACTCCTCTTCGAGCTGATCGGGGTCGCGGTCCTGATCCTGCTCAACGCGTTCTTCGTGGCGGCGGAGTACGGCCTCGTGACCGCGCGCCGGACGCGGATCATCGAGCTCCAGCACCAGGGGGACCGCCGCGCGCGAGACGTCTTGAGGATCACGGGCGACCCGGGCCGCTTCATCGCCGCGATGCAGCTCGGCGTCACGCTCACGTCCCTGGGTATCGGCGCCCTCGGCGAGGCGACGCTCTCGCGCGAGTTCGACAAGTGGATGGCGACCGCGCTGGCGATCGTGCTCGCCTACGCCATCCTCAGTTTCTTCCACGTCGTCTTCGGCGAGCTCGTGCCGAAGGGCGCGGCGCTCGGCCACGCGGAGAGGACGGCGCTCTCGGTTTCGACCCTCGTCCGCGCATTCATCGCGGTCTTCCGGCCGGCGATCTGGCTGTTGCAGGCTGCGAGCGACTCGATCCTGCACTCGTTCGGGCTCGAGCCGCCCGGCGCCGAGCGCGAGGTGCACTCCGAGGCCGAGCTGCGCATGCTCGTCTCCCGCTCGACGCAGCAGGGGCAGATCGAGGAGGGCGAGCGGGAGATGATCGACAAGGTCTTCGTCTTCGGGGACAAGGACGTTGCCGACGTGATGGTCGCGAAGCCGGACGTCGCCGCCATCTCGATCGACCTGCCGCCCGAGGAAGTGCTCGCCGTCGTGCTTGGCTCGCCGTACACGCGCTACCCGGTCTTCCGCGAGTCGCTCGACGACATCGCCGGCGTGCTCCATGTGCGCGATTTGTTCAGCGCGATCCACGACCGCGGCCTGGCGGACGTCAAGCTCGAGGGGCTGCTGCGGCAGGCGTACGTCGTCCCGGAGACGAAGGACCTCGCGTCGCTCCTGCAGGAGTTCCGGCGGACGAACAACCACTTCGCCGTGGTCGTCGACGAGTACGGCGCGATGGTCGGGATCGCGACGCTCGAGGACCTGCTCGAGGAGATCGTCGGCGAGATCGAGGACGAGTTCGACGTGCCCGAGGAGCCGGTGGAACAGATCGGCGAGGACTCGTACCGCGTCGACGGGATGTTCTCGATCGACGACTTCAACGAGCGCTTCGGCACCGACCTGCCGGACGAGGACTTCCACACCGTCGGCGGCTTCGTCTTCGGTCAGCTCGGACGGGCGCCGGACCCCGGCGACGACGTCTCCTACGACGGCATGCGCTTCGACGTCCTCGAGGTGGAGGGCAACCGGATCGAGCGAATCGCGGTCACCTTCGAGGAGCGGCCGCAGCAGCGGCGTGACCCGGCCGCGGAGTACGTCGACGAGGACGAGGTCGAGTAGGCCGGTCGTCAGCCGAGGGCGAGCGGCTCGATTGCGCCGTCGGCGATCGTCCAGGCCGCGAGCTCGTCGCGGGCGACGGAGTAGATGAGGTACGGGCGGCCCTGCCAGAGGCCGACGTTCTCGACGTCGGTGCGCGAGGGCCGCGGCGGGGCCGTGACGTGGGAGTGGACGACCGCGAGCTCGTAGCCCTCGTCCTCGAGGAACCAGAGGTCGGGATCGACCTCCAGCTCGAAGCGGTACGGCGACTCGGCTGCGTTGCGGCCCGGCTCGTACCGGTCGGCGACGCGGTCGCGCAGCACGAGCAGGCCGCAGCTCTCGTTCGGTAGCTCCCTCCGCGCGTGCTCGGCCAGCGCCTCGCGGACGGGAGGCGGGACTACCACCACAGCTTGCTCTCGTCGATCTCCTCGCCCTGCCAGAAGCCGGCGGAGAGGTACTTCCAGCCGCCGTCGGCGAGCACGCAGACCACCGTGCCCTCCTCCAGCTCGCCAGCGAGCCGGCGGGCCACGTGGAAAACGGCGCCGCTCGAGACTCCCGCGAAGATGCCCTCGCGCTCGAGGAGTGCGTACACGCCCGCGACGGCGTCCTCGTTCGAGACCAGCAGCTTCCGGTCGAGCTTCGCGACATCGAGGATCGGCGGCACGTAGCCGTCGTCGAGCGAGCGCAGGCCCATCACCGGGTCGCCCGGGAGCGGCTCGGCCGCCGCGACGACGACGTCGGGGAAGCTCTCCCGCAGGCGCGCGCCGGCGCCCATGAGCGTCCCGCCGGTGCCGAGGCCGGCCACGAGGACGTCGACGCGGTCGAGAGCCTCGGCGATCTCCGCGCCGGTGCCGCCGTAGTGGGCGCGCGGGTTCGCCTCGTTCGCGTACTGGAACGGCATGAAGTACCGCGGTTCCCGCTCTGCGAGGTCGAGCGCGAGACGGACGGCGCCGTTCGACCCTTGCTCCCCGGGCGACTCCACGATCGTCGCGCCGTAGAGGCGGAGGAGCCGACGCCGCTCTTCGGTCGCGTTCTCCGGGAGGACGCACGTGAGCGAGTAGCCCTTGAGCTTGGCGACGAGCGCGAGCGCGATGCCGGTGTTGCCGGAGGTCGGCTCGAGCAGCTCGCGGCCGGGCTCGAGCTCGCCCGCCGCCTCCGCGGCCTCGATCATGGCCAGCGCGACGCGGTCCTTGATCGAGCCGGTCGGGTTCTGGCCCTCGAGCTTCGCGTACAGCCGCACCGTCGGCTTCGGCGCCAGACGCGGCAGCTCGACGAGCGGGGTGTTGCCTACGAGCTCGAGGAGGGAGCCCGCGGTGCGGACGCTAGAGCCCACCGGCCATGGCGGGCAGGAGGATCACCGTGGAGCCGTGCTCGACCGACGTGTCGAGCCCGTCGAGCGTCCGGACGTCCTCTCCCTCGACGTAGACGTTCACGAAGGGCGCGATCTCGTCGTCCTCCACGAGCTGCGGCCGCAGCGAAGGGAAGCGGGACATCAGGTCGTCGAGCAACTCGCGCACGGTTCCACCATCGGCCGGGACCTCGCGCGCGCCGCCGACCTCGCTGCGCAGCTGCGGTGGGATGCGCACCCGACTCATGTGGTGAGGTTTCCTTGTGAGCCCGGCCGCGCGTCGCCGGCTTTGCCGGCGACGCTTGCAGCCTCAGCCGGCCTTCCCGAGCAGAACTCGACGTAGTCGACGTACTCCGTGATCGTGGGCGAGTCGCCGCAGACCGGGCAGTTCGGGTCGCGGCGCAGATTGACCTCGCTGAACTCGGTCGCGAGCGCGTCGAAGAGGAGCAGCCGGCCGACGAGCGGCTCGCCGATGCCGAGGCAGAGCTTGAGCGCCTCGCTCGCCTGGAGCGAGCCGACGATGCCGGGCAGGACGCCGAGCACGCCACCCTCGGCGCAGCTCGGTGCGAGCTCCGGCGGCGGCGGCTGCGGGAAGAGACAGCGGTAGCACGGTCCTGCCCCCGGCTTGAACACGGTTGCCTGGCCTTCGAAGCGGTAGATCGAGCCGTGTACGAGCGGGATGTCGTGCCAGACGGCGGCGTCGTTGATCAGATAGCGCGTCGGGAAGTTGTCGGCGCCGTCGACGATCACGTCCCAGCCGTCGGCGAGAATCCGCTCGACGTTCTCCGACGTGAGTCGCTCGATGTACGGCACGACCTCGGCGTCGGGATTGAGCTCCTCGAGCGTGCGCTTGGCCGACTCCGCCTTCCAGTCGCCGAGGCGCCCGGTCGAGTGCAGCACCTGCCGTTGTAGGTTCGAGGCGTCGACGCGGTCGTCGTCCACGATCCCGAGCCGCCCGACGCCCGCCGCCGCGAGGTAGAGCGCCGACGGTGAGCCGAGCCCGCCCGCGCCGAGCAGCAGAACCCGCGAGTCGAGCAGCTTGAGTTGTCCCTCCTCGCCGACCTCGGGGATGAGGACATGACGGCTGTAGCGCTGGCGCTTCTCACCGTCGAGCGTGCGCGGCAGCTCGGTCGGGAGCCCGCTGCGTTTCCAGTCGGTGTAGCCGCCGGCGAGCGAGACGACGTTCTCGTAGCCGAGCTCCTCGAGCGACTTCGCGGCGAAGGCCGAGCGGTTGCCGGCGGCGCAGTAGAGGAAGATCGGTTGGGCGCGATCGGGGGCCGCCTGCTCGATGCGCGACTCGAGGTTGCCGCGCGGGATGTGGATCGCGCCCGGAATCCGTCCCTCGGTCCATTCGTCCAGCTCGCGGACGTCGACGACGAGCGGATGCTCGGCGGCGAGCAGCTCGCGCGCCTGCGTGACGTCGACCTCGTCGATCTCCGACTTGACCTGCTGGAGCAGTTCCCGATAGCCCGGCATCGCTTTCGGAAATGTAGCGACCCCGTTCATGGCTACGCTCGGAGCGTGGCGACGGAAGCTCGCCCTCTCGTGGGAATGCGCAACCGGCGCGTCGTCGTCATCGTCGCGCTGGCCGCGCTGATCGCCGCGGCCGCCGTGGTCGGGGTGACGGTGCTGCAGACCCGTGGCGAGCGGACGACGGTTCCCGGCGCCGTGGTGACGCCGCGGGCCGGACAGCCTCCGCTCGATCTGAACTTCGGCGTCGACACCAGCGCCGACGTGCGCGCGCTCGCCCGCGCCCAGACGCTCTACAACGCGAACCACCCCACGCGGGCCGCCGCGATCTTCGCCCGCTACCACTCCGTGGAGGCACAGGTCGGCGCAGCTTTCGCCGCCTGGAACCAGGAGGGGCTCGCGACGGTGGAGCAGCTGGCAGCCGCGCATCCCGGGAGCAGCGTCGCGCTGCTCCACCTGGGGATCGCCGACTACTGGGCCGGCCGCAATGCCGACGCGGTCGCCGCGTGGGACAAGGCGGCGAAGGTCGGCGCCGATTCGCCGTACGGAGTAAAGGCGGAGGATCTCCTGCACCCGGGCCTCAAGAGCGCGCGCACGCTCCCCGGCCTGCCGTTCCTCGTCCTCAACTTCGGGCCGCCGCGTGCGATCGACAAGTTGCCCGCGGCGAAAAAGCTCGCCGCGCTCGCGCGCGCCGCCGCGAAGCCGAATGCTCGGGCGAAGCTTCTGTACGGCTCCGCGCTCTGGAGTCTCGAACGGCCACTCTCGGCCGAGCGACAGTTCGCGGCTGCCGCGAAGCTCGCTCCGCACGACCCGGTCGCGCGCACGGCGGCGGCCGTCGGCCTGTTCACGAAGGCGAACCCGGTGCAGGCGTTCTCTCGTCTCGGGCCGCTCACGGGCGTCTTCCCGCGCGCCGCGGTCGTCCGCTTCCAACTCGGCCTGCTCCTCCTGTGGAGCGGCAAGCGGCAGAAGGCGATCACCCAGCTCCAGTTGGCGGCGGCGGAGGAGCCGGGCTCGTTGTACGCACAAGACGCACGAAGACTCCTTTCGCGTCTGCCTGGTACTAGGTCTAAGTAAAGAAAATATGAGCCGAACGGCCCATGGCGCCGGAGTGCATTCGCATGGCACATTGCGGCATCGCCAGCGAGGGGGATGGGGAGATGGCCGCAACAGCTACGGAGGAAGGATCCTCGGTCGAGGTACTGGAGACGGAGGAAGCACGGAACCTGCTGGAGGCGGCACAGGCCGCTGGGCGGGTGAGCGCAGAGGAGATCGCACTTTCGCTCGACGAGCTCGAGCTCGAGCCGGCTCAGATCGAGGAGGTCTACCGCGCGCTCGAGGAGCTGCAGGTGGAGATCGTCGACGCGACGGCGACCGAGGCGGAGCCGAAGGAGGAAGTGAAGCTCGACCAGACCGTCCGTGAGGTGTCGACGGACGCGCTGCAGCTCTTCCTCAAGGACATCGGCAAGGTCGAGCTGCTGACCGCCGCCGAGGAGGTCGAGCTTGCGAAGCGGATCGAGCGTGGCGACCATCGCGCGAAGCAGGAGATGGTGGAGGCGAACCTCCGCCTAGTCGTCTCGATCGCGAAGCGGTACCGCAACCAGGGGCTGCCGTTCCTCGACCTGATCCAGGAGGGCACAATCGGCCTCGTACGCGCCGCGGAGAAGTTCGACTGGCGCAAGGGCTACAAGTTCTCGACGTACGCGACCTGGTGGATCCGGCAGGCGGTCGCGCGCGCGCTCGCCGACAAGGGGCGCACGATCCGGATGCCCGTCCACGTGGTGGAGAAGCTGAACAAGATCGTCCGCTCCGAGCGCAAGCTGCGCGGCGAGCTCTGCCGTGAGCCGCTGGCCTTCGAGATCGCGCGGGACGTCGATCTGCCGCTCGACGAGGTGGAGCAGATCCTGCGCACGTCGCAGGCGCCGGTCTCGCTCGAGAAGCCGGTCGGCGACGAGGAGGAATCCGAGTTCGGCCACTTCCTCACCGACGAGAACGCCCCGCTGCCCGACGAGGCGGCCGACACCACGCTGCGCCAGGAGCTGCTGACCAACATCCTCGGCACGCTCTCGCACCGGGAGCGGCGCGTGCTCGAGCTCCGCTACGGGCTCGGCGGCGAACAGCCGCGGACACTCGACGAGGTCGGGCGGGCGTTCAACGTGACGCGCGAGCGGATCCGCCAGATCGAGAACCAGAGCCTGAAGAAGCTGCGGGCGCTTGGGGTCACGGACTCGCTCAAAGACGTCGCTTGAGTGACTGACTGTCTCAACCGGACCCGCCTAACCTAGTAACAGACTGTTACTAGGTGCTTCTCGGGGCCGCTTTTCTCCGGCGGCCGCCGCGGGATCGAGCAAGTGGTCACGGGAGGAACTCCTCGAGCGAACGCCTGATCCCTGCCGCGTCGAGCCCGAGCACGGCTCTGTGCTCCGCTCCTGTGCCGTAGTGCCGAAACTCCGCGTTCGGGACGCCGAGCGCGAGTAGGCGGTGCGGCCGGTCGCTGAGCGCGACCGCAATCTCGCCTGCCGAGGTGCCGGCGAGGTACGGCTCCACGAGGACGACGTCGGTGCCGTCCGCAAACGCGTCGCGAAGCTCCTCGTGCGGGAACGGGCGCACAGTCGCGACGTAGGCGACCGTGACGTCACGGTCGGAGGCCGCTTCGAGGACCGGGGTCAGAGTCGGGCCGACGGCGACGACGAGCGGCGCGCCGGGGGAGCCGTGTCGGAGCACCGTGAGCCAGGCGGCCTCGACGCGGGCGTGGTTCGTCTCCTCGCTCAGCCGGACGTAGGTGCGGCCGTCGCCTCCCAGCGCCTGCCGGAACAACCTGCCGGCCTCGTCTGGGTGCCCGGGCACGTGGATCGTCCAGCCCGGAAGTGCGGCCACGAGCGCGACGTCCTCGGGTGCCTGGTGCGTGCGCCCCTCGTGCGCCGCGTCGTACGACGCGCCGATGCTGACGAGAACGGCGCCGAGGTCGTTGTGGCCGAGGTCGAGCTTCAGCATCTCGTACGGCCGCTCGACGAGGAACGGCGTATAGGAGTGAGCAACGGGCCGGTAACCCTCGAGTGCAAGCCCGGCGGCGACGCCGATCATCAGCTGCTCGCGGATGCCGACGTCGAAGTGGCGCGGATGGTCGCCGAAGGCCTCGGCGCCGATCTGCGCAGTGACGACAGCGACCCGCTCGTCCTCGTCGAGCGCCTCGCGGGCGAGCTCGTAGAAGCGCTGGCGCATCGTCGTCATTTCGCCTCCACCTCCGCGACGACGACCCGCGGTCGCGTGTCGGCCGGATCGGGCGTGAGCGCGGCCTCGAGCTTCTCGTGGTCGCGCCCGTCGACCCGGAGCGCGGCCCAGCCCTCGAGCATGAACCGGCGCTCGAGGCCTTCCGGCCAGCCGAGCGGGGAGGAGTCGTTGTCGATCACGATCGCAGTCAGCGAGGCGAGCCCGATCCGTCCGGCGTACTGCACGGCCTCCCAGTTCGAGCCCTCGTCGAGCTCGGCGTCGCCGACGAGGCAGAAGATGCGGCGGCCCATCAGTGAAGCGCCGGCGGCGACCGCGAGGCCGTGGCCGAGCGAGCCGCTGGAGAACTCGGCACCGGGCACGAGCATGCGATCGGGATGGTGGCCGAGGGGCGAATCGAAGTCGCCGAAGCCGTCGAGGAGCTCGACCGCGAATCGTCCCTTCGCGGCGAGCACGGCGTAGTACGCGGCGGGGCCGTGGCCCTTCGAGAGGATGAAGCGGTCGTCCGCGCCGAGGACGCGGTCGTAGAGGACCCAGAGGACGTCGAGGGTCGAGAACGCGCTGCGGTCGTGCTTCTCGTCGCCGGTCAGCCGTGTGAGCAGCCCCGGCAGGTCGTCGTAGCCGTATTCCGCTGTCGTGGTGGTTGCCATTCCTCTACCGTAGAACCTCAACTATGGTTCAAGTCAAGTGCCTAGAGAACTGACCATCGGCGAGCTCTCGGCCAGGAGCGGCGTCGCGCAGTCTGCCCTTCGCTTCTACGAGCGCGAAGGGCTCATCTCGGCTCGGCGGACCGACGGAAACCAGCGGCGCTACGCGAGCGTCACCCTGCGCCGCGTCGCGCTTGTGCAGGCAGGGAAGGCGGCCGGCGTCCCGCTCGAGCGGATCCGGGCCGCGCTCGACGAGCTACCGGTGGGCAAGACGCCGACGAAGCGCGACTGGGAGCGACTCTCGCGCAGCTGGCGCCGGGAGCTCGACGAACGCATCGCGACGCTGGAGGCGATCCGCGGGCGGCTGTCGACGTGCATCGGCTGCGGCTGTCTCTCGCTCCGCACCTGTGCGCTGCTCAATCCCGGCGACGAAGCGGGTTCGCTCGGCGGAGGCGCCCACTATCTCCGTAAAGTCTCTCCCCGTGGATGAGGCCTGGCGCGCCGAGCTGGCGGAGCTGATCGCAATCCCGAGCGTGAGCGCCGACCCGGCCCACCGGGAGGACGTCAAACGCGCCGGCGAGTGGGTCTGCGAGCTCGTTCGCCGGATCGGCGGCACGGCCGGGCTGACACCGTTCGGGGAGCGGGAGCTCGCGCTCGGCGAGATCCCCGCATCGAACGGCGGCGGCGACGCGCCGACCGTCCTCGTCTACAACCACTTCGACGTCCAGCCGCCCGCACCGCTCGAGCTGTGGGAGTCCGAACCGTTCGAGCTCGACATCCGGGGCGAGTGGGCGTACGGCCGTGGCGTCGCCGACGACAAGGGTCAGCTCTGGCTCGTCCTCAAGGCGGCCCAGCGGCTCGTCGAGGCCGGCGCGCTGCCGGTCAACCTCCGCATCGCGTACGACGGCGAAGAGGAGATCGGCGGCCACACGATCGCCGACTGGGTCACGCAGGACGAGCGCGGCGCCGACGCGTGCGTGATCTTCGACGGTGGGATGCTCCGGCGCGACGTCCCGACGATCGAGCTCGCGACCCGGGGCCTCGTCGGCCTCGACGTCAGGGTGCGAACCGGCGAGCGCGACCTGCACTCCGGGATGTACGGCGGCGTCGCGCTCAACGCGATCCATGTCCTCACCCGCTGCCTCGACGCGGTGCTCGCGGGTGCGGACGGCCGGCTGCCGGAGCCGCTGCGGGAGGGGATCGCGCCGCCGACCGCGGAGGAGCTCGACGCGTGGTCGCAGCTGCCGCCGGGCGCGGAGGCGATCGCGGAAGCCGGCGCGCAGCCGCTCGACGCGAAGGCCGGCGAAGAGCTCTACGTCCGTACCTGGGCGGAGCCGTCGACGGACGTGAACGGGATCATCGGCGGCAAGCCCGGTATTCGCAACACGACGCTCAGCGTCGAGGCCTCCGCCGAGGTCTCGATCCGCCTCGCCCCGGGCCAGGACGTCGAGACGGTCGGCGCCGCCGCCGAGCGGCTGTTGCGGGACGCCGCACCGGCCGGCGCGGAGCTCGAGATCTCGTGGCAAGGCGCGAACCCGGGCGTCGTCCGCGCCGATGCCCCCGCCGTCCAGCTCGCGCTCGGCGCGTTCGAGCAGGCGCTCGGGACGCGTCCGCTGCTCACTCGCGTGGGCGGCTCGATCCCGCTCATGCCCGCGCTGACCGAGAAGGGCATCGACACGATCCTCAGCGGCTTCGCGCTGCCCGAGTCCAACGTCCACTCGCCGAACGAGCGCTTCCTCGTCCCGTACTTCGCGGCCGGGATCGACACGGTCGCCGCGCTGTTCACGGCGCTCGGGCGACTGAACGACTAGCGCTACCGGCTAGAGCGCGTGCGGGTGCGTGCGCCCGCAGGGGAGCCAGTCGTGGCCGAACTCGCGCATCGCGTCGATGATCGGGAGCAGCGACTGCCCCTTCGCCGTCAGCGAGTACTCGACCCGCGGCGGCGTCTCGGGGTAGCTCTGGCGCTGGAGGATCCCGTCGGCCTCGAGGGCACGCAGCCGCTCGGCGAGCGTGCGCGGGCTGATGCCCTGGCACGAACGCTCGAGCTCCGAGAATCGGCGCGGGCCTTCCGAGAGGTCGTGGACGAGCAGCGCCGTCCACTTCGCGCCGATGATCTCGGCCGTGGCGGCCACCGCGCAGGTGCCTGCGACGTGGACAGGGTTCATCGTGCGAACGGCCATCGCTCGAATTGTATGCCGCGTGGGCTCAGTCCCAGGGCGGCGGGTTGTGCGTCCAACGGCCGGCGAGCATCGTCGCGACGACCTGCACCTCGCGTAGCGCCTCCGGTTCGCAGGCGAACGGGTCGCGGTCGAGCACGACGAGGTCGGCGTAGCGGCTTGGGACGAGCGTCCCGCGGACGCGCTCGTCGTGCGACAGCCAGGCGGGCGCGACGCACACCGCGTGGAGCGCCTGCTCGAGGGTCAGGCGCTGGTCGTCGCGCCAGTGGTCGAGAACCGCCGCGACGACGCCGGCCCACGGCTCGAGCTCCTCGACCGGCGCGTCCGAGCCGTTCGCGAGCAGCGCGCCAGAATCGAGGAGCGAGCGGAACGAATATGTCCCATCGAGGCGGTCGGCCCAGAAGCGCTTCGCCAGTTGCTCGTCGGAGGGCGCGTGCGTGAACTGGAGGGAGACCGCAACCCCGAGCTCCGCGAACCGGCCCACGTCCTCGGGGGCCAGGCACTGCGCGTGCTCGATCCGCTGGCGAAGGCCGCGCGGCTGCCACGCCTCCCGCGAGCGCTCGAAGGCGTCGAGGGCCGCACGGTTCGCCGCGTCGCCGATCGCGTGCACCCCGACGGGCCAGCCCGCCTCGGCGCCTTCGCGGACGATCTGCTCCAGGTCCTCGCTCGTCGTGATCACGACGCCGCTCCCGTCCGTCATCCAGGCCGTCTGCGAGCCGAGCGTCCCGTCCATGAACGTCTTCAGATAGCCGAGCCGGAGCAGCGGCGAGCCGGCGCCGCTCCGCAGGCCGATCTCGCGCAGGTCGCCGAGCCGGTCTGCCGGTGTCGACTGCCAGACGCGCAGCGGAAGGGCGCCCTGCTGCTCGAGGCGCTGCCAGAGGCCGATCGCGCCGAGCCAGCCGTCCTTGTCGTGGAGGGCGGTGACGCCGCGCGACGCGGCGATCCGCACGCCTTCGCGCATCGCCTCGACGTACTCCTCGTCCGGCACCTGGACGAACCGCCCTTTGAAGCGCCACGCCGCCTCCTCGTAGAGCACGCCGGTCGGCTCGCCGCTCTCGTCCCGCACGACGATGCCCCCCTCGACCTCGAGGTCGCCACCCGCGAGCGAGAGCGCCGCCGAGTTGAGCCAGAGCGCGTGGTAGTCCTTCGAGATCAGCATCGCCGGCCGCTCGGGCTCGATCTCGTCGAGCGCCTGGCGCGTCGGCAGGCCGTCGGGCCAGTCGGCGTCGCGCCAGCCCTGTCCGCGGAGCCAGCTCCCGCTGCGGGGCGCGGCGCGCACCCGGTCGAGTGCCTCGGCGAGTGACGCGCAACCATGCAGCCGGACGTCGTTCTGCGAGAGCGCCCACGTCGGGAAGTGGACGTGCGAGTCGGTGAAGCCGGGCAGGACGCAGCGGCCGCCCAGGTCGACCGTCTCCGGACTCGGCAGCGACGTCTCGTGCACACCGACGCCACCGGCGATCCGCTCGCCCGCGATCCAGAGAGAGGAGACAGTCGGCAGCGACGGGTCGAGCGTGTGGATCGTCCCGTTCCGGAGGATCACGGCGCCGAGCCTAGCGCCCGGCTGTGAGCTCGTCAGGCCGGTGCTTCCAGCCGCGCCTCGGCCCGCCGGCGCCACAGCTCCGCCAGGACGATGACGACGAGCGACCCGAGGAGCACGACGACGGCCACCGCGATCACCTGCGGCAGCTGGCTCGGGAAGCGCAGCGCCGCGTAGAGGTAGACCGGGAACGTCTGTCGCGGCCCGACGAGGAACGACGCGACCGCGTACTCGTCGAACGAGGTCGTGAAGGCGATCATGAACGCGGACACCACGGCCGGCAGGATGAGCGGCAGCGTCACGCGGCGAAACGTCGTCAACGGGCCGGCCCCGAGGTCATAGGCCGCCTCGCCGAGCGAGGCGTCGATCTGCCCCAGTCGTGGCCGGATCACGAGGATCGTGTACGGGACGGTGATCACGATGTGCCCGATCATCACCGTGTAGATCGAGCGCTGCATCCCGAGCTCGTGGAAGAGAAGCGCGAGCGAGACCCCGAGCACCAGCAGTGGGATCACGAGCGGGCTGAGCAGGAGTGCCGTCGCGCCCAGCTGGCCGCGGAAACGGCGCCGGGTGAGGCCGATCGCCGCGAGGATCCCGAGCGCGACGGCACCGATGCTCGAGACCACGGCGATGATCGCGCTCGTCTCGAGCGCGGCCCGTATGTCCGCGTTCGTGAGGAAGTCGTGGTACCAGCGGATCGTGAAGCCGCTGAGCGGGAAGACCGGAATCGCCGAGCTGTTGAAGGAGAAGACGAGCAGGATCGCGATCGGTGCGTAGAGGAACACGATCACGAGCACGAAGAAGACGCGCATGAGCCGCTTGCCGTTGGGTGAGAGCGCGACGTCCATCAGGCTGCCTGTACCTCGCCGGCCCTGAGGAAGCGCACGAAGACGAGCGTCAGGACGGCGATCACGGCGAGCAGGAACAGCGCGAGCACCGAGCCCGTCTCCCAGTCGGGGAACCCGGTGCCGAAGAGATCGACGATCTGGTTCCCGTACATGTAGCCGCCCGTCCCGCCCACGAGGGACGGGGTGATGAACTCGCCGACCGTCGGGATGAAGACGAAGAGGAAGGCGGCGACCAGCCCGGGCGCGCTGAGCGGCAGGGTGACGCGCACGAATGCCTGGAGCCGGCTCGCGTAGAGATCGCTCGCCGCTTCGAGCAGCCCCCGATCGAGCGTCTCGAGCGTGACGAAGATCGGCAGGGCCACGAACGGCAACCAGACGTAGCCCAGCACGAGCATGACGGCGAAGCGGCTGTAGAGCAGGAACGAGAGCGGGTGGTCGGGTGAGCGCAGCCCCGTCCAGAACAGGAAGCTGTTGATCACGCCCTGGTCACCGAGGATGACCTTCCAGGCGAGGACCCGCAGGAGGTAGCTCGTCAGGAACGGTGCGATCAGGACGAGCAGCAGGATGTACTTCCGCTTCGTCCCGCTCAGCGCGAGGAAGTACGCGAGCGGATAGGCGACGAGGACGACGACCGCCGACACGATGAGCGACATCTCCACGGATTTCGCGAAGAGGTGGAGGTAGGGGTTGCTGCCCGAGAAGAGCGACCGCCAGGCGGAGAGCGTGAAGCCGTGCGGACCGGGAAAGAGGACGAGGACGTCGACGCTGTAGGCGGCGACGATCGCGATCGGCGCGAGGAAGAAGACCGCCAGCCAGGAGACCGGCAGCCCGAGCAGCGCAGGGGTTGTGAGGCGGAGCCGGCGGCGGCGCCGAGGAGCCACCGCCGGTTCCGAGGTCGCGGCTTCGACCGTCAGGCCGCCTTCACCTGCTCCCACAGGTGGGCGTACTCCGCGCGGTTCGGGATGTTGCGGTCGAGGTAGGCGTTCGGCAGCGTCACC
>Ga0308175_100002007_pt1 | contig 13830 bp, 10 predicted proteins | sample PhyCR1_3_FD_203893 | JGI IMG/M metagenome (GOLD analysis project Ga0308175, IMG submission 203893) | Soil microbial communities from UC Gill Tract Community Farm, Albany, California, United States - DLSLS.C.R1 | ecosystem: Environmental > Terrestrial > Soil > Agricultural land | place: USA...
AAGGAAAGGTGAAGTGGTTCAATGATGCCAAGGGTTACGGTTTCATTGAGCAGGATGGCGGCGAGGACGTCTTCGTCCATTTCTCCGCGATCACGATGGACGGCTTCAAGACACTCGCCGAGGGACAGGTCGTCGAGTTCGAGATCAAGACCGGTGACAAGGGTCTTCATGCCGCGAACGTGCAGCGGGTGTAACACCGTCGATCCTCTCGACGCCTTACGCTGAGCCGTACGATCCGCCTCCGCCTGCCGACCTCGGCAGGCGGTCGTGTTTTCGGGAACGCCGGTGCTAGGCAGATGCGGGACGTCGTGTTTGTTTTCTGCGTATGCCCGCCCCGTTCCCGCCGCCGTCCCCGCGACTCTTCCTCGTCGACGGGTACGCGCTCATCTACCGCGCGTTCTTCGCACTCCTTTCGCGCCCGCTGACCACCGCTCGCGGCGAGAACACTTCCGCCGTCTGGGGAGTCGCCAACTTCCTGCAGCGGCTGCTCGCCTCGCACCAGCCCGAGCATCTCGGCTGGGTACACGATGCGGGACTGTCCTTTCGTCATGAGAAGTATCCGGCCTACAAGGCAACTCGCGAGAAGCTTGGCGAAGAGCTCCAGGCGGACTTCGACCGCGGGATGTCGCGCATCGCGACCCTCCTCGACGCGATGCACATCCCCGTGCTGTCGTGCGATGGATACGAGGCGGACGACGTCATCGGCACGCTCGCGGGCGAGGCCGTGTCGCGCGGCGTGAACGTCGTCGTCGTTTCGGGCGACAAGGACTTTCAGCAACTGGTGCAGCCGGGGGTCTGGCTGCTCAACCCCGGCCGCGGCGGGCCAGCGAGCGTCGAAGAGCAATGGGTCGGTGTCGAGAATGGGAGCGAGCGACTTGGCGTGCCGCCGAAGCTGGTCGTCGACTATCTCGCGCTCGTCGGTGACTCGTCGGACAACGTGCCGGGAGTGAAGGGAATCGGCGACAAGACGGCGTCCGAGCTGGTGAATACCTACGGGCCTCTCGAGCGGATTCTCGAGAACGTCGAGAACATCACGAAGAAGCGGCCGCGCGAAGCGCTGCAGGCGCACGCTGAACTCGCCGTGCTGTCGAAGGAGCTCGTGACCATCCGCAAGGACGTGCCGGTGTCGCTCGATCTCGATCGGCTTCGCGTGCGCGACCCGGACTGGATGCGGCTGAAGAACCTCTACCTCGAGCTCGAGTTCCAGACGCTCGCCAAGCAGGCGGCGGACCGGGCGGCGAACGCGGGGGGAGGCGCGGCTGGAGCGTTAGGCGACGCGCTCTCCGTCGCCGACACGCCAGGAACATTGCCTGACGACGATCCGGCGCTCGCGTTCCCACCGCCGCCGGCATTGCCGTCGATCGCGACGCGGTACGTCACGGCCGACACGCTCGAGGCGATGCACGACGTGATCGCGAAGGCACGCACTGCGGGAACGATCGCCGTCGACACCGAGACGCTGATCGATCCCGACAGCCCGCTCAAGGTCGATGCGCTGCGTTCGACGCTCGTCGGTATCACGATCGCGATCTCCCCGGGCGAAGCGTACTACCTGCCACTGCGCCATCGCCATCGCGACGGCACGCAGGTCGATCTCCCGCTGGATGCATCGGGCGACCGGTCGCCTGACGACTCGCCGGAGAGCCGTGGCCTCGAGCGCGGGGGAGACGAGGTGAGCGTGGCAGCGCCGCCGACGGTTGCGGCGAGCCCGAAAAAGAAGAAAGCGACGTCCGCCGAGCCATCGAGCATCGCCGAGCGCGCGCTGGCGAGCGGACGTCACGCGATCAGGAACCTGCCTCCGCTCGAGTCGGATGAAATGGCGCCCCTGCGCGCGCTGCTCGAGGACCCGGCGATCCGGAAGACGGGGCAGAACGCGAAGTACGACATGCTCGCGCTCCGTCGCGCCGGAATCCGCCTTCGCGGGCTCGACTTCGATACGATGCTCGCCAGCTACGTGCTCGACCCCGGCCGGCGGTCGCATGGTCTCGACGTGCTCGCGCTCGAGTTTCTCGATCATCGGATGACGTCCTTCGACGAGCTCTGTGGGAAGGGACGCGCGGCGATCCCTTACGACCAGGTGCCGATCGAATGCGCACGCGATTACTCGTGCGAGGACGGCGACATGACGCTGCGCTTGCGCGCGCTCTTCGAGCCCCAGCTCGAGTCGCATGCGCTGACACGGCTGCTGAACGAGATCGAGATGCCCCTGGTCGAGGTGCTCGCCGAGATGGAATGGGCGGGAGTCTCGATCGACCGTGAGTGGTTCAAATCGCTCAAGACGCGCTTCCAGGCGGAGCGGGAACGTGTCGAGAAGTTGATTTATGCGGCGGCGGGGACGGAGTTCAACATCAACTCCAATCCCCAGCTGCGCGAGATTCTCTTCGAGAAGCTCGGGCTGCCCATCATCAAGCGGACCGCGACTGGTCCGTCGACCGACGCGAGCGTCCTGCAGGAGCTCGCCGAAGAAGGGCACGCGCTTCCCTCCCTGCTGATGGAGTATCGCGAGCTGTCGAAGCTGGAGAGCACGTACATCGATGCGCTCCCGGCGATGGTGAGCCCGCATACCTCGCGCATCCATACGTCGTTCAACCAGACGGTCGCATCGACGGGCCGGCTGTCGTCGAGCGACCCGAATCTCCAGAACATCCCGATCCGCCGCGAGCTCGGCCGCGACATCCGTCGCGGCTTCGTTCCACGTCAGGGCTGGACGCTCCTCTCCGCCGACTATTCGCAGATCGAACTGCGGCTGCTCGCGCACCTCTCGCATGATCCGGCGTTCGTGACTGCGTTCCGGAGCGGCGGTGACATTCACCGCCAGACGGCCGCATTGATCTTCGACGTTCCACTCGACCAGGTGACGTCGGAGATGCGCGGGCGGGCGAAGACGATCAACTTCGCGACGATCTACGGACAGGGTGCACATGCGCTGTCGCGACAGCTCGGTGTCGCGCATGCCGAGGCGAAGGAATTCATCACGCGCTACTTCGAGCGCTTCGAGGGAATTCGCAAATACCTCGATTCGATGGTCGAGCTGGCGCGCGCGCAAGGTTACGTGCAGACCATCTTCGGGCGCCGGCGCTATATTCCCGAACTGCGTGACCGGAACTTCAACATCCGCGCGTTCGGCGAACGAACCGCTACCAACTCGCCGATCCAGGGATCAGCCGCGGATCTCATCAAGATCGCGATGATCCGCATCCATGGCGCGCTGGCCAAGCAAAAGCTGGCGAGCACCATGATCCTTCAGGTGCATGACGAACTGGTGTTCGAGGCGCCGCCGGACGAGGTTTCCGCCCTCGAGGGGCTCGTTCGCGCCGAGATGGAGCACGCCGCAGAGCTCTCGGTCCCCCTCGTCGTCGACATCGGGACGGGGGCGAACTGGGTCGAGACAAAAATGTGATGCGGCGCACGAACAAATATGGTGACGACATCCGGTGGGAACAGTCTAATCTGGAGGCTCTACCCCGCTCTGCCGCGTGCAGGGCATTCCCGAGTTCGACTTCCAATGCGATCGCGCCGAGCGGGGTTTACGCTCATCGAGCTGATGGTCGTGGTCGTCATCATCGCGATTCTCGCAGCGATGGTGATTCCGCGTTCCAAGAACACGAAGGGAAAGGCACACGCTGCCGCGTTGCGCACGGACCTGCGCAACCTCGCGTCGGCCGAGGAGTCGTTTTTCGCCACGAACAGCCGCTACACGACCGACCTCGACTCGCTGAACTTTCGCGGCTCGCCAGGCGTCGTCGTCACGATTCCGGAGGCGACGATCCGGGGATGGTCGGCGTCGGCAACGCATCCCGAATCGTATCCGCTGAAGTGCGCGATTTACGAGGGAGGCGTCGCCCCGTTGCCCCCGGCTTCATCGGAGTCGCTGGTCACCTGCCAGTAATCAGGCGCTCGGCGTGAGCGACGCCGCGCAGCCGCATCCGGAGCAGGAGGCGCGACGTCAGGCGGCGCCGCGCTACCAGGAGTTCACCGACCGGCGCGTCGGGATGATCCACGCGATGGACGGAGGCCTCTGGCTCCATCGGCACGTCTGGAAGGGACGGCCAATGGCGCACCTCGTCTCGGTCGACCGCGAGCTGCTGCTCGCCTATGGTCGTTCCGTGGGGCTGCCCGATCAGCGGCTGCAGTTCAAGCCGTTGAAGGATCCCCGCACCGGGGTCCGCCGCGACGCGTGGCACTGGGATCTCGTCGGCGCCTACCTCCCGCCACGCCTGACGCTGCCGGCCCCGCACCAACGTTAGGCAGCGCCGCCGGGCGACCGTCAGGCGTTCGCGACCGTCAGGCGTTCGCGGGCTGCGGGGGGAGGAGCGTGCGCTCGAGATCGGCCGCCTCGACGCGCGCGGCGGCGATGGCGCGGGTCAATTCCCGCTGGAGCGACGGCTCACGGCGGAAGCGCCGATATGCCCGCACCCGCGCCCTTGCCCGCGCCGCGCGATCGCGCAGCGCGAAGTCGCAATCCGCGAGGAACGGGAGGGCGACAAGCGCGACGATGGCGGGAAGGGCGCCGGCGAAGCGCCAGATGGTCGCCGTGATCGCCATCCAGGTCAGCAGCACGAGGGGGGCGCCGACGACGAACGTCTGCATCGCCGGGTCGGAACCTGATTCGCTGGTGCGTCGTGCGACCGCGCGCGCGATCGCCAGCGCAGGCCAGTGAATGACGCGGCCCAGCAGGGCGAAGGGCGCGCCGATGGAGGTGATCGCGCTTTCGCGAGCGACGAAGGCGGCTCCCGATCCGACACTGGTGTCGATCGTCGCGTCGCGAAGATCCAGGCCCGCGCGCATGGCGACCTTCTCCACCGAGTCGATTTCGGCGCGAAGCCGGACCGCGCGGCGCGCGAGCTCGCCGCCCGCCGCCGCCGCCCGCTCGAGCACGCGGCGCGCGCTGTCGACGCGTCGGCTGACGGCGACGACGTCGGCCCAGCTGACGCCGCTGCCTAACGCGCCCGGTCCGTCGGGAGCGAGGAGTGCGCTGATGCGTGCGACCTCGGCAGCGGCAGCGGCGGTCTCGTAGTTCACCGTCACCGCTCGCAACCGGCGGTCGATGTCGGCCGTCAGGGCATCGACGGCGTCGCTCGCATCGGCACCGCCCCACTCATCGAGGATGAGCGGCTCGCCGACTTCGACGAGCACGCGCGTCCGTGGCTGGCTCTTGTCCTCGAAGACGAAGCCGATCGGCAGAATCGCCAGCCCGCGAACACCGCCGGCCCGCGCCTGGAGTGCCATTCGCGCAGTGCCCGTCTTCAATGGCGCGATCGACGGCTCATCGTGACTCTTCCCCTCAGGGAAGATCAGCACCGCGCGCTTCTGGGAGAGCGCGGCGATGACTGCGCGGAACGCGTCCTCGTTCCGCTTCGGATCGGGCGCGCCCCCTGCCTGACGGCGCGCCCGCTCGTCGCTGGCCCGGCGCAGCGGGACCATCCCGATGGCGTCGAGGAAGACGCGGAGGACGGGGTTGTCGAAGAGCGTCGCCTTGCCGGTGAATGTCACTCGCCGCGACAGCGTCGTCGCGACGAGCATCGGATCGACGACCGCATTCGGATGGTTCGCGACGATCAGCAGCGGGCTTTCGAGGGGTACGCGCTCCACACCGACGATCTCGACATCGCGGTAGTACCAGCGCAACGCGATCCGGGCGAGCCGCTTCATCACCGCGTACAGCATCAGCGTGCCCTCGCGACGCCGAAGGTGTCCGGCACCTTCCGGAGGATGAACAAGGCAAGCAGCATCGCGACGGCCACGCTGGCCACCGCCGCGCGGTAGGCGACGCCGGTGCCGAAGCTGGGTGTGAGGCCGTCGACTGCAAATGCCCACACGAAAGGTCCGAGCACTGCCGCGGCGCGTGCCGAGAGCACCATCAGCCCGAAGTACCGCCCGGCTTCGACGTCAGGCACTAGACTGAGAAGCAGCGGACGCTCGGCTGTGCTGACTCCACCGTAGATCAGGCCGATCAGGAAACCGACGATCCAGAAGGCTTGTTGCGACGGAGCCAGAATCATCGCGGTGAGCAGCACCACCCACGCGGAGATCACGAGCATCAACGTCTTCTTCGGCCCAATGCGGTCGGTGAGGATTCCGCAGACGTAGGCGCCGACTACCGCCGGGACGGTGAGCACGAGGAAGAGCTTCTGCTCGGTGCCCTTGGCGAAGCCCATTGCGACGACGGCATAGAGGGCCATGTAGCTGATGATCGTTCCCATCGCGTCCTGATAGAGGAACGACGCGAGGATGAAGCGCAGCGCGCCGGGATGTTTCCTGGCGTCGCGAATGGTGTTGGCGACTTCGGCGAAGGCTTCCCGCCAGCGGATCCTCGTCCGCTGCACCGTTCCAGCGAGATGATCGCGGCACCAGATCATCAGCGGCACCGTGAACAGGAGGAACAGCAGCGCAGTCGGCACGAAGGTGCTGACCCGACCGGCGTGGCTCGTGAAGGGGATGACCGTTCGCAGCGTGCGAAGCACACCCGCCGGAATGGGGATGATGCCGGCGATCGATCCGCTGAAGAATCCCGAGACGAGCACGACACCCGAGATCGAGCCGACGTAGCCGAGTGCAGTCCCAAGACCTGAAAGGCGTCCCTGCTCGCGCAGCGGCGCCAGCTCGGGAAGCATCGCGTTATAGAAGGGCTGCGCGCCCTGGTACGCGTAATTGGCGACGATGAACGCAGCGATGATGGCGACCAGCGCCGGCATGGGCACATGCCAGCCGGCCGCGACTGGCGACACGCCGATCGTCTGGTCGCCGACGATCGGGATCATCGTCTGGCCGATGATCCCGATCGCGACGGTCGCTGCGCAGGCGATCACGGTGAACCAGACGACCCACGGCTTGCGGCGCCGCGTCGCGTCGGAAATCGCGCCGAGCACGGGGATCGACACCGCCACGAGGAGAGACGAGATCCCGTTGCCGATCGCGACGGGCGTGTTCTTCCCGACCCCGAGGTCCGACACGAGCCAGACCGCGAAGTAGAGCGTCGCGATGTTCATCGAAAAGATGGTGTTCGCGAAGTCGTAGAGAGCCCAGCTCAGGCGCTCACGCGCCGGCGCGGCCGTCGCGACGACAATTTCACCATCGGTGGCGGCGACCGGGATCACATGGGATGCGTGTGCCATTCTCGGGGGGTGCGGGTTCTGCGTGGAGTCTACGCGGTGCCCGGATTACCAGCGATACGTCGCCTGACGTAGCTTCTACGTAGCGCCATCCGCCGTGAAATCCCGCCCCTGCCGTTGACGCCCCAGTCGACGCGTGCAAATTAGGACCGATGCGTTCCTCGTTGCGTCACGATCGTCGTTCAAGAGCTGCGTGCGCAATCGCCGCGCTGATCGCTCTCTCCGCATGCGAGGGTTCACCGCGTGCATCCGGCAGCGACTCCAGCGTCACAGCGTCGCCTGCGTCCACCGACAGCGGCGCATCAGCAGCGATGAACGCCGGCTGGAATGCAGATGCAGGTGCGATCCTGCTCGTGGCGGGCGACGCGCCCGGACTTGGCGAGGTGATTTTTCCGGAGGTCACCGACAGCACTTTCGGCGACTCTGCGCTGATGGATCTGGCTCCCGTCCGCGGCGCACAGGTGACGCTCTTCTCCCGCCGTGGTGAAGTCGGCAACGCGACAGTCGTTGGCGAGGATACGACTGCGCAGGCCGACAGCAGCGACGACGAGTGCGAAGACTGGCCGCTCGTGCGACTGCGCACCGAGTCCCGGGCACCGACTGCAGCGTGGACCGTCGGACTCGTCGCCGGACATGCGCGCAGCATGCCCCTCGATTCGATCGAGCACCTGCCGCGCGCCGATTCGATTCGGCTCGCCTCGGAGGTAGTCCGCCTCGCCGGTGCGCTGCCTGACGACACGGCCGACGCGTTTCGCGGTTTGCCGTTCTACGTGCGCACCGTGAAGCGCTTCCAGCCTGCACCCGGGATCCAGGCGCTGGTCGCCGACGTCTCGCGGCGCATCAACCAGGAAGCAGACCCGCGCGAGGAGCAATTGCTTCTCGTCGCCGAGCGGGATAGCGGGAAGACCGAGGGGCCATGGCGTGTCGGCTTCAACGAGCGGGCCTCGGGCCACGAAGGCACGGTCGAAACGCACGACGTTCTCGCCGGCCTGATCGTCGGCCCCGCGCGGCGAGCGACGCTGGTGCTCGGTCGCTACGTCGGCGACGGTGTCGCATACGCGCTGCTCGAGCGGAACGGCGCGGGGCGCTGGGAGCTGCGCTGGGTGAGCGCGGCCAGCGGCTGCACGCAGTAATTCCGCTGGCGCTCCCGGTCGCCGACCATGGCGACCGTCAGGCATCACTCCATCTCCGCCTGTCCGAGCGCCGCTGGCGCCGAGCCGCGTGCGCGCGTCGTCGCCAGCGCGATCAGCGTCGCGACATAGGGGAGGGCGAGGAATGTCTGGTAAGGGAGCGCCCAGCCGCGGGCCTGAAAAAGATACTGCAGCGCACTCGCGGCCCCGAAGGCGAGGGCCGCGATCAACACACCTCCCGCCCGCCAGCGTCCGAGCGCGACGATCGCGATCGCGATGAAGCCGCGGCCCGCGGACATCCCCTCGGCGAAGGTGCCCGACTGGACGAGGACGAGCGAGGCTCCGGCGGCCCCGCCTAACGCTCCGGCGAAGATCGCCGCCCCGGCACGCATTCCCCCGGTCGCGACCCCCGCCGCACGCGCCGCGGAGGGCCGCTCCCCGCAGGCGCGCAGCGCGAGCCCGAGATGCGTGCGAGCAAGCCCCCACCAGACGGCGACGATCGCGATGATCGCGGCGTAGGTGAACACGCTCTGCGCGAACAGCGCGTTGCCAACGAATGGAATCGCCGACAGCCCAGGGACGACTCGCGGATGGATCACCGGAATGCGCAGTCCCGCGCCCTCGGGACCGAACAGCACGTGATAGAGCGCGGCCGTCGCCCCGGTCGCGACGAGAGTGATCGCCGTGCCGGTGACGATCTGCTCCGTCTGCCACCTCACGACGAAGAGCGCGAACAAGGCGGCCATCAGCGCACCAGCGAACATCGCGAGGATGACACCGGTGCCGGTGCCTGCGGCCCAGGCCCCTGCGGCCGCGGCGAGCGCGCCGGCGAGAATGCTCCCTTCGATGCCGACGTAGATGAGCCCCGCCCGCTCGACCACCAGCTCGCCGGTCGCGGCGAGCAGCAGCGGCGTTGCGGTGCGCACCGTCGCGGCGAGGAACTCCCCATTGACGCTCAACCGTCCGCCCTCCGTGCGCCGAGGCTGCGCGCGGCCCAGGCGCGCGTGACCACGGGGAGGAGGAGAACGAGGAGGACGAGACTCCCCTCGACGACGGTCACGAACGCTGACGGCACGCCGGCATCGCGCTGCATCGCGGTCGCTCCCGCTTCGAGTGCGCCGAACAGCAGCGCGCTCGGCGCGACCAGAAGCGGATCGAGTCGCGCGAGCAGCGCGACGGCGATGGCGGTGTAGCCGTATCCCGGCGACATCCCCTCGTACAGCGCGTAGGTGACTCCGGTCGCCTCGATCCCGCCGGCAAGGCCGGCCAGCGCGCCGCTGACGAGAAATACCTCGAGCGTCACGCGTGGGACGTCGATGAGCCCGGCGCTTGCCGCTGCACGCGGGTTCGCGCCGACCACTCGCACGCGAAATCCCCATGCGTGCCGGCGCATCAGGATGCCTAACGCGACAGCGGCGGCGAGTGCGATGCCGACACCGAGATGGAGCCGCGTGCCGGGGAACCGTGGGAGGCGGGCCGCGGCATCGATCGTCTGGCTCTGTGGATAGGCGTGCGTCGGCTCCTGGAGCGGGCCACGAACGAGATAGCCAACGAGGTTGAGCGCGATGAAGTTGAGCATGATCGTGCTGATCACCTCGAGCACACCGCGCCGGCGGAGGAGCGCAGCCGGGAGAGCCCACGCCCCTCCGGCGATCGCGGCGAACAGCAGAGCGAGCGCGAGGCGCACCGGCCCCGGAAGCGGGAGTGCCGCACCAGCGATCGCCCCGGTTGCGCCGGCGAGCAGCTGGCCTTCGGCGCCGATGTTCCAGACGCCGGCACGGAATGCGAGCGCGACCGCCAACCCGGCGAGGAGCAGCGGCGTCGCGCGGACCAGCGTCGAGGAGAAGAACGCGTACGCCGACCCGAATGAGCCGCGCCACAGCGCCGCCAGCGCGGATGCGACGTCGTACCCGCCGAGTGCGAGCAGCGCCGCGAGCAGCACGAGCGCGGCAACGCCGATCGCCGCCGCTCCGGCAATCGGCGCGACGAGGCGGTGCGCGCCCGGCGTCCGGCGTCGAGGCATCGTCACGCGTTAGGCATGAGCGCCCCGTTGCGGCGCAGCGCACGGATTGCCGTGATGCCGGCGGCCGGACCGGCGGAGAGCAGCGCGACGGCGATCGGCCAGCCGATGCGAGCCGCAACGAGAGGCACGAGCTGGATGCTCGCCATCGTCAGGAGGAACCCGAGCGAAGTCTGCAGCGTGAGCGCGGTTCCCACGGCGTGCGATGGTACCGAGCGCGTGACCAGCGTGCTGAACTGCGCGCTGTCGGCAATTACCCAGAACCCCCACGTCCAGGCGAGCGCCGTGACGAGCACGAGCGAATGTCCGAACGCAGCTGCGGCGAGCAGTGCACAAATGCCGCTCGCCCCGAGCGCGATGACGATGAGCCGCGCGTGTCCGATCCGGTCCGCGACCCAGCCCCCCCACACGCAGCCGGCCGCACCGATTCCGATCGCGCCGTATGCTATGAGTCCGACCAGCCGCGATGTCGCCGGGCCCGTGACGCTGCTGCGTGCCGCCTCACTCGCCGCGACGAATGCGCCGATCCAGGTCCAGAAGGCGTACAGCTCCCACATGTGGCCGAGGTATCCCCCAGTCGACAACCGCCATTCACGCCGGCTCACGACTTCGCGGACGAGGAGCCAGGAGAACGGTCGGCGCGTGAACGCGTGGGGCCCATCATGGTAAAGCACGAGAACCAGGAGCGCAGCGATCGCTGCACCGGTCGACGTCGCCACGACGACGGTCGACACACTTCCACGCGCGAGAGCGCTCACGAGGTACGGTGTTCCCTTTCCGAGTGTGAGCGCCCCTACGATCACGCCGATTGCCAGGCCGCGGCGATCCTGGAACCAGGTCGCAGTCATCTTCATCGCCGGCGGATAGACTCCGGCCAGCATCGCGCCGGTCGCGAAACGGCAGGCGAGGGCGCCTCCGTAGCCATCGACGCGGAGGAGCAGGAGGTTCGCGATCGCACCGAGCAGCGCGCTCGCTGCGAAGAGAAAGCGCGTCGGGAAGATGTCGCTCAAGTTGAGGATTGCAGCGATCGCGGTGCCGCAGACGAATCCCAGCTGCACGATCCCCGTCAGCCACGCGGTCTCCGACGTGCCGAGGCCCCAGCGCGGCGCCAGCTGAGGCGATACCGCGCTCGCAGTGAACCAGAGCGACATGCCAAGCAGCTCGGCGATCGCGAGGACGCCGAGCATTCGCCATGCGCCGCCCATCGTCGGAGCGGGCTCGGTTCCCATCGCGGCGTGCGCGGCATCCGTGCTCATGCTCAAGTGCCGACGCCCAGCATCGCGCGGCCCACTGCGTCGCGTGTCATTCCGACGTCCATCAGCTTTCCACCGGCGACCACGACGATGCGGTCGGCCAGTGCGAGGATCTCGTCGAGATCGGCGGAGTGCAGCACCACCGCTGCGCCATCGGTGCGCGCCTGACGGAGCCGGGCGTGCACCTCGGTGGTCGCGCGAAGATCGAGGCCGCGCGTCGGCTGATCGGCGACGACGAGTACAGGCTCGCCTTCCAGTTCGCGTGCGAGGACGAGCCGCTGCTGATTGCCGCCTGACAGCGTGCGCGCCGGCGTCGATGCGTTCCTCGCGCGCACGTCGAAGCGCGTCATGAGCTGCTCGGTCCGAGCGCGCATCGCACTCCAGTCGATCCAGCCCCGTCGCGCCCCGGCGGCCGCGAGGGCGACGTTCTCGGTGAGCGACAGGTCGTCGGCGATCGCGTCGGAATGGCGGTCCTGAGGGATGTAGGCGATCGCCGCCGGGAGCGTCACTGTCCCCGCGTCCGGTCTCTCCCGACCGGCGAGGATTCGCAGCAGCTCACGCTCCCCATTTCCCTCGACCGCGGCGACTCCGACGATCTCCGTTCGTCGCGCAACGAATGCGACGGAGGCGAGCCCCGGCATTCCACGTTTCGCAGCGACGGAGACGCCGCGCAACTCGGCGGCGACGTCGGCGCCATCGGATCTGGCGGGGGCGCCTGACGATCTGCCTTCGTCGGTCAGCATCGACTCGCCTCTCGCCTGCTCGACTTCACCGAGCATCGCCGCGGCGAGCGATCGCTCGGTGACCGATCGTGCCGCGGCGGAGAGTACCACCCGGCCAGCGCGGAGCACGGTGACGTCGTCGGCGACCGCGAGGGCGTCGCGAAGCTTGTGCGTGATCAGGACGACGGCCTGCCCGGCGGCGGCGAATCGACGCGCCCAGTCGAGGAGCGCGCTGGCATCTGCCGGCGCGAGTGTTGCCGTCGGTTCGTCGAAGATCAGCAGCCGCACTCCTCGCGCGAGCGCCTTCAGGATCTCCACGCGCTGTTGCGCGCCGACGCCTAACGCTCCGGCGACCGCGTCGGGATCGACGTCGAGCCCCGTGGCTGCAGCCAGCTCGCGTACCCGGCGTCGCGCGGCACCGGCGTCGTAGAGCCCTCGCCCGCCAAGTGCGACGTTCTCGGCCACGGACAGCGCCGGCACCAGGGAGAAATGTTGCTGCACCATCGCGATGCCGGCGGCGAGCGCATCGCGCGGCGAGCCGAACGTCACGCGACGGCCGAGCCATCGCATCGTCCCGCTGTCCGCACGCGCCAGCCCGAAGGCGATGCGCATCAGGGTCGTCTTCCCTGCACCGTTCTCCCCGAGCAGGGCGTGAACGGTGCCCGGCCTCACGACCAGCGACGCCCCGGCCAGCGCCTCGACGCTTCCGAACCGCTTCGACGTCGCCTCGAGGGCGAGCAGCGGCTCCGGCGTCGTCACAGGCCGGTGGGTGCCTCGATGAATCGCCAGGGCAACGCGAACTCCCGCTCGACCAGCCGTCCAAGCGCCTGCACGCCTAACGTTTCGGTGGCATAGTGGCCGGCGTAGACGATCGCCAACCCGAGCTCGGGGGCGTCGACCGCGGTCCAGTGCGGCCCTTCGCCGACGATCAGCGTGTCGAGCCCGAGGGTGACCGCTTCGCGCAGGGTGTCGGCCGAAGCGCCGCCCCCCGTGCAGATCCCCCAGCGCCGCGTCGTTCGTGATGGGTCGAAATCCGTTGCCAGCGCGCGGCCGCCGTGCCGGCGCGCGAATGCATCCGCCCGCGCCACGATCTCCGCGGTCGGCAGCGCACTCTCGCCGCGGACGCCGATGGCGATGCCCTGGAACCGGGCGAAGCTGCCGTTAGGCACGAGCCCCAGCTCGCCGGCGAGGAGGACGTTGTTCCCGAGCTCGGGATGCGCGTCGAGCGGGAGGTGCGACGAATAGACGGCGACGTCGCTTGCCAACAGGCGGTAGAGCCGTTCGTAGAGCGCGCCGCGGATCGGCTGCACGCCTCCCCAGAGCAGGCCGTGATGCACGATGAGCAGGTTCGCGCCGGTCGCGACCGCGCCATCGATCGTCTTCTGCGAACAATCGACCGCCACCGCGACGCCGCGAATGTCCGCGCGGTTCTCGAGCTGGATCCCGTTCACCGCGGTGGGATAGTCGGGCGTTTCACCAGTCCTCAGTACCGCGTCGAGACGCTCGGCAATCGCGCGCAGTGTCGCCATCAGTGAGCCGCGGCGGTGCCGGGCGCCACCGAGAGGGTCCCCGCCCGCAGCTCCGCCCGCGCCG
>Ga0308175_100002008_pt1 | contig 13828 bp, 15 predicted proteins | sample PhyCR1_3_FD_203893 | JGI IMG/M metagenome (GOLD analysis project Ga0308175, IMG submission 203893) | Soil microbial communities from UC Gill Tract Community Farm, Albany, California, United States - DLSLS.C.R1 | ecosystem: Environmental > Terrestrial > Soil > Agricultural land | place: USA...
CTGCCACACCCCCTCGGCCACCGGCAGCCAGCGGGCGTCGCGCGGGGCGTAGAGGCGGAAGCCCACCAGCCCCTTCCCCTCGACCTCCAGGGTGACCCGCCGCAAGGTCTGGCCGGCGGCCGGGAGCGACAGCGCGCAGAAGAGGGCACCGGGCGGCCCCTGCATGCAATCGGCCTTGGGAGTGGGCACCGGCAGCACCGGGCCGGCGAGGGTCTCCACCGCCACGGCCGAGACCCGGGGCGTCTCCTGCCGGCGGCGGGGCCAGTGGAGGCGGAGATAGCGGTCCGGGGTCACCGGATAGGAGACCGCCGTCTCCTCCGCCGCAGTCTCGGGCGCTCCGCTCGCGAGCGGCTGCCAGGAGGCGCCGTCCGGGCTGCTTTCGATTCGGTCGGGGCTCGGCAGCGGCGAGCGGGCCGGCGAGAGGAAGAGCCGCTGGTGGGGGATTGCGCTGGCGCCTACGTCCACGATCAGCCGCCAGCCGTCCTCCGCCGCCTCCATCCGGAACGAATCGGCCGGCCGGCGCTCGGCGCGCGGCGGGGCGGGCTCGATCCGCGGCGGCACCTCCCCTCCCGTGGGGGAGAACACGTGGAGGTCGGCCCCTCCCGGCGCCAGGTGCCGGACCGTGGCGAGGTCGAGCGGCACCCGCACCCAGCCCGGGGCCGGCACCGCGGCCTCGCGGGTGTAGTGGAAGCCCTGGATCTCGGCGCGGGCGCTCGCGGTCCGCAGACCCGCGATCAGCGCCAGGGCGAGGAGGGTCCGGGCACCGCGCGGAAGGGGGAGCACGGCAGGATCATCCCCGCTTTGACCGCCCGCGCGCAAGGCGGAAGGTTTTCTTGACGATGCGGAGGAACGGTCTGGGAAAGAGGAGGAGGACGACGAGAGCCAGGACCGCGATCTCCCAGCATCCCATGGCTCGTTTCTTGCTTTACTTGTTGGAACGTCGACGCCGAGCAGAGGTCCGTTCACCGGGGCCATGCCAGACCGGAGAGATGGAGCCTCATATGAGGAGCTGACATTAGTCTAGCACGGCCCGGGGCGAGGGGGAACCCCCCCTCGCTTATACGTGCTGGGCGCGATGATCGTCTACGAGCTTCTCCACCACCGACGGATCGGCCAGGGTGGTGATGTCCCCCATCTCGTCGTATTCGCCGGAGGCGATCTTGCGCAGGATGCGGCGCATGATCTTGCCCGAGCGGGTCTTCGGCAGACCGGTGACGATCTGGATGTGGTCCGGGGTGGCGAAGGGGCCGATCACCTGGCGGACCTGCTGCTTGAGGGCGCCGGCCAGCTCCTCGCGGTCCGTGTTCGCGTATTCGGCGTTCGGCTGGACGTAGGCGAAGATCCCCGTCCCCTTGATGTCGTGCGGGAAGCCCACCACCGCCGCCTCGGCCACCGCTTCGTGGGACACTAGCGCGCTCTCGATCTCCGCCGTCCCCAGCCGGTGCCCCGAGACGTTGAGCACGTCGTCCACCCGGCCGGTGATCCAGTAATAGCCGTCCTGGTCGCGCCGGCAGCCGTCGCCGGTGAAGTAGAGGCCGGGGAACTGGGAGAAGTAGGTTTTCCGGAACCGGCTGTGGTCACCGTAGATCGTGCGTGCCTGCCCCGGCCAGGTGCCGCGCAGGCAGAGGTTGCCCGAAACGTCGTTGCCGTGCAGCTCCTGCCCCTGCTCGTCCACCAGCACCGGCCGGACACCGAAGAAGGGGAGCGTGGCCGAGCCCGGTTTGCAAGGGGTGGCGCCCGGCAGCGGGGTGATCATGATCCCCCCGGTCTCCGTCTGCCACCAAGTATCCACCACCGCGCACCGCCCCTCCCCGACTACATCGTGATACCAGAGCCAGACCTCGGGGTTGATCGGCTCGCCCACCGATCCCAGGATGCGTAGCGAGGTCCGCTTGTACTTCTTCACCCACTCGTCGCCGGCGCTGGCGATCGCCCGGATGGCGGTCGGCGCCGTATAGAAGATGTTGATCCCCAGGTCGTCCACCATCCGCCAGTAGCGTCCGGCATCCGGGTAGGTGGGGATCGACTCGAACATCACCGTGGTGGCGCCGTTGGCCAGCGGCCCGTAGAGGATATAGCTGTGGCCGGTGACCCAGCCGATGTCCGCCGCGCAGCAGTAGATGTCCCCGGGGTGGTAGTCGAAGACGTACTTGTGGGTCATGGCGGCGTAGACGAGATAGCCGCCCGTGGTGTGGAGCACCCCCTTGGGCTTTCCCGTCGATCCCGAGGTGTAGAGGATGAACAGCGGGTCTTCCGTGGCCATCCATTCGACCGGGCAGGTCGAGCGGTGCTTCTCCATCTCCTCCTCCAGCCAGAGATCGCGGCCCTGGTGCATCGGCACTTCCTTGTCCGTGCGGCGGGCGACGAACACCTTCTCGACCAGCGACATCCCCTCGATCGCGTGATCGACGGTCGCCTTGAGGGGGATGTGCCGGCCGCCGCGCAGCCCCTCGTTGGCGGTGAAGACCACCTTGCAGCCGGCGTCCAGGATGCGGTCGCGCAGCGATTCGGCCGAGAATCCGGCGAAGACCACCGAGTGGACGGCGCCGATGCGGGCGCAGGCGAGCATGGCGTAGGGGAGCTCGGGGATCATCGGCAGGTAGATGGCTACCCGGTCGCCCTTCTTGACCCCATGGGCGAGCAGGACGTTGGCGATGCGGGCGACGTTGTGCTTCACCTCGCGGTAGGAGATGTAGCGGTACTCCCCCGGCTCGTCGCCGGCCCAGATGATGGCCGTCTGCTCGCCGCGTTTCGCCAGGTGGCGGTCGACGCAGTTGTAGCAGGCGTTGAGGCGCCCCCCGGAGAACCAGGCGAAGTCCACCTCCTCCGGATCGACGTCCATGATGTTGCGGGGCGGGTAGTACCAGTCGAGGATGCCGGCCTGCTCGCGCCAGAAGTCCTCCGGCGACTCGACCGAGCGCCGGTACATCTCCTCATACTCCTTGAGGCTCTTGATGTAGGCTTTTTCGGCGACCTGGGGCTTGACGGGGATCATAGGTTCCTCCCGAGAGTCTGCTGCCGATGGCGGGGCGATTCTATACCCGCGGCGGAGCGGAGGGAGCCCCCCGGAAGGGTGGGGCGGGTGGGGGCGAGAGGTGGGGCCGGGGCCGCCACGCCATCATCGATCACCCCTGACGACCTTTCCAATCAAAAAGCGCCTCCTGTGATTGGAGCAGTACCAATCACCTGTCACGGCGGCCTTCCCCGGCGGGGAGGCGCGCTCAAGGAGGCACTATGAAAACCTTTCGGATTCCGATTCTGGTGTTGCTTTTCCTCATCGTTCCAGCCCTCTTGCTCGCCCAGCACCCCCTGGGCGGCGATCTGCCGGTGAGCACCGCCGGGCAGACACAGCGGTTCCCCCATCTGGCGGCGAACGCGCTCGGGGAGTTCGTGGTCACCTGGGTCGGCGCCCATGCGAACGACGGCGGATATTCGCTCTACGCGGTCCGCTATAACGCCAACGGCACGCCCGCGACGGAGCAGATCGTGGTCTCGGACCAGGCCCAGAATATCGCCGCGAATTCCGCGGTCGCGATCATGGACGACGGCTCGTTCGCCGTGCTCTTCCCGAAGACCGACGGCACCGGTCAGGCCCTGGCGGCCCGCTGGTACACCCCCGGGGGCGACCCGGACGGGAGTGACGCGGTCGTGACCCGCAGCTTCGCTCCGGACTTCTCGCTCTCCACGCGGGGGGACGGCGGCTTCGTGGCGGTCTGGGAGGGGAGCGCGGCCTCCGTTTCGGCCCGCGTCTTCAAGCCGGACCACTCCGCGGGGTCCGCGATCGTGGTCGATCCGGCGGGGGTCGATCCCGTCGTCGCCGTGGGGCCCCGGGGCGGCTTCGTGGTGGCCTGGAGGAAGGGGCAGATTCTGGCGCAGCGGTTCACTCCGCAGGGCGTCACGGTCGGCACCAGCTTCGTGGTGGATTCCGGAGTCTCCGGCGCCGGCGTGGGCGCGGGCAACAACCTTCACATCGGCAAGGACGACGACGGCAACTTCCTCATCCTCTGGAGCGCCGGCTCGACCGTCTTCGGACGACGGTACAGCTCGGACACCCAGCCGATCGACGGGCTCCTGCGCATGACCGCGGGCGCCAACTATGACGCCGCGATCGGCGGCAAGGGCAATTTCGTCCTGGTGTGGGAGGCTCCGGACCCCGGGTCCCAGGGGACCAACGTCTTCGCCCGCCGCTTCAAGTCGACCGGCGACGCCCCCCTCGGACCCCAACTGCGGGTCAACCAGCGCGCCAAGGGCTCCCAGGCGGCCCCCCAGGTGGGGATCGGCGCCGACGGCGGCTTCGTGGTGGTCTGGCAGAGCCTGCCGGACGCGACCCCCAGCGGCATCTTCGCCCGCCGGTTCGACCGGAAGTAGACGTCTCTTATAGCAGGCCGTCCAGCGACTCCCCCGGCCCCCGCTCCTCCGGCGCCTCGCCCCGCCGGAAGATCCGCGCCCCGCGGGTGCCGCCCAGGACCGCGTGGCCATCCTCGACCCGGATCCAGGCCCCCTCGCGCAGGCCGACGACGGGGGTCTCGTTCTCCTCGTGGAATTCCTTCAGGCGCTGCTCGCGGGTCTCGCCCATGTGGGTCGATCCAGGGTCGGCGTCCAGGTAGTGGGGGTTGATCTGGAAGGGGACGAGCCCCAGGGCCTCGAAGGAGGCGGGCTGGACGATCGGCATGTCATTGGTGGTGCGGATCGTGGGCGCCGCGATGTTGGTGCCGGCGCTGCTCCCCAGATAAGGAAGGTCCGTCAGGGCCCGCTCGCGCAGAACGGATGAGAGCCCGGAATCCTGGAGGGTCTTGAGCAGCCGGAAGGTGTTGCCGCCGCCGGTGAAGACCGCCGCCGCCTCGCGGACCGCCTTCCGCCCCGCCTCGTCGGCCGTCAGGGTGGAGACCTCGACGCCGATCGCCGCCAGCCGGTCCCGCACCCTGGCGCCGTACCCCACCCGATCCTTCAGGGCGAAGGGGACGAAGAGGAGGCGGCGGACGGGGCCCAGGAAATCGTCGATCTCGCCGAGGACGTGGTCGAGGTAGCCCTAGCCGTGGTTGGTGGAGTTGCTGATCAGGAGAAGTCGGCGCACGGCGGAATCCTATGCCAGAATCCGCCCATGCTCCTCTACCGCGTAGCACCCGAAGGCTTCTGGGCCGCCGCCGATCCCGAAACGCCGGACCGGCTGCGCATCCTCTACTCGGACCCGTTCGAAACGCTGCCGGGCGGCTGGGAATTCGGCCGCGATCTCGACCCCTCCACGGCCACCTTCCTGCTGCCGGTGAGCCCCAGCAAGATCGTGGCGATCGGCCGCAACTACGCCGAGCACGCGAAGGAGCTCGGCAACGAGGTGCCGCCGGAGCCGCTCTTCTTCCTCAAGGCCCCCTCGGCGATGATCGGCCCCAACGTGCCGATCGTATTGCCGCCGGAGAGCCAGCGGGTGGAGCACGAGGGGGAGATCGCGGTCGTGCTGCGCCACCGGCTCCGCCGGGGCTCGGCCGCGGAGGCCCGGGACGCCGTCCTCGGCGTGACCTGCGCCAACGACGTCACCGCTCGCGACCTTCAGAAGAAGGACGTTCAGTTCACCCGCGCCAAGGGGTTCGACACCTTCTGTCCCTTGGGGCCGGCGATCCGGCTTGGGGCGGACCTGGAGGATCTGGAGGTCGTCACCCGGGTCAACGGCGCCGAGCGCCAGCGCGGCCATACCCGGATGATGGCCTACCCCATCGTCGACCTGCTCGTCTACGTCTCGCGGATGATGACCCTGGAGCCCGGCGACGTGATGCTCACCGGCACCCCCGCGGGCGTGGGACCCCTGGTGGACGGCGACCGGGTGGAGGTGGAGGTGTCGGGGGTGGGGGTGCTGGCGAATCCGGTGGAGGCGTTCCGGTAGGCCCTCATCACCCCGGCCCTCTTCTCCCGTCCCCCCCTCCCTCACCGGGAGAAGAGGGAGAAAAGCTAAATCTCTCCCTTAAGCCCCCTCTCTCCCGGTGAGGGAGGGGGGAGGGGACGGGAGAAGAGGGGGTTGGGGGAGTGAGGGTTCGGGCGGCCCGCCAGGGGAACAGCCCCAGGGCCCCCGCCAGCAGCAGGTGCACCCCGCCGCCGAGCGCGAAGCCCCAGAAGAGCAGCGCCATCCATCCCGAGAAGAGGAGGAGGGCGAAGGCGGCGCGGCGGACGGGGGAGCGCATCCCGGGCAACCTATCACAGGGCCGGAGGGGTATCCTGAGATCATGATCGAGGCTGTGACCTTCGACGTCACCCACACCCTGATCCACAGCCCGCGCCTGGGGGAGATCTACGCCGAGGTGCTCAACCGGCACGGCCTGGAGATCGACGCCGAGGAGGCGCGGCGGCTGATCTCGGTGGTCTGGCAGGAGCTCTCGTGCAGCGCCGACCCGGGGCGCGACCGCTTCGCCAGCCATCCTGAAGGGGAGCGCGGCTGGTGGTCCCGCTTCCTCGAGCGGGTCTGCGAGCTGCGGGAGGCGCCTCCTCCCTCGCGGTTCGCGGCGGCGGAGCTCTTTCACCGCTTCGGCACGGCGGCGGCCTGGGAGGTCTATCCGGAGGTGCCGGGGGTGCTGGCCGCGCTGGCGCGCCGGGGGGTGCGGCTCGGAGTGGTGAGCAACTGGGACCACCGCCTCCCCGGCCTGCTCGCGGACCTGGAGCTCGCCACCTCCTTCGGCACGATCACCTACTCCGAGGAGGTGGGGGTCGAGAAGCCGGACCGGCGGATCTTCCTCCACGCGCTTAGCCGGCTGGGGGTCGAGCCCGCGGCGGCGCTCCACGTGGGGGACGGCCGGCTGGAGGACGTCGAGGGGGCGGTCGCGGCCGGGATGAAGGCGCTCCATCTCACCCGCAACACCGGGGGCGGCGACCTGCGCGACCTCCTGGATCTGCCGGACCTCGTCGAGGCCGAACGGGCCGGGCGCGTGGGCCGCCAGTGGGCGGGCGGTGTGCTAGACTTTTGACGGAAGCACGACATGAAGATCTCCACCAAAGGCGAGTACGGCATCCGGGCGATGCTTTACATCGGCACGCACTCCGACCAGGGGCCGGTGACGAGCCACGAGATCGCCCAGCACCAAGGCATCCCCGAGCCCTATCTGCGCCAGATCCTCGCCCTGCTCTCCAAGGACCGGCTGATCCAGTCGAACCGCGGACCCCAGGGGGGTCACGTGCTCGGCCGGCCGGCGTCCAGGATTACCCTGCGCGACATCCTGGTGACGCTGGAGGGGCAGACCACGGGGATCGACCAGATCCTCTCCCTCCCCTGCACGATCGACGTGGGGACCGAGTTCTGCGCCATCCGCGAGGTCTTCCTGGCGGTTAAGAAAGAGGTCGAGCGCATCCTCTCCCAGATGACGCTCGAGGAGCTGGTCGACCGCCAGCGCGAGATCCTCACGCAGCGGATCTCGGTGCCGCTCGACCTGCCCATCCCCGCGCTGCTCCCCGTGATCCGGGGCTGAAGGCCCAGCCCGGAAGCCGAGCTTGTGAAGGTCTTCACAAGCTCGCCCGAACCTGTTATGCTCCGCCTCGCTCGGAAGGGTGTGGGCCTCCGGAGCGCGGTCCTTCGCAAGCGGCGAGATCATCATGCCTGAGGAACCGAAGCCCGGAAGCGATTGGTCCAGGCTGTCCAGCATCGGGTTCGAGCTGGTGGCGGCGGTCGGCGGATTCATCTTCGCCGGATATCTCTGGGACCGCCATTTCAGGACCGCCCCCTGGGGGCTCCTGACCGGCGCCGTCCTGGGTCTGGTCGGCGGCATGTACAACCTGATCCGCCAGTCGCTGCTCGCCACCCGGGGACCGGCGAACGAGATCAAGAAAACGAACGGCGACGGAGCGCGATGAGCGCCTCCCGGTCGCCGGCCGCGGCCGGATCCGCTTTGATGGGATACCTGCGGTTCCTTGTTTGGGCGGTCGCGATCAGTATCGCCGCCGCTCTGTTGGGATACGTGCCGACGCGGCGCTTGGGAGGTGACGGCGCGCTCCCGGCGATGGCCGCGGGGATCGCGGTCGGGGTGATCGCCTCGGCGGTGGGCGCGCTGCCCATCCTGCTGGCCCGGCGGTCGGGGGCCCCGCCCTCGCCCGTCCAGGGGCTCCTCTCGACGGCGATCCGCCTGGCGGCGCTGGTGGTCCTAGGAGTTTCGGCGGCGCTCTCCGGGGTATTTGAGACGCGCCCCTTGATCGTCTGGATCGCGCTGGGGTACGTGGCGCAGCTCGCGCTCGACGTCCGGTACGCGGTCCGTGGCTTGTGAACAGAGAGATTGGAGACGGCAAGAATGTTTCTCGCATTTCTGGCATTGGCGGAGAACCCGCTCGAGCACATCGTGCGGCATCCGATGAAGCAGATGTCGGCCAACCTCGGGTGGCTGAGTCAGGGTGGCAAGATCACGCTGCTGGACAGCCACATCGTGATGATGATGCTCGCCGCGCTGCTGCTGATCCTGCTGGTGCCGGTCTCGGTGCGCAAGCGCCGGGGGGCGGGCGAGGTCGACTCGCTGGTGCCCACCGGGGCGGGCAACGCCGTCGAGGCGATCTGCGAGTACCTCCGCAACGAGGTCGCGCTGCCCGCCCTGGGCGAGCACACCGACCGCTTCATCAAGTTCGTCTGGACGGTCTTCTTCTTCGTCCTGACGGTGAACCTCCTGGGCCTGCTGCCGATCGGCGGCCTCAAGCTGCTCGGCGCGCACCTCGGCGGCACGGCTACGGCGAACCCCTGGATCACCGGCACGCTGGCCCTGATGACGCTGGCGATGATGATCGTCAATGGAGTGCGGCTGGGTGGCAAGCACTTCTTCGCCCACTTCAACCCCGGCCCCTGGTGGCTCTCGTGGCTGCTGGTGCCGATCGAGGTGATCGGCCTCTTCGCCCGCATCTTCGCGCTGATCGTCCGGTTGTGCGCCAACATGATCGCCGGCCACGTGCTGCTGGCGGTGCTGCTGAGCTTCATCTTCTCGGCCGCGGCGAAGAGCATCGCGGGCGGGCTCGGCGTCGCCGTGCCGGTGGTGCTGGGCAGCATCGCGATCACCATGCTGGAGATGTTCGTCGCGCTTCTGCAAGCGTTCATTTTCACCTTCCTGACGACCCTGTTCATCGGCCAGTCGATCGTCTTCCATCACCACGACGACCACGCCGCGGGGGCGCAGGCGCACTGATAGACACGACTCGCCCTGCCCGGAGGGAGCGGGGGCGTACCGACCCTACGAAAGGATCTTTTTCGATGAGCAAGAGAACGGCCAAAATCGCGTTGATGATGATCGCCCTCGGCTTCGTGCTGATGTTCGCCTCGGTGGCCCCGGTCCACGCGCAGGCGACCGCGGCCGGTCCGGCCACCAGCCACGACGGCGGTCTGATGACCACGGACGGCGCCCGCAAGCTGGGCGGCTCGCTCGGCGCCGGGCTCGCCCTGCTCGGCGGCGGCCTCGGCATCGGCCGCATCGGCGGCAGCGCCGTCGAGGCGATCGCCCGCCAGCCGGAAGCCGCCGGCCAGATCAGCACGGCGATGATCATCACCGCCGCCCTGATCGAAGGCGCCATGCTGTTCGCGGTCGTCGTCGGCCTGCTGGCCTCGCTCTGAGGCCGGACAAGCGCACCAGGATTCCGCCCCTTCCCGCGCGCGGGGAGGGGCATTGAATGCGAGCACACAGCATGATCAAAAGAGCGTTGTTTCTACTGGCCGCGCTGACGCTGACGATCGCCGCGCTCCCCGCGCTGGCCGCGGAGGGCGCCGGCGAGGCCCAGCCCAGCCTGTTCGCGGGCGACCTCGGCAACTCCGTGTGGACGATCCTGATCTTCGTCCTCGTGCTGGTCATCCTCGGCAAGTACGCCTGGGGGCCGATCCTCAGCACGCTGCAGACGCGCGAGAGCTTCATCCACGAGGCGCTCGCCAAGGCCAAGGCCGATCGTGACGCGGCCGAGGCGCGGCTGAAGCAGTACGAGGAGCGGCTGGCCGGAGCGCGGGCCGAGGCGACGGCGATCGTCGACGAGGGGCGGCGCGACGCCGAGGTGGTGAAGCGCAAGATCGAGGCCGCCGCCAAGGTCGAGGCCGACAAGATGATCGACCGCGCCCGCCGCGAGATCCAGATCGCCACCGTCACCGCCACCCGCGAGCTCTACGACCTCTCCGCCCGCCTCGCCACCGACATGGCGGCGCGCGTGATCGGCCGCGAGCTCTCGGCCAAGGACCACGAGCGCCTGATCGCCGAGGCGATCGACGGCCTCAGCGGCTCGGGCCCGCAGGCGCACTAGCCATGGCGAACGTCGACGAACGCGAACGGGAGGTCGGCCGTCTCTACGCCGAGGCGATCCTGCACGTCGCCGAGGAGCAGGGGCAGGCCGAGGCGCTGCAGGAGGAGCTCAACGAGCTGGTGACGTATCTCGACAGCAATCCGGCGATCGAGCAGTTCTTCGGCAGCCCGCTGGTCGAGGAGGGGCCGCACGCGGAGGCGATCGAGAGAGCCTTCCGTGGCAAGGCGAGCGATCTGCTGGTCGACTCGCTCGAGGTGATCAACCGCAAGGGGCGCCTCGGCTCCCTGCGCGCCATCGCCGCGGGGTACCGGGCGGCGCTGCGCGACCTGCGCGGCTGGATGGACGTCCACGTCCGCACCGCCGTGCCGCTCACCGACCCTCTGCGCGCCCGGCTGACGGAGGCCCTCGCCGCCACCACCAGCCGCAAGCCGTCGCTGATCGAGCAGGTCGATCCGGCGGTGGTGGGCGGCCTGGTGATCGAGATCGAAGGGCGGAAGATCGACGCCAGCCTGGCGTCGCGCCTGCATCATTTGAGCGAGGCGCTGCACGCGCGCGCCTCGCGTGAGATCCATAGCGGCAAGGCCTACGTCGCCGAGTCGTAGGAGGCCCAAGGAGCTTTCATGAGATTCAAAGTCGACGAGATCGCGTCGGTCATCGAGGAAGAGATCCGCAAGTACCGCACCGAGGTCGACCTCTCGGAGGTCGGCAAGGTGCTCGAGGTGGGCGACGGCATCGCCCGCATTTACGGCCTCACCGGCGCCATGGCCGGCGAGCGCCTGGAGTTCGCCAACGGCGCCCAGGGGCAGGTGTTCAACCTGGAGGAGGGGTCGGTCGGCGCCGTCGTCCTCGGCGACTATCTGGGCATCAAGGAGGGGGACGAGGTGCGCCGCTCCGGCGAGCTGCTCTCGGTCCCGGTCGGCCCGGCGCTGGTCGGCCGCGTCGTCGACCCCCTCGGCCGGCCGCTCGACGGCAAGGGGGACATCAGCACCCCGTACCGCCGGCCGTTGGAGTTCAAGGCCCCCGGCATCGCCGAGCGCCAGCCGGTCACCGAGCCGCTGCAGACCGGCATCAAGGCCATCGACGGCATGATCCCGATCGGCCGCGGCCAGCGCGAGCTGATCATCGGCGACCGCAAGACCGGCAAGACCGCGGTGGCGATCGACACGATCGTCAACCAGCGCGGCAATCCACCCGAGGAAAAGGTGATCTGCGTCTACGTGGCCATCGGCCTCAAGGAATCGACGGTGGTCGGCCTGGTCGACAAGCTGCGCGAGGTCGGCGCGCTGGACTACACGATCGTGATCTCGGCCTCGGCGGCCGATCCGGCGCCGCTGCAGTACATCGCCCCCTACGCCGGCGCGGCGATGGCCGAGTACTTCATGTACCAGGAGGGGAAGGCCACGCTCTGCGTCTACGACGACCTGTCGAAGCAGGCGCAGGCCTACCGCCAGCTCTCGCTGCTGCTGCGCCGGCCGCCGGGCCGCGAGGCCTACCCGGGCGACGTGTTCTACCTCCACTCGCGCCTGCTGGAGCGCAGCGTGAAGATGCGCGACGAGTACGCGGTGGTGCCCAAGGACACGCCGGCCGACAGCCGCGACCGCGCGCTCGCCGTCAAGCATCCGGAGGGGCTCGCGGCGCCCGCCGAGGTGCGCCCGGACGGCGCCGACGGCACCTACCACCGGCCGCACGGCAAGCACAAGGCGGAGGCCTTCCTCGCCTCGCTGCCCGATAAGGACAGGTACAAGGTCCACCGCTTCCCGGACAGCGGCGGCTCGATGACGGCGCTGCCGATCATCGAGACGCTGGAGGGCGAGGTCTCGGCCTACATCCCGACCAACGTGATCTCGATCACCGACGGCCAGATCTACCTCGAGCCCGACCTCTTCTTCGCCGGCGTGCGCCCCGCGATCAACGTCGGCATCAGCGTCTCCCGCGTCGGCGGCAACGCGCAGCGGAAGGCGATGAAGAAGGTGGCCGGCTCGCTGCGGCTCGACCTCGCGGCGTTCCGCGAGCTGGAGGCGTTCGCCCAGCTCGGCACCGAGCTCGACACCGCCACCCAGCGCCAGCTCGACCGCGGCCAGCGCATGGTGGAGCTGCTCAAGCAGCCGCAGTACCAGCCGTACAACGTTAACGAGGAGGTGCTGTCGATCTTCGCCGGCACCCGCGGCTTCCTCGACGACGTGCCGGTGCGCGAGGTGGCGAGGTTCGAGGGCGCGATGCTGAAGTTCTTCCGCGACCAGCATCCGGAGATCGTCGACGAGATCGACCGCACCAAGGATCTCGGCGGCGATCTCCCGGACCGGATCGGCCAGGCGATCCGCGACTTCAAGTCGCAGTACAGCAAGGCGGCCGCTCCCAAGGGCAGCGAGGTCGCCGCCTAGGCGGAAACGAGCGATGGCAAACCGGCGAATCCTCGTCAAGCGCCGCAAGGCGGTGCGCAACATCCGCAAGATCACGCGCACCATGCAGCTCATCGCGACCGCCCGCTTCCAGGCGGCGTTCAACCGGGCCGTGGCGACCCGGCCGTACACCGAGAAGCTCGCCGAGCTGGTGGCCGACCTCTCGCGCGCGGCCGGCAACGTCGAGCATCCGCTGCTCAAGACCAACGAGGGGGTCGACCGCTCGGCCCTCGTGGTGCTGACCAGCGACCGGGGCTTGGCCGGCGGCTACAACGCCAACGTCCTGCGCACGGCCCTCGGCCATCTCGACCAGCAGCCGGCCGGCATGACCACCGACGTGCACATGGTCGGCAAGAAGGGGATCTCCTACTTCCGCTTCCTGCGCCGTCCGGTGGCCGAGCAGACCTCGGGGATCGGCGACCGCCCCCGCTTCGACCAGGTGGAGCCGATCGCCAACGCCCTGATCGACCGCTTCGTGCGCGGCGAGATCTCCTCGGCCCACGTGGCCTACATGAAGTTCCTCTCCGCCGGCCAGCAGCGCCCGGTGGTCGTGCAGCTCCTGCCCCTCCAGCCCGAGGTGAAAAAGGGGGAGGAGAAGGCGAAATCGGTGGAGTACGAATTCTCCCCCGACCCCCGGCAGCTCCTCGACGAGCTGCTGCCGGCGACCGTGCGGGTGCGGCTCTTCCAGGCCTTCAACGACGCCGCGGTCTCCGAGCAGGTCGCCCGCATGGTGGCGATGAAGGCGGCGACCGACGCCGCGCAGGACATGATCAAGGCGCTGACGCGTGAGTACAACCGCGCCCGGCAGACGCAGATCACCATGGAGCTCCTGGACATCGTGGGCGGCGCCAACGCGCTGTCCTGACGAACGCCCGAGCTCGTTCAAAGATTGGAAAGCATGATGGAAACCAACGGCAATACCGGCAAAGTGACCCAGGTCATCGGCTCCACGCTCGACGCGCAGTTCGCCGAGGAGCATCTGCCGCTGATCTATAACGCCCTCCGCGTCGAGGTGCCGAAGACGGTGCTCGGCGAGACCACCACCGAGACCCTCTGGTGCGAGGTCGCCCAGCATCTGGGCGGCGGCCGGGTGCGCGCGGTGGCCCTCGGCTCGACCGACGGCCTCCAGCGCGGCGTGGACATCCTCGACACCGGCGCGCCGATCTCGGTCCCCGTGGGCATCGAGACCCTCGGCCGGGTGT
>Ga0308175_100002009_pt1 | contig 13825 bp, 8 predicted proteins | sample PhyCR1_3_FD_203893 | JGI IMG/M metagenome (GOLD analysis project Ga0308175, IMG submission 203893) | Soil microbial communities from UC Gill Tract Community Farm, Albany, California, United States - DLSLS.C.R1 | ecosystem: Environmental > Terrestrial > Soil > Agricultural land | place: USA...
CACGGAGCCCACGGCGGTCAGGCTGGAGGGGAGCGAGGAGCCCGCGCCCGGCAGGATGTCCTGCACCAGGTGCGTGCCGGCCGCGGTGCCGTCGCTCACCCAGAGCTCCAGGCCGTGGACGCCGTCGTTGGCGGTGAAGAAGGCCTGGTTGCCGGCGGCCGTCAGGCCGGAGATCCGGGAGCCGGCGGAGCCGGGGTTGACGTCCTTCACCAGCACCGTCCCCGCGTCGGTACCGTCGCTCCGCCACAGCTCCTCGCCGTGCGGGCCGTCCTGCGCCCGGAAGAGGACCGCGCCGCCCGGCAGCACGGCGAACGGCTCGGTGTCGGCGGTCACGGCGACGTCCTTGACCTGGACGGTGCCGGCCGCCGTGCCGTTGCTCTTCCAGAGTGTGTAATGGAAGAGGGCGGGTTGAAAGCCGCTGAAAAAGAGGGTGCCGCCGGCGTCCGCCAGGTTCAGGGGGTCCAATCCCAGCCCGATCATCGACGTTCCGCCGGCCGTGCCGTCCGAGGCCCAGAGGTCGTAGCTCGTGCCGTTGAGGAGAGAGTAGAAGACCTTCCCACCCGCGGGCATCGGAGCCCCGTAGGAGGCCGGCGAGCTATGGAGCGCCACCAGGACGGTCCCCGCCGCGGTGCCGTCGGTCTTCCACAGCCCGGCGGGAGCGCTGTCCGGCTGGGAGAGGAAGAAGAGCTCGTTGCCCAGGGGCTTCGTCGCGAAAACCAGCACGGAGCTGCCGGGCACGATCTCGGTACCGGCCTCGGTGCCGTCGCTCAAGCCCAGGCGGCGGCCGAGGGTATCGAAGGCCACCCGGCCGTTGACGGCGTGAAGGTGATCGGGGAGCGAGCTCAGGGTGTCCCCGGTCAGATCCTTGACCTGCGACGTGCCTGCGTCGGTGCCGTCGCTCCGCCACAGCTCGTAGTTGAAAGTGGCGTCGGTCGCCTGGAAGAAGAGAGCGCCGTTGAGGTCGGCGAGGAGGCCCGGCGACAGGGTCCCGCTGGAGACGTCGAAGGACGAGGTCGCGAGCGGGACGTCCAGGATCTTGTACGAGCCGGCCATGGTGCCGTCCGTGACCCAGAAGGACGGGTTGAAGTCCCCCCGGAAGAACAGCCGGCCGCCCGCCACGCCATGGTTGTCGACCCCTTGCGAGAAGACGTCCACGTAGGGCCAGGAGCCGGAAGCCGGCGCCAGCGGCTGCGTGCCGGCGTCGGTGCCGTCGCTCGTCCAGAAGCCTGCGAAGTACATACCGTTCGCGGGCGCGTAGAAGACCAGACGCCCGCCGATCGCGGTGAACGAGTATCCCCCGCTCGTGGGAGGCAGGCCGCTCACGCCGCCCGGGGCCAGGTCCTTGACCATCCGGGTTCCCGCCGTGGTGCCGTCGGTGGCCCACAGCTCGGCCCCGTAGGTGCCGTCCGCGGCGCGGAAGAACGCCTGGCTGCCCACCACCGTGATCTCGCGCGGGTCCGAGCCGGAGCTGCCGGACCACACGTCCAGCAGCAGCCCGGTCCCTCCCACGGTGCCGTCCGTGCCCCAGAGCTCGCTGCCGTGGGTGGGATCGGTGGCGTTGAAGAGGACCTTGCCGTTGAACACCGTGAGCCCGAACGGGGAGGAGCCGGACGAGCCGGGCGTGATGTCCTTGATCTGGACGGTCCCGGCCGCCGTGCCGTCGGTCCGCCAGATCTCGGGCCCATGGGTCAAGTCGTCCCCCACGAAGACGAAGCCCCCCCAGGGCGCGGCCACGGCCTCTTGGCCGGCCGGCCCCAGGTTGTAGAAGCGGATGGGGCTGCCCGCGCCGGGGCTCACCTCGGACAGCCGGTGGGTGCCGGCGTTGGTGCCGTCGGTCACCCAGGGCTCCCAGGTCGTGAAGGAGTCCTGCGCCGCGAACAGGACCTGGCCGTGGTCCACAGCCAGGAACCGGAGGGGGAAGTAGGCGAGAAAACCGCGGGCAGCCTCTCCCACCGCGTGCGTCCCGCCCGGGGTGCCGTCCGTGATCCAGAGCTCCTGGACGTCGTCGGCGCCGAGGACGGTGAAGAGGAGCTTGCCTCCGATGTCCCTCATCGCGGAGATCAGGAAGGGCTCGAAGCTCTGCCGCCCGTTGATGTCCGCCTTCACCAGCGACGTGCCCCCGGGAGTGCCGTCGCTCTTCCACAGGCCTGGACCCTGCAGCGGGTCGTCGGTGAAGAAGAAGAGCAGGCCGTTCGAGCTGGTGAGGGCGCGCGGGAAGGGGGAGCAGGCGCCGGGGCAGATGTCCTTCAGCAGGAAGGTGCCGGCCGGGGTGCCGTCGGTGCGCCAGATCTCCTCACCGTGGGTGCCGTCGTCGGCCACGTAGTAGAACAGGGAGCCCACCCCCTCGCTCTCCGCGCCGATATCCTCGACCCGCGGCGCCGGTTGATCGGGGTTGATGTCCTTCACCAGGTAGGCGGGCGCCTGACCGCGGGCCGGCAGGACGGCGAGGAGACCGGTCATCACGAACAAACGCACGAACAGACGCGCAGGGTTGGTCCTCATGGAGGCTCCTTAGAAGCGATCGATTGTCTGCACCCGTACATGCGATTTTCCCGGAAAGCTTTCGTCACGGCAGCGGCAGATGGAACGCCGTGGCGAGGAAGACCGCCATCTCCCCCCGGGTGATCGGCTGATCGGGACAGAAGTTGCCGCCGCCACAGCCGCTGGTGATGCCGTCCGCCGCGAGCTGCTCGATGAAGCGGGCGGCCCAGTAGCCGGCCGGCACGTCGGCGAAGCGGGTGCCGGAGGCCGGCGGCGGGGTTTCGAACCGGGCCAACGTCAGCAGCACCGCCATCTCGGCCCGGGTCAGGTTGTTGTTCGGGCAGTAGAGCGGAGGATTGGCCGAGCAGCCGCTCACCACCCCCTCGCGCGCCAGCTCCTCGATCCAGGGTCCGGCCCAGAAGCCGAGGGGCACGTCGTCGAAGCGGGTGCCGGTGGCGGGCGGCGGCGCCGTGCCGCGGGCGCTGAGGAGGAAGACCGCCATCTCGGCGCGGGTGATCGGCGTGTCCGGGCAGAAGCCGCCGCCGCCGCAGCCGCTGGTGATCCCCCGCACCACGAGCGCCTCGATGAACCGCCAGGCGAAGTAGCTCGCGGGCACGTCCTGGAAGGTGGCGAGCAGGGTGGGCTTGGGTACCGCCCACGGCTCGAAGCCGCTCACGCCGTCATTGGCGGCGAAGAAGACGTCGGCTCCCGCGTCGGTGAAGCCGAGCGGGCTGGAGGGGGTGGCGCCGGGCGCGATGTCCTGCACCTGGAAGGTGCCCACCGCCACGCCGTCGCTGCGCCAGAGCTCCTGGCCGTGGACGCCGTCGTCGGCGGAGAAGAGGACCAGCGAGCCGACCGCCGTGAGGCTCTGGATGACGGGCGAGCCCGCGCCGGGGACGATGTCCTTGACCAGATGGGTGCCGCCGGCGGTGCCGTCGCTCGTCCACAGCTCGCGGCCGTGGACGCCGTCGTCGGCCACGAAGAAGAGGAGGCCGCCCGCGACGGTGAGCTGGGCGGGGTCGCCCGAGCCGGCGCCGGGATTGAGATCCCGGAAGAGAACAGTGCCGGCGGGGGTGCCGTCGGTCCGCCAGAGCTCGCGGCCGTGGATGCCGTCGTCGGCGATGAAGTAGAGCTTGCCGCCAAACACGTTCGCCGGGCTGGGGACGTAGGAGATGCTGACCGAATCGAGGTCGAGGGACGACGCCGCTCCCGGGTTGATGTCCTTGAGCAGGATGGTGCCGGCGGGGGTGCCGTCGCTCGCCCACAGCTCCTGGCCCGTGGCGTCGTCGAAGGCCGTGAAGACGACCACGCCGCCGAGCCGCACCGGGGCCAGCGGATTGGAGGAGGCGGTGCCGGAGCGGATGTCCTTGAGCAGGCCCGTGCCCCCCGGTGTGCCGTCGGTGACGCACACCTCCATGCCGGAGGCCGAGAGGTTGCACGCGAACACGGCAACCGATCCCAGGGAGGTGATCCACTGGATGTAGTTCTCCGTCCCGGATTCGATCGGGGTAAGGCTGGTGGTGCCGGCGGCGGTGCCGTCCGTCTTCCAGAGCTGGAAGTAGATCCCGCCGTTGGTGGCTTCGTACAAAAGGCCGGAGCCAAACGGCGTGATCAACCCCGGACTGTAGCCCCCGCTTCCGGGGGCGATGGGCTGGGTGCCGGCATTGGTGCCGTCCGTCTTCCACAGCTCCCAGCCGAGGGAGCTGTCCAACCCTGTGAAGAAGAGGCTTCCCAGGGCGGGGGTGAAGCCGGCCGCGGCGATCAACGCCCCGGGCTGGAGTTGGGTGGTGCCGGCCGGGGTGCCGTCGGTGGCCCACAGGCCGGTGGAGGAGGCGAGCAGGTCGAGGCCGCCGCCCAGCGGGACGTTGGAGGTCGAGACCAAGTCGCCGTTCCCCGGGTCGAGGGAGAGGAGCTGCACAGTGCCGGCGGCGGTGCCGTCGCTGACCCAGGGGTTGAGAGTGATGGCGGTCCCGCCCACGTTGGCGTCCCACAGCAGCCGGCTTCCGAGGTGGCTGAAGTTGAAGAACGGGTGGCCGTTGATCACGAAGACCGAGGAGGCGACCGTCTCGGCGTCCTTGACCTCCACGCTGCCGGCGGCGGTGCCGTCGGTCTTCCAGATCTCGTTCCCATGGTCCACGGTGATGCCCCGGAAGAAGGCTGTGGCGCCGGCGGCCGCGATGCTGGAGACCAGGGTGTCGGCTCCCCAGCCCGCTCCCGGCTGGACGTCTTTGACCATCGCGGTGCCGGCGGCGGTGCCGTCGCTCTTCCACAGCTCGAGGCCGTGGGTGCCGTCGTCGGCGAAGAAGAGGACGCCGCCGTTGAAGGGCTGGATCCTGCCGTGGGCGAAGAGGCTGATGCCGTCTCCCGAGCCGGGGTTGACGTCCTTGACGATCGCGGTGCCGGCGGCGGTGCCGTCCGATTTCCACAGCTCCTGGCCGTGCGTGCTGTCCGTCGCGGCGAAGTACAGCTGCCCGCCCATCGCGGTCAGGAGACGGAGGCCACTGCTGTCGAGCCCGGGATCGATGTCGAGGACCCGCGCCGTGCCGCCCGGCGTACCGTCGGTGCGCCAGAGCTCCTGGCCGGCCGTATCGTCGGAGGCGCCGAAGAGGATCAGGCTGCCCACGCGGGTGAAGCCCAGGGGATAGGAGCCGGAGGCGCCAGGGTTGATGTCCAGCAGCAGCGACGTCCCGCCGGGAGTGCCGTCGCTCAGCCAGGGCTCGTAGCCGTGGACGCCGTCGTCGGCCTTGAACAGGAAGGAGCCGCCACCGAGCGCCAGAGCGTCGTTGTCGGTGCCAGGGAGAGGAGCGTTGTAGGAGGAATCTCCGACGCCGGGGTTGAGGTCCACGAGCAGGCTGGTGCCGGCGGCGGTGCCGTCGGAGATCCAGGGCTCACGGCCGTGGACGCCGTCGTCGGCGTTGAGCAGCAGCTTGCCGTTGCCCAGGTCCAGCCAGAGGCGCGGGTCGGAGCCCGCGGCGCCCGGACGGATGTCGGTCACGAGCTGGGTGCCGGCGGCGGTGCCGTCGGTCTTCCACAGCTCGCGGCCGTGGACGCCGTCGTCCGCCGAAAGGTAGAGCGACGTGCCGGCGCCGAGGAACCGGGGCGCGGAGGCCGCGAGGCCGGGGTCGAGATCGAGGATCATCGACGTGCCGGCGGCGGTGCCGTCGCTGCGCCAGGGCTCGACGCCGTGGACGCCGTCGTCGGCGCCGAAGTAGAGGACACCGTTCCAGACGGTCAGTTGCTGCGGAAAGCTGGCGCAGTCCCCCGGGCAGATGTCCTTGACCAGGACGGTGCCGGCGGCGGTGCCGTCGGTCTTCCACAGCTCGGTGCCGTGGATGCCGTCGTTCTCGACGAAGAACACCGTCGTCCCCAGCACCACGAGCTCTTGAGCGGTGAAGAGGGACGGGGTGAAATCCTGCAGGGTCGTATTGAGGTCCACGACCTGGTGGGCCGGCTGGGCCAGCGCGGGAAGGTCGAGCAGCAGGAACAGCAACACGGCGGCGGATGGGCGCACGGCGGCTCCTCCACGGAAGTAAGTGGTTCTGCGACGATGAATGCTATTTTAACATTCCTACCGGCTTACTGCTTCGACCGCCTTTTCCAGCAGCTCGTCCCTCCCCTCCGCCACCCCTTGAGCGTCCGCGAGGCCGGCCGCCGGCGCGGGGAGGTGGGGGGACCATCCCAGTTTCCGTCCTGGAGAGTGGGTATTGAAGCCTGGGGTTTCAACCCCAGGCGGGAGGGCGGCTGGTTTATGGGACTGGGATTCGGAATTCTTGCAAGGCTAGATGGATCCGGGGTCGCAGCTCCAGACCAGGCTCGCCGTGCAGGTGCAAGCCCCGCAACCATCGGGATTGCTAACGTCGTAGCAGGACTTGATTTTCCCTACGGGGCTGCAGCTTTGACCGTTGGCGGCCGAGCAGATGGAGCTGCAACCATTCGGCGGAGCGAGAAATACCGCTCCCGTCATGGGATCGCCCGCCCACAGGGAGGATGCGGCGTCGCACACCGGTGCGGGGGCGGCCTTCGGGCTCGGCGAGGCCAGGTTTCCCGGGTCGGCCATGGCGAAGCTCGCCAGGAGGATCTGTGCCAGGAGAAGGCGGATGACGAGTTTGTGCATATTGATCTCCTTTCGGCTCTATTAAACCACGATATCGCTCAAGGAGAACGTTTGTCGGTGGATGTATCCCCCTCAGCTCCGGCTTTTGTGCAGCGCCGCGCCGATCCCCACCACGAACAGCACCGACCACACCGGCCAGGGGCCGTGGGCGCCGGCGAGGATGGCGCCGGCCACCATGCAGAAGCCGCCGAAGAGGGTGCCGCGCAGGCCGGCGAGGGGGTTCTCGGGCCGCCGGGTGGCCTGCTCCAGGAGCCGCAGCCCCTCGGTGATCAGGCTCGGCGCCTTGGCGACGGCCTCCAGGAGGTCCGGCCCCGCCCGCAGCACCTGCTGGATCAGGTTCTGCGGGCTGAACTGATTGCGGAAGATGGCGTTCGCGTGCTCCCGGGAGACGGCGGCCACGTCGAGCCCGGGCTTGAGGATCTGGCCGACCCCCTCGAAGGTGACCAGCGCCTTGACCATCAACACCATCTCGACCGGGAAGTAGAGGCGGTGCTGGGCGCCGAGGTTGACCGAGCGCATGATGAGCTGCGCCAGCGAGAAGTCCCGGAAGCTCCCGGCGCGGTTGAAGCGCAGCAGGATCTCCGTGACCTCGCGGCGGAAGCCGTTGACGTCCGCGCCCGGGCCGGGGATGGCGATCGCCGCCAGATAGCGCGCCGCCCCCTCGGCGTCCCCCATCACCAGCGTGTAGTAGTAGTAGAGGAAGGTGCGCCGAAGGTCGCTCTCGAAGCGCCCCACCATGCCGAGGTCGATGAACCCGAGCCGCGGGCCGGGGAGGATCAGCAGGTTCCCCGGATGCAGGTCGGCGTGGAAGAAGCCGTCCTTGAACAGCATGCGGATGATGCTCGCCGCCCCCAGGTCGACCAGCCGGTCGCGGTCCTCGTCGGAGAGGGTCTGGGTCTCGGGCGCCCCGGGCTTGTACCCCTTGAGGAACTCCATGCAGAGCACGCCGCGGCTGCTGTGCTGCCGGTAGATCTTGGGGAAGACCACCCCTGGCAGGTCGTGGAAGTTGGCCGTGAACGACTCGGCGTTGTCCGCCTCCCGCCGCAGGTCGACCTCGCGGCGGGTGTACTCCACGAACTCGCGGATGAGCTGGGACGGCCGGTAGCGGGGGAGGAAGAGCTGGAGCATCGCCCCCAGGATGCGCAGGAGGATGGCGTCGCGGGTCAGCGTCTCGCGGATCCCCGGCTTGACCACCTTGATGATCACCGAGTCCCCCTCGTGCGTCGTCGCCCGGTGGATCTGGGCGATCGAGGCAGAGCCGGTGGGGATCGGATCGACCCAGGAGTACATCTCGCCGACCGGCCGCCCGACGTCCGCCTCGATCATCCGCAGATAGCGGTCGAAGGGGACGACCGGCAGGCGGTCGAGCAGGTTCTTGAGCTCGTCGGTGATCGAAGGCGGCAGGATGTCCTGGCGCAGGGCGAGCACCTGGCCCAATTTGATGTAGGTGGGCCCCAGGATCTCCAGCCGCCGCCGGAGCTGCACGGGGAATGGCCGGCTGGCGATCTGCTTGTCGAGGAAGGGGCGGACGAGCGCGGCGAGCAGCCGCTCCACCCAGAACAGTAGCCGGAAGCGCCGTCCCGTGCCGAACGCCAGCCCCGCCCGGGCATGTGCCACCAGGGCGCCGAAGGCGAGGGCGATCAGATGGCGCTGGGTGGTGATGAAGCGCCGGACCAGCCCCTGCGGCGGCACGTCCGGCAGCATCTCGAACCCGGGGATGGCGCCCGAGTGGTCCGGAGGATCGGGAGAGACCGGAACGGGAACCGGCGCCGGCAGAGCCGGAAGATCGGGGTCCTCGGCGGCGGCTGGGCGCGGCTCTACCATTTGTGGGGAGTGTACCTTAGGCTCGAACCCTCACCCCTACCCTCCCCCCTCCCTCACCGGGAGAGGCGAAAAAAGAAGGATTGTGTTTTTGTCTTTCGCCGGGGTGATGGGGGGGCAACGGCGAGGTTGCGGTATCTTCCGCCCGGAGGGATTTCGCATGCCGACATTCCGCAGGCTCCTGCCGGCCGTCCTGGCGCTCGCGGCGCTCCTGCTCGTCCAGGGCGAGGCTCTGTCGCGATCGCGTTCGCGGGGTCCAAAGGGCGCGCGAGCGGACGAGGAGTGGAGCCGCACGTCGCCGCCGGTCAACGTCACCCACATCTTCGAGGGGGAGATCAACAAGCGGGGGAAGCCGACCGGCTTCCATTCGCGTCCGGGCGGACGGGACCCGGAGAACGCCCGGGTGGTGCGGATCACGGACCGGCCCAACCGCGCCGGGGTCTATTCGGCCGAGGTGGAGATCCGCTCGGGCTCGCAGTGGCTCTCGAAACGCTCGACTCTCTATCCGGACCGTCTCGACCGCGAGGCGGTGATCATGGCCGTCCTCAACGCCTTCCGGAACCGCTCCGGCGCTGGCGGCGGTGAGAGATTCCGCGGCCCCTCGGGGCAGGGGTTCACCATCGAGGGGTACTTCCAGAACGGCCGCATCAACACGGCCTATCCCATCTACAGCACCCGGGAATGACGGGGAGGAGGACCGATGCAGCTCCAATTCCACTGGGACGACGACGATACCCCCCGCGCCCGCGGCAAGGGTCACGGCCGGGCGCTGGCCGGTTTCCTGGAGAGCGACCTCCAAGACAGCCCGGCCGCCGCGCGCGAGGTGCTGCGCGCCCTCGACCGGGTCGAGTCCGGCCAAGAGCCCTCCTGGGAGCGTACCGGCAACGCCTACACCCTGACGCTCTCGCCTGACGGGGCCACGATCCAGGACGAGCAGGCGGCGGACGCCGAGCCCCACGCCGTGCCCCTGGCGGCGCTCCGCGAAGCCGTCTCTGGTTGGGTTTCTTTCCTGGAGGAGAAGAGGAGAACCTAGCTCGGCCGTGAAAACGGCAGATCGAAGCTGGGCAACCCGGCCGGCCCGGTCATCAAGCCCAGCAGGACGGTCTCGAGCTCGCGCAGGCTCGGCGTCTCCATGAGGACCTGGCGCTCGGCGGGGGAGAGGGGGATGGCGTGGGCCACGGCGGTGACGATCTCGGTTCCCGCCATGTTCTCCATGATCGTGAGGTCCATGTCCGAATCGTTGGACTCGATCCGCTGGCGCACCAGGTCGCGCAGCACGGGGAACTCGAGCTCGGCCTCCAACTGCTCGGGATCGTCGAGGAACTCGCCGTAGCTCACCACCACGCGGCGGTATCCGCGGTCGCAGGGGGCCTCGCCGATCACCCGGAAGCGGATCACCCCGCCAGCGAGCACGAGGTAGCGGTCCTCGTCGGTCTCGTGGCACTCGCCGATGTAGCCCAGGCAGCCCACCTGGTAGACCGGCGGCCTCCCCCCCAGGGAGCGGGCGGCGGGGGAGTCGTCCTCCAGTGGCTGCACGATCGCCACATAGCGGTCCGTCTCCATGGCGTCGTCCACCAGGTTGCGCTCGCCAAGCTCAGTGGCGGCGAAAGGGACGACCGTGCCCGGCAGCAGCAGCGGCTGGTCCAGGGGGAACAGGGGGAGGGTGGTCGGCAGCTCTTCGGGTTTCACGTGGCGCCTATGATCCCAGACCACCCGGCCGGCTGCAACTTTCCCCCATTTGGGCCCCCATTTGGGGTCAGTTGACGCTCGAAGGCGGCGAGGTGTCCGGCGTGGTGGTCAGGAAGTTGAGAGAGAGGAGCTGGGCCAGCCGGTCGACTAGATCCCTCAAGCCCGAAGCCTCCAGCAGGGCCTGCTTCTCGGCGGGGGTGAAGGGGGCGGTCTGGGCCATGAAGAGCACCACCTGCCGGGGGGACATGCTCTCCAGGATGCCGGCGCTGCCGAAATTCTTGCGGCCGAACTCGACCACCTTCTCCTTCAGCAGACCGAGGTGCAGCTCCGGAGGCTCCTCCTCCTCGCCCATGGTGAGGTCGCCGGCGAACTCCTCGTAGCTGACGAGTGCCCGCGGGATGCCGTCCTCCGCCGGCGGCAGTTCCTGGCGGATGCGGAAGCGGACCAGCCCTTCGAGCACCACCCGGTGCCCCTCCTCGCTCCGGCCGAGGTCGATGACGTGGCACAGACAGCCCACCGAGTAGAAGCCGCCGCCGTCGCGCCCCTGGAGGACGCCGGCGAGCTCCTCCCCGGCCAGCGCGGCGTCGAGCACGGAAAGGGACAGCGGATCGGTGAGGGTGACGGGGAGCGCCGTCTCGGGCAGCAGGAGGAGTTGCTCCAGCGGGAGCAGGAGGAGCGTCGTGGGGAAATCGGAGATCCGCAGGTCGAGCTTCATGGGGGACATGGGAGGGGATGATATCAGCCCAGGAAGCCGCTACAGAGCTCGTTTTCAGAGATCGGGCTCGGCGCCGGTGATCCGCCGGAACGCCTCGACGTAGCGGTCGAGGGTGCCCTGGACGACGTCGGCGGGGAGCTCCGGCGGCGGCGACTCCTTGTCCCAGCCCGACTCGTCGAGCCAGTTGCGGACGAACTGCTTGTCGAAGGAGGCGGGCTCCTCGCCGGGAAGCCACTGGGCGATGTCCCAGTAGCGGGAGGAGTCGGGGGTGAGCACCTCGTCGATCAGCAGGAGCTCCCCGGTGTCCAAGGCGTGGCCGAATTCGAATTTGGTGTCGGCCAGGATCAGGTTTCGCGAGGTCGCGTGCTCGGCCCCCGCCTGGTAGAGGGCCAGGGTGCGGTCGCGCAGGGTGGCGGCGAGCTCCGGGCCTGCCGCGCGCTCGACGGTGGCGAAGCTCACGTTTTCGTCGTGCCCCTCCTCGGCCTTGGTGGCGGGGGTGAAGATGGGCGCCGGGAGCTGGCTCGCCCGCTCGAGGCCGGGCGGCAGGGGGATGCCGCAGACGGTCCCCGCCTTGACGTACTCCCGGTAGCCGCTGCCGGCGAGGAACCCCCGGGCCACGCACTCGAAAGGGACCACCCGCGCCTTGCGCGCCAGCACGGCGCGCCCGCGCAGCAGGTCCCGGAACGGGATCAGCGCGGCGGGGAAGTCGGCCGGATCGGTCGCCAGCAGGTGGTTGGGGGCGAGGTGGGAGAGCCGCAGGAACCAGAAGTTCGAGAGCTGGTTGAGGATTTTCCCCTTGCCCGGGATGCCCGGCCGCAGCACGTGGTCGTAGGCGGAGAGCCGGTCGGAGGCGACGATCAGCAGCGTGTCGCCGAGGTCGTAGACGTCCCGCACCTTCCCTCGCCGCGGAGGGGGAAGCCCGGGGAGCTCGCTCTGCCAGAGGACCTGATCCATGACGACGCTTTATAGCAGCCTGCGGCTCAGCGGGGCCAGATCCCGGTGTTCTCCAGGAAATTGGCGACCTCGCGGTCGAGGGCGGCGAGGAGGGGCTCGCCCGGGATCTCGGTCAGGCCCGCCTGGGCGATCGCCACGGCGTCCACGATCTCGTAGACGGGGAGCTTCTCCAGCCCCTTGAGATGGGCCATGCCGAGCTTGCGGATGCCGATCGGCAGCTGCTCGCCGGCGTCCTCGAAGATCACCACGACGTAGGAGCGGTCCCCCTCCTGGCCGCGGAAGAGGCGGATGCCCGCGGTTTCGTGGTCGAGTTGGGCGATGAACGGGCCGGTGGCCACCATGCCGTTGTTGTGCAGGGTGCCGTTGCGGTTGATGTAGGCGTAGAAGGGGCGGGACTCCTCCTTCTTGTCCACCACGTCGAGGTTCTGGCTCGACAGCGGGGAGAAGAAGCGGTGCACGGTCGCCTCCGGATACCCCTGGTTGATCAGCATGGTCTTGACCTCGTCGATCTCCTGGGTGGCCTTGCCGGTGGTCAGGCGGGAGAGCTCGACGAGGCCGGGGCCGAAGAACTCGTAGCGCTCCCCCTCCTCCGGCCGGCTGCTCATGGGGATCAGGCGGTAGGGGCCGAAGTTGAGGGCGATGCGCATGCCGCGGTCGAAGGGGAGCCCCTCGCGCACTGCCGCCACGTAGTAGCGCTGGAGCTGGATCGAGCAGAGCAGCAGGTTGGTCGCCTCGCGGCTGGAGTAGAAGGCGCCGTCCCCCAGGTACTTCTCCAGCTTGGCGCGGTGGGACGCCGCCAGGCGGTTGATCCGCCGCTGGAAGCGGAACATGGCCAGGAAGGCGCCCTCCTGGCTGTCGTTGCCGGCGCGGTGGAGGACCGAGAGGGTCGCCGAGAACTCGCTGATGTCGTAGATCATCCCGTAGCGCTCGACCCGCGGGTCGACCACCCAGGGCTCCATGAAGTCGAGGGGCCGGGTGGCGGCGGAGAGGCGGAGCTCGCCGCCGGGGACGGGCCGCCCCTGCGGCAGCTCGCGCCCCATCATCACGCCGTCGCGGACCTCGATGGGCACGATCAGCCGCCGCAGGGCGTGGATCAGCTCGAACTCCTTGAGCTTGATCAGCAGGCTCTCCCATACGGTGACCAGCGGCGGCGGCAGCAGCCGCGCCGGATCGTATGTCCGCAGGGTCGCCAGGTAGGCCACGTAGCCGGGGCGGACGAGGAGGTCGCGGCTGCCGTTGCGCGGGTCCGCCTTGAGCAGGTGGGTGACGGCGGCGCGCAGGCCGGGGTCGGTGGCGAGCTGCTCGAAGTGCCAGCGCGAGAGCTCCTCCAGCCGCCGGCGGAGGTCGCGGCCGTCGATGCGCAGCGAGCCCGTGAAGTAGCTGCCCAGCTCGCCGAGGTCGCGGCCGATGTAGTCCTCGGAAAACAGGAGAACGTTGTCCCGCAGGCGGGTGAGCAGGCGGGGGAAGAGCTCCTCCTCCCCCTCCTCGGTGGCCACCGCCAGCCGCGCCATCAGGTCGTACATGGTCGACAGCACCCGGTCGAGGAAGCGGTCGAGGATGCGGTATTTGATCGCGTCGCCGTGACGGCGGCCGGTCTCGCTGTCCCGCCTGAGGATACGTTTCGGCACATCCTTGAGCAGGCGCGCCACGTCGAGCGAGTGCTGGAGCCAGAAGACGGCGGGGTACCCGCGGCCGTAGCTGGAGATGGTGGCGTTCTCGACCGCCTTGCAGAGCAGGGCGGTGTAGCGGTCCCAGCTTTGAGTGTGCGCCTTGACGTCGTGCCCCTCGCGCCGCAGCCCCGCCACCTGCACGGCCTCCTCGGCGTCGAGGAGCTCGCGCAGGGCGGCGCGCAGCTCGAGCAGGCCGCCCGAGAGGAGGACGGGGAACCCCTGGAGAGGGGTGGCGCTCTCGTCCTCCAGGAAGATCGGGCGCGGCATGGGGAGCATCCGCTGGAGGTCGGGGATCAGCCGCCGTACCTCCTCCGGATCGGTCGAGAGGAAGTTGAAGGGACCCGGCAGGATCTGGAGAAAGGACGTCGAGCTCATGCGCGC
>Ga0308175_100002010_pt1 | contig 13824 bp, 12 predicted proteins | sample PhyCR1_3_FD_203893 | JGI IMG/M metagenome (GOLD analysis project Ga0308175, IMG submission 203893) | Soil microbial communities from UC Gill Tract Community Farm, Albany, California, United States - DLSLS.C.R1 | ecosystem: Environmental > Terrestrial > Soil > Agricultural land | place: USA...
GGTGACGAGGCCGCGACCGAGGCGGTGTTCGCCAAGGCGGACGTCGTCGTGCAGCAGGACATCGTCTACCCGCGCGTCCACCCCGCCCCGATGGAGACCTGTGGCTGTGTCGCCGACTACGAGCGGGTCGGCGGACAGCTCACGCTGTGGACGACCAGCCAGGCCCCGCACGCGCACCGCACCGTCTACGCGCTGGTCTCGGGACTGCCCGAGCACAAGATCCGGGTGATCTCACCTGACATCGGCGGCGGCTTCGGCAACAAGGTGCCGATCTACCCCGGGTACGTCTGCGCGATCGTGGCCTCGCTGGTGATCGGCAAGCCGGTCAAGTGGATGGAGGACCGGTCCGAGAACCTCGTCAGCACCGGCTTCGCGCGCGACTACGTGATGCGCGGCGAGATCGCGGCCACCAAGGACGGCAAGATCCTCGCGATCCGCACCAACGTGCTCGCCGACCACGGCGCCTTCAACGGCACCGCGGCGCCGATCAAGTACCCCGCCGGCTTCTTCGGGGTCTTCACCGGCAGCTACGACCTCGAGGCCGCCTACTGCAAGATGACCGCGGTCTACACCAACAAGGCGCCCGGCGGGGTGGCGTACGCCTGCTCGTTCCGGATCACCGAGGCCGTCTACCTCGTGGAGCGGCTGGTCGACTGCCTGGCCCACGACCTCGAGCTCGACCCGGTCGAGCTGCGGCTGCGGAACTTCATCCAGCCCGACCAGTTCCCGTACACGACCAGGACCGGATGGGTCTACGACTCCGGCGAGTACGAGCGCGCCATGCGCGTCGCGCTCGAGATGGCGGGGTACGACGAGCTGCGGCGCGAGCAGGCGGAGCGGCGCGCCCGCGGGGAGCTGATGGGCATCGGCGTCGCGTTCTTCACCGAGGCGGTCGGAGCCGGTCCCCGCAAGGACATGGACATCCTGGGCCTCGGCATGGCCGACGGCTGCGAGCTGCGCGTGCACCCGACCGGCAAGGCGGTCGTGCGCCTGTCCTGCATGAGCCAGGGCCAGGGCCACGAGACGACGTTCGCCCAGATCGTGGCGGAGGAGATCGGCATCCCGCCGGCCGACATCCAGGTCATCAACGGCGACACCGACCAGACGCCGTTCGGGCTCGGCACCTACGGCAGCCGCTCCACGCCGGTCTCCGGTGCCGCGGCCGCCCTCGTGTCGCGCAAGGTCCGGGACAAGGCGCAGATCATCGCCTCGGGGATGCTCGAGGTGTCGGTGGCCGATCTGGAGTGGGAGAAGGGCTCCTTCCACGTCAAGGGCGACCCGAGCCGCTCGGTCACGATCCAGGACATCGCCATGCGCGCCCACGGCGCGGGCGACCTCCCGGAGGGCGTGGAGGGCGGCCTGGAGGCGCAGATCTGCTACAACCCGTCGAACCTGACCTACCCGTTCGGCGCCTACATCTGCGTCGTGGACATCGACCCCGGCACCGCGGTCGTGAAGGTACGCCGGTTCGTCGCCGTCGACGACTGCGGCACCCGGATCAACCCCATGATCATCGAGGGGCAGGTGCACGGCGGCCTCACCGACGGCGTCGGGATGGCGCTGATGGAGATGATCGCCTTCGACGAGGAGGGCAACTGCCTCGGCGGGTCGCTGATGGACTACCTGATCCCGACGGCGCTGGAGGTGCCGCACTGGGAGACCGGCCACACCGTGACCCCCTCGCCGCACCACCCGATCGGGGCCAAGGGGGTCGGGGAGTCGGCCACCGTCGGCTCGCCGCCGGCCGTGGTCAACGCGGTGGTCGACGCGCTCAAGCCGTTCGGGGTCCGGCACGCCGACATGCCGCTGACCCCCTCGCGGGTGTGGGACGCCATGCAGGGCCGGGCGACCCCGCCCATCTGACCGGGCGGACCCGGATCTGCGACGACGGCCGACCTGACCAGGCAGGGGGGACAATGTGAGCGTGATCGCCACCACGATCTCGGGCCGGATCGAGGAGCTCACCGCGGCACGGGTTCCGTTCGTGCAGGCCACGGTGGTGCGCGCCCAGGAGCCGACCGCCGCGCACCCCGGCGACCGGGCCGTCGTCCTGGCCGACGGGACGATCGAGGGGTTCGTGGGTGGGCACTGTGCCGCGGGCTCGGTCCGCCACGCCGCCCTCCGGGCGCTCGGCTCGGGGGAGAGCGTGCTGCTGCGGGTCCTGCCCGGCGGCGACGACGTGTTCCCGGAGTCTCCCGGCGCCAGCGTCGTGGTGAACCCCTGCCTGTCCGGTGGCGCGCTGGAGATCTACCTGGAGCCCCTGCTGCCCCCGCCGGTGCTGCACCTGGTCGGCACCTCGCCGACCGCCGAGGCCCTGGCCGTCCTGGCGCCCGACCTCGGGTTCGTCGTGGACCGGTCCGCCGACGTGGACGACCCGGCCGGCGCGACCGCCGTGGTCGTGTCCACCCACGGCGGCGACGAGGGCGACGCGGTCCGGACCGCACTGGACGCCGGGGTCGGGTTCATCGGGGTGGTGTGCAGCCGCACCCGTGGCCGGGCCCTCCTCGACGCCATGGGCCTCACCGCGGAGGAGGCCCGACGCGTGCACGCGCACGTCGGGGTGGACATCGGCGCGCGGACCGCGCCCGAGGTGGCGCTGTCGATCATGGCCGCGCTGGTGCACAGCATCCGTGTCGACGGGCTCGTGGCGGCGGCCGGCCCACCGGTGGTCCGGGCGTCGGAGGCGATCGACCCGGTCTGCGGCATGACCGTGACGATCGGCCCCCACACCCCGCACGCGACCGTCGACGGGGTCGACCACTGGTTCTGCAACCCCGGCTGCCGGGACCGGTTCCTCGCGGAGCAGGCCTCGTGACCGTCGCCGCGATCGTGCTCGCCGCCGGCGGGTCCCGCCGGCTCGGACGCCCCAAGCAGCTGCTGGACTACCGCGGGGCAACCCTGCTCGACGCCACCCTCGGCACCGTCCGGGAGGCGGGCCTCGACCAGGTCGTGGTGGCGCTGGGCGGTGCCGCCGACGAGATCCGGGCCCGCGTCGACCTCCGCGCCACCGACGTCGTGCTCAACCCCGACTTCGGAGACGGCTGCGCCACCTCGATCCGTACGGCGCTGGCTCGGGTGCGCGAGGACGCCGAGGGCGTCGTACTCCTCCTCGGCGACCAGCCGGGCGTCACCACCGCCACGATCCGGGCCCTCCTCGCCGGGGCCGGCGGGCACGCCGTCGGGGTGTGCGCCTACGACGACGGGCTCGGCCACCCGCTGTGGTTCGACCGTGGGATGTTCGCGACCCTGACCGGGCTGCACGGGGACAAGGCCGTGTGGAAGCTCGTCGACGCCGGCGAGGACGTGGCGAGGGTCGCGGTGGCGGGGCCGGTGCCGCCCGACGTCGACACCTGGGAGGACTACCAGGCCCTGCTCGGGGTGGCCGCCTCCGAGGTCACTCGATGACCGACGAGCTGGCGTCGATCGAGGACGTCCGGAAACGGTTCGACGAGCACGGCTACCTCGCGGACGAGGGCATGGCCACCGCGGTCTTCCTCACGCTGCGACTGGGGCTGCCGCTGCTGCTCGAGGGCGAGCCCGGGGTCGGCAAGACCGCGGCCGCGCAGGTGCTGGCCGAGGTCCTCGACGCGCCGCTGGTCCGGCTGCAGTGCTACGAGGGCCTCACGGCCAACGAGGCGCTCTACGACTGGAACCACCAGCGCCAGCTGCTCGCCATCCGGCTCGCGGAGTCCCAGCACCAGCAGCTCACCGAGGCCGACCTCTTCAGCGAGGAGTTCCTGGTCGAGCGCCCGATCCTGCGCTGCGTGCGGTACACCGGCCCGCGGCCGCCGGTGCTGCTGATCGACGAGGTCGACCGGGCCGACGACGAGTTCGAGGCGCTGCTGCTCGAGGCCCTGGGCGAGGGGTCGGTGACGGTGCCCGAGATCGGCACGTTCACCGCCCGGCAGCCACCGATCGTGGTGCTCACCTCCAACCGCAGCCGGGAGCTGCACGACGCGCTGCGGCGGCGGTGCCTCTACCACTGGCTGGACTTCCCCGAGCCGGAGCGGGTGGTCGCGATCCTGCGGCGCACCGCGCCGTCGGCGAACGCGGCGCTGATCGAGTCGGCAGCGCAGTTCGTGGGCCACGTCCGCTCGCTGGACCTGGAGAAGCCGCCGGGCGTCGCCGAGGCCATCAACTGGGTGGCCGCGCTGTCCGCGCTCGGCGCCACCGAGCTGGTGCGGGACGTGGTGGTCGCGACCCTGGGTGCGGTGGTCAAGACCCCCGACGACCGGGACCTGGTCCTCGAGTCGCTCGACTCCTTCGCGTCGGGCTGACCGGGTGGTGCCGGTGTCGTCGTCCGCATCCGGACCCCTGCTGGGCGGCGCCGACCGTGCGGTCCTGGTGGTGGCGTTGGCCGGACGCCTGCGCGGCCGCGGCGTCCCGGTGACCATGACCTCGATGCGCGCCTTCGCCGACGCGCTGGAGGCCGCGCCCCCGGCGCACGTGGGGCGGCTCTACTGGCTGGCGCGGCTGACGCTGGTCAGCCGCGAGCACGACCTGGAGACCTTCGACCGCGTCTTCCACGCCGCCTTCGGGGACGCCGTTCTCGGGGTCGATCCGCAGGCCCGCCGCAGCGGGATCGAGGCCGTCCCCGAGCCCGAGGACTCGCTGCGGAAGGTCGCGGGGGAGCAGGGCGTCGAGGGCGCGGCCGCGGACCTGCCGTGGCACACGCTGCCGACGCCGGTGGCCTCCGGCGACGAGGAGGCGGAGGGGCACACGCTGCCGGAGCTGCTCCCGAGCGCCGTCGCCCGGATCGCCGACACCCCGCTGGAGCAGCTCGACGAGGAGGAGCTGGCACTCCTGGGGCGCTGGCTCGAGTCCTCCGCGCACCGCTGGCCGAGCCGGCGCAGCCGCCGGCTCCGGGTCCGCCCGTCCGGCCGCCGGGTCGCGCTCCGGGAGACGATCGCCGCGTCCCGGCGCACGGGCTGGGAGCCGATGGAGCTCAAGCGCTACCACCACGTGAAGCGGCCGCTGACGGTCACGCTGGTCTGCGACGTCAGCCAGTCCATGCAGGCCTACTCGGCGGCGTACCTGCACCTGATGCGCGCCTTCGCGCGGACCCGTCGCGCCGAGGCGTTCGCGTTCTCGACCTCGCTGACCCGGCTCACCCCGGCGCTGGCCCACCGGTCGGCCGAGGCGGCCGTCGCGCTGGCGAGCGAGGAGGTCGTGGACCGCTTCGGCGGGACCCACCTGGCCTCGTGCCTGCGCGAGCTGCTGGCGTCGCGGCACGGCAACGTCGTGCGTGGCGGCGTCCTGGTGATCGCCTCGGACGGCTGGGACAGCGACCCCCCGGAGGAGCTGGCCGCGGTGATGGCCCGGGCCGCGCGGCGGGCCCGGCGGATCGTCTGGCTCAACCCGCGGGCGGCGGCGACCGGGTTCCAGCCGCTGGTGGGCTCGATGGCCGCGGCCCTGCCGTACTGCGACGCGTTCCTGCCGGCACACACCCTGCGGGCGCTGCCCGAGGTCTTCGACGCGATCGCGGGGGCGTGAGCCTGGGGCGCCGCGCTCGTCAGGTGGCACCCGGGTGGACTGGTCAGGGCGAAGTGGTTCTTGTCAGGGGGTACTCCACCTGACAAGTGCCACTTTCCCCGGTCAGCCGGTGAAAGTGCCCCGCCCTAGCTCCAGAGCGTCACGTGCACCGCGGGCCTGAACCGGCCCACGTGGACCCCCGCGCCCCGGACCATGGCCTGGGTGGCTCGCGGCGTGGTGATGAACCGGAGCAGCTCGGCGGTGGCCGGGGTCTGGTGCTCCTTCGGCAGCGCCAGCGCCGCCCACCGGCCCTGGGCCCGCAGGCCGGGCCCCTCGAGGGTGACCAGCCGCCGGGCGGCCAGGTCGCCGGCCACCGCGAACCTCAGGGCCAGCGCCACCCCGTCGGTGCGCTTGACCTCCTCGAGCGCGGCCGCGTGGCTCTGGAAGATCTGTTGCTGCTGCTCCGGTATGGCCAGGCGCCGCAACATCTCCGGCACGGCTCCGTCGTTCTCGACGGCGGACGGGCCGAGGCACCAGCTCAGCCTCCTGGGCTGCTCGGCACCGAGCGGGTGCCGCGCCAGCGGATGGTCCGGGCGGGCCACGGCCACGATCTCGTAGCGCAGGAACTCCAGCTCCGTCACGGCCTCGACCGGGGTCGCGGCAGCCGACCCGATCGCGACGTCGACGGTGCGCCCGGCGAGCAGCGCCGGGAACTCGGCCCGGGGCCGCACGCTCAGCTCGACGTCGAGGTCCTTGGCGCGGCCGGCGAACAGCTCGATCAGCCCGGGGGCCGCGTGCTCGGCGAAGAGGGTCGAGCTGCCGATACGCAGCACCCGCCGGCCGTGCCCGGCCTGGCTGACCTCCCGAACCGTGCGGTCCTGGAGGCCGAGGATCTCGACCGCCCGGCTGGCCAGCCGCAGGCCACCGGGGCTGAACGCCAGGCCGGAGGCGGTGCGCGTGAAGAGGACGTCGCCGAGCTCCTTGCGGAGCTGGGCGACGTGCATCGACACCGCAGCCTCGCTGACGTGCAGCTCACCTGCGGCAGCCTTGACCGATCCCAGCCGGACCACGCTGGCGAAGGCCCGGAGCTGGGTGGGTGTCACTTCGCGAGCCTAGCCGCGCCTCTGGAGCCGGACGAGCGCGTCGTAGGCCGGCGCGGTCGTCCCGTCCGGCTGCGGCACCTGACGGACGACCCGCTCCGCACGGACCAGCTCGAGGTCGGTGCCCTCCAGGTCGTCCAGCACGTCGTCCGCCGTCATCAGCACGGCCGGGTCCTGCGGCCCTCCCGTCCCCTCGGCCAGGTTGGACGAGTCGTGCGCCACGAACAGGAACGCTCCGCCAGGGCGCAGCGCTGCGAAGGCGCGTCGTACCGCCTCCCGACGCTCCGCAGGCGGCAGCTGCAGGTAGGCGACCACCACGAGGTCGTACGCCGCGTCCGCGGTCCAGGTCGTCGCGTCGGCGCACACCCACGCGACCGACCCGTCGAGGTGCTCGCGATCCGCGAGGCCCCGGCCCTTGTCCAGGGCCACCTGGGAGAAGTCGACCGCGGTGACGTCCCAGCCGCGGCCGGCCAGCCAGATCGCGTTGCGGCCCTCGCCGGCCGCGAGGTCCACGGCCCGTCCGGGCGGCAGGTCGGCCAGCTCGTCGGCGACGAACTGGTTGGGCGTGACCGACCAGACCATCTCGGTCGTGGCGTACCGCGCGTCCCACTCCTTGGCATCCATGGCGTCACGCTACTGCGGCACCGGACACCCGAAACGTCCGTTCGTCCCGGGCCCCGGGACCAAGTGCCCTGCTCCCGCGACGGCCCAGCGGCGAGGCTGTCGGAGGCACATCACAGGAAGGCGACAGATGAGCACTCGAGGAATCCGCCGATGAGAGGGTCCGCAGCCGTGACGAGGCCTGCCCCGACCACCGTCCCGTTCCGCGAGATCGTCGAGCTGGCCTGCCGGGCCCCCAGCGTCCACAACACCCAGCCGTGGCTGTGGCGCGCCGAGGGTTCCCGGCTGCGGTTGTACGCCGACCGTCGCCGCCAGCTCATGCACGCCGACCCCGACGGACGCACCATGGTGCTCAGCTGCGGCGCAGCCCTGCACCACGCCCAGGTGGCGGCCGAGGGACTGGGGTGGCAGGTCACGGTGGAGCGTTGCCCCGACGAGAACGACCCCGACCTGCTGGCCACGCTCGACCTCGCCCCGGGGCGCGTTGTCCCCGCGGCCGAGGAGCGGCTGGGGGCGCTGCTGGCACGCAGCACCGACCGCCGCCGGTTCACCTCGTGGCCTCTCCCGGCCGAACGACTGGACCGACTCTCCGAGCAGGCCGAGGAGTGGGGTGCGCTCGTCATCCCGCTCGTGGACCCCGGTCGCCGCCTGCGCGTCGACCAGATCCTCCGCCGGGCCGACGAGATCCAGCGGGGCGACGACGAGTACGCCGCCGAGGCCGCGCCCTGGATCGGTGGGCGGGGAGCCGAGGGGATCCCGCCCTCGAGCATCCCGGAGGTGAATCCGCACCGGCCCGCGATGCCGTCGCGCTACCAGCAGGGCGACCTGCAGGACCCCCGGGCCGAGCCGACGGAGTTCGTCGACGGCCTGGTGGCGCTGGCCACCACCGAGGACGACCTGCTCTCCTGGCTGCGCGCCGGCGAGACGCTGAACGCGCTCTGGCTCGCGGCGATCCGGCACGGCCTGTCCCTGCTGCCCCTCAGCCAGGTGGCGGAGGTGCCCCGGACCCGCGAGGAGCTCCGGGACGACGTGCTCGATGGCACGGCGTGGCCGCAGCTGCTGGTGCGGCTGGGCTGGCAGGAGATGACGCGCACCGAGCTGCCCCGGACGCCCCGGCGTCCGGTGGAGGAGGTGCTCCACCTCGACTGACGGTCCAGCCACCGCGCCGGACGTCGTCCGCCGAGGTCAGTGGTCGACGACGTGCCCGTGCGGTCGCCCCGGGTCGTCGTACGCCGGGTCGTGCTGGCCCGCCCGCAGCGCCTCCAGCTGGGCGCACACGGCGACGCCGTAGAAGAACGCCATCGCCGACAACAGGGACCACAGCAGCAGCGCCACGATGCCGGCGAGCGGGCCGTAGGTGCTGCCGAAGGACGAGCTGACGTGCACGTACGCCGCCAGCCCGCCGGTGACCAGCAGCGTCAGCAGCACGGCCACCCCCGCGCCGAGGGCGAGCCAGGACAGCGCCGGCTGGCGCCGCCGGGGCGCGTGGTCGAGGAGCACGGCGATCGCGAAGACGAGCAGCGCGACCCCCGCAGGCCAGTGCAGGACCTGCCAGGCGAGCAGCGTGTCGTCGGACCACCCGTAGTTCTCGGTCATCGCCTCGCCGAAGGAGCCGCCGGCGACCAGCATCAGGAAGCCCACGCCGACCGGGGCCGCGAGGATCGCGGTCAGCACCCCGGCCCGGCCGTACTTCGCGAGCGCCGGCCGGTCCCGCCGGATGCCGTAGATCCGGTTCGACCCGCGCTCCACCTGCGCCATGGCGGTCGTCATCGACAGCAGCGCGAAGACCAGGCCGATGCCGAGCGCGATCTCCCCCGCCTCCTCGCTGCTGCTCGGGCCCTCGACGGCGTTGGCGAGGGCGTCGTCGCCGCCCTGGCCGGGGGAGACCTTCTGGATCGTGGCCGCGACCACCCGTGCCGGGTGCTCCTGGTCGAGGTTGGCGGCCAGCCCGGTCAGCGCGAGCAGGAACGGCACCACGGCGAGCGCTGCCTGCAGGGCCAGCGCGCGGCTGTTGGTGAACCCGTCGCCGTACCGGAACCGCACGAACGCACCCACCGCGATCCGGCGGAGGCCGAACCTGCGGACCAGCCGCCAGGCGTCCTCGGCGTCCAGCTCGTCCCCGTCCATCTCCGTGGTCACGGGCACGGTGCGCGCGGTCGTCATGGAGAGAGACTAGGAGTCGCCCTCCACAGCCTCGACGTAGCGCCCCAGCAGGTGCGGCCAGTCGCGGTACTTCTCGCGGTAGCCGGCGTTCCCGTCGTTCCACCCGCCGTGCTCGAACACGACCCGGCAGCCGTCCTCGTCCGGCTCGAACCACACCTCGAGAGACGACGGGTGGGCCGGGTCCATGGCGAGCGTGAACGTCTGCGCGAACCGGCGGCCCGGCTCCCAGGCGGTCACCTCGCCGAACGGGTACGGCGCGCCGCCGTGGACCAGCGCGACGATGCCGCCCACCAGCGGCTCGACGCGGATGCCGGTGTACGACGCGGGGTCGGGGGAGTAGGCCGGGTCCCACCACGTGCCCATGTCCGCGGTGAACACCTCGAACGCGCGCTCGGGGCTGCAGGCCACTGTCACCAGGTGCCGGATCGGATCCATGCAGCGAGTCAAGCACGCCGGGCCGGTTGTCCGTGTCTCTCAGTCGGTCTTCACCGGGCCTTCACGCGGCAGTCGTAGCGTCGAGGACGAGGGTCGCGTGAGCGGCCGGCGGGAGGTGGAGCATGGGCAACCTCATCGGTCAGCTGACCTCCCTGCTGACGTCCGTGCCGGCACCGCTGGCCCTGGCGCTGATCGGTGCCCTGGTCTTCGCCGAGGCCGCCCTCTTCGTCGGCTTCGTGCTGCCCGGGGAGACCGCGGTGCTCTTCGGGGGCGGGCTGGCCTCGGCCGGGCACCTGTCCTTCACCGACCTGCTCGTCGTCGTGATCCTCGCGGCGATCGTCGGTGACAGCGTCGGCTACGAGGTGGGGCGCCTCGCCGGGCCCCGCCTGCTGGAATCGCGACCGCTGCGCCGTCACCGGGCGCGGCTCGAGGTGGCGAGGACCCGGCTCCGCGAGAAGGGGGCGGTCACCGTGGTGGCCGGCCGGTTCACCGCGCTGCTGCGGGCCGTCACGCCGGGGCTGTGCGGGATGAGCCGCATGCCCTACCGGCGCTTCCTGCTGTTCAACGCCCTGGGAGCGGTCGCCTGGGGTACCGCCGTGTGCGTCCTGGGCTTCGTGGCGGGCAAGTCCTACCAGCGCGTGGAGTCGAGCCTCGGTGCCGTGGGCGGCGTCCTCCTGCTGCTCTTCGTGGTCGCCGGTGCCGTCGTGTGGCACCGCGGACGCGCGGCCAGGGCGGTGGCTGCGCTGTCGGACGACGACCAGCGGCAGCGGAGCCCGGACGAACCCTGACGCCCGGCCCCGGCGTCCGCTTCACCCCGGGCGTGGGAGGCGGGCGCGGCACGGCGCGCCGACGATGGTGCCTGTGCAGGTCGATCGCCACGCCGCCCCACCCCGGCGTCGGTGGGTGGAGGCGCGTGCGGAGTGGGCCAGGGCACGACGCGACGACGCCCTGGCGCGGATCGACGCGGCACAACGGCGGTACCCCGCGGTGCGCTTCGTGCTCTCGGCCGCCGGCCATGACCGGGTCTCGGGCGGCCCGCTGCTCGCGGGAGCGCTGGCCTTCCGGCTTTTCCTGTGGATGCTCCCCGCCTGCCTCGTCGTGGTCGGCTGCCTGGGCTTCTTCACCCCCGGCGAGTCGCGGGCAGCGGCCGGAGACGTCGGTCTCAACGTGACCGCCTCGACCCTCGCCACGGCGAGCGCGCAGGCGCACGAGGGGCGCTGGGTCCTGGTGGCGACCGGGGTGTTCGCGCTCTTCGTGGCATCGCTGACGCTGGCCCGGACGCTCTGGCTCGCGACGATCCTGGCGTGGCAGCTGCCCATCGTGAAGCTGCGGCACCCTCCGCAGGCGGCAGCCCTGGTGGTCGGCTTCCTGGTCTCGGCGCTCGGACTGGTGCTGTCGGCCAACTGGCTGCGCAGCATCAGCTACACGGTCGGGGTCGTCGTCACCCTCCTGCTCATCGTCGCCTACGCGCTGCTCGCGTGGGTGATCCTGGCGGCACTGCCCAGGCCGTCGCAGGTGTCGATCGCCGGGCTGCTCCCGGGAGCTGTCCTGATCGGCGTCGGCGCCGAGGGGCTGCACGTGGTCGCGGCACTGTTCCTCGCCCACCAGATCGCCAGCGCCTCGGAGCTCTACGGCACGCTGGGCAGCGCCGCGACGCTGATGCTGTGGACGTACTTCCTGGCCCGGGTCCTCATCGGCGGCACCGCGGCCAACCGGGCCTGGGCGACGATGCTCGAGGGCCGTGGCGAGCCGGTCGGGAGCGACGTGGCCGCCCAGCGGCTGAGTCCGCGCACCGCGCTCGCCACGATCCGGCAGGTGTGGCGCGCAGCCCGCCGGCCGGGACCGCGCGGCTCCCGGGCGGCAGCGGGGAGCGCCCCGGCCACGGCGCTGGACAGCGGGTCCGGGACGGCCACGATGACGGTGTGGGTGTTCGACGACGCCCGCACGGCTGGCCGGACGGTGCGCAGGGTCGTGGACCTCGAGCGGCGCGGCTCGGTGCGGGTGCTGGGCGCGGGCCTTGTCAGCTGGCCGGCCGCGTCCCCGAGGCCGAGGGCGCGCCAGGCCTCGTCGACGAACGTGGGCGACGCGCTGGGTGGGACGTTCTGGGGCCTGCTGTTCGGGCTCGTCTTCTTCGTCCCGCTGACCGGCCCGCGCAGCGTCACGGCGGACGCCGCGCTGAGCGGGTCACTGCGCGGCGTGGGACTCGGTGACGACTTCGTGCGTGCCGTGCGCGCCGACGTCGTGGCCGGCACCTCGGCGTTGTTCCTGTTGGTCGCGGGCGACGACGTCGACCGGCTGCGGCCGGCGATGGACGAGGCCCGCACCATCGAGACCCACCTGACCCGGGAGCAGGCGGCCCGGCTGCGGGAGGTGTTCTCGTCCTGAAAGGAGGCGCCGCAGGTCGAGGCGTGGCGGTCCGCTGGCTGGCACCTCCTTCACAGGTGACCCACAACTGTCCGACATGGCCGCGGCCTAGCGTCGCGAGCAGGACGCCGACCGGCGCCGGACAGGCGAGTGGAGGACCTGGTGGTGGGGAACCTGATGGGGCACGTGGCGCCGCTGCTCGCGGCGGTGCCGACGCCGTTGGCCTACGGGCTCATCGGGGTCCTGGTGTTCGCCGAGGCGGCGCTGTTCGTCGGGTTCGTGCTGCCCGGCGAGACCGCGGTCCTCGTGGGTGGCGCGCTGGTGTCGTCGGGACACCTGTCCCTGCTCGGACTGCTGCTCGTGGTCGTGGGTGCCGCGATCGTGGGCGACAGCGTCGGCTACGAGGTCGGCCGCCGCTTCGGGCCCCGGTTGCTGGAGACCCGCCCGCTCCGCCGCCACGGCGCCCGCCTCGACGGCACGCGCACCCGGCTGCGTGACAAGGGCGGCATCACCGTCTTCGTCAGCCGGTTCACCGCGCTGCTCCGTGCGGTCACACCGGCACTGGCCGGCATGAGCCGGATGCCGTACCGACGCTTCCTCACCTTCAACGCCGCCGGCGGCCTGGTCTGGGGCACGGGCGTGGTCCTGCTCGGCTACCTCGCCGGCGCGTCGTACCAGCGGGCCCAGTCGGCCCTCGGCGGGGTCGGCGCCGCGCTCCTCGTGGCGTTCACGCTCATCGCGCTCGTCGTGTGGCACCGCAGTCGACGGACCCGGGACGGCGCGACCCCGGACGAGACCGCGCCGCCCGGGCGCCGGACCTTCCGCAGCCGGCTCCTGCCGCCGCGCGTGCCCCGCCCCACGACGTGAGATGAGGGCCGCGGTGCAGGCCGACTGGCGCAGGGCTGCTCCCTACGCCTGGAAGGGTGCGCTGGTGTCCGGCATCGCCGCCGGGGGTCTCTGGACGGCCACCCACGGGGTCGCCGGAGTCCACTGGGGCGCCGTGCTGACGGTCCTGCGCGGCGTGGCCGATGTGCGGCTCGCCCTGCTCGCCGTGATCTGGCTGTGCGGCCTCGGTATCTACTCGTCGGTGCTGTCGGCAGCCCTGCCGGGGCTCGGGATCCGGCGCAGCCTGCTGCTGAACCTGACCGGGAGCGCGGTCGCCAACCTGGTGCCCCTGGGCGGTGCGGTCGGCACCGCGCTGAACTGGCGGATGGTGCGCACGTGGGGCCACTCCGACGGCGCGTTCGCTGCCTACTGCCTCCTCACCAACGTGCTGGACGTCCTGAGCAAGCTGCTGCTGCCGATGGTCGCGGTGGCCACCATGGTCGCGCTGTCCCTGCGGGTACCGCCCGTGCTCTGGGCGCTGACGGCCGGGTGCGGCGCGGTCCTGCTGGTCGCGCTGCTGGTGCGGGAGGTCCTCGGCCGCCGCCGGAGCGAGGTCGGCGCCGACGAGGGGTGGGTGGGCTCGCTGCGCGCCCTCGTGCGTGACTCGGGTGGGCGCGTGCGGGCCGTGCTCAGCACACGCTGGCGGCGCCTGGTGACCGGGAGCCTCGGCTACGTGGCGGCACAGGTGGTGCTGTTGTACGCCGCGCTGCACTCCGTCGGTCTCGACGCGTCGATCGGTGTCGTCCTCACCGCGGCCGCGATCGAACGCCTCGGCACGCTGGTG
>Ga0308175_100002011_pt1 | contig 13821 bp, 16 predicted proteins | sample PhyCR1_3_FD_203893 | JGI IMG/M metagenome (GOLD analysis project Ga0308175, IMG submission 203893) | Soil microbial communities from UC Gill Tract Community Farm, Albany, California, United States - DLSLS.C.R1 | ecosystem: Environmental > Terrestrial > Soil > Agricultural land | place: USA...
CTCGACCACGCGAAGCCAAGCCACGCGATCATGTCCGTTAAGCCGGGCGTGTTTCGGATCCGGTCTTTCGGTTTTGCGGGGTCGGAGTAGAACCGCCACGGCTCGGACTGGCGGGAGTACGGCTCCGGAAGGGCGTACAGCTCGCGCGTGCGGAACATCAGCCCGATTTCCCCTAGGTTAGACCGGAGAGACGTTAGCCGCTCCTCCGCGACGTACGGCGTGCTCGTCACCGTCACCTTGCCGAGCATGTCCTGTCGCCAATGACTCCGCACCCACTGCGCGAGGATGGCCACGCACAGCATGGCCGAAATGAAGGCGAGAGCGGCAATGAGGGGGTGTCTCACGCCGATGCTCTTTAATTATCCGGCCTGGGTTTTCTGATTCACAACGCATGTGCATTTGGACTTCGTCGCACTAGCGCTGTTCTCGCAATAATCACTGCCAATGCGAGCGGAGTTGCGCCCCACGCGACTGACGGCAGTGGAACCGTCAGCGAAGAATTCTGAGTGGGCGTCACGAAAAAGGCATCAATTCCTCTGTCTCCGAAACTACCCCCGAGGCCGTTTGCGAGGCCGTCGAAGTACATTGACGCGGTGTTGGTGCTCGGATCCCACTCGATGATGTCGGTGGACCTGAAAGTCAGGCCGCCAAATGTCGCCGTCTGTCCGCCGCCTTGGGCGGTCGAAAGCAGTAAGTGACCATTTGGCAGAAGTGCGATCCCGTCAATGCCGCCGTCGCCGATGCCAGTCAAATTGTAGTCACTCGCCCGGAATATCATTGAAGCACTGTGGGTGCTTGGGTCCCATTCGACAACATCACTGGACATAAAATTCAGTCCACCGAGCGAAGCAAGCTGGTTAGCGGCTTGAGATGTGGATAGCAACAAATGTCCGTTAGGAAGGACGGCGAACGCGTCGACTCCTCTGTCTCCGGCAGATTGAAGGCCGTTAGCGGTCCCGTCAAAGTACATTGAGGCGGTTTGGGTGACCGGGTTCCATTCGATAATATCGGTGGACCTGAAAGTTACTCCAGCGAAGGTGACGGTCTGCCCAGAACCCTGTGCGGTCGAAAGAAGCAGGTGCCCGTTCGCAAGCAGTGCGATCCCGTCGATCCCCCCATCCCCTATGCCGATTAAGTTGTAATCGCTTGCCCGGAAGAACATCGACGCGGTATCAGTGCTGGAATCCCATTGGATAATGTCACCAGAAGTGAAGGTGATGCCACCGAGAGACGCCAGCGGATTACTGCTCTGAGACGTAGAGAGCAAAATCGTCCCCGCACGGAGCCGAGATATCGGGAACACCAAACAACATAAGAGAATCAGGAGTTTCACGGCCAGTTCCTTTCACGTGCGAATCGTGTTCGAAGCGAGGGTAAAAGCATCTCATTGAAAGCCACAACCCGACACTCGGCAGGATATCATAACCGTTACAGGTTGGCGACAAGAATCCGAGAGCGCGTTCCTGCAAATCCTGCGAGCTATTCGCGCCGCGAGCGTAGGGGGAAGTAGCGCGGGTGCGGACGCGATGAGGGCCGGCGCGCAGGCCGTCTAGCGGGGGATGAATCGTACCGACAGCTTCAATCGCGCTAACACGAACGGCGGACTCGGCACGCCCAGCGACGGCGGCAGCGCGTGGGCGGGGCAGGGGTTCTACGGGATCCAGTCGAATCAGGGATACCTCGCCGGCTCGTCGGGGACCAACGTCCAGACCCTCGAAAGCAGCGAGTCCGACGGCGCGGTCAAGATCAAGGTCAATGCGTTCGCCAGCGGAAATATTCAGCTCATTTTCCGCTGGACAGACTCAAGTCATTACGAGTTGGTAGAGTTCAACTCCGGCGGCTGTGCCTTCTACTCGAACGGCGGATTCGTCGGATTCCGCAGCTTCTCGATCGCCGACGGCGATACGGTCGAGGTGCGGTTCTCGGACACGGCCGTCACCATCTATCTCAATAACGCCGCGCAGGGCGCGGACCTGACCGCCAGCAACAACCTCGCCGCCACCAAGCATGGCTTCCAGCTTCAGGGCTCGACTCAGTTAGTCGATGACTTCGCCTTCACCGGATCGGGCGGCGGGGACACCACGCCGCCGACCCTGAGTGGCCCGACCGGTACGGCCACGAGCAACACGACCGCCGACTTGTCCGTGGACAGCGACGAGGGCAACGGCACCCTCTACACCGTCGTTACAACCAGCGGCACTGCCCCAAGCGCGGCGCAGGTCCAAGCCGGGCAGGACCACACCGGCGCGTCCGCCGCGTTCGCGGACTCACAGTCGGTTAGCAGCACGGGCACCAAGAACTTCGCGGCGACGGGGCTAACCGCCTCCACCGCGTACTATGCGCACTACCAGCAGAAGGACGCGGTCGGCAACGACAGCACTGTCGTCACGTCCGCCTCATTCACCACGGATGCGCCAAGCGCGCCGGGGGCGAGCGCATCCGCGGCCCACGGTGTCATCTTGGCGACGAACGCGGCGACCCTCTTCCTCGGGTCCAATGATGCTCTGGTGGGGTCGGGCTGTTCAATCTGGTCCGCCACGAATCGGCCGAGCAACTCCGCCAACTTGTTGGTGAACGTACAGGGCATCCACAAGCCCGGCGAGTTCTGCGGGATTCCCCCGGGCGAAACGATGATCTTTATGAGGGCCACGGGGAGCATCACCCAAGCGATGGGCAAGTCCGACGCGGGGACCATCACCATCGACCACGCGGTTATCCAGCCCTGATGCCCGGTTTCTTTCTGCCGTGCCCTCATTTCCTCCCCGCCGCCTTGACGAGCCGGGCCATTGCCGCCGTGACGTCGGCCATGACCAACGGGCGCACGTCCCCCTCCGTCACCATCCGCTGTAACTCTTCCCCGACGAGCCTTTGAAGGGACAGGGCGCGGGTGAGGGCGTCGGCGGGGGGCGGGCGGTTCGTCGGATTCGGTGGGATTGCTTTGCTCACGGGGACTCCTACCGCTCAAAGCCGCGGTGCTCGATGGCCGGCAGGAATTCGCGCAACCTCCGCGCCACTTCCTTTGATGAGATGTCGCCGGTGATGACCAACGTGACGGCCGGGGCTAGCGGCTTGGAGGATTGGTGCCGGCGGATGCTGGCGCACATCGGCGACTTGCGGCCGATGACGTAGGTGCTGCGGCAGTAGCGCCGATCGGCGCGGGATGACTTTTGCGGTGTGGGCATGGGGACTCCGGTTAGGGTGAAGCCCGCGCCGGTCCGCGAGGTCCGGCGATATCGCTGGCCGGCGCTGGTCATGGGGTCGGATGCTTGGCCGACTCCTGGGCGCGGCGGCGCGCCAGTGTGTCTTTCACACTCCCAACGAAATTGCGCCACTCGGTTTCCGCCGCCAACCTCGCGAAGTCGGCGAGCTCATCGAAGTCGGTCCCGTACGACTCACACGCGACGTGGACCCGCCGGGCGGGGAGGTCAACAATCACTTGTACGGGCTTGTCATCGGTGCGGGGACCGCCGTCCGGCCGGAACGTCAAGCCTTTCGCCCCCTTCCACGCAACCAGTTCCCACCACATGCCGTCGATTGCGAACGACTCCTCCATTTCGCTGGTGGGGTACGGGAACACGGGCACCGGCGCGGGATTGAGGAGCTCCAAAAGGCACTCGTCGGGGTTTCCCCCGTCAAAGTAAACCACGTCCATCGTCGGGTCCGGCTTCGGCTCGGGTTGTTGTTGCTGCTGTTCGTCCACGGGGATCTCCTGAAAGGGGGTGGGGCCACGAGCACGCACCCGATGATGCCCCACCCCTCCCGCGTTGTGTCACGCGGCCATCCGGTACGTCCCGGTAAAGCAGCCCGTGTGAGGATCCCGGATCGGCACGGGCCGGTGCCCACGCCCGGCGGCGCGCTCGCCGTGGGTCCGGGGAAGGGGTCGGTTGCGGATTTCCTCATGCAGCCGCGCGATGGCGCGGCCGTCCCCGTGGGCGTACACGTCGGCGATGCGTTCGTGTGCGCGGTAGCTGTTCAGGGTCGGGTAGCGCGGGTGCCTGACCGGGGGCTTCCCGAGTTCGGCGGCATCCTGCGCGTGCATCCCCGCCAGCTTCAACGCCGGGATGGGCTGGGGCTGGTCGAGTTCGCTGGCGAAAAAATCGAGCGCGGCGGCTTCGCGCTCGGCCTTGCTGTCGATGTCGATCGTGGGGGCCATGGCTTCTCCTTTTTGTGCTTTAGTTGCGGGTGATTGGATCGGACTACGCGGCTGTCCGGCGATTCACTTCGTCAGTGAGGCGGGCGAGTTCCTTTGAGTCGGTGGCAACGTAAAAGGCCAGGACTTCGGGGCCGGTGGGGATGCGCCCGCAGACCTGCAACATCGCCTCGGCGCGCCGGCGATGCTCCGGTGTCGCGGTCCCGCTGGAAAGTGCGGCGGAAGCGTGGGCGCGGGCAAGGCTCCGGTTCTGTTCGTCCGCGTCGGCTTCGGCGAACATCAGGACCGCGGCCGACACGATCATGGACAGAACGGCGTCGGCGTCGGGTCCAACCCCGCCGTTCATCCGGGTCAGGGTCCACAGCGCCAGCCGGATTTCTGCCGGCAAATTGGCGGTGATGGTGGTCGATACGGTTGTTGTAGATGGTGTTTCCATGGAAAGCTCCTACGCAGCCCGACGCATTGCGCTGGGGCTTTACAACGGGCAGAGCCGGGGGCCGTGATTGTGATTCTTCAACTTCCGCTCAAAACTGCGGTCCCCGTCCGGCCAGACGCGCGCGACTTCAAACCCGATCCCGCGTTCGGCAGCAACGGCTGTGAGGCGAGCGCCCTGCCCGATCTCGTGATGATGAACGCGGCGGGGTAGGGTCGTTTCGCTGCGGGTCCAGCCGACGTAATGCCGGGCGTGGTGAAGGGGTGACGAGAAATGGAGTAGATAGACCACGGGAAGCTCCGGTTGGGTGGAGGGAAGGGGAAGGGGCGGGTTGGCGGTCCCCGCCCCACTGTGGGAGTCCCGGTTACGCGGCCTGCCGGACGGGCACCCGCGTCAAGCGCCGGTCGATTTCCGCGACGATCGCGGGGAGGATCGGGTTGTCGGTGGGTTCCGTCGCGGCGACGTGGATCAACTCGTCATTGGTCATGTCGGCCAGCGGGACGGCCAGCGCTCCGCCGGTCGGGCGTCGGGGGTCATTGCCCTTGGCGAGCCTGTGGATTTCCCCGATGATCCTGTCCCACCCCGCGCGGTGCATGGGGTTCATGGTGCGAAGTCCACGGGCCACGTTGACCGCGCCGGCAAGGCCGTACGTGCGGTAGAGGTAGGCGGCGACCATCGCGCCGTACTGCCCGACGTTCCCGCCGACGATAACCTGGGCGACGATCATCTTTTTCTCCCGCCGCTGGTCCCGCCGCTCCATCGCCTGCGCCCACTCGGCATCTTCGGCCGCTTCCTGATCTGCCGCCCACCGGCGGTCGAGTTCCGCCTCATCAATTTCCCCGTCCGCGAACGCTTGCCAGTCGGAATACCCCGGCAGTCCCCCGGCCACTTCCTCAAGTCCGCGGTTTGCATCGGCCAGTTCGTTGACCGACAGGTCGCCCGTAAAACCGAAGTCATGTACAGTAACCATGTCATACCTCGCATAAAGGTTTGACCGGCCCCTGGGGTGTATCACCACCCGCAGGGGCAACTTATTGGCCCAGCACGTTGCCGGACCTGAAAGCCCCGCCGGTTCGCGACTACCGGCCTTTCGCTTGGGGCTGCTATTCGGTTGAGAAAGAGCACTCATCGAACAAGAGAAACTATAATCTTGAACCAATAGATTGCAAGAGAAAAAGTAATTTCTTGAAAATATTTCTTTGAACGCTTATTATCAGGGACTCATGGCGGATGAAATCCTGAACTCGGAAGCCGCGGCGAAGGCGCTGGGGGTGACTACCCAACGGGTGCGGGCACTCATTCACGCCGGGAGGTTGCCGGCTGAGCGGCTGGGGCGAGAGTTTATGATCCGGCGGAAGGATTTGGCTCTGGTGAAGGTCCGCAAGCCCGGCAGGCCCCCAAAGGCCAAGTAGCCCGCTTCCCCGCGACGTACAGCCACGTTTTCCCCGCCCCACCCTAACCCAGTCTCAAGCCTAATCGTTCGTCTCCGTCGCAATGGTGGGCTAGGGACCGTATCGAAACACTGTGAATCGCACTTGGTCGATATAGCTGAGGGAGCCGATTACAATGGCGTCCCCACCCAGTTCCCTCGCCTTCTCCTGCCCTTTCGGTACTAGGTGCTGCCAAGCACCCATGCCGCTGATGTCCAGCCGGCCGATTTCCTTTCCGCCTGTCGGCATAGCTGATAGTGGCTTGCCGCCCACGTCATGGGCGATGTCCTTCTGCATCGTTACCGGGAGTTCTTCGGAGTAGTACACCGCCACCGGATGCCCTGCCGGCCGCGCAGGCATGGCCGGTCCGGTTTGGACGAATTCCGTACACCCGCCGAATAGCACGAACAAGGGGAGGGCAGTCAGCAGGACGGGGTAGCGCATCCCGGCAAGCTATCGCGTCACGTCGGGGGCTTCAAAATATTGCGATGTAAGTAACACGGGGCGGGAATTGGCGACGGGGGCACGGCGGGTTTTCATGTGCTATAGGGTGGGGCTGACCCCATGCACGAGCTCATGCACGATCCGCAGACGCGACGTACGACCGCCTACCACGAGGCGGCGCACGCGGCCATGCACTTCATGTTCGGGAAGTACGTCGAGCGAATCGACATGACCGGCGGTCCGAACAACGCATTGGCTGGTGTGCAAGGCGAGGGCGGCACCTGGACTTCCCCGATGCTCATCCGCGCCCACGTCGAGTCCGGGGACGGCAGGGACGCCAAGGTCGAGGCGATGATGGGGCTGATACAGTTGCTCGCCGGGCCGTACATCGACCACAAGCTGGAGCCGGCAATCTACGATGAGGGTTTCGACCCGATTTGGTTGAGCGAGCGGGTTGAGATTCACTACACTCTCCCCGACGAATCGCACCCCGATGAGATTGACGAGGGGTGCGACGTTGTACGCGCCGTCCGCATCGCGTTCGCGGCGTACGGGGAAGACAGCCCGCGATCGTGGGGCTTCCTGCGCCGCGCCGGCAAGTGGACGGAGCAACTGGTGGAGGAGTCGCGCGTCTGGCGTGTCATCGAAGCGCTGGGGGAACGGTTGATCGTCGCGGACTGGATGAGTGGGGGCGAGGCTGACGACCTAATGGCGAGCGCCTGGGGCAAGCGCACCGGGTTCGGATTGCGTGACCTGCCGTGGAAGTGGCGACGGCGATTTCCTCTGCCGTGGCTTCGCACTCGCCGCGCGGTTGGAGCGGGGTAGCGTCCGGGCGCGGGGCCGTCTAGCGTTGCATGAGCGCCGCAAATCCCATTCGCATTTCGGTCATCGTCGGCGTCGATACCAAGTCCACCAAGGGGCTTGAGGACGCGATTGTTGCTTCCATCGGGAACGCCAGCAGGCGCGTCAGCCCGGCGGTAGGCGATCTACAAAAACAAATCGCGAGCGCGCTGGGCCCGACCGCGCCGATTGTGATGGGGTTTTCGGGCCTCAGCAGCATCATCGGTGGCATTGGGCGGGGGCTGGTGGGGCTTTCCGCTGGGATTTATACAGTCGAACGGCTGGGGGCGGCGCTGGGCCGCGTGGTGGAACCGCTCAAGTTCATTCTGGCGAGCGGGGACAAGGCACTCCGGTACGAACAGGCGTTGAGCGGGATCGTGGGGACCATGACCCGGGCGCGGCTCGTCAATGACGCCGTGTTCTCCGCGTCGGGCAACAGCCAACTCCCACTCGATGCGATCCGGCAAGCCTCCCTCATCTTCGGCCGGCTCAGTTCCGTGCAACCGCGCCTCGCGCTCCAAACTCCCGGCGCGGTGAGCGACCAGATGCAGCAGATGGCGGACCTTGTTTTGCGGTACTCCCTCGCGGACCCCAACAAAGACATCGGGAGCGCGAGCACGGCGATTCAAACCGCACTCTCCGGGCGGTTTCGTGGACTCCAAAGTTATGGCATCGACCCCCACCGGCTGGCCGCTTCCGTCGGCCTGACGCCCACGGCCTTGGCCGGCGACGAGTCCCGCACGGTGGCTGCATTGCAAGCGTATGGAAAGCAGCTAATTCCTAACAGTGCCGTTGAAGCGAGCTCCCAGCTACTCGGCAACCAACTGACCCGCCTTTTTGATGTAATCGAGAACGGCGCTGAGCGCATCGGCCGAAGCGGGCTCACCGCTAGCCTCGCGAACGGCATCGAACACCTTAGCGCTGAGCTACGGGACTTCGTACAGACCCCGGAATTCAACCAGCGCGCCGAATCCATTGCACAAAGTTTGTCTCACATTCTCGGGAATCTGGGCCAAGCAGGATTGCGATTTGTGCGCGGCCTCACCGGCTCTTCGTCCGACACTCAGAGTGTGGCCGGGGCGGTGAAGCTCATGGATGAGTTGGGGCACTCCATGGACATGTGGACCCGGCAACTTCCGCAGTTTGCCGAGTCGCTGGGGTCCGCAATCGGGAAGGTCGTCACGGCGCTGTCGGGCGGGGCGAAGGGGATCAACGCCGCGCTCGGCAACGCCGCCGCTGGTCCGGCGGGGCCGGTGACGACGATGGTTCACGCCAACATGCCGGCGGTCCAGACCACCCTTGCGGCCGTGCGCGCTGGGCTGGTCCTGAACGCGCTGAACACGGCGGGAGTCAACGCCGCGGGGCGCGTGGGCGGCGCGGCACTCGACGCCGTACCGGGCAGTCGGGGTGTGCTCTATGACGCGCTGGGGCTGGGGACAAACGCGATGCTGCACACCTTCGCGCCCGGGCTTTTCTACAACCACCCGGCGGCGACCAACCGGCCATCGGCAACGACGCAGCCGTTTGGGTTGAACGCCCTCCCCGCCGATCTTCTGGATGCACTGGCGCACGTGCCGAAAGAGGCGATTGAGGGCACCTGGGCGAGCGGGCTTTTCACGCCCACGCAAACGGCGCTGGGGCGTGTTGCGGGCGGGTATGCGACTGAACCCAACCAGTTGGCGGCGACGATCAATCAGGCGCACGGCCTCATCAGGGACTTGTTCACCGAATTCAAGGTGAATCCACAGGACACAACGGAAGAGCCTGGGTCCGTCCTCACGAAGGTCGGGCAGCAGCGCGACGAAATGCTCGGGAACATCGACGGCGCGTTGAGTGCGGCGACCGACGCGGCACTGTTCGACATTCTCAACGGCGATCTATCGCGCATCACCAAGTACCGCGACGAAATCACGACTTTGACGTCGGCACGCGGGGCGGTCGAGTCTCAGTACGCGCAAGGGCGCTCGGACACACTCGATATCCTCGGCAAAACCGGCGGGCGCGTGGGGCTGGCGGTCAGTCGGTTGCTCGGGAAGGAATCACCAGAGGGCCAATACTATCTCCTCGGGAAGATCCTGAGCGGCACCCTCACACCGCAAGGGGACATCGCAAATGCCTTGCGCGCGGCGGGCGTGGACGTTGATCCCGAAACGCTCTTCCGTGCTGGTGGACAAGAGGAGCAAGCCAACCTGTTGCGGGAGTACCTGAAGAGCGGGGAAACCACCATCACCGCTCAGGCGAAGTATCAGGGGCTTGGCGCGACGGCCACCAACCAGAGGCTCCTAGAGTTTCTACAGGAACAGCAGCCCCGGGCGGCGGCGCTGCTCGCCAGTGCGCAGGGTGCGTACGGGGAATCCCCGACAGAGGTCAACGGTGTCGCGCTGGTGAACGCGCAGAAACAGGCCGGCGAGCTCGCGGAAAAAATGCGTGACTTGCGGCTCGCGACCGACCAAACCGCGAAGGCATGGATTACCTTCGGGGATGACGTACAGCGCACGCTCGGGGACACGATCGGCGACACCCTCACCAAGTTGGAGGAGGGGACGCTGAATCTCAAGGACGCGCTGAAGGGTTTTGCGAATGAAGTTTTGTCCGACTTCAACAGGTTGCAAGCCCACGCGCTCCTCAACACGATCTTCCAGGGCGCGGGCGGGGACAACGGCAAGAGTGGCCTCGGCGGGTTGTTCGGCAATTTGCTCGGGTTCGGGGGCGGCGCGGGTGCGGGGAGTTCCACGCCGACGGGCTTGAACCAAGCGCCGATTGCGGAAAGCGGCGGCGCGCCGGTCGCCTCGGCGCTGGGCAACATCTTCGGCAACGGGATGCTTGTCCCCTTCGCCTATGGCGGCGTCGTCACGAGGCCCACGACGTTCGGCCTCGCCGATGGGCGGATGGGACTGGCCGGGGAGCGCGGGTACGAAGGAATCCTCCCACTCGCGCGCGACCCGAGCGGACACTTGGGAGTGCGAGCGGTGGGCGGACACGACGCGGGGCACTACGAAGACAACCGCACCGTGAACGTGAATGTCTCGGGCGTGACCGACGCCGGGTCGTTCCGCAAGTCCACACGCCAGATTCAGGACTCGATGAAGCGGGCTTTGCAATGACCCGGCCGACTTGCCGAAAGCGCGCCGTGGAGCAGGCGGTGGGCCTACAGCCCTTTGAAGCGGCCAAGCTCCTGCTGCGGATGTTCACGGAGTATTTCGCGGAGGCGGGCCCGCAGCCCAATGCGGAAGCGCAGGCACTCGACCTACTCCGATCCTTCTCCACCGTGCGGGTCCAATTCCCCGACATCGCCACGGTGGAGAGGCTGGCCATGGAGCGGATGACCGTCCGCGCGCTCACGAAAGACCCATCGGCAGGAACGGTGAAGAGGTGCGCGGAAGTGTGGGGAGTGCCCCGGCGCAAGATCGCGAAGGCTTGGGAGAAACACGCGGGACACGGCATCACCGAAGAGCGCCGACGCCGGGCGGCTCGGGAGGCGAAGCCCCTGTGACGATCCCCAACCCGCCAATGCCCGCCACTGCGATGTAGGCGAGCGCGGACGCCCACCCGACCCGAATTCACCACTCCCGCACCGGCGACGCGCCAGAATCACAATGGTGCGGATTCTCGCCCCGCCTTGCCGCACCACCCCAAAAGCAGCGCCGGTAATTACCGGGGTAATCCCGAAACTACTGCAATTCCCTCGGAATCTGTGGGTGCAAATCGGAATGCTTGCGAGTGACGCAAGGCGTGGTATTATGTCGGAATTACCGGAGAATCCGGGGCCTTCTGGCTGTCTCTGGGGGGCTTCTACGGAACCGAAGGTTGAAGGTTCGAGTCCTTCAAGGTGCGTTTTCCCGATTCCTATCAGTCGCATGGCGCTTCGAGGCCGAGCCGGTGGCGGATGGCCGGCGGGCGGCGGTTGACTTTGCCACCCCGCGGGTTATCACAAGATTGAGCCGACCGGGAACGTGTGGAAGGTTTGTCGGGTAATTCAGCCATATCATTTTGTGGCCGATGCACGGACGCGGCGGCCGCGGGCGGCGAAGTCCCGCGCGTCGCCGTGAGATCGCGGGCGCAGGTGGTGTTGTGAGCTCGATCGATTACGAATCCCCCTCCGCCGCGGCGGAGCAGCCGCGCCGCCGCCGGCCGTCGTTCCGGGAGGACTTTACCAAGTTCTTCCTGCGTGGGTTGGCCGCGCTCATGCCGACGCTGATCACGCTGTGGATCCTGGTGAAGGTGTGGGAATTCCTGTGGGAGTCGCTCGGGCAGCACATCATTTACATGATCGTGTGGGTCTGGAACACGCTGGTCGAGTGGAACGTGGTGGAGCCCAAGCCGCCGGTGTACACGCGGTGGTTCTGGTTCGTACACGTGCCGGAGTGGTTGAAGCAGGGGATCGGGGTGGGGCTGGCGATTTTGTTCGTGTACATCATCGGGTACTTCCTGGGCAACCTGATCGGCCGGACGACCTGGCGGCTGGCCGAGATGTTCGTGATGCGCATCCCGTTCGTGCGGGCGATCTACCCGGCCGTCAAGCAGATCACGGACTTTTTCCTCCACCGCGACCCGCACCAGAAGCAGTTCGAGGCCACCCGCGTGGTGGCCGTCCACGCGCGAGACCCGGACGTGTGGTCGATCGGCCTGGTGACCGGCGCGGGGCTGCGGCCGCTGAACGACGCGACGCACGGGGACATGGTGACGGTGTTCATTCCCAGCACGCCGACGGCGTTCAGCGGGTACGTGGTGGTGGCGCCGCGCGACGCGGTGATCGAGCTGCCGCTGACGGTGGAGGAGGCGATGCGGCTGCTGGTCAGCGGCGGGGTGATCAATCCCGAGAAGCAGGTCGGCCGTGCCGCACAGCCGGCGGCGGGGCGGCCGGTGATCGAGGCGAATGAGGGGGGACGGGGATTGCCGGCGGGTGACCACAGCGTCGCCGGCGTACGGCAATAGGGGTGGGCGCGCCGCTTCGGCTTTTCACGCGTGCCACGCGGCATGAGTCCGCCGTCTACGGCACTCCCCTTTGAACTCTCCTTTTTCCGCAGTTACCCCCCGCGCCTCCTACCGCTAGCATCGCGCGCGTAGGGCGTGACATCGGACGAGGACTCTGAAGCATGTATCACCACATCAAGAAACTCATGTACACGGTCAACGTGGGCAGCCCGGAGCCGCGGTTCGGCAACATGCTCCTGGAGCAGTTCGGCGGGGCCAACGGCGAGCTCGCCGCGGCCATGCAGTACTCGATCCAGGGCCTCAACTGCGACGACCCCGGCCTTAAAGACCTCCTGATGGACATCGGCACCGAGGAATTGAGCCACCTGGAGGTGATCGGCACGCTGGCCCGCATGCACCTGAAGCCGATGAAGAAGAGCCGCGACGCCGCCGAGGCGGACCCGCTCATCGCCATCTGCGGCGGCGGCGGGGTCGCGTTGCACAATTCCGAGGGAAACGCCTGGACGGCCGACTACCTGAAGATCACCGGGGAGCCCGACGTGGATCTCCGGAGCAACATCGCCGCCGAGGCGCGAGCCAAGATCGTTTACGAGCGGCTGATCAACTACTGCGACGACCCGGGGTCGAAGGACGCGCTGCAGTTTCTGATGACCCGCGAGATCACGCACATGAAGGCGTTCATGCTGGCGCTGGACAGTCTGAAGAAATCGCCGCTGTCGGTCGGCCGGATTCCGCCGACGCCGGGCGTCGTGGACCAGTATTTCAACGATTCCACCGGGCAAGGCGACGATGGCGAAGCCGACATGACCGGCCCCTGGAACAGCGGCGGCGATTGGGAGCGGGTGGATGCGCCCGCTTTTAAAGCTTTGCGCGACGAGGCGACGGGGGAACGAGACGGCGGCGGCGACGGCAGGCCGGCCGCCGCAAAGACCAAGGCAAAGATGTCCAAGGCGCGGCGGCGGTGAGGCCGGCGCGCGTGGGGTTATTGACGGCTTACTTCGCCTTCGGGCCGTAGCCGGGCATCGGCTTGCCGTTGTCGTCGAGCTTTCCGCACGCCCACAGCAGCCCGCGCGTGACCAGGTCCAGGTAGCGGTCGTCGGAAACGGTCTTGTTCTCGTGGCCGAGCGTCGTGGCGAAGACCTTGGCCTTCTTGTCCCCGTATTCGTTCGTCCAGACGACCACGAAATCGTTGGTCACCTGAGGCGTCTCCTGCTTCTTGGTCTTGCGCGCGGGGATCGTCTGCTTGCCCCGGGCCAATTCGTGCGCCGTGTCGTTCAGCTTCCCCGCCGCGTTGTTGTAGTGCTCCTCGTTGATCGTCGTCCAGTCCTCCATCCCCTTGACGATCGGGCTCTGCTTGTCGGTGTACCGCACCGCGATCGGCAGCTTGGGGCCGTGCCCGGTCGTCACAAGCCCGGTGAACTCGAACCACGGCGTGCTCTTGGGCCAGCCGTCGCTGCGGTAGGAGTGCATGCCGCAGTGAAGGACGACGCCGGGCAGGCCGTTCTTGTGCGGCTCGAGGACGCGGTCGATGATTTTGAGGTCAACCACGCCGGAGGTGCACTCGTCGTGGAGGACGACGTCGTAGCCCT
>Ga0308175_100002013_pt1 | contig 13820 bp, 10 predicted proteins | sample PhyCR1_3_FD_203893 | JGI IMG/M metagenome (GOLD analysis project Ga0308175, IMG submission 203893) | Soil microbial communities from UC Gill Tract Community Farm, Albany, California, United States - DLSLS.C.R1 | ecosystem: Environmental > Terrestrial > Soil > Agricultural land | place: USA...
AGAATGTGCTGGGCTTCGGAAAATGAGGCCCCATTCGCCTTCTGAAACTCCGACGCCTCGCGCGAGGAATGGCACCCATGGCCCCAGTTGCCGATGAAGAACTGCGCCGTCGAGTCCTGAGAAAGCAGATAGAGATCCCAGTTGATGCCACCTGTCGCATGTTTGGGCCAGTTCACGCCGGTGAAAGTAAATTGCGAGAGGCCCTGCCCCAGACCATAAACGCTGCCGGTGGAAGGCAACTGCGCCGCCACCGACTGGCACCCCGCACTGAAGCGCACCTGCGGCTTCACCGTGCCGGCCGGCGTCGCCACAGCGCCCGCGGCCATCAGATTCCACGTCAGCGTTTTCCCCGCCACCGCGCCCGGCCCGGCGAAGGTGTCGGCCACATAAATCGCCGGATACTGGGGATCGAAAGCCATCGTGCGCACCGCGCGCGTCCACACCGTGCCATCAGGCGAAGTAAACGTGGCCTCGGAATGCGTCGAATTCGCAAAGGCTTCGAATTCGGTATTGGTTGGATTCTCGAGCAGCCGGTTCGCATCGCCCAGACCGGCGTTATCGGCGTTCCACGCATGCCCCAGTTCGCTGTCATAGACGATCGAGTTGTGCATGAAACGGCCCGGCGTTTCCGGTGAATACAGATTGGCGTTGAAGTCGATCGCGAGCGGGGCCGAATCGGCGTAGATTGAAACCTGCCCATCATCGGCGTGCCGGTGCCCGCCCGTCGAATAGAAGCCACCGTTGATGAACCACACCGCGGTCTCGTTCGGCGTACCGAAGCCGTGCCGTTCGGCCGTATGGTAGCCGGGCACGTTGATGCTGCCCAGTTGGGGCGTAATCGAGGGGATGCTGGTGTCGATGGCCGCGAGCGTTGTCATGAACTGCGAATCTTCGGTGAGCAGTGTCGAACTGTTCGATTGCCGCCAGGCCCACATCAGATTGCCGGCGAGCGTGGGATTTACCGGATTCATGGCTGTAGCGAGCATGCCCGTGCGCACGTCGGCTTCGGTATTGCCGTCGCCATTCGAGTAGCCCTTGCGCACGTTGCCAAAGCGCGGCTCAGGCGGCGTCTGAATCGAAAGCTCCCAGTTCGCGTAAGCGGCCCAGCGCGGATCGGTGAGCGAAAGCTGACCCGTGTTCTGCAGGCCCATGTAGTTGAGGATCAGCGGCTCGAAGAAAGCTGACTGATAATGCGTCGAACCGGCGGCCGCGCCTGTCGGGCTGAAATACGAATTCAGATCGTCGACCGGGCTTGCCAGCGCCTGCCCCAGTTTGGTCGACAGAAACGGCTGCGAGGGATCGGCGACAACGGCCTGCGTGCGGTATTGAAGGTACTGCTGGATCTGATTGGCCAGCCCGACACTATCGCCTGAGGTATTGTCGATTGGCCACCAGTCGTTATCCCAGAGGATGCTGCCGAAGAGAGCCAGTTCGGCTTTGGCCAAAGCCTTCTGCGCCGCGGTCGCATTTGCATCCATGAGGATGGCGTTTAGCACGGCGGTGGCCGGCGAAGTCTGCAGCCCGATGTTGTAGTAGGCGAGCGTACCGAAGCGGTTATCGCCATTAGCGAGTGTGCTCATCAGGGACTGAGCGAGCGAAGTAACTGAGTTGAGCGCGTTTTGCACGGCGGCCGGGCTGTTGCCCTGCCACATGTTCAGCAACGCCTGGCCCCAGACCGAGCCATCCGAGCCTTTGAGCTGCGTGTAATAGCAGGTGCGCGAACCACAGATCGAAGTGCCGTCCCGCACCTGGCTGATGAGCTGGTTCGCGCCCGCCTGCGACATATAAAGCCATTGCCAGCCGCCCGGCGGATCGGGGTAGCTGAGCTGATAAGTGTAGATGCGCGAGAGATTAATACCGGTGAGCATGTTCTGCTCATCCGAGATGGGCTGATGCGCGGACACGGGCGCGAGATCCGCTTTGGTGCCGACGAAGATGCCCCAGTTGCGATGCACCAGAGTGGTACTGGCCCCGGTAGGACCACGCAGCAGGTTTTCGACCTGAATACCGGCGTCCGTGGTTCCGCTGATCCAGTGGCGATTGCTCGAATAGATGCCGGGCATGGAAGGACCCAGCGCCGAGTTGTTCTGCTGGGAGAAGCGGCCAACGTAAATGCCGACAACGGGTGAAGTGGAGGCGCCCGCCGAGTTATAGACTTCTTCGTACCATCCCGCCGCATGATTGGCCGAAGGATAGTTCACCATCAGCTTACGGTTTCCGAAATAACCCGGACCGGGGAAGCACGCATAATTGACCGGGTAATCCGCCGAGTAGCCGATGTCGAAGAGAGCGTCATTAACAGGAGTCAAAAGCCATCCCCGGTAAGCGGGTTTTACGATGCCGCCACCCGAATAAGGGCCGAAGCCCGGCGCCGGCGTCACGAGGCTCGAATCCAGGTAAAGCGCAAACTGCCCGGCAGGATAGCCGTTGGTTTTGGCGAAGAATGTTCCATTCGCCGCCGTATTGCCAAGAACTCCTGAGATCGCGACGCGCTGACCATTGGCCAGGCCTGTTCCGGCCGTGATCACGATGGGAGAGGCAGCGGTCGCCGCAGTTATTGCCATTGGAGGTTCATAGCCGCAGCCGGGCTCGGCAAAGCCCGAACCTCCTATGGCGTCGTGTCCCCGGTATCGGGCCTGATCCGGATGAAGTTGCGCATACAGCGGCAGGTAGTACGAGAACTGCATGTCGGAATCTTCGTCGATCACAACGGATTTCGAGTTGGCGTACAAGGTAATGGTGGCCGTATAGTGCCCCGAGCCGGAGTTGTTGATCAGAGTAGATCCATAGGCGTAGCGGGGGCGGTTGAAGGTATAAGTCGCCGTCAGGACAGTCTTCAGTGGCCCGGATTCAACCACATTGACCGAGTATCCCGTCGCGAGAGTCATGGGTAAGTTCATGACGCATCCGACGCAACCTGAATTTTTTGCGCCTTCGAAATACAGAGCGCTCGGATTTGCGCCCGACCCCGTCCACACGCCGTCGGACAACTGAATCCCCTGAATCGGCGCCAAACTATAAGGAGCCGTATTTGCCGCGGGGGTGATAATGCGGACGCCGGTAAGTCCGTTTGTAACTTCGTAATTGTTGCCTGCCACTTTGAATGTGACGGCATTGGTTTGAGTGGCCGTGGGAGCAACTCCGGATTCGAGGGTCCATGTGTAGTTCGCGTTCGCAGGCAGATTACTGCGCACGACAATACAGCCGTTCACGGCGGAGGCATCGGAGCAGGACGAAACCCATTGAAAAGGAACTTCAACGCCCGTCGGGCCGATCATCCGCGTGGCAGCCGGAGGCTGGCCGCCGTCATAACGAAATTCGATGGGCTGATCGGGCCACGCCACGCCGAACATTTCATTGAGACTGAAAGTGGCGAGAATTTGAGGGGACGCGGACTGCAACTGGATAGAGGCAGTGCCGATGGTTAAACTATCGGCGAGGCTTTTCGCCGCTATCGTAACGGTTTCCGCCGCGGATATGGATGTCGGCGCGGTATACACGCCGGCAGAGGAGATGGAACCGGAGCCGGAACGTATGGACCACGCCACCGACTGATTGGCGTTCCCGGAAACGACGGCCGTGAATTGAGCCGTATTTCCCGGTTTCACATTAACTGCCGCCGGACTAATCGCAACGGAGATCACGGGATTTACGATGATCGTTCCGGAGCCCGACACTGCCGGATTGGCCATGCTCGTCGCGGTAATGATGACGGTCTGAGGTGAAGAGACCTCCGGAGGATTGTACAGTCCTGTACTCGAAAGAGTTCCGAGTTCAGGCGACATAGACCACGTGATGGCGGTATTGGCGAGGCCGGTTACGGTGGCGGTGCACTGCGTCTTCTGAGCGGGCCGAACCGATACGCGCAAGGGCGTTACAGAGACGGCGGGCGGGATCGTGACCGCGGTGGATGCGGAATCGGTCGGATCGGACATGCTGGCTGGAGCCGCAGTCACTGTATGCGAAGCGCTCGTCGAGGCGGGCGCAGTGTAAACGCCCGTTGCGGACGTCCTTCCCACTTGTGGCGTGATTGACCATCGAACCGCAGGTTTCGCCGCGCGAGTCGAGGACGCGGTGGCTTGAGCGGCAGCGGAAGATCCGACGCTGATCTGCGCCGGAGAAACCGCAACCGTGAACGGCGATGCCACTGCCGTTACAGCCGCTATGAACGCGCGACAGCCGAAGGATCGGGCGATTATGCGCCCCAACGCCGAACTCTTGCTGGACATTATTATTCGCGATCCAGCTATGAATCGGCAGTTGTACTATCAACCTTTACACGAAGACAAAAAAAACCGCGCAGCTACGAGAGCATGCGCGGCGGGACAAAAACTATAACAGAATCTGTAAAATCGAGTTGAAGAAACGCCCGGCTCGGACCTATCTGCGGCGAATTCGGATGCCGCCCGCGTAGTGGCGCGGACCGTAGTAAAACCGCGGGCCGACGTAGAAAGAGAAACCGCTGCCCCAATAGTACGGCCGGGAATAGTAATAAGGGTAATAAGCAGGAGCATAGTAGGGCGCCGGCGGGTATGGCGCGGGAGCGCAGCCATAGCACGGCCCAGCCATTCTGGCCGGAGGAGCGCCTGAATAGGCGGGGGCTCCATAATCGCTCTGGTCCGCATAGCGGAAGGCCTGCTGCGCGTGCGTGGTATCGATCGTAACTGGCGCCTCAACGCGGAAGGTGAGGGCCGTCTCCGGATAAATAATCGTTGGCTGACCGCGGGTCAGGAGGACTCCGAGGATCCCTGCGGCAGCACCGGCTCCAGCGCCGATTGCGGCTCCGCGGCCCCAGCCCGCGGCCGCGCCAACGGCAGCGCCCAGCGCGGTAGTTCCTCCAATTGCGGCAGCATCACGCCCGACCGACGTGGTACCCGCACGCGCCATCATGGAGGTTTGCAGATTGATTTTTTGACCGTCTACCGTGGTCATGTCGGTCAGCTTCAAACCCAAACGCGACGTGCCCTCGACGTGTCCGGCTTTCTTCGCTTCGGTGATAACGCCGCCGACGGTCTGCCCTCTTCGGGCCACCACGACGCCGTTCACGATGACCGGTTCGGCAAGGGTCGCGGTAAACGCGTCGCCCGCCTGGTTCTTATCCGAGGAGAGCCAGCCGTTCACGCGGACCGTGACGTAAGTGCCGGGGCTGATGGTCAACGTCGCGGGAATCGAATAGTCGCCTGAATTCGGCGGATAAGGATTCGCCGGATACGGCTGCTGTTGAGGCGGATAAGGGTTCTGTGCGGCCTGAGGCTGCTGACCGGCGGGGCCCTGCGCAGCGCTGGGATCCTGAGTGGGCAATGGTTCGGCGTCAGCAGGTGCGGGCTGGGGCTGCGCATCCTGCGTGACGGCCCCCGCATTCTCTGCTGGAGCGGTTTGGGTATCGTCCTCCGCCTGCGGCGCGGGATCCTGGGCAGCCGGACCGTTGGGATTTCCTGGAGCATCGGCTCTTCGCCATGCGTGCGGTGCCTGATCAGGCGCAGACTGGGTGACAGCCGGAGATTGTCCGAATACCACGAGGCTCGAGCCCGCAAGGCACGCAGCCACTGCAGTCATCCTGAGCTGCCACCTCTTGGCCGATCGGGTCTGTGCTTCCATGCCACCTCTTGTGCATGTATGCGGCCAGTCGCAAGTCGTTGAAAACGTGAGGACGCCGACCAGGATAGCTCTGGTTCCCCGCCACCAGAGCTGGTGTTTTTCAACCAACCCCTGGCAATGCGCTGGCCTCCGAAAACAGAAAATTGATCGGCTGGTTCCTACACGTCCAATCCACGGCTGCATTGCCAGGTTGCCGGATCGAAAGAAAGAGCTGACGAAACAAATGTGGTAGCGCGGTTTTATTTTTGGCGAACGCAGCCCGCGAGGAGCATGATCAAACGCAAGTCCGGGGATTCACGAATGGTCGGCAGCGCAGAATTCTGAGCGCCGGCCCGGAAAGCCGCGGAAAACCCGAATATCCGTTCTGCAACCTTTTCGCAAATGAGCGAGTTGACGGTTTGATCTGCACAGCGCGAAAGCCCTGAGGGGAGTGGAGATTGGGGAAAGTGCGCACCGCCGTTTGGAATGTTTGCGATCTGTGCAGCAGGTATTTCCGTTTCCAGTTTGAGACGAGCCGCGCCTTCCCTGAGCCGCCGCACCCGCGCGCGCTGGGCTCCGGAAGCATTGATTAGCTTTGCTCAGCGGCTGACAGTGAGAGGCTGTTCACCACCAGGTTTTTGGCGAAGCGGAATTCGAGGACTCTGTTGGGCGCCCCGCTCTCGACATAGAAGCAATCAACAGGACCGAAAACCGTTCGAACTTCTTCCGGCGTGCACGTGGGGAGATACTCACGCAGAACCCGGGGATCATAATATCGGAACAGCAACTGTCTCCCGCTTTCATCGCGCGCGATGAGCAGCGTCTGCAAATGGCGCTTTAGTTGTTCCAGCCTTGTGTCGCATCGCAGAAACACCCCCCAGCTGTTGTTCCAGGCATAGGTGATGAACCTCCGTGTTTTCCTGTCGTCGTAGTCCAATTGGACCAGGTATGGAGCCGCTACGCGCAGCTCTGGCGGTATGTTGCCGTCGAAAAGACACGCGTGCTGAGAATAGAAACACTCGAGCAACAGACCGAAAATTCGCTGGTCGCGCGCAGCGTCGACGACCATCCAGGCATCCCGCGCAAAGCCTTTCGGCCAAATATATTTCTCGAGCCGGGCTAGTGATTCGGCGCCAAATTTCGATCGCGGCGACTGACCGTCGCCCGCTATTGCTGTCATATGTAGCACGCTGGTGTTCCAGTCCGGGCAGCCGCTACCAACGTGGCCGCCTGAGCAGCGAGATCCGTGTTCGGCGGAAACGTCGGAACATCAGGAATCAATGCTGTCGCCGCCGCTGAAACCGACGGTTGCTGCCGCCTGTTGGGAACCGATACTGGCTGAAATGCCGCTGCCGCGCTCGCCGAAGCAGTCGCAGAATCCGGTGGCGCACCAGTATTCAATACGGTGCGCGCAGGCTGAGCATGAATATGCAGTCGTCCGCAAAGCAGCAGTTCCGCAATCAGGTCAATTACTGTTTGATCGGACATCCGTGAAACGTTTCCGGCGAAGTCCCGGCGGCATATGAGGGTGCGCATCAGGGACATATTCCGGGCGTGAGCGCTGGCCGTTCGCAAAAACTGGCGAACGAAGGCCCGGTCACGGGAGATGAATTCACGCTCGCGGCAATCGAGCCGCTCACAAAATTCGAAATCGTCAAACCACCACAGCACAAAGCGCTCCCTGAACTGCGGGTCCTGAACTGCAGGTCTATGATATCCGCCGTTTTTCGAGCCGGTCACCTTCATTATTGAAAATTCCTGCGTCCGACGGCTCAATCTTGCACGTTGGCCGCGATTTAACCTGCACGAGCGCAACGGCGTGCCCTGTCGACTTTGGTTTGGAGGGCATCGCGCAGATCTCCGTCTGAGAAGGCGATGGGAGTATACCGGGGTTCTCCTCCGAATCAGAAGAGGAGGGGATGCGCCGCGACCGCGGTACTACTGAGACGGTTCGGGCGTGAGATTGAGTGGCAGGTCGATCGAGATCTCCGGACTGGCGTACCGCTCGGTCAGCCGCAGCCTGTAATGGCTCGCGGGCGCATCGAACAGAACGGCGCCCGTCACCTGGTCGCCCGCTTTTACATTTCTGACCAGACCAAGCCAGTCCGGGACGCCCGACCCGTCGGTAAGCTCGTTGTAAACTTTTCCGCCATCGTCTACCAGAGCCAGGGCAGGAATGGAAGCATCGGTGTTCCCGGCATTTGAAACGGTGATCCGAACCAGATAGAAGCGTTCCTGCGGAAATCGGGCGGTCGCCGGATCTTCGCCAAGCCGCGGCAGGATTCGGGAATCGACTACGTTCCAGGTCAGGGGCCAGAGAGACACCTGCGCTCCGGCAGGATAGACCTTCGATTCTTCGGAGGGCGGAGGCGGGCTACAGGAAGAAATAATAAACAGCGCCGCAACGGGTAACGCGAGGCGCGTCAGCGTGGCCGTCGCTCCTCGACCAGGCGATCGAATTTCCGGCGTTGCTCATCATTCAGAATCTGCCGGATCCGTGTCTGTCCGTCGGCCATCAGATTATCGTAATACCGGCCGAAATCGTCGAGGATGGAATCGAGTTGGCGCGCCTGCTGATCGTTGAGATCGAGTTGTTTGCGCATCTCCTCGGAGGAGATCGCAAATCCGCGCGAGGAGACAGCGTGTCTATGACTGTGGATGAGACCGGTATGCTCGCCATACCCCATCACAAGGGCGCCAAGCACTGCCCCGCACAGAAAAACCAGCACGAGTGATAAGATCGCGACCCGCTCGGCGGGCCTTGGCAGGGCGACGCTCGACATCCCGCTTTATTCCCTGAATGTCGCGAGCGTGACGAACATCCGATCACGATCTGCGCTCGGGGCGTGGTCGTCGGAAAGATCGTGCTGCATGATCACTGAGGCGTCGGCCGGGGCTGAGATGTTCTGAGGCGCCGGGCCGAGGTAAGAAGATTCGCGAGTGACCAGGAAACTTCCGAGGCCAGCGAGCAGCAACAGGGATGCGAAGGCTATCCGGCGGAAGAAAGCAGCGCCGGGCGAAAACAGCCCCCATGCTTCCCGCCGCTGATCGTCGATGACGCGGCAAGCTACCCGGTTATAGAACCCGGGTGGCGGTTGCGGAGCCGCTTCAGGAGCCACTCTGAGTTCCTGCATGAGCTTCGAAAATTCGGCCATAGCCGCCACTTCGGCCCGGCAACCGGGGCACTCATCGAGATGGTCGTGAAAAGCCCGCGACGCAGTCCCGCTCAAGTGCCTTTCAAGTTCGTCCACAACGACGTCGTGCAACATGTCCTGTCCCCAAAAGTACTGCTCAACCCAGCCACAAATCAGGATTTTGCCGGCGCGCGGTCCAAACGCTGAGCCGCTTTCACGAGCTTCTGCCGCGCCCTGAACAACTTCACCTTGATTGTATTCTCATTCATCTTCAACATGCTGGCCAGTTCTTCGACTGAATATCCTTCCACTTCCTTCAGCATGAGAAGCTGTTTTTCCTCATCCGAAACCCGATCCATCAGTTTGACGATGTAATCGCGTCTCGCCAGCGTCGAATCCGCCCGTGCGGTGCGTTCGATCGCAGGCTCGGAATTTTCCACTCGCCGCGCTTCATCGTCGCTCATGTCGCTTTCATACACGAGCTTCCGGACCTTTTTCTTGCGCAGATAATCGAAACACTCGTTCACCGTGATCTTGTAGATCCAGGTGATGAGGGAACTGCGGAAGTCGAAATTCCGGATCGAGAAGTAAACCTTCGCAAATACCTGCTGAGCGATATCCTCAACGTCGTTCCGCTGGCGAACAATGCCATGGATGATCGAGAACACCTTCGACTGATAGCGTTCGACGATCTCACGGAACGCCGATTCGTCGCCGGCCTGGGCCCGGCGTACGAGCGCTCCCTCCACCGTATTCTCGTAATCCACTCGCGACCTGGGAAGTGCTTTCTTGCCGACGGCCGGGAGCGGGAGAGTCGCGCTCAGAGTTCCCATACACCCGGTCCGACGTGGCTCGGCGATCCACGGTTTCATCCACCCGCGAAAACCCCCGTGCACCATGAACATAGCAGGAAGCAGCACGGGCCGGCATTGCCTTCACGCAAAAGCCTTTGCTTTCGGAATCCCGCGGTATGTTGCCAGCGTCTTGTATAATGTAACCGGATTCGAATAATGGTAAAGCTTACTGATACCGCTGTAGTCAAAGTCAAGGAAATCCTGGACACGCAGGATCCCAAACCCGCCGGTCTTCGAATCGCCGTCGTTGGCGGTGGATGCTCGGGTTTCAGTTATTCGATGGCCTTCGAGAATGCGCCGAATATGCTCGACAAGACCTACTCGTACGACGGGCTTAAGGTTTTTATTGATCAGGCCAGCATGCTGTATCTCGACGGCGCGGAGGTCGACTATGTGGAAACACTCGAAGGTTCCGGCTTCAAGTTCAACAATCCACACGTAAAATCCACCTGCGGCTGCGGCAGCTCATTCAGCGCCTGACCGCAGATTTATTTCCGAAATTCAAGGCGCCAGCTCATTCACGGCTGGCGCTTCTGTTAGCGCGGCTCTGATCATTTGGCGTCCCGCCAGGAACCGCCGACTCCCACATCGACCACCAGCGGCACCAGCAGTTCTACTACTCCCTGCATCTCAGCGCAGACAATGCCCTTTGTCGCTTCGATCTCGTCGGGGGGCGCTTCCAGTACCAGCTCGTCGTGAACCTGTAACAACAGCCGGGCTTGCATTCCCGCCAATGCGCGATCGACACGAACCATCGCGAATTTGATCAGGTCCGCCGCGGTACCCTGGATCGGCGTATTCACCGCCGTGCGCTCGGCGAAGCCGCGGGCGTTCGGGTTGCGGCTATTCATATCCGGAATCGGCCGCTCCCGCCCGAACATGGTTCTCGCAATTCCGGTGCGGCGCGTTTCGGCAATAGTCTCGTCGATGAACCGCCTCACCCCCGAATACCGTTCGAAATAGCTGCGGATATAGACTTCGGCCTCCTTCCGCGAAATTCCCAGGTTGGAAGCCAGCCCGAAAGCGCTGATTCCATAGACGATCCCGAAGTTTACCGCTTTTGCGCTGTTTCGGGCCTCGCGGGTCACCATCATCGGCGGAACACCCAAAACTTCCGCGGCGGTTCTCGTGTGAATGTCTTCGCCCCGGCTGAAGGCGTCGAGCAGCACGGGGTCTTGAGACATGTGGGCCAGCAGGCGGAGTTCGACTTGGGAGTAATCGGCCACCACCAGCTTCCATCCTTCGCGGGGAACGAAGGCGCTCCGGATTTCGCGGCCCAATTCAGTCTTGATCGGGATGTTCTGCAGGTTGGGATTTGAGGAGGAGAGCCGCCCCGTAGCCGCGCCGGACTGGTTGAAGCTGGTATGGATGCGCCCGGTGGCCGGATTGATCAGTTGTGGGAGAGCATCCGCGTAGGTTCCCTTGAGTTTCGTTAACTGCCGGTATTCCAGAACCTTGCGTACGATTTCATGATCCGGCGCAAGAGCCTCCAGAACGTCTGCGGCAGTCGAAATAACTTTGCCTTTGCCGTAGCGAACGGGAGCCGGTAACTTCATATCCTCGAACAACACGCGCCCGAGCTGCTGGGGGGAGGAAATGTTGAACTCGCGGCCGGCGAGCGCGTGGATTTCGGCGGTGAGGCGCGAAACTTCCGTTTCCATGGTGGCGGACATCCGGGCAAGCGCTTCGGCATCCACACGGATTCCAGCAAACTCCATGCGGGCGAGGACGGCCGTTAACGGTAGCTCAATGTCTTCATAGAGCTTGCGAAGACCGCGACGGTCGATTTCCGGTCGCAGGCGTTCGTTCAATTCGTGGATGTAAAGTGCGCGCTCGTCAGCGCGGGGCCCGATTTTGAGATCCAGCCGCCTTTCGACCAGCGCATCAAGCGAGCAGCCGCTCGGATCGGCATCCAGCAGAAATGCGTAAAGCGAGACGTCGTCCTGGAATCCGCCTGGCGTGATTCCCCGCTTCAACATCTCGAGTGTGAGCCACTTCAAATCGGCGGCGGCCTTCGGACGGGCGGGATCTTCGAGGAAGCTGCGGAATTCCTCGATTCTCTTCTCGGGCAACGTCCGGGCTTCGCACGTCCTGCAGGCGAGGCCGAACTCGTTCATCTCCGGCGAGAATGCAATCGACATGACCGATTCGCCTGCCGCGCCGCCAATAAACTCGCCAAGCTGATCTGCGGACGCGAGCGGAGCGAAATCGCGGGGACGGGTGTCCTCGGAAGGGCCGAGTTCCTTCAGGTGAGAGAAGAACTCGAGTTCCTTATAGAGCGCCTTGAGCTGCTCCGTATCCGGTTCGGCGACCCGGAACTGGTCGAGATCAAAATCGATCGGAATGTTGCACTCGATGGTCGCGAGACGCTTGCTGAGCAGAATCCTTTCTCGATTGTTTTGAAGGCTTTCGCGATACATCTTTCGCGTGACTTCCTGGGCCCCGTCGAGCGCAGCTTCCACCGATCCGAACTGCGAGATCAGGTCCTTCGCGCCCTTATCGCCAATACCCGGAGCACCGGGAATGTTATCGACGGTATCGCCCACGAGACCGAGGAAATCCGCGATATTCCGCGGCTCGACCCCCATGAACTCCTTCACCTTCGTCGGGTCGTACCAGGTATCATCTTTCGCCGGGTTCAACATCGAGACGCGGTCGCTCACCAGTTGCAGCATGTCCTTGTCGCTTGAGACGATCACGACCTCGTGTCCGGCTTCGGTAGCTTTGCGGCTGAGCGTTCCGATCACATCGTCCGCTTCGAAGCCCGCGTACTGCACGATGGGAATGCGAAGGGCATCGATCAGCCGGCGGACCAGAGGGATTTGCTGCGCCAGGTCGTCCGGCATTTCGGTGCGATTGGCTTTGTATTCGGCATATTCGGTCTCCCGGTGGGTTTTACCGATGCTTTCGAACACGGCGGCGATGTACTTCGGTTCGAAACTCTTGCTGAGCTTCCGAAGCATGTTGGTGAAAATGAAGACCGCTTCGGTCGAAATTCCTGTACCGGTGCGCATCGGCGGCGCGCCGGTTCTCGCGCGCGCATGATAGGCGCGAAAAATGAAACCGTAGGAATCGATGAGGAAGAGGCGGGGTGCTGCCACGTGCGCCCATGATATCGGATTGGCGCCGCCAGTTTCGTCAGCACCCAAACCGTACTCAAAACGTGACAAACCGTTGCGATTTTGCCACACTGTAATGAGCATTACTCGTCTGCTTTCAAAGATTTACAGCGAATCGTTACACTCTGCGCGTTACCATGAAGCAATGGAGCCTCGAAGTTTTGCGGTTTGAAACGACACTCCAGCGTTCCGTGGACGCTTCTGGTATCGGGCTGCATAGCGGGGTTCCTGTTCATATCCGCCTGGCTCCGGCGCCCGCGGGTACGGGCATCGTTTTTCGTCGCTCCGACCTGGACTTTTTTGCCATTCCGGCGAGCTGGAAATACGTCGCGCGGGTCAGCTATGCCACCAGCCTGATGCGCCAGGGCGTCCTGATCTCGACTACGGAGCATCTGCTGAGCGCTTTGTACAGCTTCGGGATCGACAATGTTTCGGTTGAAATAGACAATCTCGAGGTTCCCATCCTCGATGGCAGCAGCGCTCCGTTCATCGAATTGATTCGGCGGGCCGGGGTTCGGCAACTGCGGCGCAAGCGGCGGTATCTGCGGATCACCCGGCCAGTTGTCGTCGAAGATGGTCGAAAGCGGATTTCGATTCTTCCGGACGATCGCTTCCGGCTTACTTGCGACATCGACTTCCCCGCCCCGATCGGAAAACAGTCCGTCGACCTGGAGATGACGCCGGAGCGCTACGCCACTCAGATCGCGCCGGCCCGCACCTTCGCCCACGAAGTAGACCTTGACCAGATGCGCGAGATGGGTTTGATCCGCGGGGCATCGCTCGATTGCGCCGTCTGCTTCACAGAGACCGGCGTGTTGAATCCAGAAGGATTACGGTTCGCCGATGAGAGCTGCCGGCATAAAGCGCTCGATCTGATCGGCGACCTGGCTTTGATTGGCAGACCGCTTCTCGGCCACGTGATCGCAGAGAGGGCAGGCCACAAGATACACACCGCGCTGGTAGCGAAGATCATGGCGGATTCCAGCCTTTACCAGCTGGTGACCCTGGACCAGCTCGCAGTACGGGTTGCGGCCGCCGTAGTGTCCTGATACAGGCCTCCTGATGCCCAGCCGAAAGAAAACGTTCAGCGCGAAGAAAGAAGTTCGGGCAATTGCCCGCGAGCGCGTCGGGACGGT
>Ga0308175_100002015_pt1 | contig 13814 bp, 14 predicted proteins | sample PhyCR1_3_FD_203893 | JGI IMG/M metagenome (GOLD analysis project Ga0308175, IMG submission 203893) | Soil microbial communities from UC Gill Tract Community Farm, Albany, California, United States - DLSLS.C.R1 | ecosystem: Environmental > Terrestrial > Soil > Agricultural land | place: USA...
GACATGCCCGTCCACCTGCGGTCCCTGCGCCCGCGCGCCCGATGCCGCCGCACCTGACACGACGGCGACCGCGGCGACGAGCGCAAGCAGGGCACTGAAGCGAAACCGTCTCATGCTTTGACCTCCCCAATGCTTCGGCGGAGCCGTTCTCCGCGCACCCGCCGACGGTCGCAGCCGTCTCTCTCCACCCGCTTACGCGCATGTGAACGATCACTTAAATCTCGGCCGGGGTGCGGCAGACGTTGTCGAGCAGCGCCGATAATCGCCGCGAATCGCCGCCATCGCTTCGAAGGGAGATCAAAAGCCACACTATGTCGATGCAGACCGTTCTCGTCGTCGACGACGAGCCGATCGTGCGAGACGTCGTGGTTCGCTACCTCGAGCGCGACGGCTTCCGGACGCTGACGGCCTCCGACGGAGATGGAGCCCGCGCGCTGATCGAGGAACGGGAGCCGAGCCTGGTGGTCCTCGATGTGATGCTGCCCGGAACGGACGGGCTCGCGCTCTGCCGCTGGATTCGCGACCGCTCGAGCCTGCCGGTGATCCTCCTCACCGCGCGCGGCGAGGAGGCCGACCGAATCGTCGGACTGGAGCTCGGCGCCGACGACTACGTCACCAAGCCTTTCTCGCCCCGCGAGCTCGCAGCCCGCGTGAGAACCGTTCTCCGCCGCAGCAACGGAAGCTCTCTCCCGCGCGAGACGATCGAGTTCGGCGACGTCGTCCTCGACGGCAACAGTCGTGAGGCGCGGCGCGCGAGCACCATCGTCCAGCTCACCGCCAAGGAATTCGAGCTGCTCTGGTTTCTTGCCTCGCACCCGCGGCACGTTTTCTCTCGCGACCAGCTGATGGCCCGCGTCTGGGGCTACGAGTCCATCGTCGACACAGGGACGGTGACCGTCCACATTCGCCGGCTTCGGGAGAAGGTCGAGGCCGATCCGAGCGATCCCCGCCACCTCCACACCGTGTGGGGCGTCGGCTACCGGCTCGACCCGTGATTCAGCTCGCCGTCATCGTCGGCATCGGGAGCCTCGCCGCCGGTCTACTCCTTGCGTACTCGTTGCGCCGCGCCCCGACGGTCGGGATCCAGCTGGGCGGGCTCGCGCTGATCGCCGTCTGGGTCCCGCTGGCCGCGGTCTTGCTGTCGGGCTGGGTGATGTTCCATATGGGCGCCGACCTGAAGATCCTCGCGGTCGCCGCCGGCTCTGCCACAGCCGCGGTGTTCGCGGCATTCGTGCTCGCACGCTCCATCACCGGCTCGCTACGGCGGGTCGGCGCGGCCTCGCACGCGCTCGCAGCCGGCGACCTCTCGGTGCGTGCGCCGGGGAGCGGGCCGCGTGAGATCGCCGCGCTCGCCGAATCCTTCAACGCCATGGCGGCCGGGCTCGAGCAGCTCTTCGACGCCCGCCGCGAGCTCGTTGCCTGGGCGAGCCACGACCTCCGAGCTCCGATCGCGTCGCTGCAGGCGATGCTCGAGGCGATCGAGGACGGGCTCGCTGCTGCAGACGACTACTTACCCACGCTGCGACAGCAGGTTCGCGTCCTCTCGGTGCTCGTCGACGATCTCTTCGAGCTCGCGCGGATCGACGCGGGCGCGCTCACGCTCGAGCTTCGCCGCACGCCCGTCGCGCCGCTCGTCGCCTCCGCGCTGCAACTACTCCGCCCGGAAGCCGACGCGCGTGGAGTTGCCCTCCGGGCCGACATCGACGAGCGAATGGAGGCGCGGCTGGCGCCGGACAAGATCGAGCGAGTCCTTTTCAACCTCGTCACGAACGCGCTCCACCACACGCCGTCCGACGGGACCGTCGCCGTGCACGCCGAGCAGCGGACGTCGGATCTCCTCCTCCGTGTGGAGGACACGGGCGAGGGCTTGCCGGCCGAGGCGCCGGGACGGATGTTCGAGCGCTTCTGGCGCGCCGACCGCGCCCGGAGCAGCAACGGCGCCGGCCTCGGCCTCGCGATCGCCCGCGGGCTCGTCGAAGCCCACGGCGGTCGCATCTGGGCCGAGAACCGACCCCAGGGGGGGGCCTGCATCTCCTTCACGCTTCCTGCTCCGTAGTCGTCAGCGCCGGCCCGCGAGTTCATCGCGGCCGTCGTCCGCGCGCGGCGCACACCGTCGGCACGGTGATCGTGTTCACGGGGTCGGCGAACAGCCGCTGTGCCTCGTCGATCTCGCCCGGGTCCGCGCCGAGCGTGATCATCTGCGCGCGCATGCGCTCGATCGTCATCGCGAGCAGCGGCGCCGACCCGCCGGGGGCGGTTCTCGTGTCGTACTGGGGATCCCAATCCCCCGCCACGATCGCATCGAGAAACGCCGACCACGTTCTCTCCCAGATCGGGTTGGTCGGCGAGAGCGTGACGACCGTGAACGGAAGATGCACGAGAAATTTCGAGGGTGGACGAGATCGAACGTCGACGGTGGCAGAGGACACCTCGATGCGCTCGTCCGCCGGCCGTTCGAGCAACGTCGTGTCGAGATCGACTGCGAGCACCGAGCCCGAGGGGTCGACACGCTCGGCGAGGATCCGCGCCACCGAGCCTCCGCCCGCGCCGATGTCCAGGCACCGCCACCCGTCGCCGACGCCGACCGCTCCAGCTGAGAGCCGCGGTAGGGTGCAAGGCGGCGCGGATGAACCAACGCGCTTAGGAACTACACCTAGCGGAGCTCGACGAGGTCAGAGGTGAGATCGGCAGTCCCGCTGACGCCAAGCAGCCGGAGCGTTCGAACGTAGTCGTTCTGCAGCAGTGAGGTGAGATGGTCGACCCCGCGCTCGCCGCCCGCCATCAGCGCGTAGAGGTACGGCCGACCGACGAACCCTGCGCGCGCGCCGAGCGCGTCGGCCGCGGCGACGTCGGCCCCTGAGCGGACTCCCCCGTCGAGGTAGACCTCCGCGCGGTCGGCGATCGCGTCGACGACCGCCGGGAGGAGCTCGAGCGGTGTGACCGCGCGGTCGAGCTGCCGACCGCCGTGATTTGAGACGGCGATCCCGTCTGCCCCGGCCGCGACCGCGTCGAGCGCGTCGTCGACCCGCTGGATGCCTTTGACGACGAGCGGTCCTGACCATTCGGAGCGCAGCCATTCGACGTCTTCGAATGTCACGCCGGCGTCGAACACGCGGTTGATCAGGCCCATGACGTCGCCGGCGGCGCCGAGTGACTCGAACGACACGGGCTCGGTGGTTAACGCGTCGAAGAGCCATCGCGGCTTGCGCAGCATGCCGACCAGCGTGCGCGGCGTGAGGGTCGGCGGGATCGTCAGGCCGTTATGCGTATCGCGGTGGCGCGCCCCGGCGACCGCAACGTCCACCGTCAGGACGAGCGTGCGATAGCCCGCGGCCTGAGCGCGCGAGACGAGCTCCCGAACATGGTCGCGGTCCTTCGATACGTACAGCTGGAACCAGCGATCGGTGTCGGGCGCCTCTTCGGCGAGCCGCTCGATCGAGGTCGTTCCGAGCGTCGAGAGCGTATAGGGGATGCCGGCACGCGCCGCGCCGCGTGCGACTGCGGGCTCGCCCGCTGCGTGCATCATGCGTGTGAAGCCCGTCGGGGCGAAGACGATGGGCAGCGCCGCCTGTCGCCCGAGGATCGTCGTGGTCGTGTCGACGCCCGTGACGTCGCGGAGCACACGAGGGTGGAGGATCACGCGCTCGAAAGCGGCGACCGCCCGGCGTACGGAAAGCTCTCGTTCGGCGGCGCCCTCGACGTAGTCGAAGACCGACCGTGGAGTCCTGCGCTGCGCCCGCCGGCGGAGATCTTCGGTGGTGACGACGCGCGCCCACGGCTCCCGCCTCACGCGAAACGTGGGCGCAAGGAAGCGCCAGAGGTCTCCGATCGGCGGGACACGGCGCTTCATTTGCGCTGAATCTACGCCTTCCGCGTGCGGCGCCCGCCGTCGATGACGCCGCGAATCAAAAGTCCGAGATCTGTTGCAGACGACGTCACGTTGGAAGCTCCAATAGCTCGACCCAGAGCTCAGGCGGGATCGCCGTGTCCAGGAGGCGCGCGTCTTCCTCGATCTCCCTCGGTGAGCGTGCGCCGACGATGACCAGGTGCACGGCGGGGTGCCGGAGAGGGAATTGGATTGCCGCCGCCGCGAGTGGCACGCCGTAGCGTCCGCACAGATCCGCCAGGGCGTCGCGGCGCTCGAGCATCTCGTGCGACGCGGTGTCGTAGTCGAATGTGGTTCCTCCGGCAAGGACACCGCTGTTGAAGACGCCGGCAGCGTGCACCGGCACGCCGCGTTCCGCGCACAGCGGGAGTAACGCGTCACCTGCTGTTTGGTCGAGCAGGGTGTACCGCCCCGCGAGCAGCACGACGTCGATCTCCCCGCGCTCGACGAGCGTCAGGGCCGTGGCGACGACGTTCGTACCGACGCCGACCGTGGGCACGAACTCGCGCGCGGCGTCGATCGCACGTCGGGCCTCATCGAGATGGCCTTCGGGGTCGTGGAGTAACGCGACGTCGACGTGCTCTTGTCGAAGCCGCTCGAGGCTCTCGTTCAACGATCGGCGCACCGCAGCAGGCGAGAAGTCGAAGACCGGCGTGAGCGCAGGGCTGCCGACGAAGTGCCGATCCGGCTCCCCGGGCAAGAGCACGCGGCCGACCTTCGTCGAGATGGAGAACTCGTGGCGTGGGTGGTTCGCAAGCGCGCGGCCGAGCCTGATCTCCGCGAGCCCGGATCCGTAGAGGGGCGCCGTGTCGAAGTGGCGAATCCCGCTGGCCCATCCCGCAGCGACGGTCGCCGCAGCTTCGTCGTCGCTGATGCTCGCGAAGAGGCCGCCGAGCGGCGCAGTCCCGAGGCCGAGTCGGATGCGCGCCATGACATCGGACCATATGATGAATTCGATGGAGGCGACGAGATTCAACGCGCGAGAGCGCCCGGCTCGTTTTGCGTCGGTCGTCGTCGAAGAGCTCGCGAACGACATCGTCAGGGGAGCACTGCCGGAGGGGGAGATCCTCCCGACCGAGCCCGTGCTTTGCGAGCAGTTCGGCTTCAGTCGAACGGTGATCCGAGAAGCGCTGAAGATGCTCGAGGAGCGGGGTCTGGTGCGCGTCGAGCAGGGCCGTGGCACGACGGTCCAGCCGCGCGACATGTGGAACCTCCTCGACCCTGTCGTGCTGCGCATCGCGCTCGTGTACGACGACGACCTGACGTTGCTCGACGATCTCGTCGAAGTGCGGATGCTGCTCGAGCGCGAGATGGCGATCGCCGCGGCTGCACGACTGACCGCGGCGGAGCTCGGTGGCCTCGCAGAGACGATTGAGGGCCTCGAAGCGTCGTACGACGACTACGAGCGCTTCCGGACGTTCGATCAGCGCTTCCACGCGATTGTCATGAAGGCGTCGCGGAACGAGGTGGGGCTGACGATCGTCCGGGTGATTCATCGGCACGGCGACGTCACCCCTCCGCTCGCCGGCGTCACGACGCGCTCGCAGCTCGAGCGGACCGTGCGCGAGCACAAGGGGATCCACGAGGCGCTCGCCTCCGGCAAGGGCGAGCTGGCCGGCGACCGCATCGCAGCCCACATCGAATCGGCCTGGGCCGAGCGCCGCCGGAAGGGCCGCCGCAGAAGGTCTTGACAGCAGGTGATCATTCGTATGATGATCACCCGCGATGCACATCGCTGCAGTTGACGTCGACCTGATCCCTCTGCCCCCGGTGACCCCGCCGTTCGCATGGCGGCGGGGTCTCCGCGGATCCGCGCCCGCCCGCACGACAGCCGTCCTCCGCATCACGACGGACGACGGCGCCGTCGGCGAGGCGTACCACGAATGGAGCGGCCCCATGCTCGGCGACATCGTCGACCGTGTGCTCCGCGACGAGCTCGTCGGAGAGTCCGCGGATCGGCGTGAGTGGCTCTGGCACCGGCTCTGGGAGCTCGACCGGACGGAAGAGTTCCCGATCTGGGTCTTCGGCGTCGTCGACGTCGCGCTCTGGGATCTCGAAGGCCGGGTGCTCGGGGTGCCCGTCCATCGCCTGCTCGGCACCTATCGCGACGCGATTCCGGCGTGTGCCTCGACCACGACGTTCGCGACCATCGAGGAGTTCCTCGACGTCGCCGACCAGTGCCTCGAGCTGGGCTACCCCGCCATCAAGCTGCACGCCTGGGGAGACGCGAAGGCAGACGCGAAGCTCTGCCAAGCGCTGCGCGCACACGTTGGGCCCGACGTCGACCTGATGTACGACGGCTCAGCTGGGTTCGATCTTGGCGATGCCGTCTACCTCGGCCGGGCTCTCGCCGAAGCCGATTACCGGTGGTACGAGGAGCCGATGCGCGAGTTCAGCGTCACGGCGTACCGCTGGCTCTCCGAGCGCGTCGACGTCCCGCTCCTCGTCGGCGAGACCTCGGACGGAAGCCACCTCAACACCGCCGACTTCATCGCCTCGGGCTGCGCTACCTACGTGCGGACGAGCGCGAACCACCGCGGCGGGGTCACGGGGGCGATGCGCATCGCCCATCTCGCCGACTCCTTCCGACTTCGAGCCGAAGTGCACGGGCCGACCGAGCCGGCGGTGCATCTCTGTATGGCAATCCCCAACTGCACGTACTACGAATCGCTCGTGACGTCGAATCCGGCGCAACGCGAGCCGAGAGTGGGGCCCGACGGTCTCGTACGCGCACCGACGACACCGGGGATCGAGTTGCCGGCGTTCGTGCACGAGCGGCGTGCCGCCCGTTCAAGATAAGGAGGGAAGCGCAGATGAAGTTCAACCGTCGCCGACTCGCACTGACGCTGCTCGCTGCAACGCCTGTGACGGCGCTGGCAACGACGTCGGCCGAGGGCGCGCGCACGGCGACCGCATCCGGATCGCTCACCGTCTGGGTGGACTCCGTCCGCCTGCCCGCCGCGAAGCTCTACGCCAAGACGCATCCCAAGGTGAAGCTGCACATCGTCACGTTCGACGGCGACAGCAACGGCGCGACAACGCTGCAGGCGAAGATCCAGCTCTGGAACCGGACGGGCCACGGCTGGCCTGACGTCATCTTCAGCGAGCAGGTCAACGACCCGGTCTGGATGGCCTCGAAGCCCTTCGACTACGCCGCTGACCTCGGGAAGGGCGTGTTCCCGACGAGCATCGTCAAGCAGATCCCTGGACCGTCGATCGCCCAGTGCACGGTCACCGGCCATCTCGTCTGCATTCAGGACAACCTGGCACAGGAGGTGCTCTACTACAACAAGAAGCTCATGTCGCAGTTCGGCTACTCAGTGCCGAAGACGTGGCAGCAGTGGGCAGCGCTGGGGGACAAGGTCGCGAAGGACCATCCGGGGTACATCATCGGAACGCTCGGCGACTCGTACGGTCACTGGCTCTACCTCTGGGCCAATCAGTGCCCGCTCTCGAGCTTGAAGGGGCCGAACACGGTGCTCATCAATGCCTCCGACCCGCACTGCACGCAGATGGCGAACCTGCTCGACCCGCTGCTCGCGAACAAGTCGGTGTCGGACGTGACGGTGTTCTCCCCCGACTTCGCGAAGCAGTACGGCGGTAGCGCCGACAAGGTCCTGATGATGCCCGGGCCGACCTGGTACGCCTATGCGGTTTTCCGCGACACGCTGAAGCTGCCGGCCGGCGAGTGGGCGACGTCCACACCTCTCCAGTGGGGCAGCGGACCTGTCACGACGGGCCAAGTCGGCGGCGGCCCGTGGATCATCTCGAGGCATACGAAGAACATGGCGGCCGCCCTCGACTTCGTGAAGTGGAACGTGACAACGGCGAAGACGAACACGAAGGAGCCGAACTACGCAGCCGTCTCGCCGGGCTATCCGTCCTACAAGCCCGCAGCCGCCGCGTGGCTGAAGAGCCTCAACGCGGACCCGTTCTTCGCGGCGCCGCCGGGGCCGGCGATGCAGGCGGCGGCGAACGACATCTGGAAGGGCTGGAACCTCGTCACCTATCCGGATCAGCCGGTCTGGTCGAACTCGGTGGTCACCCAACTCGTGGCCGGGAAGTCGCTGAGCTCGCTCTTGCCCGCGCTCGGGCAAGGGCTCTCCCAGGCGGCACAGGCGGCGGGCTACAAGGTCGTCAGCAAGTGACCTGATGAGCACGTCCGTTCTCACGGGAGATCGTGTGGAGGCCGCGCGGAAGCGCGGCCTCCACGTTCCGCGCGGCCTGCCGTTCGTGCTGCCGTACCTGCCGTTCCTCGTCGTCTTCGGGCTCGCGCCGACGGCCTACGCGCTCGACCTCGCGTTCACGAACGCGGGCGGCGGTTGGGCGTGGTTCCACAACTTCGTGCGGACGTACAACGACTACCGCTTCATGCCCGCGTTCAAGCACGTCCTCCTCTACACGAGTGTCTGGCTGGCCACGCTCGTCGTGCTCGTCGTCGGGCTGGCTCTGCTCCTGCACGGCCGTGCGAACCGCGTCTCGTCGACATTCCGATTCGTCTTCTACATGCCGGGTGCGCTCGCGGGCGCGGCGGCCGTCCTGGTCTGGCTGTTCATGCTCGATCCCGTCGTCAGCCCTGGATCGTTCTTCTTGCGCCATGTCCTGGGGGCCACCCTCTTCGCGCAGGCGATCGCGCCCGCGAACCTGCCCTACATCTTCGCGATGATCGCCTTCTGGACCGGAGCAGGCGGGTGGATCGTCGTCATGTACGGCGCGCTCAACACGATCCCGCACGACCTCGAGGAGGCCGCGCGGATCGACGGGGCCGGCCCGATCGCGATCGCGCTTCGGCTCAAGCTGCCGCTGATGCGGAAGTGGATCGCCTACATGGTGATCCTGTCGTTTGCGACGGGGACGCAGCTGTTCGTCGAGCCGCAACTCGTGAACCAGGCAAGTCTCGGCCTCGTTCCCGACACCTGGTCGGCAAACCAGCTCGCGTACCAGCTCGCGTTCCGTTACGCGGACTTCAACGGTGCGGCGGCGATCGCAGTCGACCTGCTCGTGATCGGGCTCGTCGGCGCGGTGCTCATCGTCACGCGCACGGGCCTATTCAGGACGGACGACTGATGCGGCCGGCGACGCTCGGCCTCCGCTTCGCGATCCTTGCCGCGTTCGCCGTCTTCTTCGCAGCGCCTGTCCTCTGGCTCGTTCTCGCGCCGACGAAGGCCGACCATGCGCTCGTCACGAGCAGTCCCTTCAGTTTCGGGAGCTTCCACCAGCTTGCACTCGCATGGAAGCACCTGAACGCGTTCAGCGACCACATCTACCGGCGCTGGATCGGCAACTCCCTCTACTACGCGCTGTCGGCGACGGCGATCACGCTGGCCGTCGGCGTGCCTGCCGGCTACGGCCTCGCGTTCGGCCGGTTCCGCGGGCGTAAGCTCATTCTCTCGTCGACGCTCGTCGTGATGATCATTCCCGGCGCTGCGCTCGTCCTGCCGATCTTCCTCGAGTTGAACGCGATGCACCTGCTCGGCAGGTCGCTCTCGGTGATCCTCCCCTTCGCGTTCTTCCCGTTCGGCGTGTACCTCGCGTACATCTACTACTCGACCGCACTGCCGCCCGGCCTCCTCGATGCGGCGCGCGTGGACGGGTGCACGGAGGCGCAGGCGTTCGTGCGCGTCGCGCTCCCGCTTGCGAAGCCGATCGTCGCGCTCGTCTTCTTCTTCAGCTTCGTCGCCGACTGGAACAACTTCTTCCTGCCGCTGACGGTGCTTGCCGATTCGTCGCAGTACCCGATCCAGGTCGGCCTCTCCGACCTGCTCTCCTCGACGCCCTCGTTCAACCCGGCACAGGGCGGCGGCGGGCAGTCGGTCAACATCTTCCGCCCGGAGCTCGCACTCGCAACGCTGCTCGCGATCGTCCCGGTGGCGATCGTCTTCCTGCTCTCGCAGCGGGCGCTCGTCCGGGGTCTCGTCGGCGGCGCCGTAAAGGAGTGAGTGATGGCCAAGGTCGAGTTCGACGACGTCTCGAAGGTCTACGACGACGGCACGGGTGCCGTCGATCGACTCGACCTGGAAGTGGACGACGGTGAGTTCATGGTCCTCGTCGGGCCGTCCGGGTGCGGCAAGACGACGGCGTTGCGGATGGTCGCCGGCCTCGAGGAGATCAGCGGCGGCATCGTCCGGATCGGCGAACGCGTCGTCAACGACCTGACGCCGAAGAACCGAGACATCGCGATGGTCTTCCAGAGCTATGCGCTCTATCCGCATCTGAGCGTCCGCGACAACATCGCCTTCCCGCTCAAGATCGCGAGGCTCGCGCGGGACGAGGTGCGGCGTCGCGTCGACGGCGCGGCCGCCGTCCTCGACCTCGAGCCGTATCTGCAGCGGAAGCCGCGCGCGCTCTCCGGCGGCCAGCGCCAGCGCGTCGCGATGGGCCGCGCGATCGTCCGCGAGCCGAAGGCGTTTCTGATGGACGAGCCCCTGTCGAACCTCGACGCGAAGCTGCGTGTCCAGATGCGCGCCGACATCAAGAAGCTGCAAACGGACCTCGGTGTGACGACGATCTACGTCACGCACGACCAGGTCGAGGCGATGACGATGGGCGACCGCGTCGCAGTGATGCGCAAGGGGAGGCTGCAACAGGTCGCGGCACCCGAGGAGCTGTACGAGAAGCCGGTCAACGTGTTCGTCGCCGGCTTCATCGGGAGCCCGGCGATGAACGTGCTTCAGGCGAGGATCGAGGGCGGTGCCGCCGTCGTCGGCGACGCACGACTTCCCGTGCCGCGGCTTGCCGCGTACGAAGGACGGGACGTGCTGCTCGGTATCAGGCCGGAGAGCTTCGAGGACGCGTCGCTCGCGAGTGCCGAGCACCCGCGGCTTCGGGGCCACGTCGAGCTGCGCGAGGCACTCGGCTCCGAGGTCCTGGTCCACTTCTCGACCGCCGGCAGGATTGCGGCGACCGACGATCTGCTCGAGCTCGCCGACGACCTCGGCGACGATCGCGCCGCGGCCCGCGCGACACTCGTCGGCCGTTTCTCTCCGAAGACGCGTGTGCGGGAGGGCGAGACGATCGAGGTCGCCCTCGATCCCGACGCCTTGCACTTCTTCGAGCCGAGCACCGGCGTCACGATCGCGCCACGGTGAGGCCGTACGTCGCGACCGCCGTGCCGCCGAGCACACGCTCGTCGGAAGGGACGAGGGCAAGGCCGTCGCCGTATCCCGCCGCGAGCGTGCAGACCGGCCAGTCGGAGCCCCACATGCAGCGGTCGGGGCCGAACCAGCTCAGCGCACGCGCCGCCGTGCCGGCCGGGTCCGCCTCGGTGAAGAGCCCGGAGAGCTTGCACACGACGTTCGGGAGCCCGCCGAGGGCGCCGACGCCGTGCTCCCACGCCGTGTGCTCGGCGTGATCGTGCGGCGCCTTTGCGACGTGGTCGAGGACGAATCGCAATGCTGGATGACGCCGCGCCGTCGCGACCGCGGCGGGAAGGTGAGCTGCACGTACGAGGAGGTCGTATACGAGGTTCGCCTCGGCGACGGCCGCGAGCCCGCGCTGCACGTCGTCCCGCAGGAGCCAACTCGGGTCGGGCTCGTCCTCGACGACGTGTCGGACACCGACGAGCGGTTGGCCGTGGAACTCCTCGAGCTGCGCAGCGACGTCGCCGGTGAGGTCGACCCAGCCGACGACGCCGAGCACCCAGGGCCGCGTGGCGGCGAGCGCGAGCAGCTCCCGCGTCTCGTCCAGCTCCTGCCGCGCCTGGACGACAACCGTCCCGTCGATGGCGTGTGCGTCCAGGAGCGGTTCGAGGTCCTCGGGCCCGTAGCGTCGGCGTAGCCGGTCGTCCGTCATCCAGGGGTAGCTCGCACGCGAGGGATCCCAGAAGTGCTGGTGCGCGTCGACGATCATCGGACCACGCGCGCCGTCCCGCCGGCGACGACGCGTTCGACCTCGGCGAGCGTCGCCATCGACGTGTCGCCCGGGGTCGTCATCGCGAGCGCACCGTGCGCGACGCCGTAGGCGAGGGCTTGTTCGACCTCGAAGCCGGACAGCAGGCCGTAGATAAGGCCCGACGCGAACGAGTCGCCCCCGCCGATGCGGTCGAAGATCTCGAGGTCGCGCAGCTCGGGCCCGACGAAGAGCTCGTCGCGTGTGCTCGCGACGCCGCTCCAGTCGTTGCGCGTCGCCGTCCGCGCATCGCGGAGCGATGTCGCGATCATCTGCAGCTGCGGGAAGTCGTCGAGCACACGCCGGTGCAGGTCGGCGTACGCGGCCACGTCGGCCGTCTCGTCGAAGGTGCCGTAGCCGAGCGCAGACGAGAGGTCCTCTTCGTTCCCGAAAAGCACGTCGACTTCCGCGACGAGACGCCGGTTCGCCTCCGTCGGAGATCCGGACGTCCACAGCGACGGACGGTAGTTGAGGTCGAACGAGACGGTAACGTCGTGCTCGTGGGCAGCACGCATCCCCTCGAGCGCGAGCGCCGCGGTATCAACGCCGACGGCGGCGAAGATGCCGCCCGTGTGGAACCAGCGGGCTCCATCGCGAGAGAAGATCAGCTCCCAGTCGACGTCGCCCGGTTGCATCGCAGCCGCCGCCGAGTGCCGGCGGTCGGAGACGCCGAGCGCAGCGCGTACGCCGAAGCCGCGTTCGACGAAGTTCAGCCCGTTGCGGACGGCACCCGCCGGCACCCATCCGACGTAGCGAGGATCAACGCCGCCCTGGAGGATGAGGTCCTCGAGCAGCCGACCGACCGCGTTGTCGGCGAACGCGCTGACGACCGCCGTGCGCAGCCCGAAACAGCGGCGCAAGCCGCGGACGACGTTGTACTCGCCGCCGCCTTCCGACACGGCGAAAGTCCGTGTAGTCGCAATCCGCGCATCCCCGGGATCGAAGCGCAGCATCACCTCGCCGAGGGCCACGCAGTCCCAGGTCATGCGAGCCACGACCCGCCGCAGGCGAGCACCGACGGCAGCGCCAGGTACTCGTCGACGCTCGCGGCGTTGATGCCGCCGGTCGGAATGAATTTCACGTCGGGGAAGACGGCGCTGACCGCGCGGATGAAGGCCGGCCCGCCGAGGACGGACGCGGGAAAGACCTTGACCACGTCGCAACCGAGCGAGCGTGCTCGGTCGATTTCGGTCGGTGTTGCCGCACCGGGGATGAACGTGAGGCCCGAGCGCCGTGCAGCGTCGATCACCTCCGGGCTCGTCGACGGGGAGACCGCGAAGCGAGCACCCGCGCTGACCGCCGCGTCCAGCTGGGCGACGTCGAGGACGGTGCCCGCACCCACGGTCAGGCCCTCGATTGCGGCCACACGACGGATCGCGTCAACGGCGGCGCCGGTCCGGAGAGTGATCTCGACGGTCGCGTAGCCGTCGGCGAGCAGCGCTCGGCACCGGCACTCGGCGTCGTCCACGCTCTCCACCGTCAGCACCGGGAGAACGCGCGCGTCGATCATCGCGCGAGCCAACCGCCGTCGACCGGGAGCACCGCGCCGTGCACGTAGTCCGAGGCGCTCGATGCGAGGAAGACGAATGCGCCTGCCAAGTCCTCGGGCGTGCCCCAGCGGCCCGCAGGGATCCGGGAGAGGATCGACGGCGCGCGGTCCGGGTCCTCGCGCAGCGCCTGCGTGTTGTCGGTCGCGATGTAACCGGGCGCGATCGCGTTGACGTTGACGCCGTGCGGTGCCCACTCATTTGCCAGCGCCTTCGTCAGCTGCGCGATCCCTCCCTTGCTCGCGGTGTATCCCGGCACGTTGACGCCGCCCTGGAACGAGAGCATCGATGCGACGAAGATGATCTTGCCGCTGCCCCGTTCGACCATTCGGCGACCGATCTCGCGTGCGAGCACGAACGGCGCCGTCAGGTTCACCTCGAGCACGCGGTCCCAGAGGTCGTCGCCGTGCTCCGCCGCCGGTCGGCGCTCGATCGTGCCGGCGTTGAGCACGAGGATGTCGAGCTCCGGTAGTTGCCCGGCGAGGGTGTGCACG
>Ga0308175_100002016_pt1 | contig 13813 bp, 13 predicted proteins | sample PhyCR1_3_FD_203893 | JGI IMG/M metagenome (GOLD analysis project Ga0308175, IMG submission 203893) | Soil microbial communities from UC Gill Tract Community Farm, Albany, California, United States - DLSLS.C.R1 | ecosystem: Environmental > Terrestrial > Soil > Agricultural land | place: USA...
CGGCGGGAAGCAGGTCGTCTCGATCGGCAGCGGCTGCCTGCTCGGCGCCAACGCGGGCATCGGCATCTCGCTCGGCGACAACTGCGTCGTCGAGGCCGGCTGCTACGTGACCGCCGGCTCGCGGATCACGCTGCCCGACGGCTCGGTGATCAAGGCGCTGGAGCTCTCCGGGCGGGACGGGCTGCTGTTCCGCCGCAACAGCGTCAGCGGCGCGCTCGAGGTGATCCAGCGGGAAGGCACGTGGGGCGAGCTCAACGCCGCCCTCCACGCCAACTAGGGGGACTTCTTCGGGCTCAAGTCCGGGCACGTGAGCCCGAAAAAGTCCCTGGTCCTGGTACTAGGCTCGCGGCCACTCGAGGCGGAGGGAACGCCATGGCCGGTGTGCAGCACAAGATCCTGCTCGACGAATCGCAGCTGCCGACGCAGTGGTACAACGTCGTCCCCGACCTGCCCAGCCCGCCACCGCCGCCGCTGCACCCGGGGACCCTGCAGCCGGTCGGGCCCGACGACCTCGCGCCGCTGTTCCCGATGGACCTGATCCTCCAGGAGGTCACCGGGGAGCGGTACGTCGACATCCCCGGCGAGGTGCTCGACGTCTACAAGCTGTGGCGGCCCTCGCCGCTGTACCGGGCCCACCGGCTGGAGCAGGCGCTCGGGACACCGGCGCGCATCTACTACAAGTACGAGGGCGTCTCCCCCGCCGGCTCGCACAAGCCGAACACGGCCGTGCCGCAGGCGTACTACAACGCGAAGGCGGGCGTCCGGAAGCTGACGACCGAGACCGGTGCCGGGCAGTGGGGCACGGCGCTCGCCTTCGCCAGCTCGCTGTTCGGCCTCGAGTGCGAGATCTGGATGGTCGGCGCCTCCTACGACCAGAAGCCGTACCGCCGCACGATGATGGAGGTCTACGGCTCGCGGGTGCACCGGTCGCCGTCCGACCTGACCCAGGCCGGCAAGGCGATCCGCGCCGACAACCCCGACCACCCCGGGTCGCTGGGCATCGCGATCAGCGAGGCGGTCGAGGTCGCCGCGCAGGACCCGGACACCCGCTACGCGCTGGGCAGCGTGCTCAACCACGTGCTGCTGCACCAGACCGTGATCGGCGAGGAGGCGCTGCTGCAGCTGGCGGCGGTCGACGAGCAGCCGGACGTCATCGTCGGGTGCACGGGCGGCGGCTCCAACTTCGGCGGGCTGGCGTTCCCGTTCCTGCGGGAGAAGCTGGCCGGGCGGATGGCGCCGACGATCCGGGCGGTCGAGCCGGCGTCCTGCCCGTCGCTGACCCGCGGCGTCTACGCCTACGACTTCGGTGACACCGCCGGCATGACGCCGCTGCTGAAGATGCACACGCTCGGCCACCGGTTCATCCCCGACCCGATCCACGCCGGCGGGCTGCGCTACCACGGGATGTCACCGCTGCTCTCGCACGTCTACGAGCTGGGGCTCATCGAGGCGCTCGCGCTGCCGCAGACCGAGTGCTTCGCCGCGGCGCTGCAGTTCGCGCGCACCGAGGGGATCGTCCCGGCGCCGGAGCCGACGCACGCCCTGGCCGCGGCGATCCGCGAGGCGCAGGCCTGCAGGGAGTCCGGGGAGGAGAAGGTCATCCTCACCGCGCTGTGCGGGCACGGGCACTTCGACCTGGCCGCCTACGAGTCCTACCTGTCCGGTCGCATGGTCGACGAGGACGTCTCCGACGAGCGCTTCGCCAGCGCCCTCGCCGACCTCCCGAAGGTCCCCCTCTGACGGTGGTTTCGCGCGCTTAACCGCCGGCGGTTAGGCGCGCGAAACCACCTACGTCAGGTTGGCGGGGTGCTCGGCGGGGACGTCGAGGTGCTCGAGCAGCGCGACGACGAACTCCTGCGGGCGCTCCACGTGCGGCGAGTGGCCCACGTCGGGGAAGACGACCTCGCGGTAGGCGCCGCCGTCGGCGGCGTACCGGTCGAGCACCGAGCGGGTCTGGGTGACCATCGGCTGCGGCGGGAAGTCCTCGGCACCCGGCCAGCCCGGCACCGCGCCGACCGAGCCGAGGAACGCCAGGTCGAACACCGACGTGTCGGAGACGATCTGGTCGGCGTCGCCGCGCAGCCACAGCACCGGCGGCTTCTCGGCGAGGTCGACGATGCCGGACAGGTCGCACACCGTCGGCGACATCGTGTTGAGCACGCCCCGCTCCCCCGGTGCGACCCCTGGCCAGGCGTCGACGGTCACCGCGTCTCCCGGGTAGTGGTCCACGCCGGTCCGCGTCGTGTTCATCGAGGCGACGAAGATGTCCTCCAGTTGCGGGTCCAGCGGCAGCGAGCCGGGGGCGACGTAGAAGGTGCGCAGGATCGAGCGCGGGCTGGTCGGGCTGTCGGCACCGGTGTCGCCGGCCTCGATCGCCGCGACGAACTCCGGGTTGGCGCCGCCCGCGCCGGAGCCGCAGCCGTTGTCGTGCACGCGGCGGCCGTCCGGCCCCGCCGTCCCGCCGAATCCGTAGGGCGAGACCGGCGCGACCAGGGCCACCGAGGCGACGCGCTCCGGGTGGTCGAGCAGGTACTGGAGGACGACGCCGCCGCCCATGCTCCAGCCGACCAGGTGCACGCGGTCGAGGCCGAGGGTGTCGACGAGCGCCGCGACGTCGTCGGCCCAGTCCCGCAGGCCGCGGGAGGCGTCGATCGGCGCCGGGTCGGTGCCGCCGAACCCGCGGAGGTCGACGGCGAGCGCCCGCACGCGGCCGGTCTCGGCCAGCGCGAGCAGCGGCTGCTGCCAGAACAGCGACGAGCTGACGTTGCCGTGCACGAACAGCACCACGTCGCCCGGGCCGGAGAGCGCGGTGCCCTCGGCAGCGAGCACCTGCTGGCTCAGCCGGGGGGTCTCGACACGGGTCGCGGTGATGCCCGGCAGCAGGTGGTCGGCCATGTGAGCTCCTCTTCTCGGCGGCGGCTCACCGTAACGATCACCGCACGTCCGCGACAGCGGCCCGTGTCCGGCGCGACGTCGTCAGGTCCCGGGTCCTGACGGTCCCCGCACCTACAGTCGTCGCTGATGAGCCCGCCACGCACCGTCGTCCTCGTCCGCCGTCCGGCGGGCGCGACGCGCAGGAGGACGACGGGCCGCCGTCCGGTGCGGCGGCGGCGCTCGCGGCCGAAGCTGAAGCCGGCGCAGTGGTGGCCGCTCGTCCTGGTCGCGCTCGTCGTCGTGGTCGGCCTGGCCTGGGACGCCGACGGCGACGACACCCCGACCGACTCGTGCACCCTGCCGGCCTCCGGCGTCACGCTCACCGGCGAGCAGATCGCCAACGCCCGGGCGATCGCCCAGGTCGCCTGGGACCGCGGGCTTCCCGAACGCGCCGTCGTCATCGCGCTGGCGACGGCGATGCAGGAGTCGCACCTGCGCAACCTCGACCACGGCGACCGCGACTCGCTCGGGCTGTTCCAGCAGCGGCCCTCGCAGGGCTGGGGCACTCCCGAGCAGGTTCAGGACCCGGTCTACGCGGCCGGGAAGTTCTACGACCACCTCGTCCAGTACCCCGGCTGGGACACCGGCCGCCTCACCGAGGTTGCTCAGGGAATTCAGAGGTCGGCGTATCCCGGGGCTTATCAGAAGCACGAGGCGATGGCCGTCGAACTGGCGAACGCGCTCGCCCACGACCAGGACCCCTGCTGACGGTTCAGCGCAGGCCCATGCGGGCGCTGCCGTAGAGCTCGGGGAACTTCAGGTAGGTCGGGTCGACCGGCCGCGGCCGGCCGTCGGTGCCGGTGACGAGCCAGCGGACGAGGGTGCCCAGGGCCAGGACGGCGAGGGCGGCGAGCAGGACGGCGAAGACGATGATCACGGCGGTTCCCCAGGTCTCGTGGATCGGACGGGTGAACCGTGCGCCCGATCGCTTGCGAGGTACTGGAAGTGCACTGGTGGACCGCTGAGGTCCGCCGCATGCTGCGCGGACTGCTCATGCTGCGCGGACTGCTCGCGGGACTCCTCACGCTCGTCGTGGTCGTGCTGCTCGTGGGCCTGCTCGGCGGCGTGGGACCGGTCGAGCTCGGCCTGGCCGCCCTCGTCGCGATCGTGGTCGGCTGGCTGACCGTACGCAGCGCGCGCCGGCGACCGGTCAGCTGAGGACGGCGGCGACCGCCAGGCTGTCCTCCTCGACCCCGAGACCGTCCTGCGCCGACCACACCGCCGAGACCACCGCGTAGACCGCCGTCCACGCCCGGCCGCGGTCGGCGTCCACCCCCATCGCCGGGCAGAGCAGCGCCAGCCGGCGTTCGAGCAGCGCGGCCAGCGCCGAGCGGTCGCGCGGCAGCGTGCCCAACGGGTTGAGCATCGCCACCGACACGTCGAGTGCAGGTTCGGCCCACACCCCGCGCGGGTCGATCGCCACCGGCCCGTCGACCCCGAGCAGCACGTTGCCGTGGTGCAGGTCGCCGTGGCACAGCACCGGTGCGGCCGCCGACGCCAGCAGGCCGTCGAGCCGGTCGGCCGCGGCGGACGTCACCGACGGCGGCAGCAGCGGATGCCCGGCGCGCAGGTCGGCGAGCGCCGCCGGCTCGACCGCCGCAGCGGCCCGCGCGGTGCCGGAGTCGTGGAGGGCCCGACCCACCCGGCCCAGCAGCGGGAACGCATCCTCGTCGGGCAGCGCGGACAGATCGGTTCCCGGTCGCACCCGCTCCAGCAGCAGCGCCACGCAGTCGGCGGAGACGTCGACCTCGAGCAGCCGCACCGCCCCCGCGCCGTCCCACGCCGCGAGCACCTCCGCCTCGCGCGCCAGGTCGCCCTCGGTGGTGGCGATCCCGACCTTGAGGACCACGTCGGTGCTCCCCCGCCGTCCCGGCGCGACCCAGTGGTAGGTGGCCGCGAAGGGAACCCCCAGCGAGAGCCCCCACGCCCGAGCCCGGACGGCGACCAGCGACGGCAGCCGCGCGCACCACTCGGCGCCGCGTACGCCGTGGATCGAGGTCATCGCCGCCACCAGCTCCGGCGGGACGACGACCTCGCTCACCCCGCCGACGAACCGGACAGTCGCTCGGCGGCGGCGGCGATCCGCTCGTCGGAGGCGGTCAGCGCCAAGCGCACGTGCCGCGCGCCGGCCGGGCCGTAGAAGGTGCCCGGCGCCGCGACGATGCCCAGGCCCGCCAGCCAGTCGATCGTCGTCCAGCAGTCCTCGTCGCGGGTGGCCCAGAGGTAGAGCCCGGCCCCCGAGTGGTCGACCCGCAGCCCGGCCGACCGGACGGCGGTCAGCAGGGTGGCCCGCCGCGCCCGGTAGCGCTCCTTCTGCTCGGCGACGTGCGCGTCGTCGGCCAGCGCGGCGGTCATCGCGTCCTGCACCGGGCCCGGGACGAGCAACCCCAGGTGCCGGCGGACCTCCCAGGCCTGGCGCACCAGCACCGGGTCGCCGGAGAGCAGCCCGGCGCGGTAGCCGGCGGCGTTGGACTGCTTGGACAGCGAGTGCACCGCGAGCAGGCCGCTGTGGTCGTCGCCGGCCACGGCCGGGTGCAGCAGCGAACGCGGCTCGACGTCCCAGCCGAGGGCGATGTAGCACTCGTCGGCCACGATCGGCACGCCCCGCGCGCGCCCCCACGCCACCCAGGCGCGCAGCTCGTCGTCGGTCAGCACGCGGCCGTGCGGGTTGCCCGGGGAGTTCAGCCACACCAGGACGACGCCGGTCGCGTCGTCCGGCGGGACGTCGCAGCGGTGCACCGCGAGGCCGGCCAGCACCGCGCCCACCTCGTAGGTCGGGTAGGCGACCTCGGGGATCAGCACCGTCCCGCTGCCGGACAGCCCGAGCAGGGTGGGCAGCAGCGCGACGAGCTCCTTGGAGCCGACGGTCGGGATGACCGACGGGTCCGGACCCAGCGGGTCGGCTACGCGGACGCCGAGCCGCCGCGCGAGCCAGTCCGCGGCGGCCGAGCGAAGCTCCGGCGTGCCCAGCGCCGTCGGGTAGCCGGGCGAGTCCGCGCCCGCCGCCAGCGCCGTCTGCAGCACGGCCGGCGAGTCGTCGACCGGCGTGCCGATGGACAGGTCCACCACCCCGCCCGGGTGCCTGGCCGCTCGAGCCCGCGCCCCGGTCAGGGAATCCCAGGGGAAGTCGGGCAGCCGCCGCGCGGCCGCCCCGGTGTCAGCAGCCGTGGTCAGTGACCCTCGCCCTGCGGCGGGAGCGCGGCGACCAGCGGGTGGTCCTTGGCGATCTTCCCGGTCTTCGCGGCCCCGCCGGGGCTGCCCAGGTCGGAGAAGAACTCCACGTTGGCGTTGTAGTAGTCCTTCCACTTGTCCGGGACGTCGTCCTCGTAGTAGATGGCCTCCACCGGGCACACCGGCTCGCAGGCGCCGCAGTCCACGCACTCGTCGGGGTGGATGTAGAGCATCCGCTCCCCTTCGTAGATGCAGTCCACCGGACACTCGTCGATGCACGCCTTGTCGAGGACGTCGACACAGGGCTGGGTGATGACGTAGGTCACGGTGGATCCCTCCCGGGGACGTGTGCAGCGACCGCGGCCGGACCGCGGACGGGTGGTGTCGGCGCTCAGTATCACCTGTCGCCCCGGCACCTTCGCCAGCCCCTCCTCCCTCCCCCCTTGGAGGGAGACGCCCGCGGCCGGCTCAAAGCGGAACGGCGGCGTGCCGATCGCCCTCTCGTGACGACGGCGAGGGCTCCCCAGGCTGCGGCGACGCGTGGACGCGTCCCCGCGCCGCGCTCGCCCCTGCCCTCCCGCCGGCCCACCGGCCCGGCCGCGCAGTACGACCCGCAGGCCGCCCTCGACCACCAGCTCGCCCGGTTGCGCAGCACGCTCGGCGCCTCCCGCGTGTCGGTCTGGGTGCACGAGGCCACCACCGGCACCGCCGCTCCGTTCCGCCAGTCGGTCTGCCCCGGCGCCGACGTGGCCGGGATCACGACGCTGAAGAATCCCATCCCGGTGTCGCGCTCGCCGTTCGTGTCCGCGGTGCTCGAGCGGTGCGAGCCGGTCGTCGTCCGTGCCGACGGCCGCCGGGCCGCGGACAAGGAGGCCGCCCGCTACGGCATCCGCTCCGCGCACGGCGAGCCGCTGGTCCGCAACGGCGAGGTGGTCGGCCTGCTGACCATCGAGCCCGCCGCGGCCGCCTCCCCTGCCCCGCTGCGCCAGGCCGTCCCCGGCATCGCGCTGGCCCTGACCGAGGCCTGGAGCCGGCGCACCGAGCGCCGCCGACTCGACTCGGCCGAGGTGCTGCTCGGGCTGGTCGAGCACGCCAACCACGCCGACTCGGTCGAGGAACTGCTCGCCGTCGCCTGCCGGCAGCTGGCCGAGCTCGGCGAGGTCGAGCGCGCCTGCGTCTTCCTCCTCGAGGACGGCGAGCTCGTCCCGAGCATGGCCTCCTACGCCGACGGGCGGCACGACCAGGCCGGCTGGACGCTCTTCCGCAACGCCCCCGAACCGCTGCGGCTGACGCAGACGGTGCTGCGCTCCGGCGAGCCACGGGCCGCCGACCGCGACTCCGGCGAGCTGTCGGGGTGGTGGACCGAGACCTTCGACATCGCCTCGGCCCTGGCCGTCCCGCTGGGTCGCCCCACGCACCCGGTCGGCGTGCTCACCCTCGACAGCCCCCGGCTGCGCCCCTTCTCCGAGGAGGTGCGCCGGATGGCGTCGGCCGCCGGCGCCTACCTCGGCGGCGTGCTGGAGCAGGTCCGCACCAGCCAGTCCCGCGCCGCGTCGCTGGCCACCGCCGAGGTGGTCCGTCAACTGCTGGTCGACGGCGCGCACGCCACAGGGGTCCCCGAGGCGGCCGAGGTGCTGGCCCGCGCCGTCCAGGGCCTGCTGGGCACCGAGCGCAGCGCCGCCTACAAGGTCGACGCCGACGGGCTCATCGAGGACGTCCGCCACATCGGCTGGCCCGAGGCGCACAAGCAGGTCGTCCAGCAGCAGCTGATCGGCCGGCCGGCCGCCGACGTCGCGCTCTGGCGGCACACCGTCGAGGAACGGCTGCCGGTGTTCGTCGAGGACGCCGCGGCCAGCGACCTCATCGACCAGCGGCTGATCGCCGCGCTGGACCTGAAGTCCTACGTGAGCATCCCGCTGCTGGCCGGCGAGCGGCTGATGGGCCTGGTCGTCACCGGCTCGACGACGTCGCTCGGGCACTGGTCGGCCGAGCTGCGCGAGGCCGTGCGCCAGGTGACCCTCGAGGGCGCTCTGGTGGTGGAGAACGCGGTGCTGCGCGCGGTCGAGCGGCTGCGCCTGAAGCAGCTGGCCGACGAGGCGCACCACGACCCGCTGACCGGCCTGCCCAACCGGCGCCGGTTCATCGAGGAGCTCGAGAAGACCGTCTACGACAGCGCGGCCCGCGACTGCGCCGTCCTCATGGTCGACCTCGACCGGTTCAAGGAGATCAACGACAGCTTCGGGCACAGCGTGGGCGATGACCTGCTGTGCCTGGTCGGCCCGCGGCTGGGCAAGGCGCTGCAGCCGGGCGACCTGCTCGCCCGCATGGGCGGCGACGAGTTCGCCGTCCTGCTGCCCGACGCCGACCACGCCCGCGCGCTGGAGGTGGCGCACCTGCTCGGGGCCGCGCTGCGCGACGAGTTCGTGCTCGACGGCATGCCGCTGCACATCGACGCGAGCATCGGCATCGCGCTGTGCCCGGACCACGGCCGCGACCGCTCGCTGCTGCTGGCCCGCGCCGACACCGCGATGTACGCGGCCAAGCGCGACCGGCGCGGCTTCGCGCTGTGGGAGCCCGACGGCACGCCGGACTCCCGCGACCGGCTGGAGACCCTCGAGCAGCTGCGCACCGCGCTGGACACCGAGGAACTGGTCCCCTACTACCAGCCGAAGCTGGACCTGCGCACCGGCGCGGTGATCGGCGTCGAGGCGCTGGTCCGCTGGCACCACCCCACCCGCGGGCTGCTCACCCCCGACGTCTTCCTGCCGCTGGCCGAGCAGGCCGGGCTGATGCGCCGCCTGGCGCTGCGCGTGCTCGAGCGCTCGCTGTCGGACCTGCGCGCCTGGCGGGAGGCCGGCCACGACCTGTCGGTCGCGGTCAACCTGTCGGTGTCGAACCTGCAGGACGTCGCGCTGCCCGACCAGGTCGAGATGCTGCTGGACAGCATCGGGGTGCCCGCGCAGGCGCTCACGCTGGAGATCACCGAGGACGTCCTCATGGCCGACGCCGCGCGCACCCGCCAGGTGCTCGACGGCCTGCGCCGGCTGGGCGTGCAGCTGTCGATCGACGACTACGGCACCGGCTACAGCTCGCTGGCCTACCTGCGCGCACTGCCGGTCAACGAGCTCAAGCTCGACCGCAGCTTCGTGCGCAACCTGACCTCCGACCCGCGGGCCGCCGCGATCGTGCGCAGCACCCTGCAGCTGTCGCGGGACCTGGGCATGACCATGGTGGTCGAGGGCGTCGAGGACGCCGACGCGCTGGCCGCGCTGTGCTCGTGGCACTGCGACATCGCCCAGGGCTTCCACGTCGCCCGGCCGATGCCCGCGGCCGACTTCCTGCCCTGGCTGACCGCCCGGTCGATGGCCGACGTCACCCGCTGAGGCACCATCCCCCGGTGCCCACCGTCGCCGACCTCGAGCGGATCTCGTTCCGGAGCTGGCGGGGTCTGTCGCACGAACCGTTCGGTGGGTGGGTGCTGCGTGCCGGCGGCGGCTTCACCGGCCGGGCCAACTCGGTGCTCGTCGTCGGCGAGCCGCCGGCCGCGCTGCCCGACGCCGTCGCCGCCGTGACCCGCTGGTACACCGAACGGGGCCTACGGCCCCGCGCGCAGGTGCCCCTGCCCGGCGCCGAGGCCGCCGACGCCGCCTTCGCGGCGGCCGGCTGGACGCGGGACGAGGACGTCCTGGTGCTCACCGCTGCCCTGGCCGGCCGGCCGGAGCCGTCGGTGCCGGTCTCGATCGCCCCCGAGCCGGACGACGACTGGCTGGTCGGCTACCGCTACCGCGGCTCGGCGCTGCCCGCGGTCGCGCGCGACGTGCTGCTCGCCGCCGATGACCCGGCGTTCCTCACCGTCCGGCTCGACCCGTCCCCCGCCCCGCCGGCCGCCGTCGCGCGGGGCGTCGTCGTCGACGGCTGGCTGGTGGTCACCGCGGTGACCGTGGACGAGACCTACCGCCGGCGCGGGCTGGCGACGGCGGTGATGGCCGCGCTCGGCGCCTGGGCGGCCGACCGCGGTGCGCACTCCTGCACGCTGCAGGTGGTGGCCACCAACGCCCCGGCGCTGGCGCTCTACGACCGGCTCGGCTTCACCCAACACCACCGCTACCACTACCGGCTGGCCCCGCTCACCTCCTGATCCGGCGCAGGGGTGCGGCGGCGGGGTGAGGCGAGCACCCGGCCGACGGCGAACGCCGCCGCCACGACGCCGACCAGCAGGAACGCCAGGCCGACGTAGCCCAGCGCACCGGTGCCGACGATGACCAGGTCGCCCTCGGGACGGCGTCGCGCCGAGCCCAGCGCCACCGCCAGCCAGGCCAGCGCCGGCAGGACGGCGACCACCCGCGAGCGCGACCAGCGGTAGGCCGCGCCGACCAGGAGCAGGTTGCCCACGACGGCGGCGACCACGGAGACCGGCACGAGCACACCGCCCACGCGCAGCGGCAGCCAGAAGACCTCGACCAGCGCCAGCCAGGTGCCGACGAGGACCGCCGCGAGACCCCAGCCGACGAGGACCAGCACCCTCATCCGGGCAGGCCGGCGAACAGGTCGTCCTCCCACCCGTGCGGGTTGTCCCCCGCCGCGCCGCGCTCGCCGCGCACCAGCCGGTAGTACTCGGTGCCGAGCACCTCCTGGCCGAGGTTGTTCGACAGCGCGAAGAACGGCCCGTCGACGGTGATCTGGGTCGGGTAGGCGCGCAGGGCGGCGTCCTTGCGGTCGGCGTACCGGCGGGCGTCGACGGCGGCGGCGATCGACTCGTCCGGGACGACGAACGGCACCTCCTCGATGTCGCCGAGCCCCGCGAACGGCGAGTCCTCCCCCATGCCCTTCATCGCGTCGATGCCCTGCTGCACCACCGACCGCGGCATGGCGCACCAGTAGACCTTGGCCACCTGCCAGGGCTCGCCCAGCTCCGGGTGGAACCCGGGGTCGGCGGCGGCCTCGACCGCGCGCATCGCGACCCGGTGCGCCTGGATGTGGTCGGGGTGGCCGTAGCCGCCCTTCTCGTCGTAGGTCACCAGCACCTGCGGGCGCAGCTCCCGGACGACGGCGACCGCGTGCGCCGCGGCCTCCTCGAGATCGGCGTTCCAGAAGGCCCGCGGGTGCTCGTTGGCCGGCGTGCCCATCATCCCGGAGTCCCGGTAGCGACCGGCGCCCCCGAGCCAGCGGTGGTCGGTGACGCCCAGCTCCGCCATGGCCGCGGTGAGCTCGCCGATGCGGTAGCCGCCGAGCTGATCGGCCTGGTCGGCGGCCAGTTGCGCGAGCTCCGGGACCAGCACCTCGCCCTCCTCGCCGAGGGTGCAGGTCAGCAGGGTGACCTGCGCGCCCTCGGCGACGTAGCGGGCCATGGTCGCCCCGTTGTTGATCGCCTCGTCGTCCGGATGGGCGTGGATGAGGAGAAGCCGACGGTCTGAGCTCACGCCCCCATCCTGCCTAATGGGCGGCTACAGGACCTTGAGCGGCTCCGCGTAGTGGCAGCGGTTGGGGTGGCCGATGCCGCGGTCCTCCAGCGCCGGCTCCTGGTCGATGCACAGCTGCCGCTCGCTGTCGCTGAGCACGTTGGCGAACTTCTGGCAGCGGGTGCGGAACTTGCAGCCGGACGGCGGGTTCGCCGGGCTCGGGACGTCACCGGTGATGATGATCCGCTGGCGCTCGCGCTCCCGGCGCGGGTCGGGCAGCGGGATCGCCGAGAGCAGCGCCTGGGTGTACGGGTGCGCCGGGTGGTCGAACAACACCTCGCGGTCCGCCACTTCGACGATCCGGCCCAGGTACATGACCGCGACCCGGTCGGAGATGTGCTTGACCACCGACAGGTCGTGCGCGATGAACAGGTAGGAGAGCCCGAGGCGGTCCTTGAGGTCCTCGAGCAGGTTGATGACGCCGGCCTGGATCGAGACGTCGAGCGCCGATACCGGCTCGTCGAGGATGAGCAGCTTGGGCTCCAGCGCGAGCGCGCGGGCGATGCCGATGCGCTGCCGCTGGCCGCCGGAGAACTCCGCCGGGTACCGGTTGGTGTGCTCGGGGTTGAGCCCGACCTGCTCCACCAGCTGGCGCACCCGCTCCCGCAGCTCCTTGTTGTTGCTGGTCATCCCGTGGATGATCAGCGGCTCGGCGACGATGTCGAAGACCGGCAGCCGCGGGTTCAGCGAGGCGTAGGGGTCCTGGAAGACGATCTGGATGTCGCGCCGCAGCGGACGCATCTGCTTGCGATTGAGGCCGACGAGCTCCCGGCCCTCGAACTTCACCGAACCGCCGGTGGCCGGCTGCAGGTTGAGGATGGCCCGGCCCGTCGTCGACTTGCCGCAGCCGGACTCACCGACCAGGCCGAGCACCTCGCCGGCGTGGATGTCCAGGTCGACGCCGTCCACGGCGCGGACGGCACCGATGGTGCGCTTGAGCAGGCCACCGCCCTTGATCGGGAAGTGCTTCTCGAGTCCGCGCACCGACAGGATCGGCTGGCCGTCGCCGATGGGGGCGGCGGCGCGGTCGGTGGTGGGCGCGCTCACGAGTTGGTTCCCTTCGGGCTGACGATGCTGCCGGTCTCCCCGGCCGCGTGGTCGGGTGCGATCTCGCCCTCGGCTTCCGTGGACGGGCCCGTCTCGCGATCGGCGGCGGGGAGGTCCTCGTCGAGCCGGGAGGGCTCGCCGAGGAGCAGCGTGTCGGTGCTGGTCTCCTGGAAGACGTAGGTCGCGTCGCCGTGCGCCTTCTCGACGATCTCGGTGCGGATGCACGCGGCGGAGTGCCCTCGGCCCACGTCGAACAGCGGCGGCTCGCCGGCGTCGCACTCGGCGATGTGCAGCGGGCAGCGGGGCGCGAACGGGCAGCCCGGCGGCATGTTCACCAGGGACGGCGGGGAGCCGATGATCGGCGTCAGCCGCTCGCGGCCGGTGCTGTCCAGCCGCGGCAGCGAGCCCAGCAGGCCAAGGGTGTAGGGCATCCGCGGCTCGTAGTAGATGTCCTCGACGCTGCCGACCTCCACCGGCTTCCCGGCGTACATGACCAGCACGCGGTCGGCGACACCGGCGACGACACCCAGGTCGTGGGTGATCAGCACCATGGCAGCGCCGGTCTCCTCCAGCGCGGTGTCGAGCACCTCGAGGATCTGCGCCTGCACGGTCACGTCGAGGGCCGTGGTCGGCTCGTCGGCGATGATCACGTCCGGCTGGTTGGCCATGGCGATCGCGATGACGACGCGCTGGCGCATCCCGCCCGAGAACTCGTGCGGGTAGGAGCGCACCCGGTTGGCGGCGTTCGGGATGCCGACCAGCTCCAGCAGCTCCACCGCCCGGGCTTCGGCGGCCCGGCGGGACAGCCGCTTGTCGTGGACCCGCAGGGTCTCCTCGATCTGGCGGCCGACCCGGTAGACCGGGTCGAGCGAGGTCATCGGGTCCTGGAAGATCATCGACACGCCCTTGCCGCGCACCCGCGACATGTCCGGGTCGGAGACGCCGAGCAGCTCCTGGCCGCGGTACCGGACGGATCCGGAGATCTGCGCGTTGCCCGGCAGCAGACCCATCACGGCCAGCGACGTCACCGACTTGCCGGAACCGGACTCCCCGACGATGCCGAGCACCTCACCGGAGCGCAGCGTGTAGCTGACACCGCGGACGGCGTGCACCAGCCCGTCCTGGGTCGGGAAGCTGACCTGGAGGTCGTCGACCTCGAGCAGCGGGGCGGTGGGGTCGAAGCCGGGCAGGCTGTGCGCCCG
>Ga0308175_100002017_pt1 | contig 13801 bp, 16 predicted proteins | sample PhyCR1_3_FD_203893 | JGI IMG/M metagenome (GOLD analysis project Ga0308175, IMG submission 203893) | Soil microbial communities from UC Gill Tract Community Farm, Albany, California, United States - DLSLS.C.R1 | ecosystem: Environmental > Terrestrial > Soil > Agricultural land | place: USA...
CTCCGTGATCTCGGGGGAGTCGGACCGGCAATCGAGGCCGATTTAGAGAAACTCGGCGTGCGTTCGGTTCCAGAACTGGCCGCCTATGAGGGCGACGACCTCTACCGCCGGCTGTGCGAAGTGACGGGGACCCGGCAGGACCCCTGCGTCCTGGACACGTTCCGTTGCGCTGTGGCGCAAGCACGGGACCCGCTCTTGCCTACGGAACAACGCAACTGGTGGTGGTGGTCACAGCAGCGAAAGGCAGGACGCCTCTCTTAGGCTTGCGATACTGCAGGTATGCCGTGTCGGTATTTCGAGCCGCTGCAGGTCGTTACCGTTCCTTTCCACCCTAAGGCCCGGCTGCCGCTTATCGACGAATACGAGGGGCTTTGCCACGCGTGCTCGCAGCCTGTCCCTGTTCCGGCCGAGAGCCGATTCACCGGATGCAACCACGGAAACCGTGAACATTCCTGCGGCAGGTTCCCGGCCGATAGCGATGCCTCCGTTCTTCGATTAACGGTTGCGACCCGAGATTCTGACGCACTCCAGATTCTGGCGATAGAGGAAGCGGAGCACAGGCCCGTACGCTGGCAAACCGTGCGGTTCCTGCTTCGGAGCGAAGAGCTCATGCCCGATCCAGGCGAAATTTGTCGGCGTGCGCAAATCATCGCGTTTTGCCGCAGTTATCTGAAAAGGTCCGGCGAACAAGCCGGGTAAGAACGAATGTCCGATATCTCTCAATTTGTCGTGCCTGGCGGCACGAGGGACCAGATTCGCACGGTTGCGCAATCACAGTCAGATTACGCCGAAATTTGCCTCCCCAACGATGCAAACACACTTGGAAACATGCTCGGCGGACACGTGATGCACCTGGTCGATCTGTGCGGGGCTATCGCCGGGATGAGGCACGCGCGGTGTGCCGTCGTCACCGCCTCGATCGATCAGATGACGTTTCTACATCCCGTGCACATTGGTCAACTTGTGCGTTTGAAGTCGCAAGTGAACCGGGTATTCCGAACCTCGATGGAAGTGGGCGTGAAAGTCTGGGTCGAGAATCTGACTTCGGGAACCCTACGCCATACTTCGTCCGCATACCTTACGTTTGTGGGGCTGGATGCAGCCGGCAATAAGGTGCTGCTGCCGCCGGTCGTGCCGGAAACGGACGAGGATAAACGCCGATTCGCCGAAGCAGCCGACCGGCGAGCCTATCGACTCGCCGGAAAAGCCAAAACGAGAAGCGGATCAAGCTAGATAGCCCGTGAGCTATTCAGCCTCGCTCTTGTAGATGTATTTGATGCAGTGCTTATAAAGCAGCAGGTTTGGCGCGCCGACGCGATTCAGCTTCACGCAATCTCGGTCGTACCACTCAATAATTCCTTCTAGCTGTTCTCCGTCTGTGAGCATAACGACCATATGCGTCTTGCTTTGCATTTGCTTCGAATAATAGAACTGCTCGGCATTGGTTTGGTCTGGCGGTGCACTTTTTTTGGCCGACACTGGACGCCTCGTAGCATTGTCTTTCAAATCTCCGGATGCAGTGCGAGTGGGTTTCCTGGTAAGCGAATCTAATCGCCTCTCCTCAAACATTGTTTCTCGATTTTACTAGTTGATGGATTCGCCCGTGGTGGACGCGAGCGTTAGTTGCTATTTAGGTGCTCGTTCGGAGGGAGGCGTTACGCAGATTCATGATAAGAGCGTCCAAAGCGGCTGTTTTTTGGATATTCCGCCGTACCATTACTAATAATTCATCAATTTGCAATGTAGCGCGCTCGATCCAGGAAAAGCTCACGGCACCCGCTATCCTGGCGATCTGCCCCTGGATGTCGCGGTTGCTGACGGGCGGCTTGCCATACCAAACCGAGAGGATGTCACGGAGAAGCACATACGCGAGTTTCAGGTAAACTTCCAGCTTTTCGGATCGGCTGGCGTTGAAGTTCTCTGATTGACCGACCCAGGTGGAAAACGGCGTCAATCCGGCAGCGCATTCAAAGGCGGCGAGCATCAGAGCGCGCCGGGACCTTAGCTCCGCAATGTCCAACGTCACAGCCAGACCGGGGCTGCCCTCGGCCAGATCAATCCGCGTTTGCGCGTTTTCGAGCTGACGAGCCGAGGCGAAGTCACGCATCTCGGCATCCGATAAACGGGACAACTGAAGTACCACGGAGCGGGACCGTATGGTCGGAAGCAGGTCGTAAAGATTCTCGGCCGTGGCGATCAGCACAAGGTGATCCGGCGGTTCTTCGAGCACCTTGAGGAGCGAATTCGCAGCTTGCTCGTTTGCCCGTTCCAGGTGGTCGATCAGGAAAACGCGATTAGCGCCTCGCGACGGTTTGAGTTGCGCGCGTTCCCGAAGGAGGCGCATCTGCTGTATCGTCAACTGCCGCAGCGGTCCATCGGGCGCAAACGTCACGAAATCGGGATGACTCGAAAAGAACAGCGGATCCTCGTTGCGCTTATCGGAAGTCCACTTCTCGCGCCCTTCGATGCTCTCGATATTTCCGGGGAGGCTCAGGTCGTCGCGTTCGATCTTATCGGCGTCTCCGAGCAGGGCAGCAGCGAAGCGGCGCGCCAGGGTGGCTTTGCCGACTCCTTCGGGGCCGCTGAGCAGAAGTGTCTGGGAGACTCGCCCGTCGTCGATCATCTTGGCCAGCGTTGCCGCGGCAGCCGCATTGCCAAAGAAGTCCGGAAAAGATGTCACGCCGGCACAACCTCTCTGTGGCCTGCCGTTCTGCGGGGTACGAGCGGGGATACTTCGGCCCAGACCCTTTCCGCTACCGTCGCCGGATCTCCCGAACCATCTACCATCCGGAACCGGGTTGGCTCGGTCTGCGCGATCGTTTGATACGCATCCCCAACCTTGCGATGAAAATCCAAAGACTGCTGGTCAATGCGCGCTTCCTGATCCCCGGCGGCCACATTACGGTTGCGCGAGTTGGCCCGAAGCAACCCCGTCTCGATATCAACCGACACGCAGATCGTCAACCGGGGCTGGAGGTCCCCAAGGGCTAATCGATGCAGTTCAAGCACCCGGGCAAAACCAAGTCCACGCGCCGCCCCCTGGTAGGCGAGTGACGAATCGGTCCAGCGATCGCTCAGGACAATGTCACCGCGCAGTAAGGCAGGCCGGATGATTTCGGCAGCCGCCTGTGTTCGGGAAGCGAACATCAACAGCAGTTCCGTTTCGGATGCCATCTCATTGTTTGCCGGGTCAAGCAGAATACGGCGTATGTCCTTGCCGATCGGTGTCCCTCCCGGTTCCTGGCTCGGAACTACCTGCATGCCAAGTCCTTCCAGGCGGGCTCGAAGGAGCCGGAGTTGCGTGGTTTTGCCGCTGCCCTCCGTGCCCTCGAAGGTGATGAAGAGGCCGGGCTGAGTCTGCGGTTCAGCGGGCTCAGTCATAGACGAAGTGAAGCAGAGTTTTCAGATCTTCCCAAGCCTCACGGCGTGCGGCCTGATTATATTGGCGCAGCAGATAAGACGGATGATAGGTGATCATCACGGGTATGTCGTTCCATTTATGCCATTGCCCGCGGAGTTTCGTGATGCCTTCTTTCGGGTTCAGAAGCGCTTTCATGGCCGTAGAACCGAGGGCGCAGATCGCTTTCGGCTTGATGGTCATCAGCTGCCGGAAGAGAAACTGGCCGCAGGTTTGCATCTCATCCGGTAAGGGCGTACGGTTCTCCGGGGGTCTGCACTTGACGACGTTGCAGATGTAGACGTCGCCCCGCGTAATCGGGATGCCTTCTTTGGCGGCAGTGTTGTCGATCATCTGCGTCAGGAGTTGCCCGGCGCGGCCCACGAACGGCAGCCCCGATTCGTCTTCGTCTGCTCCCGGTCCTTCACCGACGAATACCAGCCGCGCCTGCTCGTTCCCGGAACCGAACACCACATTCAAGCGTTTTTCGTGGAGGCGGCAGCGGGTGCAGTCGCCGATATCCAGGCGGATCAGGTCGAGCGTATCACCTTCTGGAGCTAAACCGGGAAGGACAATCGCGGGCGCAGTCGGTTTCGCAGGAGCCGGTGCTGCTTCAGGCTCCACTAGACGGGCGGTTTGAGGTCGAGGCAATGGAATGTAGATTGTGTCGAAGCCGAGATCACGATAAAAACCGAGATAATCCCGAATCTGATCTTTGGTCATGCAGTATCTGATACGAATTCGACAGCGCGCAAAGAGAGACGGAGAGTGGCGATCTGGTCCAGAATCCGACCGGCGATTTCTGTCTTCGATGCCGGTCCCGCATGCACAGTCTGCCCCGCGCGGGTGACCATCTCGACTTCGTTGTCATTGGATTCGAATCCGAGCCCATCACGGCCAACCAGATTTGCGACCACCATGTCGCAATGCTTGGAAACGAGTTTCCGGCGAGCTTCTTCGATGAGGTTTTGCGTCTCGGCTGCGAACCCGATCAGGAGACGATCGCCTTTGCGCTCTCCAGCCTCGGCGAGAATATCGGGCGTTGGATCCAGTTCGAGGGAAAGGCGTGTCGCTGTCTTTTTCAGCTTCTGCCGGGGAACCTCGGCCACGTGATAATCCGCGACTGCCGCACTTTTCACGATGACCGTTGCTTTTTCCAGATGGCTCAGAACCGCTTCGCGCATTTCGCGCGCTGTCCGGACCGGCACCAATTCGACTCGGGGCGGAGGCGGAATGTTGACCGGGCCTGATACGAGCACAACGTGAGCTCCGCGCTGTTCCGCACTGGCCGCAATGGCATAACCCATTTTGCCGCTCGAGCGATTACTGATGAAACGAACGGGGTCGATGGGTTCCTGCGTCGGACCTGCGGTGATCAGGAACGATTCGCCCGTCAGATCCTGCCTGACGCGGATGCAGGTGTCTACGTACGCGGCGATCCGGGCTGGATCAGGCAAACGACCGGCGCCGACAACTCCGCACGCCAGCCATCCCTCGTCCGGGTCAATAATCGCGCAACCGCGATCGCGCAAGGTACGCAGGTTCGCCTGCGTAGCGGGATGATCCCACATGTTCGAGTTCATGGCAGGTGCGAGGGCCACTTTGCCGCGGAAGGCCAGGTAGAGAGTCGAAAGAAAATCGTCGGCAAGCCCGTTCGCGAACTTTGCAATCAGATCGGCCGTTGCCGGAGCAACCAGGAGAACGTCGTTCTCCTGCGCGACGCTGATGTGCTCCACCGCGCTCGATAAGGTCTCGCTCGAACTTTCGGAGGGGAAAAGATCTGTGATCACCTTGCGACCGCTGAGCGTTGCAAAGGTGAGCGGCTGAACGAACTCGCGCGCGGCGTTCGTCATCACGACCTGAACCTCGTGGCCACGTGCCTGTAGGGTTCGTACGAGTTCCGCTGATTTATAAGCAGCGATTCCTCCGCCAACCCCCAGAACGACGCGCATGCCGGACTCTATTCCTCTACGGGAGTGGCCTCGCCCTCGATCTGGTTCAGATCGGTGTAGGGAACAAGACCTCGGCGGGCTTCTTCCATCGCGAGTGTGGTGGGCTTCTTGTTCGTCGCCGGGAGAACACTCCTCTGCCCGCCCTGCAATTGACGGGCGCGCTTGGCCGCGACGATGATGAACCGGTAGGTGCTGCCTGTTGCATCATCCGGGATGGAATACATGGTGTTCTTGGTTATGTCTGACATGGAATACCTCAGGTAAAAGAAAATGGCCGCTTGCGATCCAGGTTCGCGAGGCTAAAACAGTGAAAGGGAACGGTCTTCGAAACTTTCGAGGATGGGACGAATGTGCTCTTCCATGCGAATGCGCCGGACGCGTTCCGCCACGACGATTGCCAAAAGAGTATTCACAGACTCCTCCACCTGATGATTGACGAGTACATAATCGTACTGCGCGTAATTCCGGATTTCCTCTGCCGCGTCACGTAAGCGCCGCCTGATACCCTCCTCTGAATCCTCCGATCGCGACCGCAAGCGTTGCTCGAGAATGTCGCGGGACGGGGCCAGGATGAAGATGGTGACGGCCTCCGGAATGCTTTCCTTTAATTGTCTCGCACCTTGTACGTCAATGTCGAGGATCAGGTCTTTCCGTTCGCGCCGGGCCTGCTCCAGAACGCTGCGATGAGTGCCGTAGTAGTTGCCAAACACCTCAGCCTGCTCGAGAAACTCGCCGCGGTCACGCCGCTCTTCGAACTCAGCGCGTGAGATGTAAATATAGCTGTCGCCCGGCTTTTCGTTGCCTCGAGGGCTCCGGGTTGTATATGAAACGGAGAACCGCAGACCAGGATCTTTGGCCAGCAGTCGTGATACGAGCGTGGATTTCCCCGAACCGGACGGCGCCGAGATGATGAAAACGGTTGACATAAGGGACGGAACCGGCTGGAGGAGTTAGCTCTCCTATTCCAGATTCAGGGATTGTTCCCGCATTCTCTCGATGTTAGCTTTCGCCGCAAGACCAAGGCTCGTCATCTGAATTCCGAGATCGCCGATGGTCGAGCTCTTCGAAAGTATAGTATTCGTTTCCCTGTTCATTTCCTGGAGAAGGAAATCCAGCCGTTTCCCGACTTCGCCGCCCGTATTGAGAAGACGCCTCAGTTCTTTGGCGTGGACCTCGAGCCGGGTCAGCTCCTCCTGAACATCCGATTTGTCGGCCAGGAGCGTCGCTTCCTCCAGAAATCGCGCCTCTCCCAACTGCACCTGATTAAGCAGAATATTTAAGCGCTCCTGTAGACGGGCGGACAGGTAGGGAACAATGTCCGCGCGGATGGCGCCCATTGAGCTTGCAGTGGCCTCGAGAGCTCGCAGCTCCGTCATGATCGCGTCGACGAGCGCTGAACCTTCGCGTTCCCGGTAGGTGTTCAATTCGTCCGCACACGAAGCCATGGCCTCCAGCACTTCCGCTTCGCAGCTCTCGCCCAGGGCTACCGGTTGCCGCGCAGAGTCGAGAACCCCGGGGACACTGATCAGAACATTCAGATCGGGGAGACACTGAAGACCGAATTCGGCATTTGCCTCGCGAAAAGCCAGCAGCAATTTCTCCAGAAAGACCTTGTTGTAGGTGGCTCGATCCGATCCGGATGCTGAAGTAAGCGAAAGCCGTACTTCGATGTGACCCCGGCCAATCTTCGCTTTCAGGAGAGCTCGCAATGAATTCTCGAATCCGGCGAATTCTCCCGGGAAGTAGAAGTGGAGATCCAGTCCGCGTCCATTAACGCTTCGTAAGGAGCAAGTCAACTCACCGGCGGTTATTGCTCGCCGGACGAGGGCATAGCCGGTCATGCTGCGTACAGGGGCGGATGGGCTTACCGGAGGAATGGTCACGGGCGTGGTTCCGTTCTTAGCCTGCAACCCCGGCCGGGTCGGCGTACTGCATTTCGTAGAGTCGACGGTAAACACCACCTCGCGCCAGCAGCTCATCATGGTTGCCGGTTTCCGAGATTTTGCCGGATTGGAGCACCACGATCTTGTTTGCCTGACGGATGGTCGAAAGCCGGTGTGCGATTACAAGAACGGTTCGGCGCTTCATGAGCGCGATGAGCGCTTGCTGGACCAGACGTTCGGATTCGGTGTCGAGATGAGATGTTGCTTCGTCCAGGATCAGGATAGGGGCGTCCTTCAGCAAAGCACGCGCAATCGCGAGCCGTTGCCGCTGGCCGCCACTGAGCTTCACGCCGCGTTCGCCGATCTGCGTCTTATAGCCCTCCGGTAATTGCAGGATGAACTCGTGGGCCAACGCCTGTTTGGCCGCCGCATACACTGCGTCCGGTTTGGCTTCCGGGCAGCCATACGCAATGTTGTCGAACACGGTGTCATTGAACAGGAACGTGTCCTGTGCGACGATGCTGATGTTTTCGCGGAGGCTGATCAGTTGCAGATCGCGGATATCTGTCCCGTCGATCAGGATCTCTCCCTCCGTCACGTCATAGAAACGGGGCACGAGATTGGCCAGGGTGGTTTTGCCGGCGCCGCTTGAGCCTACAAGCGCGACGATCTCACCGGCCTTCACTTCCAGATTGATCCCGCTGAGGACGATCCGGTCTGGTGCAGCCGGGTACCGGAACCCTACGCCCCTGAAGCGAATGCTCTTGTCAAAGCGCGCCCGGCGCGCACCCTCTTTGTCGACCACGTGTTGATGATCGTCCAGGTAAGAGAAGACTTTGAGCGCGGCCCCGATTCCCTGTTGGAAGATGTTGTGGATGTTCGTAAGCCGCTTGATGGGTTCGTAGAGGAATGTCAGGGCAACAATGAACCCGGTGAAGTCGCCGGCTGTCATCGCCGAGCTCTTCACCTGTTCGCGCGCGAACCACAGCAGGAAGATGATGGTGGAGGCGCCGAAGAACTCAATGATGGGAGACGCGAGCGCCTGCTGTGCAACGTATTTTAGATTGCTGGTTTTCAGGCGCTGCGCCGCCAGGCGGAATCGCCTGCTTTCAAAGTCCTCGGCACCAAAGCTCTTCACGACCTGATGACCGGAGAGTGTTTCCTGCAGTATCTGGTTCAGCCCTGCGGCCATATCCTGCGCTTGGCGCGTCGTCTTGCGGATTTTCCGGCCCAGGCGCACGGTCACGATCGCAACCAACGGAAACACAAGGAACGCGATCAACGACAGGCGCCAGTTCATGCTGATAAGAGCCAGCAGGAGAAAAACGGCCGTGAACATCTGCCGCAACCAATCCGCCAGCATGGTCGAAACCGCAACCTGGATGCGATCGATATCGTTCATGATGGACGACATGATTTCGCCCGTGCTCTGGCGTTCAAAGAAGTGAGAATCCTGGCGCAGGACGCGATCGAACACTTCCTGCCGGAGGTCCATGATCGCGCTGACACCGACCCAGTTCACAAGATAGTTGCCGAGATAATCGCAGACACCTTTCGCGAGAAAGCAAAGCAGGATGCCGATGGCCACCATGGTCCATATGTTCGTGGTGATGCCGGACGGAATCAGGTTCTGGAGCGTGAATCTGAACGATGTATGCGGAACAGAGAACAGAATGGCGGGGGCGTTTTCGCCAGGGTGCGGACGGAGGACTCGCTCGAGAATCAGAGGGATCAGTTTAACTAGAACGCCCTGGGACAATCCCACGATCGCCATGAAGACAACTGAGGCAAACAGGGCTGGCAGGTAAGGACGGGCATACCGTAGGAGCCGGTACAGATCTTTCAAGCGTGCGCCTTCTCAAAGACCCGGAGGCGCTCGAGAGCGGCGATGACTCGGGAAACATTCACATTGCTGAGGCCATCGGGAGCGACGACCACTTCGGAGTCCGTTCGCCAGGGTGACCAGATCGCGGCATTTGAGCTGCCGAAGAGAACGACCGTGGGGCGTCCGAAAGCAGCCGCCATGTGGGCCGGGCCGCTGTCGTTCCCGATGAAGAAGGCGGCTCGGGACAGGAGCGTTTTTGTCGATTCCAGGTCACCGCGCCAGACGGGGTGGGCCGCAAACGCAGAAGTATCGTCGCCCGGCCCGGCCAGGAAGACCGGTTTCACCTGCCAGAGTTCGAGGTACCGAGCAACTTCGCAGAACCGGTCAGCAGGCCATGTTTTGGTTGGCTCCGAGGCAAATGGGTGAAGGACGGCATACCGCCCCGCAGGCGTTGTGACCGCGGCAGGGTCAGTGCCGGGGTCCGATGTGAATAGTGCCGCGCGTGGAATTGGCTGCATCGGAACGCCAAGCGCGAAAAACGCGGAGGCCATGTGTTCCGCGGTGTGCACGGTCCGGTTCACACCCAGGATGTGCTGCGCGCGGGGAATCTTGATGTTGTACGCGAACGTGAAGCTGTGGTGGGCGAACCCGGCCCGCCAGCGTGCTCCCGAGAGAGCCGCCATCCACTGGCTTCGGGAACCGCCGTGCAAGTTTACGCAGAGTGCGGACTTCCAGTGCCTGACCGCTTGCCAGGACGGCGCGAGAAGGGTGTCGACCGCGGGATTTCCGGTGAAGACGGCGCGAAAACGAGCTTCAACCGCAACGCCGACCGAAAGATCGGGCCGAGCTTCTTTGAGCAGCGCTAAACCGGGGGTCGTCAAAACGCAGTCGCCAAGCGATCGCAAGCGAACAATAGCGACGCGAGACCCCTCCGGAAGCTGCTCGAGCACCGTCATGTAATTTAGGCTTCAATAGTCGCCTGATCGACCATCATGATCGGGATGTCATCGCGGACCGGGTAGACCCGATGGCACGCGACGCACTTGAGCCCGCTACCGTCTTCTTTGAGGACGACCTTGGCCTTACAGAGGGGGCAAACAAGGATTTCCAGCAGCCGTTCACTAATTGCCATGGAACTTACCAGTTTATCAGCCGCAGACGCATGCTGAGACTCCCAAATACTACGGCCCCAGAGTACCATATTCAATGCTGGTATTGAATATGGTAGGATGCGGGAGTGGTAGAAAGAGCGCGCAAGATCACGGTTGAAATTCCAACCGAGCTGCTTGACAAGGCGCAACAGGCGAGTGGCGCGGGAATCACTCAGACCGTTCGCACCGGGTTGCAACTCCTTGCGGCCTCGCAAACATATGAAAAGCTGCACGGATTACGCGGCAAAGTACGTTTCACTCGAATGCTGGACGACCTAAAAGACGATCGATGATGGCCGCCGACACGAGTACCTGGATTGCCTTCTTCCAAGGCGAGCCGGGTGATGACGTCGAGCTGCTCGATCGCGCTCTTAAGGACAAGCAGGTGCTTATGGCTCCGCCTGTGCTTAGCGAGTTGCTTAGTGATCCAGGCATCTCGCGCGATGTCGCGAAGACTCTTACCGAAGTGCCCCTCGTTGAGCTTCAGCTCGGATTTTGGGAACGCGCTGGTCTACTTCGGGCTAAGGTGCTGGCGAAGCATCGTAAGACGCGGTTAGGTGATGCGCTGATTGCGCAAAGCTGCCTTGATGCTGGTATTCCGCTCTTAACCCGAGATCGTGACTTCCGCGCATTCGCAGGCATAGCGGCTCTCAACGTTCTACTCGATCCGGGCGGGCGAAGTGGTTAAAACCTGCGCGATCGATAAGCCGGTTTCTGTTCCCGCCGAAGCGGGTGACAACCATTCCTCTAGGCCTGCCATTACTGACAGGCTCGAGCGACCTACCCGGAAGTGTGAACGGAGCGGGCCACTCCTCCTCCCCTATTTGGTCTTGCTTCGCATGGGGTTTACCCTGCCAGTCTGATTACCCAGACCGCGGTGCGCTCTTACCGCACCTTTTCACCCTTACTTCAGCCCGCGTAACGGACCAAAGCGGTATGTTTTCTGTGGCACTTGCCGTAGCAGTACGCTTGAACGCACGCCCCCGGCCGTTAGCCGGCATGCCGCCCTATGAAGACCGGACTTTCCTCCCGACATGTCCGACGAGCGAACACATCCAGCGGTTGCCTGATCGCGCAGGCTAACTCTTTCCCCAGTATGGCAAAACTAAGAGTGTGGAACGGGTCTTCGTCCAGAGTTTCGGGTGCCGGGCATCGCAGGCGGATGGGGCAGCGCTAGAAGCCTCTTTCCGCCAACGCGGTGTCGAACCGTTGCGGAACCCGGATGGTGCGGACCTTCTGGTTGTCAACACCTGTACGGTGACGCATTCAGCGGATGTGGATGCACGCCGCACCATTCGAAACCTCCATCGTGATTACCCAAACGCCAAGATCCTGGTCACCGGCTGCTACGCTCAACGTGCTCCGGAGGAGTTGGTCGGTATTGAAGGCGTCGAGTGGGTGGTCGGCAATGCGGATAAGCCGGAGATTGCGCCCCTCGTTCTCAGCGACCGCGAGGCCTATCACGGCGGGGTTGTCGTCAGCAGCTTCGATCGCAACGCTGCGTTTTTTGCCTCGCCTGTGCGCGACATTCGAGAAGATCGTACGCGCCCGAATTTGAAGGTGCAGGACGGATGCAGTAATCGTTGTTCTTTCTGCATCATTCCGTCCGTGCGCGGCCGAAGCCGCAGCGCGCCGGCAGAAAGCGTGCTGGAACAGGTGCGCGATCTGGCGGCCCGGTATTGCGAAGTGGTTTTGACCGGAATCAATCTCGGACGCTGGGGACGCGATCTGCCGGGTGAACTGCGTTTTGTCCATTTACTCCAGCGCTTATTGGGGGAAACCAGCGTACGCAGGCTTCGGATCAGCTCGGTGGAACCGATGGATTGGAGCGAGTCTCTACTTCGGCTCGTTGCGGACGAGAGCCGGATTGCCGATCACGTTCACCTGCCATTGCAGTCGGGGTCGGATGCCGTGTTGAAGCGGATGTTCCGGAAATACAGAACTCGTCATTATGCGACACGCGTCGAGCTTGCGCGAAAGCTCATGCCGGATGCGGCGATCGGGGCCGATGTAATGACTGGATTTCCGGGCGAAACAGATGCCGAATTTGAAGAGACCGTTCGCTTCATCGCGGGGCAGCCGTTCACGTATCTGCACGTGTTCACCTATTCTGAACGCCCAGGTACGGCGGCCATGTCCCAGGGCCGTCCTGTTCCTTCCGCGGTGCGCCGTGAACGAACGCAAGTACTGCGCCAACTATCGGACCGCAAGAATTTGGAGTTCCGCCAGCGTATGGTGGGCAAGACACTGTCGGTCGTTACGCTCGAAGAACGCGGCCTAGCCTTGAGCTCCAACTTCCTCCGTGTTGCGATCTCGCACGGGCGCGAGCCTAATCAGATAATCCCGCTTACTGTGGGCTCTGCCACCCATGGGGGACTGGAAGAAAGCAAACCTTTCCGCATACTAAACGCTTAGGGCCAAGTCGAGCCTCGTCGTTCCCGAACCGCCCTGAAGACGGCATATAATCTCGAAGGGTTTAAATCATGAACGACGCATTGACTGTTGGAAAGAAGCTAGTGTCCCTTTGTCGCGACGGCAACATTATGGAGGCCGTCGAAACTCTTTACAGCCCTCAGATCGTAAGCATCGAAGCCGTCAGTGGCGGACCATCGATGCCGGCGCGCATGGAAGGCCTGGAAGCCATCAAGGGCAAGAACGACTGGTGGGTCAAGAACCACGAGGTTCATAGCGCCAAAGCCGAAGGTCCGTACCCGCACGGCGATCGTTTCGTCGTTCGCTTCACCTACGACGTCACCGCCAAAGCAGGTCCGATGGCAGGTAAACGGATGACTATGGATGAGGCTGCCTTGTACACCGTGAAAGACGGGAAGATCGTGCAGGAGGAGTTCTTCTACGACATGGGCAGCTGACGTTTTCCACACACGGTGCGACCGTGGACTCTGAAGACTACAGCAACGAGCACTCCCGTGGCGCCCAACCAAAGCGTGGACGGCTCAGGCACGGCTTGCAATTCCGGCACGACTCCGGTTGTATCTGTAGCGAGCCGAATAATGCTCGCCGGTTCTGTGCCCCCTGGTGTGTCTGTGAACAGGCCGCCATTGTTCACGACGTAGATCTCGCGGAAATCAGCGGCGGTTCTACCAAACGCAACGGCAGCATCACCATAAGTCCCCGTTGGAATATCGGCTCGGGTTCCGTCGGGGAACAAGCGGATTAAAGCTCCGTTTTGGGTTGCAGCGAAAATGCTTCCGTCAGCTCCGAAAGCGAAATCGTCGACCTGGAACGAAGAGGCAACGATCTGGGGCGTGCCCGCGGACCCATCAGGAAGGATGGGGACCCGAACGAGGGTAGCTGCGCCGGTATTCGAAACGTAAACCGAGCCGTTGTAAAGCTTGACTCCATTCGCACTGAAGGGTAATGCCGCGTCGGGAGGGATGGACAGGAGGCCACCGGACAGCCACGCACTCGAGGCACCGGTACTCAAATCGACTTTCCAAAGCGCGCCCACGGCATCGTCGGCCACAAGAACGGAGCCGGGGCTGAAGAGTGCCACCCCATTCAGGTCTCCGGCCCCAGGTATGTTGGCGATCACAGACGGCGCGCCGCTCGCCGCAAACCGGTAGACAGAGGTT
>Ga0308175_100002019_pt1 | contig 13795 bp, 10 predicted proteins | sample PhyCR1_3_FD_203893 | JGI IMG/M metagenome (GOLD analysis project Ga0308175, IMG submission 203893) | Soil microbial communities from UC Gill Tract Community Farm, Albany, California, United States - DLSLS.C.R1 | ecosystem: Environmental > Terrestrial > Soil > Agricultural land | place: USA...
GTACGTCCCGATCCGCGGGCCGTCGCGCTCGATCCGCACGCCGCTGTTCGTCCAGCTCGACGCCCGCGCCGAGCACGACTGGCTGTTCGACACCTGGAGCCTGGGGCTCTACATCGACGTCATCAACGTGACCAACCGGCAGAACACCGAGGCCCTGCAATACGACTACCGATATCGCCAGTCGTCGCCGGTCACGAGCTTTCCCATCCTGCCGACGCTGGGGATCAAGGGCACATGGTGAAGCAAACGCTGATCGCGTGCGCCGTGGCCGGCGCGACCGGTTGCGGCCGGTTCCAAGATCCGAACGTCGTCATCGATCTGCGCGTGATCGCGATGAGCGCCTCGCCGCCCGATCAGCTGGTCGACGTCGATCTGACCCAGCCCGTATCGCCGCAGGGCCTGCTCGCCGAGCTCGTGCCCACCCAGGTCTGCGCCCTGGTGGCCGACCCGGGGCTCGAGCGCCGGCTCCTGTGGTCGCTCACGCTGTGCCCCTTGACCAGCGGCGACCGCTGCGACGAGGACAACCAGGTCGTGATCGGCACGGGCCTGCTCGACGATCCGGAGCTGACGACCCCCGAGCCGGCGCTGTGCGCGACGGTCAACCCGGACGGCAACCTCCTCGCCGTCCTGCTCAGCCTCCTGGAGGGCGACCCGCTGCACGGCCTCGGCGGCCTCGACTACGGTGTCGTGCTGCGGATCGGCGGCGAGGACGCCAACCGCGACCTCGACCAGTACGCGGCCAAGACGGTGCGGGTCGCGCCGCGGATCCCCATGAACGCGACCGCCAACACCAACCCGCGGATCGATCACCTCGACGCCGCGATCGGCGACGCGGCCCCCGTCCCGCTGCCGCTCGTCCGCTGCCTCGACAACCCGGCGCCGCTCGAGGTGCCACCGGCCACCAAGCTGCGGATGACCCCGGTCGAGCCCGACGGCGTGCGCGAGACCTACGTCGTGCCGACGCTCGACGGCAAGTCGCAGACCTTCACCGAGAGCCTCACCTACCAGTGGGTCGCGGGCGCCGGCGGGTTCTCCAGCGGCTCGACCGGCGGCCCGCGGGACGTCTCTGGCAATCCCGCCCCGCTGTTCAGCGACTACAAGTCCCCGGCCGCGAAAGACCTCGACGGGCCGACCGACGTCTCGATCTGGATCGTCCAGCGCGACGAGCGCTTCGGCGTGCACTGGTACGAGTCGTGTATTCGCGTCACACCCTGAGGTTTGATCCACCGATCCGACGAGCACGCGCGCTCCGCCGGATGCCAAGCTCACTCAATTCGAAGCTCGATCAACGCAGCGGGAGACGGCGCGGATCCGTCAGCGACCGTTCTGGTGGAGTCGTCGGCGGATCTCCGCTTCGACCTGAGGCGAGAGAGAGCGAAGATACGCCTCCGGCAGCAGCCGCAGCACCTCCTCCCAGGTGAGGCCCATCGCCAAGGCGTCGGCGTCGAGCTGGGAAGGCGCGCGGCGATGACCAGCACCGCGCAGAGATCCTCGCGCTCGCGCACCTCCGGACCGCCCTCGGCCGGCGTGAGCGGCGTGCCATCGGCGCGGTGGCGAGGCAGGGCGCGCTGATTGGCGAAGTAGGTATGCACGTATGCCCACAGTCGATCGAGCTGACCGGACCGATAGGGATGGCCAGGGCTCTTGTATTCGACGACCGACACGCGGGGCAGGAGCGGCCACAGATATCGCAGCGTCTGTGCACTATTGTCTACCGGCTCACCTCCCGGCGTGAGCTTGCGCAGCAGCAGGTAATCGAGACGGGGCGGCTCTTCGGAGAGCGGAACCTCGGACCGCACCTCGAACGATGGTGGGCCGCGGCGCCGGAGATTGCGCTCGAAGCCGACATGCCCGATCACGCGTTTGGCGCCCACCGGGGCGTGGCCTACGCTGGACGGCGGCGGAGGGCAAGCTTTCGGCCGACCGAGCGAGGCGTTCTCGTGTGAGTCACCCGGTCGGAGCTCTTCCTCACGACGGATTCCGACGCACGAGGTCCGCACGGCGATCGGCGCGGAGGAGGGCTATGTCTTCCGTATGGCCGAGCTCACGGTGCTCGATTCCCGCTGACGCCCGCTGACGCCCGCTGACCTCCGCTCACGCCCCGTTGACGGCCCGCTGTCTGGGCGCGATTCTTCTTCGCGACCGCGCCACGCCGGGCGCCGCCACGCGACCGCGCGGCAAGCTCCTTCTCGCGCTCGGCGCGCCTCGTTCCCGAATCAACCGGCCCATTCACGCGTATACGATCGATGTCGACCCACCGCGAACAGGCCAGCCAGACCCCACCCTCGAGCGCGATCGACGACCCGCTCGGCTACTGGTGGCCGGTATGTCGAGGGGCGGAGGTCATGCGCGCGTTTCACGCCGCGCCCGAGTCCGATGCGTGGAAGATCGTGGAGCGCCATCCGGTGCTGCTCCTGCCCGAGCTGGTCGACGTCGCGGAGCGGGTGCTCGGTCGCACGCGGGCGCTCGGCGGGCTACGCGAGATGCACCACAGCCTGCACGGCTCCCCTGCCTACGCGCCCTATCATCGGCTGCTCGCGACCGCGCTCGCTGGCGAGCGCCGAGGCTCGCGGCGGACCAACCTCGAACGTGCGCTCGCGGTGATCCAGGACGTGCGCCGCGCGGCGACCGGCGACCCCGCCGACGAGCGCGCCGAGCAGGCGATCCGGGAGGCGCTCGAGGCCTTGACCCCGGTGCCGGGTGCCAGGCCGCCCACGATCCACGCGCTGTTCCTCGACGAGGCCGAGCTCGCAGGGTTCCGCCGTGGCGCCGACCAGCGCGGCGAGAACCCCAACCAGCCCGATCGCGCCTACGCGACCCACGGCGGCCTCGCCGCGGGCGCCGCGGAGTGGCTCGGGGACGAGGCGGCGGCGGTGCATCGCATCGTCGATGCGCGCTGGGTGTTCGCGTCGACCAAGGCCGCCAAGGCGTACCTCGACTCGCCCGGCACCCAGCTGATCGCGCGCGACGGCCTGGGAAACCCCGCGGTGCTCCAGATCGCCGACGGCGCGCACGCCTGGGGAGACGCGAGGTCCTCGCCGGGCGGCCGGGGCCGCCAGTGCCTGCTGTTCCGCGTCGATCGCGTGGTCGCCAGGCTCGACGTCACCGACGGCCCGCGGGCCGCACAGGCGCTGCAGGCGCTGTCGCGGCCACAGCTGTTGCCGTACGCCGACGCCGTGGTGCGGCGGGTGCGCCGCCTGCTCGCCCAGTACTGGCTCGCGATCGGCCGCGGCACGGTCGCGGCGCAAAAGCTCGTGCAAGCCCAGTCACGCAAGGTCGATCTGCTGTTCGTGGAGTATCCGATCCTGCTGCTGCCCGAGTTCCCGACCGCGATGGCCTCGCTCGGCGACGCCTACCACGCGGCCGCCGAGCAGCTCGCGATCCGGCAAGGGGCGGCCCGGAGCAACTGGCAGACATATCGCGACAACCTGCGCGAGCTCGTACGCACCCTGCTCGACGAGACCGCCGGCGAGCCGCGGGTCAACGCCGACGCCGCGCTGCGCCTGGTCAGCGCGCACCGCCGGCTCGACACGGACTACGCCTGGGCCGCGGTCGAGGCCGAGTGCAGCGCCCGCGCGGCGGGCACGTGATCGGGCAGACAGCTGGCGCCGACGAAACGCAGCTGTTTATTCTGGCCGCTGATTGATAGTGCGCTCGGCGGACGCCAGCGTTGAGCTGTTGTACGAGCCCACGGCGGGCCGAAGCTGCGCATCATCGGCTCATCGCATGGTCCAGCGCCGCGTCCAGAAAGCGCAGCGTATGTTGTTTCTTGATCGCAACTTCCAGCGTCAAGTCGTCAAAGGTCGAGAGGATATGTTCGCGCAGCGTCGCAGCGTCGAGGGGCGAGAGGATATGAGTTGCATCCGGTTCCTGGATCTCCGCCGAGAAGAACGGGGTCACCGCATGCGTATGATAAACGCCTCCACCCTTCATCGGAATGTCCCAGGGGAACCACGGGGTGGCCGTTTCAGCGTGGGCCCCGACCTTGGCGATGGCCTTCTGGATCACGGCCTCGGCGCTGGGGGCAAACCAGACGATGGCCGCCTCGGCCTGCGCCTCACCGTTCGCGGCTTCGTCAACAGCGGGGCCGACGATGAAGGACTGATCCATCTCGAAATCTCCGTAGGCGACGCAACCCCGGTACGCCAGGTACGGCGCGTACTTCCCACCGAGCGCGATCACCGCGGAGGCACCATACGACGCGAGCAGGAGGCTGGACCACGCGTGGATCATGTCATCCGAGGCGCCATCCACCGTCGCTGAAACGACCACGGTGTCCGACAGCAAGGTGACCCCGAGCGTCGGCTTGACGTTGGTCCCGACAAACGGGCTCTCGACCCGCTGCTGAAAGCTCGCGACCACGCGGGAAGCGCCTTCCCGGAGCGCCTGGAGCTTCTTCAACACGGCGTCGACGTTGTGTTTGCGCCAGATCCCCCGAAACCCCAGAGCATCGAACAGTGCAACGGCGCCGCGTTTCATGGCTCGATGTTCGCCGGATGGTTCTCGTCGATCAAGCCGGTCCGGCCCGATCGTGGGGCCGGGATCGTGGCCCTCAACCACAACGTGGGCCATCAGCGCAGAAGGCACCGCGGGCTACTACGAGCGAGGGACCGCGGTCGCGTAGCTCGGGTTGGCTTCGATGTGGAAGTGATCCTTGTGCGAGATCGGATCGTTCTTGGGAGTCAGCACGAGGCGGAACGAGCTCGACGCATCGATCAGCTGCTCGACATCGAGGAGGAGTGGGTCGCCCTTCCGGTAGTCCTTGGCGACGTTGGCCTCGCGGCCCTGGTCGTCGACGAACGACACGACGTCCATGGCGAGGCCGAGGGCGTGCCGCGACAGGACGTTCTTGGTCTTGCCGCCGACCCGCACGTTGCTCCAGCGATAGATGCTGCCGAAGTGGACCTCGCGCACGCCGGCCGCGTAGAGCTGGGGGCCGATCGCGTGCAGCGCCAGGGCGAGCTGACAGTCGAGCTTGTAGGGTCCCTTGCCGTAGACCGGCGCGTACGCGATGCCGCCCAGGGTGCCGTCTTCGATCGTCACGGCGTCGGCGATGTGGCCTTCGCGCGGGGCCGGCTTCCAGGTGATGCTGGCAGCGTCGAGGTCGTGCTCGCAGGTGGCCTCGGCGTCGGCCATCGCCTGCGAGGGCGGCCAGGTGAAGCCGCGCGGCATGTTGTTGCTACTGGCCCTGGCGCTGCCGGTCTTGCCGGTGGCGTGTAAAGGCCTGGCCGATCGCCCGGCGGACGTGGCTGGTTGCGGCTTGGGCTTCGCCGAGGCCTCGCTCGCGGCCAGCACGGCCGCAACGAACCCGACGGCGATCCGGAAGCACGACATCACGGCGCTGACCATAGCAGCTCGCGCCTGAGCGAGCGGAAGGAAGCTGGTCTAAGCTCGCGCGATGGCCAAGCCGACCAAGCCAACCCGCCGGGCGAAGTCGACCAAGCCCACCAAGCGAGCCAAGCCCACCACGCGAGCGAGGCCCACCACGCAGGCCAGGCCCACCAAGCGCGCCAAGTCCACCACGCGCGCCGAGCCCACCACGCGCGCCAAGCCCACCACGCGCGCCAAGCCCACCACGCCACCTCGCCAGGCCAAATCAACCGAGCAGGCCAAGCCGGGCAAGCACGCCAAGCGGGCCAGGCCCACCAAGCCGCGCAAAGAGCCCCCGCGCACGGCCGACGCGCCGCAACCACCAGCGCAAGAGACCGCGACGCTCCCAGCTGATCGTGCCGCGGACATCGCGACGGCGGCCATTGCGCGCGCGAAGGCCGCCGCGATCGACGGAGTCTCTCCCACAGGGCCGGTCCCGCTCGGATCGATCACCGTACCGTCGGGGACACTCGCGATCTTCGACGTCGGCCTGATGGGCTACCTGCCGCGCGAGGCGCTCGACCCGATGCTGATCTGCGCGCCGGTTCCGGGTGACCGCGCGCTGGCCCTCGTCGGGACCCGCGTCGGCAAGGGCCGGTTCGCCGCGTGCTGGGACCACGTCGCGATCGAGCTCGACGCGCCGGGCCACGGTGAGGTCGCACACAGCCGCAAGCTCGGCGAGGCCGCGGTCGACTTCGGCCGGCTGATCTGCATGGATCGCGCGGCGATCGACCACTGGCAGCACGAGGACAGCCTCGACCAGCTCGCCGACTTCGTGTTCTGGGGGCGCGACGAAGCCGCGCTGGCCAGGGCGCTCGGGGCCAGGCGCCTGCCGCCCGGTGCCGGCGACGGCTACGGCTGGACCGACCTGCCGATCGCCGAAGCCGAGGCCAAGGCCGACCGCGCCGCCGCGCTCAAGTCGGAGCACAAGTGGCAGCTCACGACCGAGCTTCGACCGCACTCGCACCACTTCGAGGCGCTCGCCGCGGCCCGCGCGAGCCCCAGCGGCGCCGGGGTGCTCGAGGTGGGTGGCGCGCGCGTCATGCTGTGGTTCACCAGCTGGGGCGACGGGGTGTTCCCGGTCTACCTCGACGCCGACCAGGACGCGCGGCCGGTCCGGATCCGCATTCAGCTCGCGCCCGCCGAATCGAAGGCACCGCCCGGCGCGATCGCGCGCCCCTCCGCGTGGTAACAGGCCGTCATGCGTACGATCGTGCTCGCAGGGGTCCTGTTTGCGTGCGGTGGCGGCGGCGCGGCGCCCGCCCCCAGGCCACCGGCGGCACGGCCGCCGGTCCAGCCGGTCCAGCCCGCCCAACCGCCGGCCGTCGCGCCGGCCAAGGCGACGTTTCCCGGGGCGCCCGCGACGCCGAGCGGCGACCAGCTCGCCTGGACGCTCGATGCCATCGTCCGGCGGCACGGCAAGCTCGAACGCGCCGAGCTCGAGGCGCACTTCCACGCGGCGTTCCTGGCCCAGGTGCCGATCGAACGGCTGCAGAAGATCTTCGAGGATCTGGGCCACGAGCTGACCGACTTCGCGATCACGAGCGTCCAGGGCGGCGACGACGAGCTGGTCGCGCACGTGGCCTCGGGCGACCAGAAGCTCAAGCTCAAGGTCACGCTCGCGCTCGACCCCGCGAGCAAGAAGATCTCCGGGCTGCTGTTCGCGGGCGATCTCGAGACGAGCGCGCGGCCGCAGTCGTTCGCCGAGGCGCTGCGCACGATCGCCGGGCTGGCGCCGAAGGCGCAGTTCCTGGTCGCCGCGCTCGACAAGGGCACCTGCAAGCCGCTGCACGAGCTCGCCGCGACCGACGAGCTCGCGATCGGATCGACGTTCAAGCTGTACGTCCTGCTCGGCCTCGTCGACCGCATCGCCGCAGGCAAGGCCACCTGGAACGACGAGATCGCGGTGCGCGATGACTGGAAGAGCCTGCCGTCGGGGGTCACGCAGAACGAGCCCCCCGGCACGAAGCGCTCGCTGGCGGCGCTCGCCGAGCGCATGATCTCGATCAGCGACAACACCGCCGCCGATCACCTGCTGTACACGATCGGCCGCAAGGAGGTCGAGGCCGCGGTCCGCGCCGCCAGGCACGCCAGGCCGGCGCTCGACACGCCGTTCCTGTCGACCCGCGAGCTGTTCCTGTTCAAGCTCGGCATGCCGGCCCCGGAGGTCGAGCGCTACCTCAAGCTGCCCGAGGCCAGGCGCCGCGACTACCTCGACAAGACGCTCGCCGGCAAGGCGCCCAGGGCCGATCTCGCCGGCGAATGGAAGACCGCGCGGCGGATCGACAAGCTCGAGTGGTTCGCGAGCTCCGAGGATCTGTGCCGCGTGATGGCCACGCTGTGGACCCGGGCCCAGACCCCCAAGGGCGCGCCGCTCCTGGGCGTGCTCGCCAAGAACCCCGGCCTGCCGATCGACGCCACGGTGTGGCCGTACATCGGCTTCAAGGGCGGCTCGGAGCCCGGCCTCATCAACATGACCTACCTCCTGCGGCGCGACGATGACCAGTGGTTCGTCGTCACGCTCGGCTTCAACGCCGCCGAGGGCGGATCGCTCGATGATCAGAAGATCTTCAACGTGGCCGCCGGCCTGATCGACCTGGTCGGCGCGGCGCGCTGACGGCCGTCAGTCCTCGGTGCGCTTGCGCAAGACGAAGTCGACGCGGCGGTTCTTGCGGTAGGCGGCCTCGTTGTGGTGCTTGTCGATCGGCTGGGTCTCGCCGTAGCCGCGCGACGTCAGGCGGGCCGCGGCGACGCCGTGCTCGACCAGGTACGCCATCACGGCCGCGGCGCGGCGCTCGGACAGCTCGAGGTTGTACGCGTCGTCGCCGCGCTCGTCGGTGTGGCCCTGCACCTCGATCTGCGCGATATCTGGATTGCCGTTCATCGTCGCGACCACGGCGTCGAGGATGTAGTAGCTGTCCTGCTTGATCACCGCCTTGTCGTACTCGAAGTTGATCGGCTTCAAGATCAGGATGCCATCGTCGACCCGGGTCGCGACGCCGCGATCCGGGCAGCCGTCCGCGTCCTCGAAGCCGTTGTAGGTCTCCGGCTGGTTCGGGCACTTGTCGTCCTTGTCGGGGATCCGGTCGTGATCGTTGTCGGGATCGGGGCAGCCGTCGGTGTCCTCGAAGCCGTCCTTGTCCTCCGGCTCGTTGGGGCACAGATCGTCGACGTCGAGGATGCCGTCGCGATCGTTGTCGGGATCGGGGCAGCCGTCGGCGTCCTCGAAGCCGTCGAAGTCTTCCGGCTGGTCGGGGCACTTGTCGACGTCGTCCTTGATGCCGTCGCCGTCGCGGTCGTTGAGGTTACCCTCGGGGCAGCCGTCGGCGTCCTCCACGCCGTTCTGGTCCTCGGGGATGTCGGGGCACTTGTCGTCGATGTCGGGGATGCCGTCGTGATCGTTGTCGGGGTCGGGGCAGCCGTCGGCGTCCTCGAAGCCGTCGAAGTCCTCCGGCTCGTCGGGGCACCTGTCGACGTCGTCCTTGATGCCGTCGCCGTCGCGATCGCCCACGTTGGGCTCGAACACCATCCCGATGAACGCGCGGACGTCGGGGCTTCCGCCCTGATCGGCCACGAGGCCGCGCCCGGCGCCGAGCGTGAGGAACGAGTTGCGCGCGAGATAGAGCTTGATCCCGGCGAGCGCCTCGAGCGGCTGGTAGGCCTGGTGGGCGCCGAGCGGGACGGCGCCGAACACCTCGCCGACGAGGTCGAACTTCTGCTTCGCGAGCGCGTAGGCGATGCCGACGCCGAACGGCAGCTCGCTGCCGGCGGTGATCGAGCGGCCGGTGACCGGCGCCATGTCGGGCCCCGGATCGTTGTTGGTGAACGTCGTCGTGCCGCGGATCCGGATCCCGCCGTTGAGCGAGATCCGCAGGCGCTGCTCGCGGCCGAACTCCTTGTCGAGCACGCCGACGAGCTGCGGGACCAGCTGGGCCTCGCCGAGGAAGCGGTCCTTCGGATCGATCGTCGGCAGGTAGACGCTCGCGATCACACCGAGCCCGACGTGCGGGCCGCGGCCGGCGCGCAGCAGCCGGGTCTTCAGGTGAAGCCCGATGTTGCCGAGGCCCTGGCCGTCGACCCCGAAAGTCTTGCCGTCGCTCGTGCCCGGCGTGGCAGGGATGCCGGGGCCGCGGTTGCCGTTCATGATCCCGAGCGGCAGCGAGGCGCCGAACTCGAGCTCCGCGCGCCCCAGGTGCAGGCCGTACGCGGCGATCAGGGTCGCGGTGATCATGTTGTCGATCGAATACGAGTTGCCGCCCGCGTCGAGCCTGAGCAGGCCGTGCCCCCAGTCGAGCGAGCCGAGCCCGAACGACAGCTCGCGGTCGCCGAGGATCTGCGACGCGTTGACCGTGAGGTAGCCGCGCGAGTCGATCGCGGGGCGAAACGCGTCGAGCGTCACGTTGCCGGCGGGCTGCGCGGCCGCGCGCGCCGCGACACACAGGCATACGATGAGCAAGCTCCGGCCGATCGCCAGGCGTGGCATGACGGTCCTTCCCCGATCCCGGGAAGGCTGCCGCCGGAATCAGCTAGACACGTTGTGCGCCAGCACCGCCCGCCGGTTACATCGCCCGAGCAAAATTGCTGCTGGCACCGGCCGACATCGGTTGGCTCCCGACGTATAAAGGTACTATCATCCTACCCATGGCCAAGGAGAAGGTGACGCTGACCCTCGATTCGGCGAAGTTGCACGAGCTGCGCGCCCTGGTCGGGGCGCGTAGCCTTTCGGCCAGCATCGATGAAGCGATCGAGGCCTACGTGCAACACAAGCGTCACCTCGGCGCTGTCGACGAGTGGCTCGCCGAGCTCGAGCGAGCGCACGGGCCGGTGCCCATGGAAACGCTCGAATGGGCGGCGAGGCTCGTCGATCAATGGGACGCCTCGCGGGTTAGCCGCCGTCGCAAGCGGGCCAGCTGATGTTGCTACTCGACAGTGAGGCGTTATCGGCGCTATCGCACGGACCCGCGGCGAAGCGGGATCGCATTCGCGCGCTGATCTTCGAGATGCGGCGCAAGCAGCTTCCCATCGCGACCGTCGCGGCGGTACTTGCGGAGGTGGTTCGAGGACGGCGAGCCGATGCCGCCGTGTTCGCCGGACTGCGTCGCGATCGCGTGGAAGTCCGTGCGGTCGACGCACGCGTGGGCGTACGCGCTGGGCAACTGCTGGGTCAGGCCGGCGCCGGATCAGAACTCGCGGTCGATGCCTTCACCGTCGCAGTCGGCGATCTTGCGGGTGGCGCCGTCATCGCGACCGCCGACATCAAGGGTCTCGAGCAGCTCGCAAGCTACGCGACGTCGGTCGTGATTGCAGATATTCGCGGCTGAGCGACCCCACTCGAGCGTCAGCGCTTCGCGGGGGTCTTCGGTGGGCTCGGCATCTTGGCGCCGGTCAGCCAGGCGCGGATCTCGGGCTCGAGGAGCGCGCGGCGCGCGATGCACTGATCCATCTGCTCGAGGTTCTGCGCGATGATCCGGGTGCCGCCCGGAAGGCTCGAGAAGGTCTGCTTCACGTAGTCGGCGACGGCCGCGCGCTGGTCCGCGCTGCAGCTCTGGGTGAACAGCGCGCTGAACCGGGCGAACGGCCCGGCGGTGCCGTCCTGCGGCATGGTCTTCATGATCGCCGCCTGGTGCTCGCGGAAGAACGCCTGCGAGACATCGAGGTTCGCGTCATCGCCGCCGCCGCCGCCCCGGCCGCCGAACCCGCCGAACAGCATCTGCAGGGTCTCGCGCGCGTCGAGCCGGTCATCGAGCATCAGCCCGAGCGCCGTCGTCTGGCGCCTGGGATCGCGCACGCTGGCGAGCGCCCGGAGCATCTCCTGCCGCTTGCTGCGATCGGCCTCGGTCACCACCTCCTTCATGATCCGCTCGAACAGCGCCGGGTTGGCGTCGACCGCGATCTGCAGCACCTGGCCGCGCATCGACTGCGGCAGGTCGCGCCACTTGTCGGCGGCCTTGACCGCCTCGGCGACGAGCTTGGGATCGCGGCCTCGCCACGCGACCGCGCGGACGAGCTCGCCGCGCATGGCCTCGGTGTCGAGCGTGTCGGCGTCCCTGGGCAGCAGGCCCGCCTTCTGCGCGCCGGGGCCAAACGTCTGGCGCAGCCACGCTTCGTACCTGGGCCGCAGCTCGCTGGGCACCAGGCGGCCGAGGCCGGCGGGCAGCGCGATCGCCGGCGCCACCGTGAACCGATCGTTGCCGGCGAGGAGCTTGGGCACGAGCGACAGCGCGGGCGCGAGCGGCAGCTTGCCCGTCGAGGCGGCGTCGCGGACATCGCGGAACACCGCGCGGCGCTCGGTCCACGACAGCTGCGGCCAGGCCTCGTCGCGCAGCGCGCTGACCTGGGCCACCGAGTACACGTTGCGGTAGTACCCGCGGCCGCTCACGTTGGGCATGATCCACCGCGGGCACGCCTTGGTCTCGAGCGCGAGCGTGCCGGTCTCGTGGTCGAGCAGCGTGCAGGCCTCCGCGCGCTTGCCCGCGTTGTCATAGGCGACGCACACCGGGACGATCCACGGCCGGGTCGCGGGCGGCGGCGCCGAGCCGGGTGGCACGTAGCGCTGCTGCGCGAGCGCCACGGTGGCCTTGCCGCCGTCGCAGGTCATGGTCGTCGTGATCTCGGGCGTGCCCGCTTGCTCGAGGAACGTCGCGAACGCCGGCCCGACGTCCTTGCCCGCGGCCCGGCTGATCGCCGCGGCGAAGTCGGTCGACGTCGCGTTGCCGAACGCGCGCGTGGCGATGTGATCGCGCACGCCGCGCTGGAACGTGTCGGCGCCGAGGTAGCTCTCGAACATGTTGAGCACGCTCGCGCCCTTGTCGTAGGTGATGCGGTCGAACGCCGTGAAGATGTCGTCCTGCCGGACGATCGGCTGGCGGATCTGGCGGGCGGTGACCAGGCTGTCGTTGTCGAGCGCGCTGTCGCGCGTGTTGAACTCGCCCTGATCCTCGTGCCACGCCGGCTCGAACCGGGAGGTGATCTTGCGCCCCATCCAGCTCGCGAACCCCTCGTTGAGCCAGATGTCGTCCCAGTACGCCATCGTGACCAGGTCACCGAACCACTGGTGCGCGAGCTCGTGCGAGGCGACCGAGATCCAGCGCAGCTGGCGCTCCTTGGCGGCCTTCGCGTCCATCAGGATCAGCGTCTCGGTGTAGGTGATGAGCCCGGCGTTCTCCATCGCGCCGAACCCGACGGTGATCGGGATCGTGAGCATGTCCATCTTGTCGTACGGATACGGCACGCCGAAGTAGTCCTCGAGGTAGTCGATCAGCTTCGCGCTGGTCTTCGCGGCGTAGGCGCCATCGGCCGCACGATGCGCGAGCGTGGCCACGCGGACCGGCGTGCCGCGCCGGGTCTTGCCGGCGTCGACGAGCTCGAACGGCCCGACGCCGAACGCGACCAGGTACGACGGCAGCGGCTTGGTCACCGCGAACTCGACGCGCTTCTTGCCGCCTTGCAGCGGCGCCTCGGCGGTCTGCGGTCCGTTCGCCAGCGCGACGAGCGGCTGCGGCACATCGAGCGTCAGCTTCCACGGGACCTTGTTGTCCGGCTCGTCGAAGCACGGGAACGCGCGGCGCGCATACACCGCCTCGAACTGGGTATAGACATAGGGCGCGCCCGCGACGACCTGCTTGAACACACCGGTGGTGTTCAGCGCCTCGAACGAGGCGGCGTAGTCGATCGCGAGCGTCCACGCCCCGGCGTCGAGCGCCTGCGGCGCGCGCAGCTCGAGGAAGTCGTCGCCCGCGGGCGTCGCCGTCAGCGCGACGTCGGGCTGGCCGGTGCGCTGCGCGACCGCCTTGTGCACCGTCAGCTTGCGCGCGTTCAGCCAGATCACCCGCGACTTCTCGCTGACGTTGCCGGCGATCTGGATCGATCCTTCGAACCCGCTCTGGGCGGGATCGATCTCGAGCCGCACGGCATACCCCGTCGGCAAGAAGTTACGCGGCAGCCGCAGCGTCGGCTGGGGCGGCGCCAGCCCCTCCGGCTCGGGCGGCGGCGGGGGCGTCGTCGTCGCCGATTCTGTCTTGACGACCGGCGCGGGAACCGTGACCGCCGGCTTGGGCGGCCCGCAGCTGATGAAGAGGGCGAGGCCAACGGCCCCGAAGATCGAGCGCTTCATGCGGCGCATCCTACCCTCAGAGCTCGGCAGCTTCGTCGGGATTCCACGCCGGCGTGCCCGCGACACGTGCGACAGCCACTCGACGATGAGGCGCCGCAACACTGTTTCCATTTGCGAAGCGAGCCGCGCACGTAGCGCTCGCGGGTCTGGGCCCGTCGCTACTACGAAAGTCCTCCCGGATGCGGCGCTCCTGGAGAACGCGCACACGCTTGCTTGCGCCGCGGGTCTGGGCCCGTCGCTCGTCCGTCGACGGCCGTATTGCTACCCACGGTCCGTGCCATCTCCACGACCGACCGGCGCATGACCACCCGG
>Ga0308175_100002020_pt1 | contig 13790 bp, 10 predicted proteins | sample PhyCR1_3_FD_203893 | JGI IMG/M metagenome (GOLD analysis project Ga0308175, IMG submission 203893) | Soil microbial communities from UC Gill Tract Community Farm, Albany, California, United States - DLSLS.C.R1 | ecosystem: Environmental > Terrestrial > Soil > Agricultural land | place: USA...
GCCCCCCTTCTACAAGACGTGGTGGTTCCGGCTCTTCATGATCGCCGCGATCGCGGGCGCGGTCTGGTTCATCGTCCGTGCGGCCACCGAGCGACGTCGCGGCCTCGAGCGGATGAACGCGCAGCTCGCCGAATCCGCCGAGAAGGACCGCAAGGCACAGCAGTACCTCGCCGGCAACGTCCGTGAGATGCTCGGCGCGATGAGCCGCTTCTCCGAAGGCGACCTGTCCGTCACCCTCGACGCGCGCACCGACGACGAGATCGGCGAGCTGCGCCGCGGCTTCAATACCGCCGTGATGAACATCCGCGGCATGGTCGTGCAGGTGCACGAGATCGTCCGCGCCACCGTCGCGGCGAGCCGGCACATCCGCGCCAGCACGGAGCAGATGGCGCACGGCGCGCAGCAGCAGATCGAGCAGGCCGCGCAGGTCGCGGGCGCGGCGGAACAGATGACCTCGGCCGTCGCCGACAACGCGCGCCACATCGGTCTCGTGGCCGAGATGGCGCAGCGCTCGGGGCAGGATGCGCAGGAGGGCGGACGCGTCGTGCGCGACACCTTCGCCAGCATGGACACGATCGTCTCCACCGTCGGCGCGTCGGCGGAGAGCGTCGCCGCGCTGGGCGAGAGCAGCCTCCAGATCACCAAGATCACCCGCGTGATCGACCAGCTCGCCGACCAGACGAACCTCCTCGCGCTCAACGCCGCCATCGAGGCGGCGCGCGCCGGAAGGCACGGTCGCACCTTCGCCATCGTCGCGGAGGAGATCCGCGATCTCGCCGACCGCACCTCGTCGTCCACGAAGGCGATCGCCGACGTGATCCGTGAGAACGAACAGGCGGTGCGCGACGCGGTCGAGCGGATGGGCCAGGTGTCGGGCCATCTCGCCAGCGGTCGTCAGCTCGTCGACAGGGCGGGCGACGCGCTCGATTCGATCATCGAGAACTCCGGCAAGGTGCTCGACAGCATCAAGCAGGTGACGCAGTCGAGCGAGGAGCAGGCGCAGACCACGGTGCACATCGGCCGCAACATCGAGATGATCTCGCGCGTCACGCACGAGGCGGCGTCGGGCAACCAGGCGATCGCCTCGTCGGTGCAGGAGCTGAGCGCGCTCATCGAGGATCTCCAGACGCGCGTCGCGCGCTTCCACCTTGGCGACGGCATGGAAGGCACGCGCGAGCATCCGATGCCCGCGGCGCCGGGGATGGAGATCAAGGTGCGAGGGCTGGCGGCGGTGTAACGAGATCGGGGTCGGAGTAAAAAGGGTCGGAGTCAAGTTGACTCCGACCCTTTTTACTCCGACCCCGGGGATCCGCGATGGGGTGAACGGCCGCGCCCGGGGAAGGCTGATGCTATCTTCCCCGCATGCACCGACAGGAACTCGATCTCCTCGCGCTCCTCGAGCGGGACATGTCCCTCGAGACGGCGACCCAGTTCACCGCGCTCGCGGCGCAGTATCTCGCCGACACGCGCGAGCGTGAGAGCGCGGTGAGCACGGGGCGCTCGTCGGACGAGATCGCCGAGCGGTTCGACGAGCCGGTCCCGCTCGACGCGCAGCCCCTCGAGGTCGTCGTCGCGCGGCTGCGCGACGACGTGCTCCCCGACGTGAATCGTCTCTATCATCCGCGGTACGCCGGCCATCAGGTCTCGCCCCCGCTGCCTGCGGCGATCTGGTGCGAGCCCTTGATCGGCGCGCTCAATCAGTCGCTCGCCGTGGCGGAGATGTCGCCGGTGGCGACGGTGCTCGAGCATCGCGTCGTGCGCTGGATGTGCGAGCTCGCCGGCTACAGCGAGTCGGCGGGCGGTACGCTCACGAGCGGCGGCACCGAGGCGACGTTCACCGCGCTCCTCGCCGCGCGCGCCGCCGCGCTCCCCGATGCGTGGGCGAACGGTGTCGGCGCCCATCCCCCCGTCGTCGTCTGCGGCGAGCACGCGCACTACGCCGTCGCGCGGGCCGTCGGTGAGCTCGGGCTCGGCCTGCACAACGCCCTCGTCGTGCCGTCGCGGCACTGGCGGATGGACACCGAGGCGCTCGCGATGACGCTCGACTCGATCGCCGCGCAGGGGCGCCGCGTGATGGCCGTCGTCGCCACGGCGGGATCGACGGCCACCGGCTCGTTCGACGAGCTGGAGGCGATCGGCCCGCTCTGTCACGAGCGCGGGCTCTGGTTGCACGTCGACGGCGCCCATGGCGCATCGGCGCTCCTGAGCGAGACGCACCGCGAGCGGCTGCGTGGGCTCGCCTATGCACGGTCCATCGCGTGGGACCCGCACAAGATGATGCTCCTCCCACTCTCCGCCGGCGTGCTGCTCGTGCGCGACGAGCCGGATCTCGCGACGGCGTTCGCCCAGCGCGCCCCCTACCTCTTCACCGGCAACGAGAGCGCGCGGCAGTGGGACCAGGGCCCGCGTAGCTTCCAGTGCTCCCGCCGCGCCGACGTGCTCAAGCTGTGGGTCGCCTTTCAGCGCTATGGCGTGCGCGTCATGGGTGCGGTGTACGACCACCTGTGCGAGCTGGCGCGCTCCATGTACGAGCAGCTGGAGGCGCATCCGGCGTTCGAGACGATCCACGAGCCGGAGTCGAACATCCTCTGCTTCCGCTGGGTGGGCGACGGCAGCTTCGGCGACGAGGCGCTCGACGCGTTCAACCGGGAGCTGCGCGAGTCCTACAACCGGTCCGGGGAGGGGTGGATCACCGGCACCAACCTCGCCGGCCGCCGCGTGCTGCGCGTGACGCTCATGAACCCGCGGACGACGACCACCGACGTGACCGAGATCATCGACGGCCTGGCGCGCCAGGCGGACGTCATGCGCGCGGCCAACTAGCGCCGTCGGCGCGAACCTTCAGCCGCCACGCGGGATATCGACCAGCTTGCCCCGCGTCCCGGGGCCGATCAGCTTCAACGGTCGAACGGACCAATCCCTTCACCCCGAACATCCGCCTCCATGCGCGTCAACAACATCCTCGAGACGATCGGCAACACGCCGCACGTTCGCCTGAACCGACTGTACTCCGACGTGCCGGGTTCGGAGGTGTGGCTCAAGCTGGAGCGCGCGAATCCCGGCGCGAGCATCAAGGATCGCATCGGCATCGCGATGATCGACGACGCCGAGCGGCGCGGCGTGCTGAAGCCGGGCGGGGTGATCGTCGAGCCCACGTCGGGCAACACGGGGATCGGGCTCGCCATGGCCGCGGCGGTGAAGGGGTATCGGTGCATCCTCGTCATGCCCGAGTCGATGTCCGTCGAGCGCCGACGCGTCATGGCCGCCTACGGTGCGGAGCTCGTCCTCACGCCGAAGGAGATCGGCACCAAGGGCGCGATCGAGAAGGCGAAGGAGATCGCCGCCTCCACGCCGGGCGGCTGGTTCCCCAACCAGTTCGACAACCCGGCGAACGTCGACATCCATCGCCGCACGACGGCGCAGGAGATCCTGAAGGATTTCCCCGAGGGGATCGACTACGTCATCACCGGCGTCGGCACCGGCGGCCACATCACCGGCGTGGCCGAAGTGCTGAAGAAGACGATGCCGAACCTCAAGGTGTTCGCCGTCGAGCCGGTGAAGTCGACTGTCCTCGGCGGCGGCACGCACTCGCCGCACAAGATCCAGGGCATCGCCACCGGATTCATCCCGGGCAACGTGAACCGCGACGTCATCGACGGCACCATCGCCGTGACGGAAGAGGACGCCTACGCGATGGCCGCGCGTGCCGCGAAGGAGGAGGGGATCTTCATCGGCATCTCGTCGGGCGCGTCGCTCGCCGCCGTGAAGCAGAAGCTCCGGGAGATCCCGAGGGGGAGCCGCGTCCTCACCTTCTGCTACGACACCGGCGAGCGCTACCTGTCGGTCGAGGGGCTGTTCCCGCCGCCGGCGTGACGCCGTGCCGTAGTTGAAGGGCATCGGTTTTCGGTCGTCGGCCTGCACACCGCACGAAGCCCGGTCTGCAGGCTGATCTCCGATCCCGCGTAATCCTCCTCTCGAGCGCCTGTCATCCCGAGTAAGCGCAGCGAGCCCGTTGTCATCCCGAGCGAGCGCAGCGAGTCGGGGGATCTGCACTTACGGACGACTGCGCAAGGATTTTCACGCGGAGCACGCGGAGGCGCGGAGAACGGCTCAAGCGGAGAACGGATTGCAGGTCGAGTCCTCCGCGCCAGCACGCGGCCCCTCTCCATCCACGACCTCAAAACTGTTTTGATGACCCGGCGGAGAGATCTCTGCGCCGTACTCCGCGTCCTCCACGGGCCGGCGCGCAGGAGCTGATCCGCCCCTCCGCGCCCTCCCCCGCGAAATCCCTCACTCACGGCTTCTTCGCGCTCGGATCCCCAGTCGGCGGCGGGGCCTGATCCGTCGAGGCCTGTGTGCCGAGTAGCTCCGTGAGGATCGGCTTCAGCGCGTCGGCCCAGATCTGATAGCCGGCCACCGTCGGGTGCAGGCCGTCCATCGTCATCCCCTGTCGCAGCGTGCCCGTCGAGTCGACGAGCTTGTCGTTCACGTCGATGTAGCGGATCGACTTGCCGTCGGCCATGTGTGCCAGATTCGCGTTGATCCGCGCGATCTCGGCGTTGATTGCGCGCGCCGTCGCCGGGTTGTCGTTGCGCGGGAAGATGCCCGTCAGCACGATCGTCGCCTTCGGCGCCTTGGAGTGCGCGAGGTTCACCAGTGCACGCAGCCCGCGCGTGATGTCGGCGACCTTCTCGTCGCCGCCCGGCACCTTGCCGACGTTGTTCGTGCCGGCGAGGATGACGATCACCTTCGGATTCACCCCATCGAGCTCGCCGTTCTCGAGACGCCAGAGCATGTGCTCGATCCGGTCGGCGCCCCAGCCGAAGTCGGCTGCGTTCCACCCGGTGAAGTTCTGGCGCCAGTTGGCGAGGAACTGCGGATAGTCCGTCGCCCCCCACCGTCGCGTGATCGAGTTCCCCTCGAAGTAGAGGTCGATCTTCCCCTGCGTGCGCTTCGCGAGCAGCTGCTCGTGGGCGAGCTTCGAGTTCGCGTCGGTGCGCGGTGTCGGATTGTCGGCGGGCCACTGCGCCGCGCTCGCGGCGGCTGACGGTGACGCCGCCATCGCACTCCCCGCGCTCGTCGCGCCACTCGAGCTCGACGCGGGTACCGGCGGTGCCGCGGTGTACGCGCGCGCGAAATGTCTGTCCGCCCACTGGAGATAGTACTTCCAGTTCGGCGCGTCGGTGTGACCGCCGTCGTGCTGCCGCCAGGCGAGCTCGCCGCCGAGCAGCCCGACGTTCACCGGGGGCATCTTCGCCGCCCGCCAGTCGTCCGGCACGCCCATGTCCCGCGCGCCGAGCAGGCGGAACACCGGCTGCGCCGCGACCGCGGCCATGAAGCTCCCTTGATGATCGAGCCACTTCGCGTCGCCCTTCTCGGGGATGCCGTAGCTCACGAACGTCAGCCGCGGCGCACACAGCGCGATCAGCTCGTGCGAGTCGACCGGCAGCTCGTTCGCCGTGTGTCGGCCCGTACGTGACGAGTCGGCGGCGTACTCGAGGTAGTTCCCCGTCATCCAGTGGTACTCGCCCGCGCCGGCGAGACTCTCCACCGCCTCGCCCCAGTTGCGACGCTCCAGCGTCGTGCCTCCCTTGCCCGACGACCCGATCAATACCATCGCGAAGCGTGGATCGAACGCCATCGTCACCAGCGCGGCCTTGCCGTACCGCGACACGCCCTCGATGCCGACCTTCTTCGCATCCACTGCGCGGTCGGTCTCCAGATAGTCGAGCGCGCGCGACGCGCCCCACGCCCACGCGCGCAGCGCGCCCCAGTCGTCCGGCTTCCTTCGCCGCCCGTGATTGGCGAGGCCGATGATCCCCTTCGTGAGACCGGCGCCGTTGTCGGCCTGCACGCTCGTCGGATTGAGAAAGGCGAATCCCCAGCCGTCGACGATGAGCTGCTCGGTCGCCGGCGCGTCGCTGCCCGGCGCGGGCGGGGGCGGCACGAATCCCTGCGGGCGCACGCCAGGCAGCGGGGGCCGGCCGAGCGCCGACTCGAGCGTGCCGGGCCGGAACATGATCATCAGCGGGACGGGGGCCTTCGCGTCTTCCGGCACGACGACGGTGAGCGGAATATCGACCGTGATGTCGGGCGACGCCGAGTTGTCGGCGTGACCCACGAGCTGCTTCGCGATGACGCGCCGTCCGCCGACGCGACCCGTGTCGGTCGCCGTCACGGTCCACGTCACCTTCGGCACGTGCGCCGGCAGGCGTCCGTACACCTCGCGCTCGAAGTCGCCGATGATCTCGCGACGCCGCTGCTGCCACATCCGCGCGGTCGTCACGCGGCGGCCGTCCTTCATGCGCAGCGCGTCGGGGAGCGACGTGAATGGGTTGGCCAGCGCCGAGTCGTAGTTCGCGTGGTTCGGCGCCGACTCGTTCCCGCTCGGGCCCGGCCTGAGGGCGGTGATGCCGAGCTGCGCCAGCATCTGCTGATGGTCCTGGGCCGTGGCCTGGCGCATTGCCGCGAGGGCAGAGTCGGCCCGTGCGCGCTCGGCGGGCGTCGCCGCGGCCGGCTGCTGGGCGCCGAGTGCCGGCGCGACGGCGAGCGCCGCTACGATCGTCGTCCTCCAGGGCGCGCCCGAGCGCCACGAGCGTCGCTCGTGCTGGTGCATCCGCATCGCTGATCTCACTGATCGGAGTTGGGTGCGGCGCGCGAGATCCTTCCGCGTGCCGGTGGGCGCTCCTACCGTACACTCGGCGAACGTCCGCCTCACGTCAACCGTTGCGCACCGCTGCCGCTTCCTTCGATACGCCGAACTGCTCGCCCCGCAGCATTGGCAGAATTGGGGTCGGAGTAACTGGGGTCGGAGTAACTGGGGTCGGAGTCAGTGGGGTCGGAGTCGTGACTCCGCCCAATCCATGCCGAGTGCGTTCACCAACTCACCAACTCACCAACTCACCAACTCACCAACTCACCATGAAACAACGTTTAGGCATGCTCACCCTCGGCGTCCGGGACCTCGCGCGTGCGCGCCATTTCTATGAGGACGGACTTGGCTGGCACCACGACGCCGGCCAGGACGACATCGCGATGTACCAGTGCGGCGGGATGGTGTTCTCCCTCTACGAGTGGCCCAAGCTCGCCGAGGACGCCGGCGTGAGCGCTGAGGGGAGCGGGTTCCGCGGCTTCACCCTCGCCTACAACTGCCGCTCGAAGGAGGAGGTGAACGCCGCCATGGAGGAAGCCCGCGCCGCCGGCGCGAAGATCCTCATCGAGCCGCGCGACACCTTCTGGGGCGGCTACGACGGGTACTTCGCCGATCCCGATGGGCACCTGTGGGAAGTCGCGTGGAATCCGTTCTGGACGATCGCCGACGACGGCTCGATCTCGATGCAACCGCCAAAGTAGCGCCCGCACTCACGCACGCACGCACTCACGCACCTATTTGGCCGCCGGCACGAAGTCGTCCGCTTCGCGATACGCCTGGATCAACGCGAGCTCGCCTTCCTTCCCCGGCAGCGACTTCCCGTGCTCCATCCCCAGGAGCCCCGTGTAGCCGCGGTCGTAGATGAACTTGAACACGTTGCGGTAGTTCACCTCGCCCGTGCCCGGCTCCTTCCGCCCCGGCGTGTCCCCCGTCTGTACGTATGCGATCTCGTCGAAGCACTTGTCGAAGTTGTAGATGAGGTGCCCCTCGTTGATCTGCGAGTGATACAGATCGTACAGCATCTTGCACGACGGGCTGCGCACGGCCTTCATCAGCATGTACAGCTCGTCGTTGGAGTGGATCAGGAAGCCGGGATGATTTTCGGTGACGTTCAGCGGCTCGAACACCATCACCAGCCCGTGCGGCTCCAGCAGCTCGCACGCGCGGCGGATGTTGTCGATCACGTTGGCGATCTGAAAGCCGTGCGGGAGCTTGGGGTCGGTCATCCCGACGAGTGACGTCATCCACTTCGCGTTCACCCGCTTCGCGCACTCGATCGACGCGCGCACCTCGGCGAGGAACGCGTCGCGCTCCTCCGGCTTCCCCGTGGAGAGCGACCCGTTCGCCTTGAATCCGGTGCCCCCGTTGTTGAGGATGATCCCCATCGTCATCCCGAGGCGCTGCATCTCGCGGGCGATCGCGTCCTGTTCCGACACCGGGCGTGCTTTCATGCGATTGTCCTCCATCGCCGTGAAGCCCTGGTCGTGCGCGAACCTGATCTCGTCCACCACGCCGCCGGGCGCGCTATTGGAGAACTGCCCCGCGTCGAACGCATAGCGCAGCTTGAACGGCTTCGGGGCGGGTGCCACCGGCGCCGGCATCGCGCTCGCGAGCGCATCGGGCACCATCGCCAGCGTCGTCGCGCCGATCGCGGCAGCGGCCGTCCCCTTCACGAAGTCGCGTCTATTCATGTCCATGCTCCTCGTTTGTTCGCTCGCTCACCCGCCTGCTCACCACCGACCGCTCGCCGCCGTCCGCTCGCTGCTGGGCTCAGATGAGCCGCTGACCCTGCGGGATTCGTAGCGTCCTCAGCGACCACGCGGCCCTCAAGGTATCCCCGAACTTCCGCCCCTGCATCCGTCTACATTTCGGGTCCACTCTCGGAGCAGCATCGCAATGCAGCAGCGCACGCTTGGCCAATCGCTCACCGTCTCCGCCCTCGGCCTCGGCTGCATGGGCATGTCCGACTTCTACTCGGGGCGCGACGACGCGGAGTCCATCGCCACCATCCATCGCGCCCTCGATCTCGGCGTCACCTTCCTCGACACCGCCGACATGTACGGCCCGTTCACCAACGAGCGGCTCGTCGGCCAGGCGATCAGGGGACGGCGCGACGAGGTCGTGCTCGCCACCAAGTTCGGCAACGTCCGCGACGAGCGCGGCAACAGCCTCGGCATCGACGGCTCGCCGGAGTACGTCCGCAAGGCGTGCGACGCCTCTCTCTCGCGGCTCGGCGTCGATCACATCGATCTCTACTACCAGCACCGCGTCGACACCAAGGTCCCGATCGAGGAGACCGTCGGCGCGATGGCCGAGCTCGTGAAGCAGGGGAAGGTCCGCTACCTCGGCCTCAGTGAGGCCGCGGCGCCGACGATCCGGCGCGCCCACGCCGTCCATCCGATCGCCGCGCTGCAGACCGAATACTCGCTCTGGATGCGCGACGTCGAGGACGAGATCCTCCCGACCTGCCGCGAGCTCGGCATCGGCTTCGTCCCCTACTCGCCGCTCGGCCGCGGCTTCCTCACCGGACGGTTCACGAAGTTCGAGGATCTCCCCGAGGACGACTTCCGCCGGCGCCAGCCGCGCTTCCAGGGCGAGAACTTCCAGAAGAATCTCGACCTCGTCCGCCACGTCGAGCGCGTCGCGTCGAAGAAGGGGTGCACGCCGGCGCAGCTCGTCCTCGCCTGGCTGCTCCATCAGGGCGACGACATCGTTCCGATCCCGGGCACCACGCGCATCCAGAACCTCGAGGACAACGTCGGCGCTCTCGGCGTGACGCTCACCCAGGCCGATCTCGAACGGATCGACAAGGTGTTCCCGAAGGGTGTAGCGGCAGGCGAGCGGTACCTCGAGGGAGGTATGGCGACGGTCAATCGCTGACATCTGCTGCCCGCGACGCATCCCGTCTCCTCGACGTCGTTCGCTGAGAGCACGCCGCGGCCCGCCCTATGCGCAAGGACGGCCGCGAGTGGCGAGCGGGAGTCCGCGTGGTGTGGGCGCGGCGCGCGGCGACGGAGGCGGCCGATGCAGCGGATTTCGAAGGAACAAGGTCGAGCACGATCGGCGATCGGTGGCCTCAAGTGGGACACCGACGTCGATTGGACCGGTCTAGTGGCGGCAGGTGACGTCGACACCGTATTGCGGCAGCTCAACGCGCGCACCCGGTTCCGTTTCACCGGACTGTATCGCGTCGATCCGCCGCTCCTGCACAACCTGCATCTCTACGATCGCGAGAATCCGGAGTTGAACCTCGCCGGCGAGTGCAGCGTGCTCGTGGACACGTACTGCGCGCTCATCGCTGACGACGCGTGTCCGTTCACCACGGCCGATTCGTCGACCGACCTGCGTCTCGTCATGCACGGGGCGCGCGAGTCTGTGCGGTCCTATTGCGGTGTGCCGATCAGGAGCGCCGGTGGGCTCGTGTGGGGCACGCTCTGTCATTACGACGTCCGCCCTCGTCTCGCGCCACGGGTCGAGCTTGCCACGCTCGAGCACGTCGCCACCCTGCTCGCGGTTCGACTCGTGCCGCGCGCGTAGCCGATCCCACTCGGAAAGCACAGCGGCGGCGATCAGCGATCCGAGCGAGCGACGGCTTCCAGGTTCGACCGCACGATGAACGTGAAAATCTCGCGCGCCGACCGCGCGGCGATCGTTCGCGCGGCGGGCAGGATGCGACCTGGAATTCGCGTATCGCCGAGCTCCGCGCGGACGCGCTGCGTCACGTACGTCGGAGCGCCGGCGGGAATCTGCTGCAAGTCGTCGCGCCCGAGGACGACGATGCGCAGGTTCTCGATGCCGGGCACCTGGGCGTAGAAGCGCCGCAGCATCTCGCCGAACTCCACGCTCGCCACCACCGCGTACACGGGGCGACGGAGCAACAACGCCCATTCGCCTCCCGCGAGCTCGGGACGCACCTCGATCACGATCACTGACTTACGCTGGTCTGCCGCGAGCGCGCGCACCCACTCCGCGTGCGCGTCGGTCGTCACCACCAGGTCGGCGCGCCGCAGCGGCAGGGGCGGCGGAGACGATCCGCGCACGCTGTCCGCCAGCAGCGCGTCTGCCTCCAGCCCGAAGTCGTCGCGCAGCTCGCGACACAACCCATGGCCCTGGTCGGTCGTCGACGTGATCGCCACGGCTCGGAGGCGCAGCGTCTCGACGGAGCGCCGCAGCCACTCGTGCAGCTCGGGTCCCGGAATCTCCCGTGCAAGCCCTTCGGTGAGCACATCGGCCAGCCAGCTCTCGGGGAGCGGTGGGACCCCTCCCCGCGGCGCCCCCGCGTCCGCCACGTAGATCCCGCCGCGAGGCCGGAGGTCCACCAGCCCCTCCGCCGCCAGCGCCTTGTAGGCCGCGATCACCAACCGATAGTCGACGCCGAACTCGGCAGCGATCTCGCGCGACGTCGGCAGCCGGTCCCCCACCGAGAGAGTGCCCGCCTGCACGCCACGCAGCACTCGGCCCCGCAGCGTTTCGACGATCAACTCTCTCGGAACGGTCATTCCCGCCTTCCGGTGCTCGAGTCCGCGCCCACGCATTCACGTATCTGATCGCTATTACAGCCGCAAATAGTCATCCTACGGCAATCTGACACACGAAACACGAACAGATTGGCCCGCGTAATGCGTTGCCACCCGCGCGAGAACGATGGCGCGATTCGATGCCGGCCGAATCCGCTGTTTCAACGGCCGGATGGGGAGGAAGAGCCGATGGCTGAGCGAAAGAACACGGTGGTCGTACGGCACACGGACGACCTGTGGCGAGCATCGACGAGGCGAGGATTTCTTCAAGCACTCGGGCTCGGTGGGAGCATCCTGCTGATGCCGAGCCTGTTTGCCGCGTGCGACGACAACAACACGAGCGTGACCGGACCGAGCGGCTCGGCGACGCTCAATCTGACGACGGACGTTGGGATCCTCAACTACGCGTTCGCCCTCGAACAATTGGAGGCGGCGTTCTACACCGCGGTCGTCGGCTCTGCGGCCTTCTCCGGCATGACGGCGGAACAGAAGGAGGTCATGACCGATCTCCGTAACCATGAGGTCGCGCACCGGGAGCTCCTCCGCGCGGTGCTCGGCTCGAGCGCCATCGGGGACCTGGCGCTGAGCACGACCGCGGTCGGCACCGCCGTCGCGTCGACGGCCAGCATCCTCAAGAACGCGGAGGCGTTCGAGGATCTTGGAGTGAGCGCATACAACGGCGCAGGCAAGTACCTGCAGGACGCCGCCAACCTCCTCGTTGCCGGGAAGATCGTCTCGGTCGAAGCGCGCCACGCGGCGGCGATCCGTGATCTGCGCGAAGGGCTCTCGCTCGCGGGCACGCCCGCCGGAACGCGCTTCGCCGGCGACGACGTGGTGAACGCACAGGGGCTGGATGTGAAGCTCGAGCCGTCCGCCGTCCTGACCCGCGTTGCCGCGACTGGCATCGTGACCTCGAGCCTCTCGATCGGCACGTCGCCGACGATCACCGCCCCCACGGCGGACGCACCGCCGCCCGCCACCCCGTGACCTCGCGTCGACCACAGGAGCATCATCGTATGGACAACACCGAAACCATCCTCGGTACGCTCGATCCCGACGTCACGCAGCAGCTCGTCTCGCGCCGCGCGGCGATCCTTCACGGCGCGTCGGTGAGCAGCCGCGTCGCCGCCGGCCTCGCCATGGCCTCGGTGCCCGTCGCGCTCGCGGCGCTGGCGACCGAAGCCGGTGCCCAGTCGGCGACGGATGTCACCGGCGTGCTGAACTTCGCCCTCGCGCTCGAGATCTTCGAGAACGAGTTCTACAAGGCGGTGCTCGGCGTCAGTACCTCGGCCGCACAGAACAATGCGTTCGCACCGGTACGGGCACAGGTTCCCGCGTCTGCCCTTCCCGCGCTCCAGCAGATCCAGAAGCACGAGGCCGCGCACGTCGCCTTCCTGCTCGCCAACGGAGCCACCAACTCCCTCGGCCTCGTCGCGGACAGCTTCGATTTCACCGGCAACCGGGGCGGCGGCGCCGGCCCCTTTGCACGCGCGACGACGGAACTGCCATTCCTTCTCGCCGTGGCGCAGGGTGCAGAAGACACGGGCGTGCGCGCGTACAAGGGCCAGGCCGGCAACCTGCTCGCGAATCGCGCCGTGCTCGAGGCAGCGCTGCGGATCCACTCCGTCGAAGCGCGCCACGCGGCGAAGATTCGTCGCCTCCGTCGCGCGACCGGCGCGCCGGGCGTGGTGAAGTACAGTGGCACGATCTCGGGCGGCGGTGCGGCCGCGGCGGGCGCCGGTAACATCACGCCTGCCCCCAGCGCGGGCGTCGTCGCCGCGTTCGACGCGATCTATGGCGGCGAAGATACCGTGACGGAGGCCGGAAAAGCCATCGCCTCGCTGCCGAATCTGCCGGCCGGCTTCGACGCGGCCGCAGCGAGCGAAGCGTTCGACGAGCCGCTGTCGAAGGCGCAGGTGATCGCGATCGTACAGCCGTTCTTCAAGCCCACCCTCAGCTGAGGCGCCACGCATGGCCTTGAAGCATCACACGATCATCCGCGTGGCAAGTGCCACACTCACTCTCGCCGGAAGCGCGCTCGCATTCACCGCGTGCGGCTCGGCGAAGGACAAGGCAGCCACTGACACAGCGATGGGAGATGTCGGAATGAAGATGAACGTCACGGAACCGCCGCACGCGATGGCGCAGCCCAACGCGCAGATGCAGAGTGTCCTCGACCAGTTGCAGTCGATGGACCCCAAGCCGATCCCGACGCTCACGGCGGCCGAAGCGCGCAAGCAGCCGACGCCGGCCGACGCCGCGAAGAAGGAGCTCGCGAAGGAAGGGAAGCCGACTGAGCCCGATCCGTCCGTCATGTCCGTCGACCGGACGATCGAGACGGCGACGGGCCGGCTGCCCGTGCGCATCTACACGCCGGCGTCGGGCTCGGGACCGTGGCCGATCGTGGTCTACTACCATGGCGGCGGGTGGGTGATCGCCAACAAGGCCGTCTACGACGGGGGCGCGCGTGCCCTGTCGAAGCTCGCGAACGCCGTGGTGGTGTCCGTCGACTACCGACAGGGGCCGGAGCACAGGTTCCCCGCGGCGCACGACGATGCGATCGCGACGTACGAGTGGGCGCTCGAGAACGCCCCGACCATCAAGGGCGATTCATCGAAGGT
>Ga0308175_100002021_pt1 | contig 13786 bp, 5 predicted proteins | sample PhyCR1_3_FD_203893 | JGI IMG/M metagenome (GOLD analysis project Ga0308175, IMG submission 203893) | Soil microbial communities from UC Gill Tract Community Farm, Albany, California, United States - DLSLS.C.R1 | ecosystem: Environmental > Terrestrial > Soil > Agricultural land | place: USA...
CGGCGAGCGCGGCCGAGTTGAGCAGCTCGGCGTCGTCGGGCGCCAGCTTGAGCCCCTCCATGTCTGCCGCGAGCGCCTTGGCGTTGTCGGCCTTGACCGAGAAGTAGTATCGGCCGATCGCGAGCCTGGCCTCGGGCAGGTTCGGGGCGAGCGCGAGGGCTTTGGCCGACGCCTGCCGGGCAGCCTCGTCGTTGGTCGGCGTCGGCGTGACATTGAAGTAGTAGGCCGCGTGGGCCATCGAGAGCTTGGCCCAGGCCAGCGCGAAACCCGAGTCCAGCGCCACCGCCTGCCCGTAGTAGGTGATCGCTTCCCGCAAGGTGGGCGGGTTGTTGACGATGAGGCCCTGCGAGGCCTCGCCCTTGAGGTAGGCGTCGTACGCGGCCAGGTTCTGCGTCGGCCGCTGCTCGAGGGTGGCCTGCTGTCCCGCGCCCAGCGCCACGTCCAGGGCCGACGCCACCTTGCCCGCGATCTCCCCCTGCACCTGGAACACGTCGGTGATCGCCGCCTCGAACGGCTGCTGCCATTTCGTGGTCGGCGGCTGGCCCGGGGTCACCCGCACCAGCTCGGGACTCACCTCGACCCGGCTGGCGCCGTCCGCGCCCTTGGCCCAGCGGATCCGCGCGATGAGCAGGTAGTCGGTACCGAGCTCCCGCCCGATGTCCGCCAGGCTCTTGGAGCTGCGCTTGTACTCGTTGGAGCTCCGGCTGGCGATCACCTGGAGGCCCGGCACGGCGGAGAGCTTGCCCCGCACGGCGTCGGTGACGCCGTCGGCGAAGTACTCCTGCGCCGAGTCGCCCAGGTTCTCGAACGGCAGCACGGCGATGCGGTGCTCGCCCGCGGCCTCCTCCGCGGCGTCACCGTGGCTTCGTCGCCAGGCGAACAGGACGCCGAGGCCGATCAGGATGCCTGCCACCAGCGTGAGCGTGAGCGCCGGCACCCGGCGGCGGGCGCCGGAATCGGCGCTGCTGCGTGGCGTCGGAGTGGCCGGACGGGTTGGGACCGAGGCTCCCGAACCGGTCGCGACCGTCGGCTCGCCCGTCGCGAAGCCCGCGGCCGGCTGCAGCGCGGCCGCGAACTCGGCCGCGCTCGCGAACCGGTCGGCCGCCGTCCGGGCCAGGGCCCGCTGGAGCGCGCGTTCGACGTGCTCGGGTACGGCCTCCCGGAGCTGTCGCACCGGCTTGGCCGTCTCCATGAATCGCCGTGCGATCATGGCCTGGGCCGAGGGCGCCGCGAATGGCGTCTCGCCGGCCAGCATCTCGTACAGCACGACCGCGAGGGAGTAGACATCGGTGCGGGCGTCGAGCTCACGCTGCCCGCTGGCCTGCTCGGGGCTCATGTAGGCCGGCGTCCCGACCGTGAGGCCGGTCTCGGTGAGCTGCTCGCCCCCGGCGCCGAGCCCGCGGGCGATCCCGAAGTCGGCCACCAGCGCGTGGTTGCCGCTGAGCAGGATGTTCTCCGGCTTCACATCGCGGTGGATGATCCCTTCGGCATGCGCGGCGCCCAGCGCGTCGGCCGCCTCGCGCGCGATCCGGACGGCGTCCTCCACCGGAAGCTGGGTCTCGCGCCGGAGCCGGTCCCTGAGACTCTCTCCCCGAATGAAGGGCATGGTGAACCACAGGATCGGCGGGGCATCGGCCAGGCGGATCTCGCCCGAGTCGAGCACGGTGAGGATGTGCGGGTGCTGGAGCCGCGCGGCCAGCCGGATCTCGCGGAGGAACCGGTCGGCGCCCAGGGAGGCGGCGAGCTCCGGATGGAGCACCTTGAGCGCGACCGGGCGGTCGTGCTTGAGATCGCGGGCCAGGTAGACGGTGGCCATGCCGCCGCGCCCGAGCTCGCGCTCGAGCGTGTAGCTGCTGCCTAGGCCGGCCTGCAGCTGCGTGCGGAGATCCGTCATGTCGAGGGGCTCGGGGAAGATGACTGCTCCACCAGCTTCTTGAACCGCGGGTTGTTCCGCAGCGGGGCGAACGTGGGATCGATCCGCAGCCAGCCGGGCGAGAGGTAGTAGGGGACCTTGAGCAGAGGCTCCAGCCGGTCGAGCGCCTTGTCGTACTGGCCGACCAGGATGTAAATGCGCGCGAGCTGGTGCTGGTTGTAGGCGCCCCAGAACGCCTGGCGGCTGAGTGGCATGAGCGACACACCACGCTCGCCCTCGCGCACCCCCTCGGCGCTCCGCCCCAGGTAGGCGAGGGCAAGCCCCAGGAAGACGTGTCGCTGGGCGTTGTCGGGGGTCTCCCGGAGCTGGGCTTCGAAGGCCCGACGCGAGGAATCGGCATACGCGCGTGCTCGGACGGGGTCGCCCCGGAGCGCATACGTCTCCGCCATCACGATGCCCCAGGTCCCGCGGTCGCCGTCGAACGCACTCGGGGTCAGGCGCAGCAGCAACGCCTGCTGCTGATCATCGAGCAGCCAGTAGAGGTCCCAATACGTGGCGATGTACGCGACCAGCGCGGTGGGGTCCACCTCCTGGGGCGTTTCACGAATCACCTGGCGGGCTCGCTCCAGGTCGCCCTGCGCCAGATACGTCATCGCTCGGGTGGACCGAGCCTGAAGGTGGGTCGGACCTAACGCGAGGGCCTGATCGCTGCTCGCCATCGCCTCCGGGTAGCGGCGCATCCACAGCAGGGTGATGGCGAGCCAACGGGCGGTCGCGATCGAGCGCGGGTCGAGTGCCAGGACCTGCTTCCATTGGGCTACCGACTCATCCCAACGGCCCAGGCCCTGCTCGGCGAGCGCCGCGTCCGTGAGCAGGTCGGGGTTGTTGGGGGCGACGCTCAGGCCCTGGGTGTACTCCTCGCGAGCACGCGCGTTGTCGTGGGTGATATTTCGGAGGTAATCCCCCCGGGCCAGTCGCCCCTCGGCCCGGTCGGGCCCGAACGCCACGGCACGGTCGGCGGCCACCCTGGCACGTTCGGCATCCTTGACCGAGGGCGTACCGATGACGTTGGCGTAGGAGAGCACCCGCGACAGTTGCGCCCAGGCGGCGACGAACGTCGAGTCGAGGGCGACCGCCTGCTCGTAGTACGTCGCGGCTCGGTGGAGCTCTCCCGGATTGGTGCCCCAAACGCCCTGCGCGGCCTCTTCACCCTTGAGGTAGGCGTCGTAGGCTGCCAGGCTGTTGGTCGGGCGGGCGGCGAGCTCCTTCTGCGTGGGCGCTTCCAACGCGAGGTCGAGCGCCTGGGCCACCCGCCCGGCGATGTCCGCTTGCACCTGGAACACGTCGGAGAGTGCCGCGTCGAACGGCTGCTGCCAGCGGCTCGACCCGGTAGCCACCTGGATCAGTTCCGGGCTCACCCGCACGCGACTTCCGCCCGCCCCCTTCTCCCATCGCACGGTGCCGGTGAGCAGATAGTCGACGCCGAGCTCGCGCCCGACCTCCTGCGGGCTCTTGCCGGTCCGCTTGTATTGGCCGGAGCTGCCACGTGCGGTCACCTGAAGGCCCGGCAGGGAGGCGAGCTTCCCCCGGATCTCATCGGTCACGCCGTCGGCGAAATACTCGTCCTGCGGGGCGCCGAGATTCTCGAACGGCACGACCGCGAGCCGCTTGGCTCCGGCCTCGGATGTCTTCTCGCCGCCGCCATGCCTTCGAAGCCAGCCGAAGAGCACGCCGAGCCCGATCAGGAATCCTAGCCCCAGCGTGACCGCCGCGAGCGGCAGGCGCCGAGGCCGGCGGCCGCTTGGGGCCGCGGCACCGAGGCCCGGCGCCGTGCTCGAGGCCGGCCTGGGGACGTGCGAGGGCATCGTGACGCCTGCCGGCGCGGCGAGCGCACGGGCGAACTCGGCCGCGGTGGCGAAGCGGTCGGCCGGTACCGGGGCGAGGGCCTTCGCGAGCGCCTGCTCGACCGCCTCGGGGACGCTCGCCCGGGCGCGCCGTACATCGGGCACCGGCTCGCTCAAGCGCTTGACGAGCATGGCTTGCGCCGTGGGGCCGGTGTGCGGCGGCTCGCCGGCGAGCATCTCGTAGAGCACCACGCCGAGCGAGTAGAGGTCGGTCCGCCCGTCCAGCTCGCGCTCGCCCGCCGCCTGCTCGGGGCTCATGTAGGCTGGGGTGCCCACCACGACGCCCGTCTCGGTCAGCTTGTCATCCCCGCCGCCGCTCAACCCGCGCGCGATCCCGAAGTCCGCCACCAGTGTGTTGCCGTCGTCGGTGAGCAGCAGGTTTTCGGGCTTGATGTCCCGATGGACGACGCCGTGACTGTGTGCGTACTGGAGCGCCTGCGCGGCCTCCCGCGCGATCCGGAGCGCATCGTCCACCGGGAGCTGCCGCTCCCGCCGGAGCCGGTCGCGCAGGCTCTTGCCCTCGACGAACGGCATGGTGAACCAGAGCCGGCCGTCCGTCTCGCCGGAGTCGAGCACGGTCAGGATGTGGGGGTGCTGAAGCCGCGCGGCGAGCTTGATCTCGCGCAGGAAGCGCTCGGGACCGAGCGAGTTGGCCAGCTCGCGATGCAGGACCTTGAGCGCGACCGGCCGGTCGTGCTTCAAGTCCTGCGCGAGGAAGACCGTCGCCATCCCCCCGCGCCCGAGTTCGCGCTCGAGCGTATAGCTACCGCCCAACCCTGCCTGCAGTTGCGCGCGGAGATCGGTCATGTCACGGGGGTTAAAGGAAGTGAACAGCCGCTACAATAGTAGGACCCGGGCCAACCGGACGGAAGGTTCGAGCCGGTCGAGCGTCTCGCTTAGGGTCGCCCACCAAGATGTAGATCCGGCCAGCTTGTGCTGCAGCGCTCGCTCCGGAACAGCGCTCACGGCTTGCCTTCCCGCTCGCTTTGGTGCCGGCCGCCGAAGGTATACACCATCGATACCGTGGCCCGCCGCGGCAGGATTGGGCGCGCGAGGAAGAGCCCTGATCCCGGCACGCTTTGCGCCGTGGGGTTGCCTTCCTCGAGTCCCTTGGACTGAAACGCGTTCAACAGGTTGACATCGATCCTCGCCCCACCCGGCACCCTGTACCCGATCCCCAAGTTACAATAGCTGTAGCCCGGTAAGGTTGTTCCGAGCTCGAGGTCCACCAGCCTGCTGGCGACCCAGTGGAAGTCGCCTTTGAGCTCGACCCGCCCAACGGAGTAGATCCCCGCCACGTTGCCGATCGTTCTCGGCACCCCGAAGATCCGTGCTCCGATGTCCGGTCCCGTGTTGAATTCCGCTTGCAGCAGCGTCGCGTTGCCGAACACCTCCAGCCGGTTCACCGGAAACGCGACCAGCTCCAGCTCGGCTCCGTACGAGCGGGTCTCGGGATTGCGTTCGATGACCCATCGGTTCGCGCCTGTCACCGAGTCCACTTCCACCCCTTGGCTGATCAGGTTCTCGAGCCCGGTGTAGAACCCATCGACGGTGAGCGCTACATCGCCAACCTGCGCCTTCACTCCGGCCTCCAGAGACTGCACCTCCTCGGCCGCGAACAGGTCGACCTGCTCCTGGGCCACCGCATTCACGGCGGCATCAAGCGCCGGCATCTTGTAGCCCCGAGCCGCCGCGGCGTAGAGCGCGAGATTGCTGCGGACCCTGAAGTCGAGGCCCAGCGAGCCCGCCCAGTCCGTGAGCTGGTGGGTGAAGTGACGGAAGCTGTGGTTGCCGACTACTTCATTGTCGAACGGAGTCGAGGGGTCACCGTCCAGGTCCACGGGCGACATGTTCTCCGCGCTTTGCACATAGTCATTGTACTCCACGCGCGCGCCCAGGTCGGCCCGAAGCCGTTTCGTAAGCTGGATCTCGCCACCCATCACGCCGGATACGATCGAGGTCTGTCCGGACCCGTTCACATAGCCCGTCAGGTAATTGCGGAACCCGTTCCTGGTGAGCTGCACCGGTGCTCCGCCTGGCGGCGTGACGACCGCATCGAGAAAGCGGGGGATGTCCCGGACGTCGGTCAGGATGTCGCTGAAGTACCAGCGATTGCCCTCCGTATAGTTCGCCACGTAGGCGCCCAGGGCGAGGGCATGCGGTCCAAAGGTCCGCCGCACCTGGAGCTGATCCTGCACTGCGGACACCGGTTTCTCGATGTGCCACTGACCTCCCGGAGCGACCAGCCCGTTGGGGGTGTCGAAGGACAGCGGCTGGCCCAGCGCGTCGAAGTGGTTGGTGTAGGTGAGTTGGACCGTGGTTCCGGCAGGCATCTGCAGGCCGCCCGCCTCGAACGGCGCGGTGGGCCATTCGTCGGCGGGGAAGGCGTTCAGCGGCACGATCGCGTTCCACTCCTGGTCGTTGTGCATCGCCTGGACGGTATTCTGGAGCCGCCACCCATTTCCGACATCGCCGGCGGCATCGACCGTGAACCAGGTGCCGACCGTCCTCAGGCCATTGCCCAACGGCAGCGTGACGTTGCCGGTCGGCGTCGGGACTTGGAGGTCCAGGCCCTCGGCGGTGTTCATGGAGGCGTAGTTGCCAAGTCCCGGGGCGTAGTCCGGATGAGCTGGATTGGTAAAAGGTAGAGGCAAGATGAACTGGTTGCGGTCGTCGATGTACTTGATCGACGCGCGCACGTACCCGTTGCCCCCCAACTGGCGCGTCACGTTGGCCTTGAGCTGGCCGCCGCGGATGCCGGGAAACCCCGGGTCCCGCACGCCGTGGTCGTAACGGTAGAAGCCGCCCGCGCTGAAGCGCCAATCCTGGCCCAGCGGTCCGCCGGCAGTGAGATCGTAGCGGGCGAGGCCCTGGGTACCCGCGGTCACCCTGGTTGTGGCGGCGAACTGCTCCCCACCGGTCTTGTTGATGAAGTTCACCATCGCGCCCGGGGTATTCGAGCCGAATAATGCAGAGGCGCCGCCGCGCACCACCTCGAGCCGGTCGATGTTCTCGTCGATGCGGAACAGGTTGTCGGCGTTCATCCAGAACGCCTGCATCGTCGGAAACACCGGCATCCCGTCCTCCATGAACATCACGTAGTCCTGACTGAGCACCCCGCGTATGCTGATGTTCTCGTTGACCTCGCCCCCCGAGCTTTCGACCCGCGTGAACCCGGGCACGTACCGCAGCAGCTCCGTCGTGCTCCGGGGGGAGGCATGCTCGATCTCGCGCGGCGTCATCGTGGTCACGGCCACGCTCGCCGCGAGGTTCTGTCGCGGGACCTGGGTCCCGGTGACGACCAGCGTCTGGAGCTGAAGCGGATCGCGGCGCAGGGTGAAGTCGAGCGGCACCCGATCGCCCATTCGCACGGCGACGATCGCCGAGTCGGGTCGAAAGCCGGGCATGCGCGCCAGCAGCGTCACGCTGCCGATCGGGACCGCGGCAAGAACGTACGTCCCGTCCGGGCGGGACTCCGTGCCGATCGGTGCGCCATGCAGCAGAGACACCTGGGCGCCGCCGACCGGTCCGCCGCGCTCGTCGAGCACCCTCCCAGTGATGGTCGCAGTCTGGGCTGGTGACTGCGCCAGGAGCATGGTAGCTGGCGTAAGGAGAGCAGGGAGGGGGATGAGGACGACCAGGGACGTCAGGCAGCGAGAGAAGTTCCGGATCATGGTACGCTCCGGGCCATCGAGGTGTTTCGAGCGCCTGCCGCGGGATCACCTTTTAGGAACACTCGCAGGTGCCGAAGGTGAGGCGTGGACGCAGGGCGCTGACTTCGACCGGCGGCATGTGATGAGCGGATTGGTTCGTGACACCTGGCGCGGTCACTATACGACGCGGGGCCGCGGTGCGCCAGCGCGAGGAGCTTCGGGTGTACGCTGGCGGACGGATCGGGTCCTAGGGGTACAGTTGCGCGCTCGACAGCCCGGCGTACTTCTCGATCACCATCTGGACGTTCTGAGTGCGTTCAGGTCGGAACGGCCCTACCCAGTAGCCCCGGCCGAAGTTCTGGACGACCAGGAAGAACATGAGGCCTTCCGCGCACTCCGAGTATCGAGCTGGGATGTCGAAGTCTTCACTGCCCTGTACTCCGACCGTCCCGAGCCATTGAGCGTCCCTGCTGCCGCACAGCGCGTACACGTCGACAGGCCGCGTGTTGTGACTGCGGACCCACAGCGGCATGGTCACCGGCTCCACCCCGCCGGGAGCGGGCCCGCACCCGAGCGCCAGACCCACCGCGGTCCAGGCTTTCAGCCTGACTCGCCGGAGGGAAGAATTCCTCAGGGCCTTCCCATTCCGCTCTCGCATCGTCCCCTCCTTGGCTGGACCTCGGATGGCTGACTGCCCGAGCGGAGCTTCTGACCGCTCTCCCTAATACACGGGAAAACCCGGCAAATGAGCTCAGGCGCATTCGAGACCGGCGGACGAGTGAGAGACTAGTGAAGAGAGATCCGGTAGTGCGGCGAGGCAGTCTGCGGTGGGCTGTATGGAATCCGGGCTAGCCCGGCCCCTGCACGAGGAGACGCTGGAACCTCGGATTGTTGCGGATGGGAGCCCAGAACGGGTCTACCCGCAGCCACGGAACGGTGAGCTCCTCGCCCCAGTGGCGGAGTTCGAGCACGCGCAGCGCTCGTTCCGGCTCTCCCGCCAACAAGGCCAACCGGGCATCGTCCTCTCCCGTTTGGTCCCGATCGTAGGTTCCCACGTTCTTCCGCGCCTGGGACCACAACGCGTACGCCTCGGCGCGCTGTCCCCGGACGGCGAGCGCCGCCGCGACGACCATCAGGTTGAACGGGTCCCCTGGAGCCTGCTTGAGCCGGACGGTGGCCACAGCGTACGCGGTGTCGAACTCAGCGTGGTACCGCACCGAGTCTCCCAGCATTCGGAGAAAGTGTGCCTTCACCTCCGCGCAGACCACCGTATCGTTTGCGAACACGCTCAGGGGCAATTGGGGTACGACCCGCCAATAGCCCTCGTCCAGGACGCCCGAGGCGTGCCATGGCCTCAACGTGCTGACCGCTGCGCCGATGAGCGCCATGCTGTCGACCCGCTCGGCAGCTCGGCGGATGATCCGCCGCGCCCCGTCGAGATCGCCTCGGTAGAGGTAGAGCACCGCCTTCTGAGTGTAAGGCCCCGGCAGATCGGGCTGCAGGGCGATCGCCTTGTCGTAGGTCCGCTCCGACTCGTCGAACCGGTGCGCCTGCTGATACAGGTAAGCGAGCACCACCTGCCGCATCGGGGTCCGCGGATCGAGCTGGGCGGAGCGCTCCACGTGCGCGATGCCCTGGCTCTTGGGCCCGTGGAGGTTCCACTCGACGTTTCCGAGGGTCATCAGCGCTTGCGCATCGTTTGGACGCAATCGGACCGCGGTCTCCAGCTCCTTGAATGCCCGTGCGGTATCCGCTTCCACCATGTACGCATACTCCCCGCGGGCCAGGTGGGCGTCGCTCAGCTCCGGGGCGAGTGTCAGCGCGCGCTCGATCGCCTTGCCGGCCGCCGTCATGTCACCGCCGGAGCCTATCATCGCACGGCCCAGCTTGGCATACGCGAGCGCGAAGGTCGAGTCGAGGTTGACCGCCTCCTGGAAGGCATCGGCGGCACGCCGAAACTCCGATGTCACCTGTTCGGCGCCGCTGCTCAGGTCCACGGGCATGGCCGCGTCTCCCCGGAGGTAGGCGTCGTAGGCGCTGAGATTCGTGGTCGGCCTCTCCCGGGCCGGTGCTGCTGCCGAACCCGAAATGATGATACCGAGCGCCGCTGTCACCTGCTCGGCGATGCCGGTCTGCACGTCGAATACGTCGCGCAGATCGGCGTCGTACCGTTCGGCCCAGAGGTGCCGGTCGTCTTCCACGCTGATGAGCTGCGGCGTCACCCGGATGCGGGTGGTCCCGTCGGCCTGTTTTTCCCAGCGAACGCTGCCCTCGAGCACGTAGCCCGCCCCCAGCTCCCGCCCGATTTGCTTGAGCAGCGCCGTACTGTTGCGGTACCGGTCGGCGCTGGTACGGGAGATCACTCCCAGCTCCTTCACGTCGGCCAGCCGGCTGGTGATCTCCTCGGTCAGGCCGTCGGCGAAGTATTGGTTCTCAGGCGAGCCCAGGTTCTTGAATGGGAGCACCGCCAGTATGCGAGTGGCCGCGGCCGCGTGTCCCCCCCAGTCGCCGCGTCGCAGAGCCAAAATCACTGCGGAGATCAGCAGGAGCACCGCGGCGCCGATCAGCACGGGGCGCATGCGAATTCTGATCGGGGGGCCGGGTGCCTCGCGCTCAGCGGTGGGGACCCTTTCCAGCTCCGAGAGGCGCTCGAGCACGGCTGCCGCCGTCGGTGGCCGATCCTCCGGCGCCTTGGCCAGAAGACTGAGGATCAGACCGTCCACGGCCGGGGGTGTGTCCGGGCGAAGGGAGGTGACCGGGGTCGGCAGTTCGACCAGGTGGGCGGAGAGCAGCGCGCGCGCCGAGGCCCCCTGGAACGGCGGTCGGCCCGTCAGCAGCTCGTACCCGAGACAGCCCAGCGCGTAGAGATCGGACCGGTGGTCCACGCCCTGGTCGCTCACCACCTGCTCGGGTGCCATGTAGGCCGGGGTGCCGACGATCATACCGGTTGCGGTGAGCGTGGGCGCCGCATCGCTCCCATCGGACTCGCCGGTCGAGGCCGAGAGCGCCTTGGCGATTCCGAAGTCCGCCACCAGCGCGTGCCCTTCCGAGACCAGGATATTGGCCGGCTTGAGATCGCGATGGAGGATGCCTCGGCGGTGGGCGAAGCTCAGGGCGTCGGCCACCTCCCGGAGCAGCCGCACTGCTTCGGCCACCGGCAGCGCGCCTTCGCGCTCCACCCGCTGCTTGAGGGACTCGCCGGCCACGAACGGCATGGTGTAGTAGAGCAGCCCATCGGCCTGTCCGGCGGCATGGAGCGGGACCACGTGCGGATGCTGCAGGCTGGCCGCCAGGCGGACCTCGCGGTGGAACCGCTCCATGTTGACGCCCGCGGCAACGCCGGGAGCCAGCACCTTGAACACGACGCGGCGGCCCAGGGCGCTGTCGGTGGCGACGAAGATGTGCGCCATCCCTCCGCCGCCCAGCTCGCGTTCAACCTGATATGCCGAGCCGAGGGCTCGCTGGAGTTGGTCCAGCAGGTCGGGGGCGGCGCGAGCGTTCGGGGTGGTGGTGTGATCGGCGGGATCCGGCGGCGGCGACTCCAGGAAGCGCGTGTCGGTGGCGGCGCGGAGCAGCGATTCGACCTCCTGTCTCAGCTCGACGTCGTCCCCACAGGCCTGGCTCAGGAATGCCGCCTGCTGCTCCGGCGGCCGCTCCTGGGCCGCCTGGAACACCGCGTCGACCTCACGCCAGCGCTCGGGCTCCACGCTCGACCTAGCCCGGCGTCAGCTCGCGGCGCAGCCATGCTCGCGCCGTCGTCCACTGGCGTTTGACCGTTGCCGGCGAAAGCTCGAGCACCTCAGACACTTCCATGATGCTCAGGCCGCCGAAATAGCGCAGCTCCACCAGTCGCGCCTTGTCCGGATCGAGCTCGGCGAATCGCTGGAGCGCCTCGTCCAGCTCGAGCACGTCCACTACAGGGGTCTTGCCGGCGACATCCGGGACCGTCGCGAGCGTGACCCGAGTGGCCCCCGCGCCGCGCTTGGCTGCCCGGCGGGCGCGGGCATGGTCGATCAGAATGGAGCGCATGGCCTTGGCCGCCACGCCGTAGAACTGCGCCCGGCTCCGCCATTCGACTGTGGCCTGATCCACCAGCTTGAGGTAGGCCTCATGCACGAGGGCGGTCGCCTGCAGCGTGTGCCCCGCCGACTGGCCACGCATGTAGCGCTCCGCCTGGCGGTGGAGCTCGCCGTACACCTCGGGGAGCAGCGCGTCCAACGCTGACGCGTCGCCCCGCCCCCAGGCCTGGAGGAGCGCGGTCACGTGGTGGGTGGAGGAGGAGGAATGAGCGGCCATACTACCGCCGGTGATGTGCCTGGGAGAGCCGAGTCCATCTCCGCTCGGACTACCGACTTGGACACTATGCCGCCAGATCGTGGGTTGGTCAAGACGGGATAAGAGTGACGCGAGGGGAGGCTGAGACGCCCATCATCGCGGCGCTGCAAGCCGGCGGCGGCGGTAGCAGTAACTCCACGGCCCGAATAGATTTAGCGCTCTGACACCCTGATCCAGAGTCCGTGATGGCGAAGACCGACACCAAGACGACCGCTTCCAACAACCAGCCCGGCTCGGCCCCAGCGCCGGCGCCGCCGGCCGACGGCTACCAGCCCGAGCAGGTCGAGGCCAAGTGGCAGGCCCGCTGGGCCGAGCGCCGCACCAACGAGCCCGACCTCGAGGGCGCCAAGCGGCCGTTCTATAACCTCATGATGTTCCCGTACCCCTCCGCCGAGGGGCTGCACGTGGGGAACATGTTCGCCTTCACCGGCAGCGATACCTACGGCCGGTTCAAGCGCCTGCAGGGCTGGGACGTCTTCGAGCCCATCGGCTTCGACGCGTTCGGCATCCATAGCGAGAACTACGCGATCAAGGTCGGGATCAACCCGGGCGTCCTGATCCCCCAGAACATCGCCAACTTCCGCCGCCAGCTCCGCCGGATCGGCGGCATGTTCGATTGGCGCCACGAGCTGAGCACCACGGATCCCAAGTACTACAAGTGGACCCAGTGGATCTTCCTGCAGCTGTTCAAGGCGGGGAAGGCGTACAAGAAGGCGGCCGCGGTCAACTGGTGTCCCAAGGACAAGACCGTGCTGGCCAACGAGCAGGTCATCAACGGCCGGTGCGAGCGGTGCGACACGCCGGTGGAGCAGCGGACGCTGGAGCAGTGGTTCTTCCGGATCACCGACTACGCCGACCGGCTGCTGAGCGACCTGGACGACAAGTCCAAAATGGATTGGTCCGAGTCCACCGTGACGGCGCAGCGGAACTGGCTCGGCCGGAGCGAGGGGGCGGAGCTCGAGTTTCCGCTGTCCGACACGCACGTCGGTCCGCCATCTGGCTCACAGCCATCCGGCTCTGAGCCATCGGGTGGTGCGCTGGTGCCGCCCGATGCCATTCGGGTGTTCACCACCCGCGCCGACACGGTCTTCGGCGCCAGCTTCATGGTGCTCGCTCCCGAGCACCCGCTGGTCGAGCGCCTGACCTCGGCCACCCAGAAGAAGGCGGTCGAGAAGTACCGCAGGGCCGCCGCCTCGCAGGACCTGATCTCCCGCAAGGTCGGCGAGCGGGAGAAGACCGGCGTCTTCACCGGCGGCCACGCCATCAATCCGGCAACGGGCAAACAGATCCCGGTCTGGATCGCGGACTACGTATTAATGGAATACGGCACCGGGGCGATCATGGCCGTCCCGGGCCACGACGAGCGCGACTTCGAGTTCGCCGCCAAGTACGGGCTGCCGATCCAGCGGGTGGTGGCTCCCCGCTCGGACGCGCCGAGCCCGCCGCCGAGTCAGCGTGGCTCCGAGCGAAGTGAGGGCTCCGGGGCCAGAACCCCACGCATCTCCGGGTCTACGCCCCAGCCCGACGGCGACGCCGGCGACGACGCCCTCCCGTACACCGACAACGAGCAGGGCGTCCTGGTCGCCTCCGGCGAGTTCACCGGCCTCTCCGTTCCGGAAGCGAAGCGCGCCATCACCGACTGGCTGGCGGGGAAGGGCTACGGCCGGGCGGTGGTCAACTACCGCCTCCACGACTGGTGTATCAGCCGCCAGCGCTACTGGGGCCCGCCGATCCCGATCATCTACTGCGACGAGCACGGCGCGGTCCCGGTCCCGGAAAAGGACCTGCCGGTCGAGCTCCCGATCATCGAGGACTTCCGCCCCGACGACACCGGCGTCTCCCCGCTCGCGCGGCACGAGAGCTGGTACCACGTCCCGTGCCCGGTGTGCGGCAAGCGGAGCCGGCGCGAGACCGACGTGAGCGACACGTTCCTCGACTCGTCGTGGTACCACCTGCGCTACCCGAGCACCGACTTCGACGACCGCCCGTTCGACCAGGCGATCACGAAGAAGTGGCTCCCA